>RCUK01000797.1_pt1 | contig 23552 bp, 23 predicted proteins | sample 2166381 | NCBI WGS metagenome assembly RCUK01 (sample SAMN09932809, study PRJNA488358) | compost metagenome | isolation source: compost soil in an enriched community | place: Germany: Experimental Botanical Garden | reverse complement strand
AAATAAAAGCCTCCCCGAAGGGAGACTCGTTTATAGCGAAAGAATGTTTTTAAGAATCTGACATCCAGCTAACACTTTCCCACGAGGGCTTCGTGTAAAGATGTCATGTTGCTCCCCAACCTTTTTAGGATTGTTGCTAGTCAACATTAAGTCTAATACGAACTCATCCATTTTGATGTTGTTTAAAACAAACAACGCCACTTCGTGGTCCCACTTTCGACTCACGACCATACTAGCTCTGATGTAACGCTCCGCTAGCTCCTGTGTAAACCCCAGCGCTCGAAGCCACGTCATCCGCCCTTCCATGTAGATAACGCGAGTCCTGGCATTTGATGGTACGGAAACAATATACCCAGTGCCAGGGCACCGAGTGTCTCCAATAGTGCGAATGTTCCAATCGCCCAGCATCCGCGGGATTGCAGTCAAATCGTCTGCTCGCCCGTAATACCCGATAGGTAGACCTTTGAGCGTTTGCTCATCGATCTCTGTAACGGTATTGTGCGTGATAACCATGACCCCCTCCTTCAATGGGGTTTCTTATGTACTACATGTGATTGAACAAGAAACTGTCACGAAGAAACAAAAAAATAATGGTAAGCCAGCCCCGAAGGGCTGGCCGTTGGTTAGGCGGGTTTGTAATCTTTGAAGTCATGATAAAGCTCATCGAGAGCTTTACCAACCCGCTCTTTAACCCAGAGCGGGTAAGGGCCTGACTCTACCGCCGCGAAATACCGTCCGTAGACGATCGCGGAAATGCCCTCATCCCAGAGGGCTGCGACATTGTCGCTGTAAATCTCTATCTCTGCCATTAAGCCCGGCAGGGAGGCTTCCAACTCCTTGCGATATCTCGCAGAGAGTTGTTCAACGATCTTGCGATCGTCGTTGAAATCTTTGGCGTATTTTAGTGCTACGCCGAGCACGGTACCGATTGCCAGGGTAACGCTGGTTTTAACAATACTCATTTGAAGCTCCTTAGCTTTTGACTGAATTGTCACTAAAGTAATATAGCCTTTTAAATAGTTTAAATAAAAGAAAAACGGCATAAAGCCTTCCCCTAGGGGAAGGCTAATATGTTATTCCATCAAGAACGGAAGTTCTAGTGCCAGCATCCCAACCCACAGAAGCTTAGTACCGATCAACAGCATTTGATTCTGCCAACCATTAATACGGCCACTGAGCCCCAACCAATCAATTACAAAGTGAGTGATTGTTTCAGCTAATGCAAGAACCACAGACCCTGTAACTACATACACCGGTAGCGCACTAATCAAACTGTGTGCAGGCAAAGCAAAGCTGTAAGGATGATTTTCTATTTCCTCACTCATCCACTGACTTATCAAAGCGAAGTCAGTAAGAGCGTGGCCAATACACAAAAGAAAGAAGAGTTCACAGTACGGGGCAACAGCAAGCAAGGCGTCCATGTTGGTTCTCTAAAGAGTAGATTTCGGATTGATGCCAGCAACACGCTGGTCTTCATTGTAGCAGAAGCGATTATCGCAGTATAGGGTCATGCGATTCGGTATATAATTCCGAAGGTCTGTAAAAGACATCACACGGCCCATGTAACTACAGTCGTTACCATCATTGCACCAGACCTCGTAGGTAAGGTTGTCTTGGTCTTCTGGTACATAGACACCATCTGGCATGTCATTGTACTCAGGCAGGATCTTAACAGCCCTGATAGGGTACTTATTAGCCTGTGCGCCATTACCATACTTAACAGCGGTAACTTGTCCATTAAGCTTCGTTAGATAGAAGCCTTTTGGAATATACCAGTAAGCTGTACCGGTGTCTTCGAACTCACCACGAGGTTCAGTATAGTTGGTGGCACACTTGCCATCGATGCACAATACTTCATCGTAAAGGCGAACAAAGAATGCTTCCTTTACTTTAGCATCCATCGTAGTTACACCGATCTCACCCTCTTCAGGATAGAGTGCCCAACCACAGAAACCAAAAGATGCTTCTTTGGAATATGTGCAAGGAGCAATCTTCGGTACGAACTTCGAGTAGAATACCGGGACTCCTACATAACGCAGAGGTTCAGTAGCCTGTACACCAAACGAGAACAACAATACTAACAATGCAATTAAACGATACACAGTTTATACCTTGATTGGACCACGGACTTGTTTGCCATCAATACGACTGATCGAGTGTGCTGGAATCTCACCATTCGTCTGTACGTTGAACAGGAAACCTTCATCAACAGCGAACCACTTATCGATACAGTGTGCACCGAGGTCTGGGTTATCCCCAGGCCACACGGCAATAACATTCTGTGTCCAACTGGTGGAGCCATCTCCGAATTCAAATGCGAGATGATTGTCAAGGATAGCAGGACGCACCATTACAAACCGACGGGAATCAGCACAGTCGAGGTGATAACCTTTATCCGATATCCGCAGGGTAATCTGCCGATCGGATTCAATGCGTTCGTCTAGTGCTTTGATCAATTCATCAAGGTGTTGCTGGGGTACGATTCTATTCAGGGCCATCTACATTAACCTCTAACGGAATAAAGCCTCCCCAAAGGGAGGCATTATGTTTACACTTCGCTAATAACCTTATCAGTCTTCAGCAAGCAGTAGTACTTACGGAACTTAGCTTGTGTCTCTGTGAAACGGTCCTGCCGATCTGCCTTGGTGTAAGACAGGTATACGTCACGCCGTTTGACTTTCTCCAGAGTGACTAAAGTTTCCTGACCGTTCTTCTTGGTACTGAATGTACGACCGATGTATTGATCCAGGTCTTCAGTAGCAGACACTGGAACAGCAATCGTTTTCTTACTGACTTGCATTGAGGTTCCTTAGTTATTCAGCAGTAGCGGCAGGTTCTTCTGGAGTGGCTGCCAGTTTCTCACGGAGCAGATCCATTTGATGACCGTAATGGAAGATGCTGTGCATGTTGGTACGGAGTTGTTGACGGCTATGTCCTTCGAACACAGCTGGGTCTTGGATTTGGTTGTAGACCGACAATACGTAGCTACGAGCCAGAGGCAGGTGCTTCTCTACTTGTTCAGCGTCATGGTTGAACAGAGCAGGTACCAGGTTCTCAGCTAGGAAAGCTTCGACAGCTTCTTTCAGGTCGAAAGGCTTGGCTTCTTCTTTCGGCTCCAGAACAGCCAGTTCAGCAGGTACTGGATCGACAGCTTCTTCAGTACCAGTGCGGGCTTCTTCTTCAGCGAAGTCAGCAGCTTGTTGCTTAGCCTGAGCAAGTTGAGCTTCGATCTGCACCACAATGTGATCGGCCAGTTCTTCCGGATCTTTGGCTGCATCCAGGGTAATAGCAGTTGGATGCTTCTGGAACATTTTGTAGGCGGCGGTAGTTGCAGCCAGTTCTTCCGGAGTACGGGATTCGTATGCATCCAGATCACGACCTACCAGTCGCAGTTTACGAGCTTCATCATCTTCCATATCGAGCAGGAAGGTTACAGGTTCAACGATACCACCAGCGATGTGCGGCATGGTATCCATGAACAGTTGATACAGTTCTTGGTTCGTTTCCATGTATGGCATGATGTTGAGTGCCAGAGTAGACATGAAGAAACGTTCACATACAACCACCACACCAGATTGCAGAGCCGGTTGGATAACCTTTTCGATGTGTTCTTTACGATAAGCTTGGTGCAGCAGAATGTGAGTAACCTTTTCGAGTGGTTCATCACGTTTCAGCAGCAGTTGTTCACGGATGAGTTCGCCGAGCTGAGTACCACCTGGTTCACGGGTATGAACATGTGGAATGCCTTTAGCAGCGAGTTGAGCACAAACCAACTTAGCAACAGTACCTTTACCGGTACCTTCATCACCTTCGAGAACAACAAATGGAGCAACGAACTGAACATCTTGAGACATTGGGTACAACCTCTTGGATAAAAAAGAAATGAGCTATGGGTCCCGAAGGACCCACGCTTTACAGCAGTGTTCCTATTCTATTACGAGAACAGGTATTTATTTATTGCCTTCTACTGGATGTCCTTTAGCGCGTAAGTTATTCAGTAGAATAGCCTTGAGCGATTTCAAGCTCTTGGCCTTTTCCAATGGTACTGGTTTTGGTTCACGCATTAGTACTTGACCACTTCACCGAACAGCATGCGGTGACGACCTTTCTTGGTGTTGGGCTTCACGTAAGCGATGGACGCTTTGTTGTAGTCCGGGAAGGCGCGCTTGATGTTGGTACGCAGGAGATACAGAACTTGTGCATCTGGGATACGGATACCCGTGCCAGAGCGCAGACGTTCGGTGCCACCGTATACCAGGCTATCACGACCATTCCACGTACCGTAGACGTTGGTGGTACCAAGCTTGACATCAACACTGATAGAACCAGCAGCAGTTACTTTGATTGCGTATACCCGGCCATCAACTGTCAGGTTACGGGTAACATTACCAGATTTGCCGGTGGTTACACGCCACAGGTGGTGACGCAGTTTCAACAGAACCTTTTCTACAGCCAGGTTTTCACGAGCACTCATTTCTTTTCCTTAACTATTAATCGATGCCGAATAACCAGACGGCACGAGATTTTTTGTCATTGTTGATCGAGCAGTTATCTTTGCTTTCACGTTGTACAATGGATAGCACAACTTGAATACACTTTTCAGTTCCGCCACAATTGTATCTTGCAGTGGTTCCAGATGTGAACGGTCATTGAGCTTCACAGTCCTGTACTGGATGTAATCAATTACGTCATTAGTCATCCGTGCAAAATAGTGAGATCGATGGTACTGGTACTCGATTGTCATAGTGCCAGCTTTGGTGATCTTCACCATCAGATGACGACCATCTACACGACTCTTGATGTTAACAACCCCAGTAGGACTACGAGACTGAGAACGAAGGTATGCGCGCAGCTTAATTAAAGCACGCTTCAATACCTTCTCTTCATCAGTCTGTTCTTTCAGCTCTTTCCATTTCTTCAGGATGGTACTTTCCGATTTGGGCATGGACTTTCCAAGGGCGGCCAGGACAAGCGAGCATCACGTGCCCGCCATTCCAATGAACGATAAGTTCGACTGGTGCTCCACGAGGAACATCAAACGAAACCGTGTAAACGTTTCCATACAGACGCTTCAAAGGGTGACGGCCTTCTACATGAAAGCCATCGAATTCCCCTTTGTTGTCATGGATGTAAACAGACCAAGCGTAAAGCGGTTGAGCCTTATGACTTACGACGATCTTCTTAATACCGACAGATCGACGTACCCGCATTGCATGCATCTGACGAGCCCGATAATTTATTCGCTCGACAACATCAGGTACATGCAGCAATTTCTCACGCCACGCTTTCGCTTGTAAGCTCAGGGACTGCATCGAATACTTCCTCAGCGGTGATTACAGCGCGCTTCTTTACCTGGACTTTTACGAGATTGCCACTATCGATGCGATCAGACAAACGGTCAGCTGCTTTCCAAGCACCAGGAGTAAACCCACCCATCACGGTCCATTCGCCATCGACCATGAATACAGATTCCAGGATGGACTCCTCAGAGATTGGCTGGATATCCTGTTTCATGCTGCTTCCTTCACTTGGCGCTTCATGACGGTGATGGCTTTAACAGTACCACGAACGGCACGATCTTCCAGATGGCGAGCAGCCGATTCACGGACATGCATGGGTGCACCCAGGTCATTGCACAGGATGCTACCAAATTTGTCGTTCATCAAGTATGGAGTATTCCAGCTCATTTCTTTTCTTCCTTCTTAGCTACACGGATTGAGATAAGAGTATCTGATTTACGAACACGGTCCCACAGCTCACGACATTTGGTGTAAGCCGGCGTGTCATACTGACAACAGCAGATCATGGTGTATTCGTCTGCTTCATACAACGTACTAGCGTCACCCATTACGAGTTGATGTTGCCGAATTCGTCACCGAGATAAGACAGGACACGCTTCATGTCCGCATTCTTATATTTGGTTTCGACAGCCAGGACGGTGTGGTCTTTCGCATCACGATTGAAGATACCGCTAACGGTGGTCATCGAACCCTGCTGATAATTGAAGCCGATCTCTTGAGCATCAGCATTTTTCTTGAAATGGTCTACAGCCAGGTTACCAGTGGTATACAGAACACCACCAGCCAGATCACGGAAACCAGTTTCGATCTTCTTGAATGTTTCCGCAGATACGTTCAGTGGATCGAGAACCAAGACTTGCGCCAGATCCGCAGGGATGGAATAGATCCCGTTATCAGCCAGGGTAATCTTTTCGCCCAGGCCATTCTTTTCGGAGTAAGCAGCAGCTTGGATTTTGGATACGTCGGTCATTGCAATTGTTTCCTTTGAGTGATTGATGTATTGCAGTACAGTGATATAGATCTGAGTTTTATTCTACTGCTTAAGGCAGACGAACGGAGATGGTGAAGTTCTCTACATCGGCAGTACCGATGGTGTAACCTTGGGCTTCCAGAACTTCGCACAATTGTTTCATTGCGACGATACGGTCACGTTGTGAATCGAACTTAGGATCGCCAAAGAAGACGAATCCAACATCATTGTTGTCTTCATTGACCTTCCATTTATCTGGGTTGGCGACTTCCTTCAACATCTGGCTAACCAAGCGATTGGTTTCTTCTACACCAAATCGAGTTAGCAATGTAGTACGCATCACCTTAGCACGATCTTTCAATGTTGGCAGTTGTGTTCCACCGAAAGCACCGCCAACTTGATCCATGCGTGGTTGCTGATGGAATGGGTTGTACGGCTGCGATGGGAACTGTGGTGCTGGTGTACCAGGGCCAGGATAGTAAACAGAGCCATCATGCATCGGCATGTTGAACCGCGGTTGAACATTGTTAAACATCTGGTTATGTGTGGATGCAAAACCCAGTTGACCGCCACCATTAAAGGCACTGCTACGTACACCCATCAGTGTAACAGCAGACTTCTCGATCGCATTCTCTGGATCATAGTACCACAGGCCATCATGTTCGGTGATCAGATCTGTACCGAATGTGCGGTTAACGCAGGTGCGGTTAATATCATCAGGATTAGGTTTCCGGTTAGGAATCATCCATGCTTGCCAGATAAACTTATTACCTAGCTCTGGGTTAAGGCAACGAAGCGAATAACGGGTTTCATGGCCATTGTAGAATGTGTCATGTTGAATAACAAAACCGTTAACACTACCGACTGGTTGACCGACCATAATCGAAGAGAACATACGTTGCAAGGTATAGGTATCAATCTGCATAACAAACTCTTTTGGCTAGAGGATTACATGGTAGTAATATAGATCTGAGATTTTTTGGAGTGACGACATAAAGATTCCCCGAAGGGAATCGTCATTGTCCGTATAACCCTTGCAGTGTCATCCATCGACCATTCGTCCAGATCCAGTAAGCATCACGTACTTGCCAACCTTGCCCCTCTTTAGGATTCTTTGGTAGATCCCGAGTAGAGTCTAATGTTCGTAATCCACCTTTCGCTACGGGAGCATCATCAACGTGTATTCGTGCACCCTGTGGATCTAATGGTTTCTCTACAAGCTGTTGTATTTCTTCTTCTACATAATGCACTTGTTCATTAGAAGCAAGCCATCGTGACATTGATCGATTCATGTAATTCTCCTTATCACATCATAAAGGCTATCCCGAAGGATAGCCAATATGTTAACCTTTGATCAACTGTACTGCCAGTTCGATAGCGAGTTGTTCAGCCGAACGCTTCATGCCAGGAGCTACTTCACGGATAACTTTCAGCACAGCAGCTTTCTTCTTCATGAACCCTTCACCAGATTCTTCAGCTACACGAGCAGCTTCAATAATAGCGTACGACTTGTCACGGTCACCATCTACCAGAGTACGCAGCAGGGCAGCTTGTACTTGACTACCGCGGAATTTGGTTTCCAGTTGACCTTGCAGCCAGTCTTCCAGACGATTTGTGCCGACAACGGAAGAGATAGGGAAACTTTCGTTTTCGATCTTGGTAGCTTTGCGGGTTAGTTCAACAACGTCACCTTTGATGGTAGCCAGTGCAGCAGCGCCCAACAGTTTCAGACCGAGTTTTTGCAGAATGTTCATGTTGCGTCTCCATTTGGATTTTAGAAATACACGGATGTGTCTACATTAGATCACACCCTGGAGTATTTCTTCATTAGAATCGATCAGTAGCTTGTGCAAAGGCAGACAATGAACGAGCTACTTCGCCATCCAATACCCACGACATGAAGTTAGATGGACTACGCCATGTTTGGAATGCCTGAACTTGTTTAGCAATGTTCAGGTTCAACCGTTTACCAGAGTAGTAAATATCAGACCATGCCTGGGATGTTAACGTTGCCGTGTAGTCACTGAACAATGACTGTTCATCCCATACAGCTCCGTTAGTCAATGCGGTGGTTACGTTCAATGCTGTCTCACCCACCATTTCTGCAGCAGTTGCAGCAGCCCCTCGTGCAGCAGTGCCTAACCAACTAGCAGAAGCAAAACCAGCCTTCAGTGGAATATGCATGATCTTGGACAGATCCTTCACAGAGATTTGTACTTCACAGTTCAACATCTCGTTATCAGCGTTCCAACCTACGTGACCTGTACCACGACGAATTGTTAACGAATCAACAATTGCTAGTTGTTTATGGTTACGACCTTGGTGGAACAGTTGACAAATGAAAGGAGAAGTATATGCAGATCGACCAGCCGACCGTGGCAGTGCCATTGGTAGGATCATTGCCAACGGTAGGAAGATGTTTAGGAAACGAGACATCTTGTTGCCGTGAGCACATACTAATGGAATCGTGTATGAAGCTGTTGGTAAAGAAGCTACTGAGGACTCCCAGTATTCCGGTACGTCAACGAAAGCAGAACCTGCTAGTGTCGCTAGGCCTGACATGTTAACCATATCCAGAGCACCACCCACGAAGCTAGAGATAGCCTGATATGCCCCACCAATCAATTCCGTAACGTTACCGTTCATGAAGTTGAATTGTGCAGCTCGACCTTCTGTTACTTTCGTGTTCAGTGTTTGTGCAACACCCACAGATGCAGTAGACGATGTGAAAGATTCAGATTGCTCCCCGTTGAAGTCAGCACGCAGAGTAACGAATTGCATACCGTCTCGTTGAGCACCAACAATGAAGTTCATAACCTTCGATAGATCGCCCCACTCGGTAAACTTCTCTGAGTCGATAACTGCAGATTCACCAACAGGGTCAGCAGCCAGATAGTCCAAGAAATATTGACGAGTAGATACGCCGGTATTCGGGTCTACTTGAGCTTTCGCCATTTGAGCATTTAGACCAGCTTTCAGATCTTCAATGTTCCGAGCTTTCTCAGCCATAGCTTCCCAAGCTTTCTTGGATTCGTCAGCTTTACGTTGAGCACGACCTGCTAAGGACATAACGTCAACACCACCTTTCGGCGAGAACAGCCCAGGCATTAACTTAGAGAAGTGTTGCATATCAGCAACGGTCACAGTTTGGCCAGGGTCAGCCATTTGGTTCTGTGTGTCAGGGTCAGTATATAGTCGAGGTTGTAGCCCCATGTTGATAGCGAATTCGTTTGCCAGTGTGTTAACAGCAGACCAATAAGCATGCATCGTAGGTTTGAAATAAAACCACTTCGATGGAGACGACTTCGATAGGAACGACAATACGCGAGATACAGCAGTAATACCGATAATAAAAGGTTGTACGGGTAAGGACACAACAAACGACAATGTGTTACCTAGGTTGTACCATAAGTCAGTAGTCTTACCGGAGTTTGCAAAGGTAGCTGCAGAACGATCGTAGAAGTTCGTAAAGAAAGCTGCCCAGCTAGAGAATCGTGGAACGCCAAATGACATCTGTAGCTTTTGTGCTAAGTCATCGTGCGCTTCTGAGTAATAGCGGCCCATCCCTAGACTTTTGTTCCTAGGGTCCCGACCACGGCCAGGCTGACGGATATCAGCATGACGAGTATATTGAGGCAAGTTGTTGATGGTAAAGTTACCACCAGGTGTAGTGTTTGTAAATTTGAAAGCTGCAGAGTTTGCAAAGCGACGACGCGTTTCAGAACCGTAAGAGACTTGGTTCTGTGACGTAGGTAATAGAAATGCTTGACGCAGCCATACTGGTGTATCGACTGTTGGAGTTGCCATATTGGGACCTTTAGACAAAATAAAGCCCACCCGAAGGTGAGCCCTAGATTTAGACAGGAACAGGCCAGTTAGCTTTATTAGCAGTACGGGCTTGTTGCTTGGGCATACTATTGCCCTGGGCTCCAGCACCTTGGTTCGAAGCGAGTTGCTTCAGAACCTCCAACATTGCTTTCTGAGTATCGAGTTGTTGTTGTTGAACACTCATGATAGCAGCGTCGTTTTGTGTCGACTGTTGAACTTCTTTTGCACGCTGTTGGTCTTTCGCCAACGAAGCAGCTTGCGCAGCTTCTGTAGACGGATTAGCCACAGGCGCCGTTTCAGTTGCAGTAGGAGCAGCTGTAGGAGCCATTACACCTACTGGAGCAGTAGATGCACCAGCCGGTGCTTGAGTAGCAGCACTGATTGCAGCTGGAGCTGTTGGACCACCCGTACCAGTATTGGTCGGAGTAGAACCAGTAGCCGAAGGACCACCAGGCATTGCCGAAACACCAGGGATGAATTTATCATCCGCCTTAGCAGCGGCTTCTGCTTCTTTAGCCTTGGCTTCAGCAGCTTGTTTCTCAACATCCTCTACTTTCAGAGGAACAGCTGCACCACCGGCAGTACCTGCCGTCGCCAATGCCCGGAACTTAGCCATACGTTGATCAAACGATTTCTCAATCTGTCCGAGTGTCCGTGGTTGTCCCCCACGCTCTTTAAAGATCGATGGGTTAGCAGCAGCTTCTTTAGGGAATGCCGAAGAACCAATAGTCGACTTGTCCATGTTGATCCACTTCACCGCGGTACCAGGACCGAGGAAGTGTGCCAGATACAAATCGATATCAGACGGATCTTTACCGGTACCTTTCTTGATGATACCCATTGAGTACTTCATGTACTCAGCACCCATCAATGCGTTCATCCGCGGATCTAACCGCAGGCGACGACCCATGTCAGGAGGGAAACCATACTTAGCACCATTCAGACTAACCATCCAATCCCAAGTCGAGTTGATGAACTGGAACCAGCCAGTAGCAGAACCACCGGCCCCTGCTTTAACGGTCCAATCGAAGTTGGATTCCATTGCACAGAAGATCATCAGGTACTCAACAGGCACACCCGTCATAGTAGCAACAACTTCCATAGTCTTCCGGGAACCCTTAGCATCTTTCGATGTAGGCATTGGAACTTGTTCCCATGAACCACCGTTACCACCTGACACGTAACCGTAGGACTGACCAGTTACAGCTTCGGAAGCAGCCCCGTAAGTATTAACTGCCGTAGCAGCTACTTCACGTGCAGCAGACTGACCCCAATTTTTAATAGTAGAGGCAGCGCTACCTAGAGCACTACCGGCACTACTAACTGCACCAGACACAGCATCTTTAGCAGAGTTGAAAGCACTACCGATCTTATCACCAATACTACCGAGGAAACTTTTACCACCAGCCGCTTCTTGAGCGCCTTGAGCTTGTGCACCAGCCGATTGAGTCGGAGATGCCATCACTGCGTCAGCTTGCTTCTGGAGATAAGCCATGTCGATATCAGCCAACCCTTTCAGGTCTTCTAGTTTACCTTTCACCGTGAAGATGGAAGGGCTAGACCATACGCCAGTACCGTTAGGGCTAACAGCACCCATGATCGCGTAAGCAACGCCAACTTGATCACCCAGCTTAATACCAGTAGCAGCATTAGCAGGTTTGCCTTTATAGACAGCACGAGCACGAGTCAAGAAGGTTTCACAGACTGGCAAGAAACGATCCATGAACCAGTTAACAAACTTAACTCGATCCGCCCCATGGTCAGCCGTATTCAAACCGAACAGACCACCTGCCGATGTAATGAACTTCTCTACATCACCGTTGAACTTGACTTGACCAGACTGATTCGTTTTAGACTGAATGTCTACACGTGTTTCCATTGCGATCAAAGCTTCCATCTCATTCTTGTTCAGTGTTTCCATACCGTAGGCACGGGCACGAATAGAATCAATAGCAGCCAGTTCTTGTCCAGCGATTGGCACAGGACCCACCAACAACATTGCACCACCAGCTGCAGCACTAACACCAGCTACTTTAGCCATTTGGTTAACACGTTGTGTCACAGTCTTAGCAGCTTCGGCTTTACCTTCGTTAGAAGCTTTACCGATTGCTTTGGCTTCATCAACTGCCACCTTAGCGGCAGCGGCTGCTGTAGCACCTACGAGCATAGCGGATTCTTTGTTCTCCGTGGCTTCTGGTGTAGCCTTAGGTTTCTCACCTGGCAGTTTATTTTTCTCTTCTTCTTTAGTGCCATCCACTTTGTACTTCTCAGTCAGCTCTTTAATGCGTTCCTGAGTTTCCTCTACGGTGTCATCCAACGGATCTTTATCACCGAATGGGTTATCACGAGTAGCGAATGGAGAACCTTCACCATAAGGCAGGGTGATCTCTTTAACCAAAGTACCCTTAAGTTTATCATCGAGTTTATCTTCGATGTCACTCAGGGAGAGATTCATTTTGCCAACAGTGTTCAGCGCTTTCAGCCAAGTAATGAATACTGGTTTCATACGCAGGTCAACCCAACGAGCGAAGCGATGAATCTCAGCTTCATTCTCGGCACTGAAGCCCATGATATCCATGATCTTCTTACCGTCATCACCGCGAATGTTTAGCTTAGGTTCAGCACCACGTACGGCGGATTTCTCGAAGAGTTGTTCAAGCTCTAGGACTTTATGACGTTGACGAGTAGAGGTAATACCGTATTGTAGCATACGTACCGACATGAACTCCCCTTTAACACCGGAGAAGTACTTGTAGCCGAAGTAACCCGCAGTGCCAACACCCGCTACAACAGCAGCACCGATCAATACCGGAGCAGAGATCAAACCAGCTAATGCAGTACCAGCCATCATTGCTCCACGCATAGCCATTTGGCCACCAGCCGTAGCTGCAACTCGACCTAATGTACTACTGGCAATCTTGGAACCAAACTTACCGACTTTCGAACCAGCGAGTTTCTTACCCCACCGACCAAGTCGTCCTGTTTTGCCACCTTTCCCGCCTAACAGATCTTTAGCATCTGCAGCAGTACTAACCGCATCACCGACGGTATCCATGATACCCCCGCCTTCTTCCTCTTCAGACTCCTCTTTCTTCTTACCCCGCATCTTATCCCACAGACCACCTAAGGTAGCAGCCATCTTGCCGAACAAACCTTTCGATTCCTTCTGCTCACGATCAGCTTTCGCTTCCTTATTCTTTTCATCTGCAGTTTTCTGTTCGTTCTTATCCTGCCAACTACCCTTCCGATTTTTCTTCGGTACGGTTTCACGGATAGCATCACGGATCTGAACCAACACTTGATCAGTAGTAGATAGATTAGCCAGTTGACGTTTAGAGAAAGCACCCATAGGAGCCATAACGGTTTTAGCTAAGGCTTGCGCATCATTACTGAACTCTTTACCCAAAGCACTGTAATACTTCTTCGTGAGATTCCAATAACCTTTAGCTGCACCACGAACCATCTTACGGACAAACCCTTGGTTCTTAGCGATCGAGTGTTTCTTACCGTTGGTATCTACGAGTGTTTTAAGCTCAGACTTATCCAACAGAGGTTCACCCGTTTCAGTATCGAACACTGGACCATTGATGTCACCCATGGACTTAATCACTTTCTGATCTTTATCCATGTACCCGCCTTCTTTCAGTTTCTCAACTGTAAGGACAGGTTTGACTTGACCTGGGAGATAAGCATCACGATCACCCATCAAACGAGCAGCCGTATTACGTGTCAACATCCAAGCAGCTTTAGCAGCCATCGTCATGCCAGCAAAGACGTTCTGGGTTGTATTACCACGCCAGATTTGGGAAGCTAGTTTCGCAGCTTTACTCTTAACCTCAGACATATCGAACCGCTTACCGTCAGTCGAACGTAAGCCTCGGCCTAGTTCTTGAGCAGTAGCAATCAACTTGCCGTATTGGTCAGTGATGTTGCCTTTAATATCATCCAACGAATAGATCGGTTCCCCGGATTCTTCATCGATGATATTACCTTCCATCAGATCACGTGCTTTGATGATAACTTTATCAGAACCTTCTAAGCACCAGTCTTTGAAATCGTCCATCTTAGCTTTAGCAGTATCCACACCTTTCTGAGCATGCGCCGCAATGACTTTCTGGATGGCATCGAGTTTTCCTTTAGCTTGAGTAATCAGTTCGCCACGATCGTTATACAAACCGCGGCCTACTTCTTCAGCAGACACAACTTGTTGACCAAGATGGTTACGAACTTCACCAGTAATGTCAGAAGCTTTCTCAATGACCTTACCAGTATTAACGTCAATCAACTTACCCTGAACCATGTCGATAGCTTTAATAAGCGTATCGTTAGCGCCTTTCAGTTTTAGATCAACAATACCCATAGCTTCGGATTGCTTGAGCTGATCAACTTTGTCATGCCCTAGAGCAAAGACATTATTACCAGCAGCCAAAGCTTTCTGACCTTGTTCTGTAGCTAACAGTTTCTGACCAGCTTCTTTACCCGTTTCGATTGAGTTGATAATAGCCTGAGCCATTTGCAACCGAGCTTCCTTCATTGCTGGAGGCTCTTTGTCGATAACGTTGTTCAGCAGTGCTTTAGCAAAGTCCAGTTTCTCTTGAGCAGAGAAGTGTTCTATGATAGCTGGAAGGCCACCTGCTTTAGCAGCATCAACTGCAGCTACAGCAGAAGAACGGAGATTTTCAGCTCGTCCTTTGACAGCAGTAGTACCCTGATTGTATTGGTCACGCATGAACTGCATTGGATCAGCTTTGAACTGGTCCATGATGTCCCTAGCGCCTTCACCAGCACGTTTAGCGCCAGCTTTAATACGTTGGCCACCGTCACCTTCCAAGAAGCGGATAGCGCCGTTCTGAGCACGAGCCGAGAATTGACCTGGGAACTTAGGACCAACGAAATTGGAACTGGACAAATCACCCGACGCATCGTGATAGTTCGCACCTTGACCTGCGTGACGATCGCTCACATCAGCCGACATCATTTGCCAAAGCATCTGATAGTTGATTCGATCAACACCTTGTTCGGTGGTAATGATACCAAGTTCACGAAGATGACCAGTATCACCCGCTTCAATCAACCGATGAATTTCATTAGCTGGATCACGTGATACGTTTCGGATGTTCAGGAACTTGTCCGAGATACCCTTACGTTTCTCATGGTTCTTAGCCGTGTTAGCAAACTTGCCTTTCTCGTCTCGTTCGAATTGCCCTTTGAAGAACTCTTCCAGCTCAGCCAAAGTTTCCTTAGAGGTCCCTTCTTTATAGCCGTACTTCGAACCGTACTTCATTGGATCGAAACGTTTGTTAGACGAAGCATCACGCAACAGACGTTCGCTCAGTGCACGACGTGCACCAGGAGACAACTTATTCTCAGCATCGATGTGGTCAAGCGTTTCAGAGATCTGACCCGATACCATCCGAGTTGTACCTTTCGATACAATACGATCCTTAAGTGCTGAGCGAGCATCTTTAGCATTCGTGAAGATACCTTTAGTGATATCGAAGACTTCCATAGGAACATCATCTTTACCACTACGAATCATACGCAGTTCACGTAAGATACGAGCTTGGAATCCTGGGAGGATTTCAGTCAGAGAACGTTGAGACAATTGGTTGAAGGCTGTGTGCTGGCCAATTGTTTGATAGCTGCCCGACTTAGTAGTTGCATCCAAACCAAACTGTGGAATGAAAGGTCGCAACATATCTTGCATGACACCTTTGACGCCATAAGAGTTCTGATAGTTATTCACGAACTCCTGCATCATTGCTGGCATGTTGTCAGCCATATAACCAGCTTGGTTGTGTTTACCACCGCCATGCTTGTTAGACAACCGAGTCATAGCAGGACGAGCCATACGACCCAAGATCGGAGCAACTGTACCACGAGCTAAACTGTGAACACCGTCAGCTGCTAAGTTACCAGCCAGTTGATAGCGTTGGTTCCACAAGCCCGACATAGATTCGCCAGTTTGCAAACCTTGGACGATACCAGACAATGCGCTGGATGCTTTGCTATTAACACGGTTCTGTACGTTGCTACCATAACCACCTAAGAAGCCAGATAACGTACGACCAACCATCGATGTACCCGCTTGGGCTACACCTTGACGCATGTTCATCCCAATCAAATCTTTCATAGACGACTTGAGATGATCAGGTAAACCGGTATTACGTACTAATGCCTGGAAAGCTCTGTTCTGCATTTGCAGAGAAGCTTCAGTCATCTTGGAGATATCACGCAACGCTTGGTAAGAACGGAACTGTAGTTCTAAACCTTTACGTTTAAAGTCGTAATCTACTTGCTCCATGTAAGCCGACGTACGTGTCAGTGCATCAACTGCCTGTGCAAGCCCACGTGCTACTTTCTGCTGGTGTTTGTTATCGACTTGGTCACGTAGGCCACGTTCAATACGTTCGAGGTCCCAGCGACGTTGGTCAGCTTCCTGACCCATGTTGAATAAGTTACGTTGTACAACAGTACCTTGGTCAACAGCACTACGAAGATCGTCACCTAAGCCTTGCTTGATCGTTGCTTCGTCTTCTATTTTTTGTTTACGAATAGCTAGACGAGATTGATCTTGGTTGGCTTCGATTTGATATTTATACTGTTCAGCCTTATTGGATAGTGCCGTGTTAATACGATCATACGTACTCTCCGACATCTTCCCTTTCATTGACGGCAGAAAAGATTCTGCTCGTTTGAAGAGATATTGCAAATCACCAGGATTGGTACGCTCCAAGTGATCCTTTAAAGATTCTGCAGATTGCTTCGCTTGATCGTAAACGCCGAATAAGCGGTCATAACCCTTAGGGGCGCCGTTTGTTAAAAATGCTTTTAACAGACTTTTATTTTTACTTGTATCGATGACACCTTCTTTGAATCCAGCCATGAATTGCTGGACAGGGGTTTTCTTACTACCACCTAGCGGGTCATCATCAAACAGGCTATCAAAGTCATCATCGAAATCGAATGCTGACTTATTACTAGCTTCTGCTAATTTTGTTTTATTGCTTGCCATGGTCAAACTCCAGACATGAACTTCATATCGTTAACCCCAAAAGGACCCGAAAGATGAAAAAGGCGTTATTACCTTTCAACATTGCTCTGCTAATCCCAGACAGAAATATGCTCTCCCGCCTAGGACGAGTAACCTCACACGAGATCTTCGTGGGTAGTGGGGGCAACTTCCATGAAGAAGGATTGTTCTCCGTTTCTATCTTCGGACGGCCAGGCAGTCACGAACGTGAGAGTAACTTCGGTTACATCAAATTGGGTCTTCCTGTAATCCATCCCTTGGTATATAGAAACATCTTGAAGCTGAAAGGCTTCTATGAAGAGATTTTGCTCGGTCGTGCTTATGCCGTATTTGATGAAGAAACTAAAGACTTCGTTAAAGCGTCGGAACTCGATGGACAAACCGGTTATACCTTCTTCTTCGACAACTGGAAGCGCATTGAATTTAAGGCTACGGATTCCGATATCCGTCGTGTTCGTTTGAAGCTGGTTAATGAGAACCGTGATAAGTCTACTATGGATGCCATGTTGGTTATCCCGGCTGGCTATCGTGATGCTGAACCTAACCCGGATGGTCGAATCGAATACGATGAGATCAATGACATCTATCGCGTATTGCTGCAACAGTCTACCGGTATCCCAGAACACTTCGGTCAAGGTGCAGACCTATCGATGTATGATCGTCGTCGTGTAGCGATGCAATTAAAGGTACAAGAGATCTACGACCACTACGAGAAATTGATCTCTGGTAAGTCCGGCTATGTACAAGCTAAGTGGGCATCCCGTCGTGTATTCAACGGTACACGTAACGTTATCTCGTCGATGGATACTAACGCAGCCGACTTGGGTGAACCTAACCGTCCTAAGTTTAAAGACTGTGTAATTGGTCTACACCAAGCGAGTCGTGGTGCTGCTCCTAAGACGATCTATGGCATGCGTACTTCGGTAATCGGGGATATCTTCGATACCATGTCTAACCGGGTTGAACTGGTTAACAAGAAGACTCTCGTACGTGAGTGGGTTGACGTAACAGTCGATGACATGGATACATGGTCTACTCCACAAGGTCTAGAGCGTGTAATGAACGAACTCGAAGTTATCGAGAAACGTTCCCGTGCTATCGAAATCGCCGATCACTATTTGGCGCTGGTGTATTTGGATGATAAGAAGAACTATCGAATCATTCGAGACATCAATGAAATCCCACCAGGCTTCGATCAGAAATGGGCTCGTCCGATTACGTACGCTGAGCTTATCTACCTGAGTGGATTAAATATGTGGTACAAACTACGTGGGTTCGTAACTCGTTATCCCGTAGAGAACTACAACAGTTCCATCCCGGTGTCTATCTACGTGAAGACTACGGTGACTGGTGAACTCCGCTATCCACTCAATGCCGATTTCCAACGTGACACTGAAGGGCCAACAGCTCTTGAGTATCCGATGCTGGAAGTAGGTAAGGTAGCACAATGGCACGACTCTACTTCGGTATCTCCTTCTATCTTGGCTCCACTCGGCGCTGACTTCGACGGTGACACTGTATCGGTGAACATTGTTTACGGTAAAGAGTCTATTGAGGAAATGGATAACTTCTTCCGTTCTCGCATTGCTTACATGAATGCTACGGGTGGTCTAGCCTTTAGTTCAACCATTCACACCGTTAACCTGGTACTCCGGTATATGACTGGCGATCCAAAACCAAGGACTTAAACATGCGCTTAGCAATTGAACAGTTTCGTAAGCAGTATACTGTTTTCGAACAAGGCAAACTTCAAAACCCCAAGCTACACCTACTGAACAAATTGTTTCTGCCTCATCGTTCTGTAGTTCACTTCTCTGATCCTAACACTGCTGTTCGTGGACCTAGCCAATCTGATCCGTTGTTTAACAACGTGATGGGTAAGGTCTACATCGAACACATTGCGAATCTGGTATCGACAGAAGGCAACCCTCGTAAGAGCGCATTGACTGGCACTAAGCTGATGGCAGAGTTCCGTCAGCAGAATGCTTTCTTCAAACCACTGACTAAAGATGCGGCGTTGTCAATCAACCCGCTCAACGTCATGGTGTTCAACTATAACCTGTTGGACCCACAGTGGATCTATCAGAACAACTTCAAAGCACAGTACCTACGTTGGTCTAACAACCAGCGTACATTCTGGCAGAACGTTGCTGCTTCTCACCGTCGTTTCGGTTGGGAGCAATTCGTAGAGATCCACCTGCCGGAGAACATGCCTGATCTGGCGTCCTTTAAGCGGATGCAGGACAATCAAAACCAAACCATGCTGGAGACCTTTACTACACCACCACAGTTCTCTATTTGGGATCTGTATCGTTGGTTAGGTCCATTCCGTGAACAGTCCATGATGGATGTCGTTCAGCCGGATATGTACAGCAAGATCTGGTTCTTGATCCGTGCTCGTGATCGGTTCGTTGTACTCAACATGGGTGCACTGGACGAATGGCGTGATGGTTCTAAAGATGTGAACCACGAAGTATCGGTTGAACAGTTCTTAGAGATGTTCGGTAAAGAAGTCTTCAACATAGGCTTCGAGGATATTAAGGAAGCAGAACAACCTGCTTTCAACCATATCCACTCGGTCATGCAAGAATACGGTTTGACTAACCAAGTTGCTACGGAGTCTTTCGTAAACGCTCTTGGTATGGAAGCTTTCTTCCCTCCAGCCGTTATGCAACGTCGTGTACTGTCCCTATTAACAGCTCTGACTGAATACAGTCATCAAGCTGAAGTAATGACGCAGGTAATTGATCACTCGGCATTGGTTGATGTCGTAGAAGAAGAAAACGGAGTTCACAAAGATGAGTTGGACGAGGACGAAGAACAAGACGATCTTGAAGCAGAAAGTGAGAATGGTCAAGTCGACAGCGCACACGCCGAAGACGCGCTCGAACTCCCGGCCTTTAGTCTCCCTGCTCTCGACTTCTCCGAAGATGGAGCAACTTATAACCCGCCGGATGCTGAACTCTTCACGACGAAACTCCAGATTGAAAGTGATGCTGACTTGGCTCATCGGCCACGGGAGCTTAAGGTCGAAACTCAACGAGTCGATGCCATCCCTGCTGAAGTGGCTGAAGCCTCACCAATAGTAGCTGGCGTTGCTCAACCTGCTTACGATCTGTATAAGCTGGGTATTATTGCTCCACGTACATTCGAACAAGCAATGACGGATGCACAGTCTTACCGTACTATCAAAGATCCATTCGGTTCTAACAAGTCGCTTGAAGAAGCGATGGAATACGTACCGAGTGACTTTGAACTACCTGCTGACACAGAACTTGCTGACTCGCCTACAGTCCTCGACAAATCGATGTTGGGTTCTAAGCTGAAAGCAATGCAACGTAAGTACCAAGCAGAACTGCGTAATAAGGACATGATCCAAGCAGTACTATCGGTACAGAAACAAGGTACGTCGGTAACGAACTACGAAGTGGAAGAAGTGCGTAACGCAATGAACCACTACGAGATCCACAAAGTTACATTGAAGCCTGTTCGTGGTAAGCCGGGTACAGTTTACTTCCGTATCCCAGTTGTGGACCGTGATGGTCGATTCATGTCTAACGGTGTTACTTACCGGATGCGTATGCAGCGTGCTGACTTGCCTATCCGTAAGGTTAAGCCTGACACAGTAGCAATGACTTCGTATTACAACAAGACATTCGTTACTCGTTCTCACTTGGCTGCACACAACTACGATGCTTGGATTACTCGTCAGGTTCGTGAGCGTGCTCTAGATCCTGAAGATGATCGTGTTACTCACGTACTCTACGCTGAGCTCGATCAATCGATGTATGCTCTTCCACGAGTCTATACACAACTGGGTTCTGCTTTCCGTGGTTTCACTTCTGGTCCCATGTTCCTGTACTTCAAGTACGATGACCGTGCGGAATACTTCCAGACCAAGTACAAGATCGATTCTACTCAACACGAAACCAAACAGTACACGATGGTTGGTGTATATAAAGGCAAGACTCCGATCCTGGTAAACAAGACGGGTCAGTTCTTCATTAAAGATGGTGAGAACTTAGAACCACTGGGTTCTATTGTTGAAGTACTCGGTTTGGATCAGGCTAAGGCACCACTCGAAGGCGCATTCATGAACGTGGGTTCGAAAGATCTCCCACTGGCTTTCGTATTTGGTTACAAATATGGCTTGACTGCTACACTGAAACGTCTGAATGCTAAGTATACTCGTCACCGTCGTGGCGAACGTATTCCTCTGACTTCCGATAACTACGTGTTGGCTTTCCAAGATGAAGTGTTGGTATTCGACCGTGGTGATTATCGCACCCAGCTCGTACTCGGTGGTATGCGTAAGTATGCTAAGCTGTTGCCTAACTTCTCGATCTACGACTTTGATAAGCCTGATGTGTATCAGCGTCTCCTGTTGGAGACAGGGATGACTGCTCGGTTCACTAAAGAGATCGATGCACTGTTCGCTGCTTGGATGGACCCGATTACTGAAGGTCTGTTGAAACAGATGGGTGAGCCTACTACGTTCGATGGTCTGTTGTATCGTGCAGTAGATATGCTGCTGATCGACTGGTCACCTGCCGAAGTAGATGGTGCTTACATGCGTTATCGTGGTTACGAGCGTATGGCTGGTACTGTTTATAACGAGCTCAACAAAGCCGTTAAACGTTTCAATGGTGCTACTGGTTCTGCTGCTGTTCAAGTTCAGATGGACCCTGCCGCTGTATGGAAACGGATCTCTCAAGATCCAACCGTAATGGTAGTAGAAGATTCTAACCCACTGGCTAACATTCGTGAACAAGAGTCGATGACTTATCGTGGTGAAGGTGGTCGTTCCACTACCTCGATGGTTGCTCGTACTCGTGTGTATGGTGAAGCTGACGTAGGCGTGGTTTCTGAGTCTACAGTTGACTCCGGTGACGTAGGTGTAATTGCTTACTTAACACCAGATGCCAACTTCAACTCGATGCGTGGTACTACTCGTCCATTCGATCCTACTACTGATGGTCCAGCTCGGCAACTGTCGACTTGTGCACTGTTGGGCGTGGCGACTACGAACGACGATACTAAGCGTATCAACTTTATTTCGATCCAGCAACAACAAGGAATTTATGCTGATGGATATGAACCGACTCCTCTTCGCACGGGCTATGAGCAAATTGTTGCACAGCGCACTAGCAGCATCTTTGCTTCTGCGGCGGAAGACGACGGTAAGGTCGTTGCCGTTGATGACAATGGGATTACTGTCGAGTATGCGAATGGTGAAACTACATCGTACCAAATGGGTAAGATCCACGGATCTGCTGCAGGCACACATTACCCGCACTCAATCATCTCAGACCTGAAAGCTGGCGACTCGTTCAAACGTGGTCAAACGCTTGCTTATAATGAGAAGTACTTCACTCCAGATCGGATGTCTCCAGGACAAGTAATCTGGAAAGCTGGTGTCAACACAGTTGTTGCTTTTAGTGATAACTTGGATACCCTAGAAGACGGCTCGGTAATCTCTGAAAGTTGTGCTGCTAAGTTGAACACCCAAACTTCGAAGATCAAATCGATCTCTGTACGGTTTGATCAGAAGATCGAAAACCTCGTGAAGATTGGGGAACACGTCGACTTGGATTCAATTCTATGTACGATTATCGATTCCGATGCGGATGGCGGTTCAGTGTTTGATGAGGTATCGCGTGAAACACTTGCGAAACTTCAGAACTATGCACCTCGTGCTAAGGTCGTTGGTTATGTATCTAAGATCGAATGTTTCTATCACGGCGATCGTGATGAGATGTCCGATAGCCTACGTAAAGTAGCTTATGTATCTGACCTTGAGCGTGAGAAGATTGCTAAGTCACGCGGTCACGAATACTTCTCTGGTGAAGTCGATCACGAATATCGCATTCGTGGTAATGGGTTGGAACCACAGTCCATGGTCATCAACGTTTACATCGATCACGATATCCCTTGTGGTGTCGGTGACAAAGGTGTAGTTGCTAACCAAATGAAAACTGTATTCTCCCGTGTAATGCGTGGAGTCAACCAGACTAAATCAGGATTGGATCTCGACCTAATCTTCGGTAACACCTCCGTTGAAGAACGGATGGTACTGAGCCCTAAACTGATCGGAACAACCACTATCCTTCTTGCTGAATTGTCCAAGCACCTGGTAGGTGTCTACAGAGGAACTGCAAATGCAAAATCTAAGTAACAACGTCGCACACGGGCAGAATCTTTCGATTCTGTCTGCCGCTGTCGAACTGGGCGCAGAAGCAATTCTGCGCATCCTCGGCACTGAACATACTTCGTCCACACTGAACGGGGTATTCCTAACAAAGCAAGACATCCAGGAAGCCCTGGCTGCCCGTATTGCTAAACAACTCGCAATCTAAAGGAAACATCATGTCTGATATCGCCAACACCGTGCAGTCCGTAAAACTGATTGCACAACAACTGA
>RCUK01000794.1_pt1 | contig 23625 bp, 19 predicted proteins | sample 2166381 | NCBI WGS metagenome assembly RCUK01 (sample SAMN09932809, study PRJNA488358) | compost metagenome | isolation source: compost soil in an enriched community | place: Germany: Experimental Botanical Garden | reverse complement strand
TCATATCCGTTTCTTTCCAATTCGAACTTCAAACACTGCTCATAAACACTTTCCAAAAGTCCTGGTCCTAATTTTTTATGAACCTTTATTGCAAATCCGGTTATTTCGAAAGATAACTTTGTAATTTCTTTTTTTGTCATTTACCACCCTTTTTTCACAAATTTCTTAATGAACCTTAATTTCTTAATGGTTTAAATTTTTATTTTGCAGTCGCTTCAATTTGGAACACTTTTTCAATCCATTCGATACTTTCATCAACCATGGTATTGTCGTCTTTCAAATGATTCGCAAAGTGTGTGGTTATTTTTTGGATAATTCTGTTGCTGATGATTTCGGCTTGTTCTTCATTGAAATCAGCGATTTTTTTACTTTGAAAATTCAATTCAGAATCTTTAATCGCATTCAATTTTTGTTTTAAAGCATGGATGGTGGGCGCAAACTTTCTAGCTTTGGTCCAAACAATAAATTCCTCTTTAATTTCTTCAATGATTGCTTCGGCAGCAGGAATGTGTGCTCTTCTGTTTTCTAAAGTTTCATCTGTCATTTGAGACAAATGATCCATGTGAATTAAAGTTACACCCTCCAAATCTTTCACATTCTCATTTACATTTTTTGGAATGGATAAATCCAAAATCAGCATCGGTTTTTTAAGATTCAGAATAGCTTTATCAACGGTTGGATTTTGCGCTCCGGTAGCCACAACCACAACATCTGCTTTTTGCAATTCTAAATGCAACTCAGAATAATCTTTTACGATTAAGTTTAGTTTTCCGGCTAATTTTTCCGCTTTATCTTTAGTTCTGTTGATCAAGGTGATGTGATCATTTTTAGTGTGTTTCACTAAATTCTCACAAGTGTTTCTGCCGATTTTACCGGTTCCGAAAAGCAGAATGTTTTTATTGCCGATATTCTCTACATTTCTGATAATGTATTGTACCGATGCAAAAGAAACTGAAGTAGCTCCCGAACTGATTTCGGTCTCGTTTTTTATTTTTTTACTTGCCTGAATCACTGCATTGATCAGTCGGTCTAAAAAAGTATTGATCAAACCGAAGGATCTGGACTCGGCAAAACTGGTTTTAATTTGAGAGATGATTTCGAAATCACCTAGAATCTGACTATCCAAACCCGTTCCTACTCGAAACATGTGATTAATCGCTTCCTGATTTTTATATACAAAACCTACTTTTTGAAAAGCTTCAACGCTACCGTTACTGTTTTCACAAATCAACTTGATCAATTGAAAGGGATGCTCGGCAAAACCATAAATCTCGGTTCTGTTACAAGTTGACGTCACTATTAAACTCTCGATACCTTCACTCTTTGCTTGTTCAAGCAAACGTGTTTTGGCCAAAGCGTCTAAACTAAACTGACCTCTGATCTCGGCGTCCGCTTTTTTATAGCTTAACCCAACAGCGTAAAAATAGTGATGCTTAGGTGCGTTATTATTTTTCATAGATAGACTTTTCCTAAAAGTGAAACAAAACTATTAATATACTTTTGATAAAAGTAACGCTAAAAGGACTATTTGTATCGCTTAATGCTTTTTTGAATCTATTTCGCTATTTTATTGTAAAAATTTCTATTTTTGTAGTAAAACAAGGTGGTTTACATTGTTCTATTTAGAGTTGTTCTAAATAACAATATCCGTTAATTATCATTTTTTTATTTAAAAAATATCGCTATGGGTTCTCAGGAAATTATAAAAATCGAAACTGATTTTACGCTCATTCGTTTTCAGAATGATGACGAAACTCCTTTTCATGCCCAACATGAAGTAAGCAGTGGCTTGATTCAGTTTCATTTTGGCATCAAAGGAAAAGCAAAATTTATTTTCAATCAGGGGAATTACACCTTAGAACTGAAGGAAGAAAAATCGTTGCTTTTGTATAATCCACAAAAAGAATTGCCTTTAAATCTTGAAGTGGCTCCCAATTCCTGGATAATTTCTGTAATTGTTTCCATCAAGAAATTTCATGCACTTTTTTCAACAGAGGCAGATTATATCCCTTTTTTGAGTGCCGATAATAAAGACAAGAAATATTATAACGAAGGAAATATCAGTCCGTCAATGGCAATTGTTTTAAGCCAATTATTTCATTACAACCTAAATCCTTCGATTAAAAACCTGTATTATAAAGGAAAAGGATATGAACTATTGAGTTTATATTTCAATAGAACAGAAGATCCAAATGCCGAACAATGTCCCTTTTTGATTGATGAAGAAAATGTCCTGAAAATCAAAAAAGCCAAAGAAATCATCATCGCCAATATGGCCGAACCACCCGGATTGCAAGAACTGGCCGATCAGGTAGGTTTGAATTTGAAAAAACTAAAAATGGGTTTCAAACAAATTTATGGTGATACCGTTTACGGTTTTCTTTTTGATTACAAAATGGATTTTGCCAGAAAATTATTGGACAGCGGTTCCTATAATGTAAACGAAGTAGGACTTAAAATTGGGTACAGCACCGGAAGTCATTTTATAGCCGCGTTCAAAAAGAAGTTTGCTACAACACCTAAGAAATATTTGATGTCGATCAATCCGAATACTTAATCACATCGATTCTTTATATAAAACAATAAATAAAAAATAGTTAATCTCCATTTAACAAAAAGTAAGTTTATTTACTTTTATCCAAAAATAAAAATACAATGAAAGGCGTATTATTAGTCAATTTAGGTTCTCCGGAAAGTCCAACTACAAAAGATGTAAAACCATATTTAGATGAATTTTTAATGGACAAATACGTTATTGACGTTCCATATTTGTTGAGAGCATTATTAGTTCGTGGAATCATCTTACGAAACAGACCTGAGAAATCAGCTGCCGCTTATGCAAAAATATGGTGGGAAGAAGGTTCTCCCCTAGTCGTGATTTCAAAAAGAATGTACGAAAAAGTAAAACCACAAGCTACCGTTCCCGTTGCATTAGCCATGCGTTATGGAAACCCTTCTATGTTGGCCGGATTACAGGAATTACATGATAAAGGAGTAAATGAAGTAATGCTTTTTCCTTTGTATCCACAACATGCCATGGCATCTACTACCACTATTCTAGTTTTTGCGGAAGAATTGCGTAAAAAGCATTTCCCGGATATGAAATTCACCATCGTCCCTGCTTTTTACAACAAACCTGATTATATCAAAAACCTGGCTGATTCCATAAAAAAGAGCTTAGAAAACTTCGAATACGACCACCTGTTGTTCTCTTATCATGGAATTCCGGAACGACATATTCGCAAAACGGATATTACCAAATCCCATTGTAAAATTGATGGCTCCTGTTGCAACACACCATCACCGGCACATGAATTTTGTTACCGTCACCAATGTTACGAAACCACAAAACAAGTCGTTAAATTATTGGGAATCCCAGAAGGGAAATACAGTCAGACTTTTCAATCACGATTGGCTGGCGACAAATGGCTAACCCCTTATACTGATGTTGAAATCAACAAAATGCCAGAGAAAGGAATTAAAAACCTGGCTGTTGTAACACCAGCTTTTGTATCGGACTGTCTGGAAACCTTAGAAGAAATCGCTATGGAAGCTAACCACCAATTCAAGGAACATGGCGGTGAAAATTTCTTGGCTATTCCTTGTTTAAATGACAGCGATGACTGGTGCAAAACAGTAAGTAACTGGATAAATGAATGGGCCGCTGTTGAAAAAGTGAACGCATAAAATGGACGTTACCCCAGAAGAATTAGGAACTAAAGACATTAAGAAACTCTTGATAAAACAAGCTGTTCCTTCTTCTATTGGAATTTTATTTATGTCGGTTAACATTTTAGTTGACACCATTTTTGTTGGTCAATGGATTGGTTCTTTGGCCATCGCCGCAGTAACCGTGGTCTTGCCCATTACCTTTTTGATTTCATCATTAGGCATGGCAATTGGTGTTGGCGGAGGCTCCGTACTTTCGAGAGCTTTAGGCGCCAATCACAGAGAGAAAGCGCTGCATACTTTTGGCAATCAAATTATGATGACTTTATTACTGTCGTCGCTTTTTGTAATCTTTGGAATTTTGTTTAGCGATGAGATGTTGTTGCTTTTTGGAGCCAAAGGAGCCATCATGAAACCGGCAAAAGAATTCTTTTTCCCAATCATTCTCAGTGTTCCGTTTTTGGCGCTTTGCATGATGGGTAACAATATTATCCGCGCCGAAGGCAAAGCCAAATTTGCCATGATTGCCATGATTATTCCGGCTTTTGCAAATATTGCGCTCGACATTCTTTTTATAAAAGTGATGCATTTAGGGATGTTTGGTTCCGCTATGGCTACTGCAATTTCCTACTTGATGTGTTTTGTATTTGTATTATGGTTTTTCGCCTTTAAAAGCGAATTAAAACTACAGGCCAGACACTTCAAATTCAACAAACCATTAATAAAAGAAATCACTGAACTGAGTTTTGTGACCTTTTCCAGACAAGGTGTGGTGAGTATTTTGGCCATCATTCTAAATCATACTTTATATACTTACGGGGGAGAACATTCGGTTGCGGTATATGGAATTATCAGTCGGATGCTGATGTTTTCTTTATTCCCAATTCTTGGAATCACACAAGGATTTCTTCCTATTGCAGGTTTTAATTACGGTGCACAAAATCACGATAGAGTAAAAGAAAGTATTACGATTTCCATTAAGTATGCTGCCATTTTAGCAACTGTCATTTTTTTGACGATCCTGATTTTTGCAAAACCTATTGTGGCTGTTTTTACTACTGACCCCAAAGTGATTGCTGAAACTCCCGAAGCATTGCGCTGGGTTTTTGCGGCATCACCAATTATAGCAATTCAGTTAATCGGCGCTGCCTATTTCCAGGCTGCCGGAAAAGCGAAAAAAGCCTTATTTCTCACTTTGAGTAAACAAGGATTTTTCCTAATTCCTTTAGTGCTGATACTCCCCAATTTTTTAGGTATTTTTGGTGTATGGATTGCTTTTCCAATTGCCGATGTTTTATCAACAATAATCACCGCCTATTTTCTAAAAAAAGAAATGAATAACAATTTAAATCAATCCGATAATGGACTTTTATAATTACCTCAAATCACTTCACCTCATCTTTGTCATTACATGGTTTGCAGGTTTGTTTTATATTGTGCGCTTGTTTGTGTATCAAATTGAAGCGGCAGCCAAACCATCGCCAGAAAAGGAAATTTTGCAAAAACAATACAAAATAATGACCTACCGCTTGTGGTACATTATTACTTGGCCTTCGGCTATTTTAGCCAGTATTTTTGCATTCTGGATGTTGTTTTTTACTGATTTAGGCAAAGCTTGGCTACAAATGCCTTGGATGCATGTAAAACTTGGCTTTGTATTTGTGCTGTATTTGTACCATTTAAAATGCCATCAAATATTCAAACAACTGCAAAACGACGACGTTAAATACACAACAAACTACATGCGTTTGTGGAATGAAGGCGCTACCATTATTCTTTTCGCGGTAGTCTTTTTGGTCATATTAAAAAATGCCTTTAACTGGATTTATGGCGTAATCGGAATTTTTCTGTTTTCAATTTTGATTATGCTTGGGTTTAAATTTTACAAACGAATTAGAGAAAGAAACCAATCTTAACAATGCTCAAAGGGTTCAAAATATCAATGCTTTCACTACGAATCAGGATTTTCCTTTCCATGATTGTATTGATTATTATGGCTTCCCTATTGTTGGCTTCCATTTCTATTGTCCAATTTAAAAATGAAGCCAAAGAATACCATCAGGAACGTTTAGAACGCAAAGAAAATGCAGTAAAAGAGCACATCAATTATGTTCTTTCGACAACAACTTACCCTTTGACTTCTGCCAATTTGAGTTATATTTTTAAAGACAAAATTCATGAGCTGGCGCAAATTCATTCGATTGAAATAAACATATACAGTCTGGATGGAGAACTATTAAAATCATCCAAAGAATCTTTTTCGGTAGACAAAGTATCGCCTCCTGTACCAAAATACATTCTGAAATTAGTTCGTTCCTCAATCGAAAAAAGATATGTTGACATCAAAACTATTGACGGTGTCAAAAACCGTTCTTCCTATAGCCAGATAAAGGACGACAAATTCAAACCCCTGGGTATTCTTAATTTACCCTATCTGGAAGATGATGGTTTCTATGAAAATGAATTGAACAGTTTCCTGATTCGTTTGGGACAAGTATATTCTTTTATGCTGATTGTTGCTTTTGCATTGGCCTACTTCCTTTCGACTTACATTACAAAATCCTTAAAAACGATTTCAGATAAATTGAGCGAAACCAGTTTGAATCAAAAAAACGAAAAAATAATGATCGAAGCCAGTAGCAAAGAAATCAATTTATTGATTAAAGCCTACAATGCCATGGTGGACGAACTGGAAATAAGCGCCGTAAAATTAGCACAAAGCGAAAGAGAAGAAGCCTGGCGCGAAATGGCTAAACAAGTCGCCCATGAAATCAAAAATCCGCTGACACCAATGCGATTAACCGTTCAAAGCTTTCAAAGGAAATTTGATCCCAACGACGTGGATGTTAAGCAAAAAATGAAAGATTATTCAGAAACCCTCATTCAACAAATTGACACGATGAATGCGGTCGCCTCCGCTTTTTCTAATTTTGCCTCGATGCCTGCACAACAAAACGAAACCTTAAATGTGGTAGAAGTAGTAGAATTGGCAATGGATATCTTCAATGAAGACTACATCGTTTTTGAAAAGGATGCGGATAAAATTATTTCGAAAATTGACCGTACGCAACTGATTCGAATCATTACGAACTTGGTTAAAAATGCTATACAATCCATTCCGGAAGAACAAGAAGTCAAAGCGATTTCTGTGGCTGTAAAGAAAAACGACAACAATGTACTGATCATCGTTAAAGACAACGGAATCGGAATTCAGCCTAAAGATATTGACCGTATATTTGAACCTAAATTCACCACCAAAAGCAGTGGTATGGGGCTTGGTCTTGGTATTATCAAAAACATTATTGAAAATTACAAAGGAACAATTACCTTTGATACAGAATTTGGAAAAGGAACCACTTTCACCGTTTCACTCCCAATAATAAACTCATAAAAAATCAACAATATGAACTACGAAAATATTTTAATCGCTATAGAAAATAGCATTGCTACGATTACTGTAAATCGCCCTACCAAATTAAATGCTTTGAATAAAGACACGATTACTGATTTACACAAAGCAATCAAATTATTAAATAAAAATGAAGAAGTTAGAGCTATTGTCCTAACCGGAGCCGGCGAAAAAGCTTTTGTAGCAGGAGCAGATATTGCTGAGTTTTCAAATTTTTCAATAAAAGAAGGATCTGAATTGGCAAGCGAAGGACAGGAAAAATTATTTGATTTTATTGAGAATTCTAAAACTCCAATTATAGCTGCCATTAATGGTTTTGCCTTAGGTGGCGGACTAGAATTAGCGATGGCCTGTCATATCAGGGTTGCCTCTGAAAATGCCAAAATGGGTTTGCCAGAAGTTTCTCTGGGACTTATTCCTGGTTATGGTGGCACACAACGTTTACCTCAATTGATAGGAAAAGGTCGTGCGATGGAACTAATTATGACTGCTGAAATGATGACCGCGCAAGATGCGTACAGAACCGGCTTAGTGAATCACGTGGTGCCTCAAGCGGAACTTTTAGATTTCTGCATTGGAATGGCACACCGAATAATTAAAAATTCCCCTAACGCTATCAGTAAAGCGATAAAAGCAGTCAATGCAAATTTCGAAGAAGGGAAAGATGGATATAAAACGGAAATAAAAGCTTTTGGAAAATGTTTTGGAACCCAAGATTTTAAAGAAGGAACGACCGCATTTCTGGAAAAAAGGAAAGCCGTTTTTACCGGAAAATAAATATCAAAGAGAGCCATAACGGTTCTCTTTTTTATTTCTGCCAATAATCATTTCCGCCTGCAAGACTCTCTCTCCTGTAAAATAATCTTTCTTTAAAAACGGATTGTTTGATTTACATAACTTAATTTTACAGTCCCGTTTCGGAAAATCATCCAACGTTTAAAATTCTACTTTATGTCTTACCAACCTGTATTTGCTCTTTTTTGGGAAAAGGTAAAAGAAAGTATCGAAAATGGTACGTATGCCAAATTAACTTTGGCAAAAACCATTGGTGATACCGAATTAAAAAATATATATGTGCGTCCTGTTTTATTAGACGACAGTTTTAAACTTTCGGTAATAGCACGTTACAAAACCGAAGAAATAGAAAGTTTTCATACTTTGGAGGAAGCATTTTTTGTTTTGTCACCTTATATGAACAATCCGTTTTTAACTGCCCTTTTGTTTACAACAGAGAATGATATCACTTTTAAACTCAACAAAAAAAGAGTTGGAAGCATTATAGAACAAGCTCCTACTTTTAAAAATCCTTCGGATGTAATTATAGAAATGAAAGAGAAAGGTATTATTTAAACAATTATACATGTGTTGAGACGCACTGCTGTGCGTCTCTAAAGTGCGTCTCTACAGATCCCCTTCCCATTCTGCATAAAACTGCGCCAAAAATCCTTCCATGTAACGGTGTCTTTGTTGGGCAATTTGTTTTCCTGTCTCCGTATTCATTTTATCTTTCAGCAGTAATAGTTTTTCATAAAAATGATTGATCGTTGGCGCTTCATTTTTCTTATACTCCTCCTTTGTCATCTTAGTATTAGGAGGAATCGCCGGATTGTATAAAGGTCTGTTTTTAAAACCTCCATAATTGAACGTTCTGGCAATTCCTATGGCTCCAACGGCATCTAATCTATCGGCATCTTGAATAATATCTAATTCAATTGAAGAGAATTTTTTGTCAAAATTTCCTCCTTTGAAAGAAATGTTTTCAATAATATTGATTACATGCTCAATCATTTTCGGGTCTACATTTTCGGACTCCAAAAACTGACGTGCTTTCTTTGGCCCAATCGTCTCATCTCCATCATGAAATTTACTATCGGCAATATCATGAAGTAAAGCACCCAGTTGTACCACTTTGATATCACAAACTTCATTTTGGGCAATCAACAAAGAATTTTTATATACCCTTTGTATATGAAACCAATCGTGACCACCTTCTGCATTTTCTAAATTTTGCTTTACAAAAAGAATTGTCTTACTTATTAAATCTGATCCACTCATTTTTATTTGTTTTTTTGAAAAAAAAATGTTGGTTTTCAAAGTTTTAAAACCTCAAAAACCAACATTTACTACTCTTAATTTGATATCTAAAGCTTCGCTGGTTCCACCCATTTAAAAATGTGTGACTCTTGCGGAATTACTAATCTTTCTGAAATTCTAGCCATTCTTGCAGGTAATTTCATTAAATAATCACGTGCTTTCTCTGCTTCATCAGTTAAACCGGCAATCTTATCAATTTCCCATTTATCAATCAGTTTTTGCATGATATCTACATAATCACTCGCAGTATAAACACCTATTCGTTGTGCTGAATCAGAAAATTGCTCAAATGCAGTGCTGATTTTTTGTCCTGATTCTCTCAAGAAATGTGCTGGCATAACGATTTTTTGTTTCATCATGTATTGAAAAGCAAGCATCATTTCACTAGGATCTACCTGAAAAATTCTGTTCACAAACTCACTGTACGCATGGTGATGACGCATTTCATCCCCTGCAATCATTTTACACATTTTAGACAATTTATTATCACCATATTTTTTCGCCAGTTGCGAAACTCTATTATGTGACACATAAGTTGCTAATTCCTGAAAACTGGTATAAACAAAGTTTTTATAAGGATCTCTACCTGTACCAATATCAAAACCGTCATTGATCAGATGTTGCGTTGTCATTTCAATTTCACGCATGTTTACCCTACCTGACAAATACAAGTATTTATTAAGCAAATCTCCATGACGATTTTCCTCTCCAGTCCATTGACGAATCCAATTTGACCAGCCGTTTCTTTCCATGTTATTGACACCTTCCACTTCCATCAACCAAGATTCATAAGTTGGCAAGGCTTCTTCCGTAATGGTATCACCTACCATAGCAACCCAAAAATCATATGGTAAATCTTTGGCGATTTCACGTAATTCTCTTACCTCTTCAAAAAAAGTATCACTTTCAGAATTAGGTAAAAAATCAGATGGCTGCCAAATTTTTTCAACAGGGATTAAATACTGATCAACAAAGCTATCTACGTTTTTTTCCAAAAACTGCATTACTTCTAATCGAATGTTTTTTATAGACATTATATAAATATTAAAATTTTATTCCTTTTACAACTGCATTTTCTGTTTTCTCCATTAGTTCAGCAAAATTATAATCGCTTACTGCTAATGGTTTATGGACGGTAAAGGTAAGGTGATTTCCTAAACCTAAGGGAAAAAATCCATATTTAACTATTTTCCAAGAATTATTGATGCTTATCGGAACTATATAAGCCGATGGAGCATACTTACATAATATCTTTAAACCACTTTGTGCAAACTCTTTTGGTTTACCTGTTTTACTTCTTGTTCCCTCTGGGAAAATAACCGCGGTGCGATTGTGTTTTTGTATGTATTCTGACAATCCTTTTATAACTGGTATCGCTTGTTTCGGGTCTTTACGGTCAATGAGTACAGAGCCTCCGTGACGCAAATTATAAGACACGCTAGGAATACCTTTCCCTAATTCTATCTTACTGACAAACTTACAATGAAAACGACGTAAATACCAAATCATCGCAATAATATCATACATACTCTGATGATTGGATACAAATATTAAAGGTACACCTTTAGGAATATTCTCTACATTTTCAAATTTATAAGTGGTGCCTAATAAATTAGTGCATTTCACTAACAAAAAATTCATGTAATCAACACTCTTTTTATGTGCCTGATAACCAAAAATATTGAAACAAATCCACTGAATGGGATGAAAAATAACCAAAACAAGGCCAAAACACAAATAATAAATTACGGATATGGGATACGAAATTAGTTTCTGCATGCGTTAAAAATTAGCTACAAAAGTAATAAATAAATTTTAGCTATATTTAAATCGGAAACAATAAGTGGGTTTAGGGTTTAATTGTACCTTTGCAAACTAAAAATATTTGCCTTTTTTTATAAAAAATGAACTTTACTTATCCCAAAAACGAAAAACTAAAAAGTAAAATCACAATTGGATTATTGTTTACCGAAGGGAAATCGGTATCCAAATACCCACTTCGATTGGTTTACTGTCCAGGAACTTTGGGTGATGATCAGAAAATTAAAATAGGCGTTTCGGTTTCGAAGAAATATTTCAAAAAAGCGGTAGACCGAAATTATTTCAAACGCGTACTTCGTGAAACCTATCGTTTAAACAAACACTTACTTACAGAAAACCTCAACCAGCCTTATGCGTTTATGCTTTTTTATCAGAGCAAAGACCGTTTGTCCTACGAGGAAATTAATACCAAAACGATTCAATTATTTGAAAAATTCCTGGCACAAACAACTCCTGCTGACATTAATGAAAAAGACTCCAAGCCGGAACAGAAATAATTATCATTTTACCAAAGCCTGTCAAAACTGAGTTTTGTGTTTTACTCCTATATTTATTAATGATTTATTCTTATTTTAGTACTCTCAAACCTAAGATAAACTATAATCATGCGTCCCCTTTTCAAAAAAAAAATCATAATCCCTATTATTGCATCGGCTTTCTTATTTGTTGGAGCCAGTTTCAAAGATGATTTTTTTGAAATTGCAAAACAAATAGAGATTTTCACAACCTTATTTAAAGAGGTCAATAAAAATTATGTTGACGAAACCAATCCAGGTCAATTAATGGATCAGGCCATCAAAGGAATGTTAGCGAGTCTTGACCCCTATACTGTTTATTTCAATGAACAGGACGTTGTCAAATTCAAAATAAATAACACTGGAGAGTATACTGGAATTGGTGCCTTATTAACGCGAACTGAGTCCAAACTAATCGTAAAAGAAATATATAAAAATTTCCCTGCGGACAAAGCCGGACTAAAAGCGGGAGATGAGATTATTCAAATAGGAGATGTTATCTTGTCTGATTTCAAAGACGATGCCTCACAATTATTTAAAGGTGCCAAAAACACCAAAATAGACATTAAATTCATTCGCCAGGACAAAAACAACACAACGCAGCTTGTTCTTGATGAAATTGAAATCAAATCGGTTCCTTTTTTTGCAAAAGTGGATGAAAAAACCGGTTATATCGTTTTATCCCAATTCAGCAAAAAAGCATCACTTGAAACCAAAGAAGCTTTAGAACAACTAAAAAGAGAAGGTGCCGAGAGAATTATATTAGATTTAAGAGACAATCCCGGCGGACTTCTGAACGAAGCAGTCAATATTTGCAATCTTTTCGTTCCAAAAAACGAAATCATTGTTACTACAAAATCAAAAATAGACAAGCACAATAACGTCTATAAAACTACCCGAGAACCAATCGATACCGAAATCCCATTAGTTATTCTTGTCAATGGAAAAAGTGCTTCGGCATCAGAAATTGTTTCAGGTGCTTTGCAGGATTTAGATCGAGCGGTAGTTATCGGCAGTCGCAGTTTCGGAAAAGGATTGGTACAACGACCTGTAGACCTAACCTATGGCACACAGCTAAAAGTAACTATTTCACGTTATTACACCCCTTCAGGCAGATGTATCCAAGCTTTGGATTATGCGCATAAAGACAAAAACGGAATGGCGGTAAAAACGGAAGAGAAAAATTATAATGCCTTCAAAACCCGAAAAGGCAGAACCGTTTATGATGGTGGTGGTATTCAACCGGACATTGAACTCGATGAATCCAAAACAAGTGCAATAGCCAATGCTTTGATCAAAAATGACGGTATTTTTAATTATGTTACCAGTTATTATTATAAGAATCCAGGTTTAGGGGACAAAATCCCAACCCTTACCGATGGGGATTATGCCGATTTTAAACAGTTTTTAAAAACAAAAAAATTCTCCTTTGACACCGAAACAGAAATAGCTCTTAAAAATACTTTGGCTGCAGCCAAAAAAGAAAAGATAGACGAAACTATTGCAGTAGAATACCAACAATTACTGACTGCATTACAAAAAAGCGAATCCAATTTATTAGATAAAAACCAAAAGGAAATTAAAGGTTTGATTTTGGATGAAATCATCAAGCGCTACCAATATCAAGAAGGTTTGTACCAATATTATATAAAAAATAATACTGAAATTAAGAAAGCGGTAAATGTTTTAAATTCCAGTTCAGAGTATAAAGCTATTTTAAAAATATAATGTCAAAATATTTCAACATAATAGTATTCTTGTTTTTTGGCTATTTATCAGCCCAAGAAAAATCTGTTGAAACGGTCTATTTTGAATTTGACAAATACTCCTTAAACAAAGAGCAATCCCAAGTTGTTGTTGATTTTGTAAAAAAAGCGGATACTTCTAAAATAGAATCGATCCAGATTTATGGCTATTGTGATGACCGAGGTGAGAACGATTACAATTATGAGTTGTCTGAAAACAGAGTTAAAACCGTCCAGGAGATACTCACGAATAATGGTTTCAATAAAAATAAAATCGTAATTATTGAAGGAAAAGGCCGTGTGATTTTAAAGAAGGACACCGTTGAAAACCTCGCGGAAACCCGTTCTAAAAACAGACGTGTTGACTTGATCTTGGTGAAGAAAAACAGTTATGGTAAGGGTATTTATAATTCCTTTCAAAAAAAACACCGTGTTGGCGATCGCATCTTTTTAGAGAATATTTTGTTTACGATGGGAAGCAGTAAACTTACATCGCAATCCAAAAGAGAATTAGACAAAATTGCCATTGAATTGCAAAAACACAAGACATTGGAATTCGAAATCAGAGGCCATGTTTGTTGCACACCAAGTTATTATGAAGATGCCATTGACAAGGACACCAAAGAGCGAAAACTGTCTCTAAACCGCGCCAGAACAGTTTACAGATACCTTACGTCGAAAAGCATCAAAGCTCATCGCATGACGTATAAAGGTTATGGCAACAAATTCCCTTTGGGAAGAGGGGATGCTTTAGACCGAAGAGTCGAATTTTTAATTTCAAAAATTTAAATTAACTACTCTCTCCTCATTTCGATATGTGGAATATCATCCTCCAGATACATTTCGCTGCTTTGCACAAATCCGTGGCTTTCATAGAATTTTTTGAGATATAATTGTGCCCCGATAGTGATTTTTCTTTCTCCAAAATGATGCAAAATACCTGCAATCGCTTCTCGCATTAAATCATGACCCCATTTTTTGTCCCGATAATTCGCATCGACCGTTACTCTTCCTATGGATGCGTTATCAAAACTGATTCCTGCTTTAAACAATCGGGCATGAGCCACAATCTTACCTTCATATTCACCAAAAAGATGCAAGGCAATTTTGTCTTTTCCATCCAAATCAAGATAAACACAGTTTTGTTCTACCACAAAAATCTCACTTCTTAACTGAAGTATATCGTAGAGTTCATACACAGATAGTGCCTCAAAAGCTTTAATCTTCCATTCTAATGCCATGGATTATTTTATTTTAATAGTTGTTTATTACGGTCCAAAGTAAATAAAATTAAACCATTTAGATTGCTAAATATTAATAAAAAAGATGTGTTATTTACCCTGCAACTCAAATTACTTTTGTCTTTTAAAAACTTGAACAGACTTGATAATTGCTTCTAATTCGTGAATCAAATCCCGTTTCTCTTTTGAAGGCGAATAACAAAATCCCTCTAGAACCAAAATCCGGCTATAGGCTTTATCCACAATAGCATAATTGATAAACGGACCGGCCATAAAATCATTTTTCAGTTCCCAGGTCCCTTTGGTTTCATAGGTATCTTTGCCATCCAGTTGTATTTTAAAAAGATAGGGAGCATATCCTTCTTCTGTAATCATAGGAGTATTAGGTTCCGTTCCACGAATGTATCTCCCAATGGAATCCCGCATCTTTATGATAGAAGCAATAACATTGTCATCATTTTCTATAGAGTGCAAAGGAACTTGGTAAATCAATAAATTGGTATTCCCGCTGACGATATCTTTTTTCAACCAAATAAATTTACTTTTATGAAGAACATATTCATAACCCGTAGGTATATTTAAGGAAATATGAAATTTGTTTGCAATAATGTCAGGATTGAGCAGCGATTGTTTTATTATTCGCTGGCTTTCGGCAATCTCCGTCTGCTTGATTATTTGAATTATTTTTGGAGCATTCTTCTCAATAGTATCGATAATAGCCGAAGCCGTTCTTCCTGAAATATGAAATACATTTTGCGGTGAAGCATATTGGTTTCTTTTTACTTCAAACCTGTTTTTTGCTTCTTTTTTTACTACAATAATTGCCCTGCTATCTGTAGCAAATCCCTCCAAAAGTTTGACCGGATACTGATTGATGGTAAAAAGGGGTTCTTCCTGCGGCAATCCAATAACGGGAGAGGCAAACTTATTTCGGATACTGTCTCCAACCTCACCATTCCATAATTGATCATCTATGATTACTGAAACGGTATTGATTTTTCCGGCTGTATGACGAGGCAAACTATTATTTTTTTCTACACAGGAAAAAAACAAACAGGGAAGTAAAAGGTATAAAAAATGGGCTTTATTCATTATAATTTCAATTATAAAATAAAGCCCAAATTTATATAAGATTATTGTATTATCCGTTTATTTTCAGCTTCATTCCAGGTTTAAGTTCTTCACCGCTAATATCATTCCATTTTTTTAAGTCAGAAATGGTTACTCCAGGATATTTTTTAGAAATACTATAAAGCGAATCTCCTTTTTTAACATAATATTCAACCTCCACCTTTTTCGAATTATCTTCCTTCGTAAAAGTGGCTGCAGCCGGATTATTAGTGGTAATCGCTAATTCTCTTTTGGCAACAACCAAAGTACTTCCTATGGCAATATTATTATCTGATAAATTGTTCCATTGTTTTAAATTCACCAAAGAACTTCCAAATTTCTTAGCGATATTCCCTAGAATATCCCCTTTTTTGACTACATATTCAATACTTTTCAATTCTGATGCTACAGCCAATTCTTCTTTTTTATCCAATTCTTTATTGGCTACACGCAATGAAGATCCTTGTTGAATAGTACCATTCGCAAGATTGTTCCATTCTTGAATTTCAGCAACGGTAACATTATATTTCTTGGCAATTACATTTAAATTATCACCTTTTTGAACTATATAATAATTTGCAGTGTTTGATGCTACTGCATCATCCGCAATAGTTTTTTTCTCTTTTTCTTCCGATGCGGCTAATCTTTGATTTTCTCTTATTGCTTCAGAAGGAATAACGTTTGGTGTTTTCTTAACTGTTTTCAGCACGCTTTCATTGGTGATGATTTTCAAACTTTTACCACTGGCCACAACATTGCTTCTAAGGCCGTTCCATTTTTTCAAATCCGAAACTCTTACGTTGTATTTATAAGCAATCACACTAAGATTATCCCCTCTTTTTACTTTATAGTATTTTGTTTTAGTAAGAGAAACTCTTTGGGTAGTATAATTTGAAGTCTCTCTTGCTATAGTTGCTTTTGCAAGTTGGTACGGTTTTTCGCGTTGGTTCAGTTCGTGTTGAACATAGGCATAAATACGATCTTCATTAGATGTAAAAACGGCAATTTTATCTTGCGGTAATCTTAAATAATGATTTTGATCTTTATAGGACGGAATCACATTCAACTTATAAGAAGGATTCAGAATCTGCAATTGCGCTACAGGAACATCAAGCAAATCAGAAATTTGTTTGAAAGTCATTTGCTTCTTAACCATAACAGTATCGGTTGCAAAATGTTTTACTAATGCTCTTTCTGGTTGTATTCCGTGTTCTTTATGGTATTCATAAATGTACATGGTAGCCAGGAATGCCGGAACATAACCTTGCGTTTCTTTTGGAAGATTTTTTCTGATATTCCAATAATTTTGTTGTCCTCCAGAACGTCTGATTGCTTTAGAAACATTCCCCGGCCCGGAATTATAAGAAGCCAAAACTAAATCCCAATCGCCAAAAATAGCATACATATTAGTCATGTATTGCGCTGCTGCTTCACTGGCTCTTAATGGATCACTTCGCTCGTCAACATAGGAATCAATTTTCAACCCATATTGTTTCCCGGTTTGATACATAAACTGCCATAAACCTGTAGCCCCTACTCTTGAAACGGCTTTTGGATTTAAAGCAGATTCTACAACAGCTAAATATTTTATCTCTAATGGTACATTCTGTTTGGCTAATGCATCCTCAAATAAAGGAAAGTAATACTCCGAAACTGCCATTAAACGCTCAAAAGATTTCTTTCTGTTTTTTAGAAATGATTTGATGATATTCTCTAATCCTTGATTGTATTCGATGTTGAACGGTGATCTAGCATCCATTTCCTGAAGTCTGGCTTGCAACAATTCGGTAGGCAACTCATAATCAACTTTCTCGTCAATATTGATGTTTTTGATATCGTTTTCCAAATCATTATACAAATCCAAACTTGTCAATTCCTTCATCCATAAACTATCCACACAGGAAGCCATGTCATCATTTACAAAAGTTTTTTTAATAGAATCTAAATAAGATAATTTTGGTTCCTCTTTGGTCTCCCATTTATTTTCGGCAACATCTTGCGAAAACATGGAAATAGACATCAGTAGGAAAAGCGATAAGGTGGTATTTTTTACATTCATAATTTTATTATCAACAGACTAAAATTCAAACGGTTATAAATCGTTTTTGCAAACATAATAGGTTAAAACTGAAAAAATCAATAAATATTGTTAAAAAATCAATATTTTGGTCATTTTGAAGCTTTTTCTAACAAAAAATCAATAAAAACAAAAACCTTAGGGATAAATAATATATCTCTAAGGTTTTTTTTATGCTGTAAGACTACAATAAAATTTGAACTTGAATTAAGCCAAATTGCGAAACTTTATAAATAGTCCATTTTAGAATATATTAGTCTAAAATTGCAGCTATACCAGGTAATACTTTCCCTTCTAGCATTTCTAACATAGCTCCTCCACCTGTAGAAACATAACTCATTTTATCCTCAAAACCAAACTGTTTTACAGCCGCAACAGAATCACCTCCACCCACAAGTGAAAACGCTCCGTTTGCTGTAGATTCAGCGATATAATCTCCAAGAGCAATAGTTCCTTTAGCAAAAGTTTCCATTTCAAACACCCCTAACGGTCCATTCCAAAGAATCGTTTTAGATTCTAAAATTACTTTTTTGAAGTTTTCCAATGATTTTGGACCAGCATCAAGACCTTGCCATCCGTCTGGAATTTCTCTTACATCAACCACTTTTGTATTTGCTGTATTTGAAAAATCATCCGCTGCAACCACATCTACAGGAATATGAATTTGAACTCCCTTTTCTTTAGCCAATCTCAAAATCTCCAATGCTAATTCCTGTTTGTCATCTTCACAAATAGAATCCCCAATTTTCCCACCTTGTGCTTTGATAAAAGTAAAAGTCATTCCGCCACCAATAATCATGTGGTCAACTTTATCTAAAATATTTTCAATAACCGTAATTTTTGAAGACACTTTTGAACCACCCAAAACTGCTGTTACAGGTTTTTCGCTATTTTTCAATACTTTGTTCAAACTTTCAATTTCTTTAGCCAATAGAGTTCCAAAACATTTGTCATTTGGAAAAAACTGTGCAATAATAGTTGTTGAAGCATGCGCTCTGTGAGCTGTTCCAAAAGCATCATTTACATAAATATCTCCAAGTGAAGCCAACTCTTTTGCAAAAGCAACATCACCCGCTTCTTCCTCAGCATGGAAACGTAAATTTTCTAATAATAAAACCTCTCCCGGCTTTAAAGCATCAGCAGCTGTTTTTGCCGCTTCACCAATACAATTTGAAGCAAAATGAACTGGAACTCCAAGAATTTCAGAAGCTGTTTTTAGAATATGTTTCAATGAATATTTTTCTTCGGCTCCTTTTGGTCTTCCTAAGTGAGACATCAAAATTACACTCCCACCATCTGCAATAATTTTATCAATAGTTGGTTTTGCTGCTTCGATACGAGTAGCATCCGTTACATTAAAATTTTCATCCAAAGGCACGTTAAAATCAACGCGGATTATTGCTTTTTTATTTTTAAAATCAAAGTCATTTACAGTCTTCATTATATCTATTTTTTAGTTTATTTTGAAAGAATAACAAATATAGAACTTTTAAATTATTAATAAATCCGATAATCTCACAAAAAATAAGCTTTTATCAACGAAATCGATGTAAATCAATAAATAACATCGATTATAAATTTTAAATCATCGGAAAAACTAAAAATTCTTCTAAAAAATTACTATATCCGAAAGAAAAAAAACGATTATATCTTTGAAATTCATAATCTTGCCAAGTATACTCACATTTATTATTATACCCGTTACAACCCCTTAACCCAACTACCTACCAAAATTAATTTTAAAAAATTTTCAGAATAAAAATTGCGCCATATTAAAGCAATTCACTCGATCAATATTAAAACAACAAACCCGACACTTATAAAAAATGTCGGGTTTGTTGATATAAACGTAAAGAAATTAATCGTGTACAGGACTTTGTGTACAAGGACAATTACTGATTCCTTGAAGGAAATCTAATCCTATTGTGATCATATGCGTCCCGGAATTGAAGGAGGCCAATTCGTTAAATGTCAATTGATAGGAATATCCGAAATAAAAATTTGATTTTTTAAATCCAGCCATAGGTCCCAAATTTAATGGTTTAAAAAATTGATCATTAAGGAAACGATAGGAAATCCCCGCCCAATAGTAATCATCATATCTGTTAAATTTTCGATATTTAAGATTTAAGTCGGTACTGGAACGTCCATCACTTTGAAACAGTTGATAATAAACTGAAGGCTCCAACTCGGATCTATTACCTGTATTAATAACATATCCAGAGTAAATCTGATAATTTCTAAGCAGATTAGGCTCTATCTTATATCCGGAAAATTTTTCAATATCCTTGTTTAAAAGATTCGAGGCATTAAAACTGAAATAAAATTTATCCTTACGATAAAGCAATCCCACATCAAAGTTATTGTTAGATGTATATCGGTCATCTGTTATACCAAAATCAGGATCTGTTGGACTTAAGTTTTCAATGTCAATTTTAAAATTATTAATATTGAAAGACATACCAAAAGACAAATATTGTTTGGTATAATAGTCTAAAATCAAATGATGAGCAAAAGAGAATTTCGCTCCCGTTTGTCTGGTGTTACCATTCTTATCATTATATACAGAAATACCAACTCCTGAACGATCCGCGATTCTAAAATCAGCATATACCGACTGGTTATCAGGAGCATCTTTAATTCCTACCCATTGCGTTAAACCATTAGCCCTGATTTTTAGATTATCACCAATCCCTGCGTAGGTAGGTGAAATCACAAAGGGATTATCAGCCAAGTGTTGCGTGAAAACCGGCAAATTTAATTCTTGACTGTAACCCGAGGTTACAGTCAAGAGTAAAAAGGATATTATTATTTTTTTCATTTGAAATCTTTTATCGAGATAAAATCCTCTTCATTTATAATTATCTGTACAAAGTGAAATGACCAACGAATTCTCGGGCATCTTTATCATTTTTCAATTTTAGAACATACCAGTAATCTCCTGTTGGCAATTCAGTACCGTTGTACTTACCGTCCCAAAATTGTCCTTCTCCAAAAGTACCCACTTTACGTCCGTATCTGTCAAATACATGGAACACTAAATCTGGATAATTGATGGTATTAGTTGGTGTCCATCCATCATTGTTTCCGTCACCATTTGGTGTAAATACATTTGGAATTTTTATATCGATAAATTCGAAATATCTGGTAGCCGTAGCAGTACATCCATTTGAATCCGTAACCTCAACGGTATAATCTCCAGATTTGTAGAAAATGTAGGTGTTTTTGGTACCAGTAGACTCTCCATTAAAAGTATATTGATAATTCCCAGAACCACCGGTTGTTGTAGCAACAATCTCATTTAATCCACCATCATTCAAAATTACTGCCAAAGGATCAATCTGTGCAATATCAAAAGTCAACGTTCTTTGAATACAACCATTAGTATGTCTTACATCTATATAATGTCCTGTTCCAGGTGCAATGTTTGTAAATACATTACTTAATTGGTATGGAGCACCATCTAATGAATAATCCACATCTGCCGGATTAGTAATACTTGCATCAACTGTTACCGTAACTGAATTACTGGCTGAATTATTCACACAACCATAATCTACAGTAGCAATCGGGTCAATTTTCACCGATTCTGGCATATCAACAATTAATTCATAAACGCAACCGTTGAAATCTTTCACATATACTGTGTGAGCGCCACCGGCTAAACCTGTAAAGTCAAATTGAGTTTGCCCAACAACACCAGTTGTATACGTTCCATTAATATCATCTAAACTTACACTATATGGCATAGTTCCTCCATTAATATCAACACTGAAGGCACCATCATTATCTCCAAAACAAATTTCTGGAAGCAATGAGCCGGCAGTTAATGACCCTGTTAGAGGTGTTGGCTCAATAATAGCAATACCTGTTAGATAAATATAACATCCATTTTCATCCTGTGCTAGAAGATCATAAAGACCCGGCTCCAGATTTGTGAAGGCTCCAGATTCAAAAAATTGATCCATTCTAGGAGAGATGGCATATTTAATAATACCTGTACCTCCAGTGGCAGTAATAGTTATTTGCCCATTTCCTTCTCCGAAGCAAGTAACATTTACTACAGAATGTGTTGCACTGATTGGAGTCAAAGGCTCTTTAATTTCTAAAGCAGAAACCGTGGTCGTGTTACAATCTCCACTGTCTACTTTCACTTTATAGAAACCTGCTGCCAAACCTGTGAAATCTCCTGGGGTTAACTGTGTTGGTGCCGGAACAATAGGCAATCCTGCACCATCAAGTAAAGTGTACACATAATTACCTAAACCTCCTTGCGCAGTAGCAACAATTACACCTGTAAGATCGCCTTTGCAATTGATTACTGCATTGGTAGCATCTACATTTAAGATAAGTGTTTCCAAAGGTTTTATTTCAATATCATTTGATACCACACTCACACATCCGTTAGCATCTCTTACATAATAATGGTACGTTCCTACTGGCACTTGGAATGTTACAGAATTTGTAAAAGTACCTGAACTTGTAACAAAATTAGGATCAGTACTGTAGGTGTAAATACCTGTTCCTCCTGTTGCACTCAAAGTAAGAGAAGCTTGCGTTAAGCATGTTTGTGTAGAAGCTTTTACCAAACTAGCAATCACTTCTGCAGGTTCCGCTATGGTAATTGGCAATGAAGTCGCACTACAGCTGTAACCATCAGTAACAGTTACTGTATACGTTCCTGCGCCCAAACCACTAAATGTTGGTGAAGCCTGAGGACCATTTGCAATAGCAGGTACTACAGATGTCGTATTTAAGGTATACATATAATTCGATCCTTGACCACCTGTAGGTAATGACGCCGTAATACTGGCCGTTCTGTCTCCAAAACAACTCAATAAAGTAATCGTTCCGTCATTACTACCTGCAACACAAGTTATCTCAGTATGCGTTTTGGCTATAGCAAGTTCTATCGCAGGAGCTGTTATAGTAAAGTTTTTGCTTACTGTACAATATGGTGTATTCGTTAGCGTAGTCGTTATGGTGTAGGTGCCTGCAGCCAAAGTACTAATGGTAATTGGTCCTGCATTCATACTTGTTCCTGAAGCAATTGGATTTCCTAATGCATCAACTACATTATATGTGAACGGTCCGGCTTGATCAGCATCAGTTGCTGAAATTATTCTGTCAATCAAAGTAACATTGGCACTACCATCTGTTCCTGAGAAACAAGTCACATCAAAGATGCTATCAATGGTCAAGTCAAATGTATTTGGATTGTTTACATAATGTACTTCTTCTATGATACATCCTGTTGCTGGATTAGTCACCGTAATCAAGTAATTCGCAACTGGTAAATTAGTAAAGATACCGTTTGAATTGGTTTGACTTGGATACAATGTACCTGTTGTACCAGTAGCTGCGTCTACGTCAACTAAAGTGTATAATAAACCAGCTGGTGTGCCACCGATAGTCGTCACCGAAACGGTGATGTCCTCAAAATTTGTACAAGTAATAGCTTGATTCACCACAACATTTACCTTATCCAATTCGATAAAAGGATTAATCACAATTGGTGCTGTGGTAGTTCCCATACAACCTTTGCTGTCATATACATTGACAATATAAGAACCACCGGTTAAGTTAGCTTCGGTATATACATTGCTAGAGCCAAATTGCACTTGTGTATTTGGTGTTCCTACTTTGATAAATTCATAATTCAAGTAAGTACCAGATCCGCCTGTTACTCCAATTACAGTAATCGTAGCAAAATTAGCTGTATTGCCAGTCGTACAACCAAATGGCACTAACGTTGGATCCGGTACTACTATAGGATTCGGTTGTGCAATGCTAATAGTTTCCGTTTCTGTACAGCCAAGACCCGAAGTTACGGTTACATTATAAGTACCCATTGCCAATCCTGTAAATAATGGTGACTCCTGTGGTGTTGCTCCGTTTAAGCTGTAAGTATAAATTGGATTATTATTCACAGTCAAACTCGGAG
>RCUK01000790.1_pt1 | contig 23707 bp, 20 predicted proteins | sample 2166381 | NCBI WGS metagenome assembly RCUK01 (sample SAMN09932809, study PRJNA488358) | compost metagenome | isolation source: compost soil in an enriched community | place: Germany: Experimental Botanical Garden | reverse complement strand
CTATTTTTGCTTCAGGTTCAGGGTCCAATGCTCAAAAAATAATGGAACATTTCAAGTATTCCGATGAAGCTGAGGTTGCCTTGATTTTATCCAATAACCCTGATGCTTACGTTATTCAGCGAGCCGACAATTTTGAAATACCTGCACATATATTTGATCGTGATGAATTTTACAAAACCGACAACGTTGTCAATATTCTTAAAAACTTAAATATTGATCTGATTGTTTTGGCAGGTTTTCTTTGGCTCGTTCCCAATAACCTGCTGAAAGCATTTCCAAATCAAATTATAAATATACATCCTGCTCTCCTACCAAAATATGGTGGCAAAGGTATGTATGGTGACCATGTGCACAAAGCCGTTTTGGCCAATAAGGAAGAGGAACATGGAATTACGATCCACTTCGCAAATGAACATTTTGACGAGGGGGAAATTATATATCAAGCACGATTCAAAGTGGATCCCAACGATACTTTAGACATTATTAAATTTAAAGGGCAGCAACTCGAACATCAGTATTTCCCTAAAATCATTGAAAATCTTATCAAAAAAATGTAAAAACAGTTTTATTATTTAGAATTGTTTTAAACAAATCGTAACTTTGCGACATGAACGAAGTTATTGAATCTGTGATAGAGCTAGTTGAGTCAGAAAATAAAGGCAGTTTGTTTCAGTTTAGAAATACAGCAATGAACCCTTTTTCTGACTTTTCATGTGCCTGCTTTAAAAAATGTTGCAAGAAATACAAAGAGGGTAAACGCTGTAAAAAATGTCCGGGTCAAAAAAAATAGATATCTCGCGCCTATTCCTCCAGATAATCTAAGTCTTTATCAAAGCTTTCTTCCAACTGGGTCAACGAATAAATTGCTATACCTGAAAGAACTAAAACCATTGTGATTGCCGCTGGCACGATTCCAAATGCATTTACAAGAAGCCCATATAACATCGTAGACGGAATGAGCGCCCCACGCACAAAATTGGGTGCAGTCGTTGCAACCGTTGCTCTGAGATTTGTACCAAATTGCTCCGCAGAGATAGTCACGAAGGTTGCCCAATACCCTACCCCTAAGCCCATTATAAAGGCAAGGCTTAAAAACTTTGTCGCTGTAATACCATCACTCAATAAATACCATAGTGAACTTCCAATGATAATTAATTGACATATAAACACCACTTTTTTGCGGGATTTTAAAATCTGTGCGAATATTCCTGCCAGTACATCCCCGATAGAAATACCGATATAGGTAAACATCACCCCTTGACCAGCACTCAGTGTACCTGTAGCACCCAAGGCCTTGCCGATTTCCGGAGCCTGTGTGACCAAAACACCGACAACAAACCAGATTGGAAGGCCAATGCAGAGACAGTTAACATACCGTTTTAACCGGCTTTTATTTGTAAAAAGCATACGGATATCCCCTTTCACAACACCCGATTTATCTTGATCCTTAAATAATCCTGATTCAAAAGAGCCAATGCGCAACAGTAGCAACAGTAAGCCCATTCCACCACCGACAAAGTAGGCCGTGCGCCAGTCAAATTCTTCTGAGACAAAATAGGCCAATATAGCGCCTAAAACACCGACACCGGCAACCAACATGGTCCCATAACCGCGTTTTGATTTATGCATACTTTCAGAAACCAAGGTAATTCCCGCCCCTAGTTCTCCGGCCAAACCAACGCCGGCTATAAAACGAATAATACCATACATAAGCACATCATGTACAAAACCATTTGCAATATTCGCTACAGAGTATAAAAGAATCGATCCAAAAAGCACTTTTAATCGTCCAAATTTATCCCCTATAATCCCCCAAAGAATTCCACCCAACAGTAAACCGCCCATTTGCATATTGAGCACAAATTCACCTTTTACACGCATTTCTTCCGCAGGGACGCCAATATCAGTGAAGGACTGAATACGGACTATGGAGAAAATAATCAAATCGTAGATATCGACGAAATAGCCCAGTGACGCAATCATAACCAGTAACCATACTTTTCTGCTGGATTGTTTTTCTTTTATTGTTGACATTTTAGGTTTTTTGATCTGTAAAAATACCATAGTGAAGCTATAAAACCAAGATTTCGAAAAATAATCCGACACATTGTTTTATTTTTGCATCATGAGATATAGTCCACTTGCCTTAACATGGCTATTGCGTATTTACCCACCGTTTCTATTTCAGGGAATCTGGGTTAAAAAAATTAGCCCCGGCTTTCAAGGCGCCAAAGTAAAAATTTATAAGACACCATTCAATATCAATACCAACAAAACATTATTTGGCGGAACGATCTTTTCTGCAGCAGACCCAATATTCCCCATCCTCATTGATCAGTATCTTCAAAAGATTGGTTTTAAGAAAACGGTGGCCTGGTTAAAATCATCACAGATCACCTTTAAGAAACCGGGCAAAACCAGTGTGGAATATTCTGTGCAACTCTCTGAAGAAATCCTTGAAGAATGCGCCCATATTATCCGCACAAAAGGCAAAGTAGTAAAGGATTTTACCCTGGAAATTAAAGATAAGTCTGGCGATCTCTGTGCCACGGTACGTTGTGAAACCTATATTCGTGACTTGAATTTTACATTCCCTTCCAGAAATCGAAATATTGAGCCATAAGAAATTAATATATTTGTCCAATTACCAAAAAACAAAAAACATGAATAAAATCGCGTTTGTAGCTATCGCATCCTTGGCAATAGCAGCATGTGGAACTCAGGGAAATGGTACAACAGGTGTAAAAGCCCTGCAAGATTCAACTATTAAGATACATGATGAAATTATGCCTCAAATCGCTCATTTCGACCGCGATGCTGTTAAGATAGATTCTATTTTGGCAAATTTAAAAAACCTAAAAACAACTAAGGCTGATTTAGACACCAATTTAACAAGAAAAGAGCTAAGCACATTGAAAGCTAATTTAGAAAGTGCTACAGACCATATGATGGACTGGATGAAAGGATATAACCCAGATTCAACAGATGTTAAATATTTTGAAACAGAGCTTCAAAAAGTAAGTGATATGAAAAAAATATTTGATAGTGTTTCTAAAGAAAGCCAAGACAAATTAAAGAATTTTTAAATCCAAAAATTCAAATAACTCAGTCCGCCCCTCTTTAGGTTAACATTAAATTGTTCATGTAAAGATGGAATTATGCTTTAACAAACAAAACTATTAAAAACATGAGATCCATAACTAAATTTTACTGCGCAACTGGCCTTTTACTCGGTTTATTTTCCTGTAAAAACAATAGCCAGACAAGCTTACCTATCTATGGCGAAAGAGAAGCTGTAGAAAAAACAGTTGATGGAAAACAAATCGTAGATACAATCTATCATACTATTCCTCCTTTTAAACTGCTCAATCAGGATAGTACAATGATTTCAGACAAAGATTTTGAGGGTAAAGTATATATCGCCAACTTCTTCTTCACCCATTGTCCAAGTATCTGTCCGACGATGAATCGCAACCTATTAAAGATATACCAGCAATACAAGGATAATGAAGAAGTTCGTTTCCTGTCCCATAGTATAGACTTTAAATACGATCAACCCTATGTACTGAAAGATTATGCCAATAAATTGGGCGTAACCAATAATCACTGGCAATTTGTTTCGGGGACTAAAGCAGAAATATATGGTCTAGCCAATCAATACCTGGTTTATACCGCTGAAGATAAAAATGCACCTGGAGGTTACGATCATCAAGGATACCTTGTGTTAATAGACAAGGATAAAAGAATTCGGGGTGCCTACGACGGTACAAACGATGAGCAGGTAAAAAAACTGATGAACGATTTACCTTTACTCTTGAGCGGGGCTAAAAAATAACATGCGCATTCTCTTAAAAACAGGTATAACAATTGGAGCCATTTTAGCGGTCTTGATAAGTTGTCAGAATGAAATTGATATCAAAACTGCGCAATATGCTGTTAATGGTCAAAAGGTATATATCACACATTGCCAAAATTGCCATGGCGAGAAAGGTGAAGGATTGGGCAATCTCTATCCGCCCCTAACAGACACCATCTTCCTGCAAACAAATCGGCATGAGCTTGCCTGCATCATTAAGCATGGGACTTCAGGAGAACTTGAAGTTGCAGGTAAAAAGTTCAATAATACCATGCCAGCTTCAAATCTTTCCGCAATTGATATTGCTTATGTATTAACATATATCAATACCAAGATCAACAAAGGAAAGAATCTATATCCTTTGGAAGAAATTGAGAACAGTTTAAAAAATTGCAAATAGAAAAAGCGTTGGTTTTATAAAACCAACGCTTTTTTTTATCAATCGCATCCCAACAAAGACCTGCACCCGATGGACAAAAAGAGCTTACCACATCCCTGTGAATCAAGGTTTAAACCAGACCACTAAACAGCGCCATGAAGCTTCGGAAGCGCTTACCTTACCCCTAGACAAAAAAAATAAAAAGATGAAAACAATTTTATCCTTTTTTCCTTATTGTATTATTGATCCAAATCGTTTTAGATTTATTGATTTATAACAATAATCTGACATTTTGGGTACGAATTAATCGCTAATTTTGCAACCGAATGAACGTTCGATTGATGAATTCTAATGAAAAAATAGCGGCAGTACTTGCCAGCACACTAAAACTTATACAAACTAACGGCTTCCACGGAACGCCGATGAGCAAAATCGCCCAAGAGTCGGATGTGGCAATCGGAACGATCTACCATTATTTCCCTTCAAAAGATGACCTCATCTTTGCCTTGTTCAAACATTGTAGGGCATTGTTAAATGATTATATTTTTGATGGTATAAAAGACGATTTCAGCTACAAAGATTCTTTTTATCATGTGTGGCGCAATTTTGTGCAGTTCTATTTAGAAAACGGTCATGTCTTCAGTTTTTTTGAGCAATTCTTCTCCTCTCCTTATTACGAAAAAAATAAGGCTGAGATACAGGAACCTGTAGGAGGCCAAAATAAAGTTGTCGATTTTTTACAAGAAGGTATAGACCGCAAAATTTTGAAACAAGTGAATGTGCATTTGCTTGTGGCTAGTTATATCGGAGTTGCATTGTCTACCGTTCACAGCATAAAATTCAAAGATCTGAGCTTTTCTGAACAAAATATGGACGAGCTGATTGGAATTATTTGGGATGGAGCAATTAATAGAGAAAAAAATAATTAATTACATATATGAAGTTTAATAAAATCGTTTATTCCTTGGCGGCCCTGTCGCTTTTGAGTAATACAGGATTTGCACAACAGCAATCTGAAAACTTGCCGGCAAATGCAACACTTCAGCAGCTGATAGATTATGCCTTGCGTAATCAAATCACTGTAAAACAAGCGCAATTGGATGAAGCCATCGGTGAGAAGGATATCGACATCTCCCTTTCAGGCTGGTACCCGCAATTGGGCTTAAAAGGAAGTTACAACTATAACGTCATCGTTCCATTAGCAAATATTGGTGGTAATAACATCAAAATGGGACAGAATAATGCGAGCGCAGTAACGCTTCAGGTAGATCAGCAGATTCTGAACCCCGAGTTAATGCAAGCAAGAAAAGCAGCTGAATTGGTACGTCTCGGTAATAAACAAAATACGGAGAACAAAAAAATAACTGCAGTTGTTGAGGTCAGCAAAGCATACTATGATATCCTTACTTCAGAAGAGCAAATCAAAATTGTCCGCGAAAACATTGCCCGTTTACAAAAACAATTGAAAGATGCCAAATCACAATATGATGTAGGTATAGTTGACAAAACAGATTATAAAAGAGCACAAATAGCTTTAGCTAATTCAAACGCCGACGAAAAACGGACGGTTGAACTTCGAAAATATAAATACGAATATTTAAAACAGCTATTAGCTTTAGATAAAAGTCAAAATCTGACTCTTTCATTTGACAATAGCAGTATGGAGTCGGAGATTCTTTTAGACACAACAGCAGGAATAAATGTTTCTAATCGAATTGAATTCCAACAACTGGAAACGTCAAAAAAGATCCAGCAGTTAAGTACACAATATTATAAATGGACGTATTTGCCAAGTGTGAGCGCCTTCTATAATTATGCATTCAACTATAGAAATGACAAATTCAGTAAGCTTTATTCCGATAATTTCCCCGGTTCTGTTGCTGGACTGAATGTATCTTTTTCAATCTTCGACGGATTTAAACGTAAAAAACAAATCAATAAATCCAGATTGCAGGAAGAAAGAATTGACTGGGACATCAAAAACTTGGAAAATAGCATCAATACCGAATATTCGCTGGCAAAAGCGACCTATAATGCAAATTTAAATGACTGGAAAACAGCCAAAGAAAATGTGGATTTATCCAAAGAGGTATACGATACAATTAAACTTCAATATGATTCCGGTATAAAAACTTACCTTGATCTAATGACAGCAGAGACTGACCTCAAAACAACGCAACTCAATTATCTTAACTCGCTTTATGCTTTATTATCGAGTAAATTAGATGTTCAGAAAGCTGTTGGAGCAATTCACACTAATTAATCAATAAACGGAAACTAATACAAATCATGAATAAAAGACAATTATTATTCGCTTTCTTCCTTGGGACGGCTTTAGTATGGACCTCTTGTGGAAATAAAGATGCAAAAAAGCAAGGCGCAGCTCAGGCTCAAGCTGAAAAGGTTGTTCCTGTTAGCTTTGCTGTAGCATCACATGAGATTGTTACAGGTACGATCAGCTACCCTGCGACAGTCAAACCGTTGAACGAAGCAGACCTATTTGCGGAAGTTAGCGGTTATATTACCAAAATATATGTTTCAGACGGCGCCGTAGTATCCCAAGGACAAGCTCTTTATGAAATTGATGGAACACGCTATAATGCTGCTGTCCAACAAGCTAAGGCAAGCCTCCAGGTACAGCAGACGGAATTAGAGCGTCAAAAAAGAGATTTGGCAAGATACCAGACTTTGGCTGATAAAGATGCGATTGCGAAACAAGTTTTTGACAATGCCAAATCTAGTGTTGCTGCTGCACAGGCACAGGTTGAATCTGCGCGCGCTGCATTAGTTACTGCAAACACAAATTTATCCCGCTCAACCATACGCGCACCATTTTCGGGCACAATTGGTATCTCACAAGTACGTCTAGGCGCTTTGGTGAATCCAGGTACTACCCTGTTGAATACACTTTCATCAACAAGCCCTATTGCTGTTGAGTTTCAGGTAAATGAAAAGGATATTACGAAGTTCACCAAATTACAGAGCAGCCATTCTTCTTCAGACCTTTCTTTGCTTTTGCCTGATGGCAGTACTTATGAAGGAAAAGGAACAATTACGACGATTGACCGTGCTGTAGATCCGGCAACAGGAACAATCAAAGTGCGCGCTACTTTCCCTAATAATGCCAACGAATTGCGTGCCGGTATGAATATTACGATGAATGTATCAACAACCTCGGCTACAGAAGAAGTTGTGGTTCCTTACAAAGCCGTCTTCGAACAGCTTGGAGTATTCAATTTATATGCTGTTAATGATAGCAGCAAAGCAGAAATCCGTCAGGTAAAATTAGGCATTAAAGCCGGTGATAAAATTGTTATCAAAGAAGGCGTCAAAGATGGTGAAAAAATCGTTGTCGATGGAGCCATGAATGTCCAGAATGGAGTTAAAGTAGTTGATGCTGCTGTCGCTGCCCAACAGGCTGCAAAAGGGGCTCCTCAAGGAAAATAACACCATTAATTTTTTAAAGAGAATCTAAAAGATATAGAATGATTTCAGAAGTATTTATTAAGAGGCCGGTTACCGCAATCGTTATTTCGATATTGATTTCAATTATCGGGATCATTGCAGTATCCACGTTGCCAATTAGCCAGTATCCTTCTATTGCACCTCCAACAGTAACGGTTACGGCCAATTACACGGGAGCGGATGCACAGACGGTTGAACAAACCGTGACAACTCTTATCGAGAGTCAGATCAATGGTACACCTGGCATGATTTATATGTCGTCCAATAGTACGTCAAATGGTCAAGCAACAATTACGGTGACATTTGAAGTAGGTACGGATATTGACATAGCGACCCTAGACGTACAAAACCGTGTGGGAATTGCTGAACCAGCCCTTCCCGAAGCGGTAAGACGTTTAGGAATTACAACCCGTAAAGCCAATAACGATATCTTGATGTTGGTGGCTTTAACTTCACCAAAAGGAACAAGAAGCGAAAATTTCTTGGCCAATTACAACAACTTATACGTTAAAGATGCACTCTTGCGTGTGAAAGGTGTTGGTGATGTAACAGCTTTTGGGCAACCGTTCTCCATGCGTGTATGGCTAGATGCAAACAAATTAGCCAATCTAAGCATGGCGCCTGCTGATGTATCGACAGCGATTGCGGAACAAAACTCCCGTATACCTGGCGGTAGCGTTGGTGGACGTCCACAAGAGTCTTCGACAGTATTTGAATATCCTATCATTACCGATAGTGATCTTTCAAATCCGGAAGACTTTGAAAACATCGTTGTAAAAACCAACAAAGATGGATCTATCGTACTGTTAAAGGATGTTGCACGTGTTGAATTGGGTCAATTCAATTATGGTACATCATCGACCGTAAATGGTATGACCTCTTCTGCGATGATGATCAACCAGACTCCAGGAGGAAATGCGGTAGAATCTGCAGAAGGTATTGTGACAGCATTAGAAAAATTAAAGAAATCTTTTCCAACTGACGTAGATTATACCATCAGTTACGAGACCGTTTCAGTTGTAAACGCCTCTATCTCTTCGGTTATCCACACGTTGGTTGAAGCATTGCTCCTGGTAACGGTAGTGGTATTTTTCTTCCTTCAAAGCTGGAGAGCAACTTTAATTCCTGTACTGGCAATCCCGGTATCCATCATCGGTACATTCATCTTCTTCCTGATGTTTGGGTTTTCGGTCAATAACCTTACCATGCTCGCCTTTGTATTGGCCATCGGTATTGTGGTGGATGATGCCATCGTTGTGGTGGAAGCTGTCCAGCACTATATCGACCATTATAAACTGGACGCAAAGGAAGCGACACGTCGCGCCATGGGCGATATCACTGCACCGGTTATTGCGATTGCATTAATTTTGGCTGCCGTATTCGTTCCAGTAGGTTTTATCCCAGGGATGGTAGGTAAATTGTACCAACAATTTGCGATCACGATCGCTGTGTCAGTTATGTTGTCTGCATTTATTGCACTTTCCTTAACTCCAGCATTATGTTCGATTTTATTAAAACCGACAGCAGTACATGAAGGCGCAAAAGGATTGAATAAGTTTTTCTACAAATTCAATGTCTGGTTTGAAAAAGTGACCATCAGATACTCCAATGGTGTAAAACAAGCAATTAAAAAAGCACCACTTGTATTGATCATTCTGTTGTGTATTTTTATCGGAACAGGCTGGATGTTTACAACCAAACCGACAGGATTTATTCCTTCGGAAGATGGTGGTGCATTTTTTGCAGGTATTACGTTACCGGAAGGTTCTTCTTCTGCGCGTACCAATGAAGTTCTGAAAGAGATTGAAGACGATCTACACAAGACTTTTCCAGAAATCAAGTATGTTACAGCAATTTCTGGTATCAATATCCTAAACCGTGCGTTTAAATCCAATGGTGCAACAGTGTTCGTTTCTCTTAAACCTTGGGAAACCCGTACACGCACGGCAAACGATATCGCGGGAATGATTATGGGTAAATACATGGGTTATACCAAGGCACGGGTATTGGCGGTAACGCCACCGGCAATTCCGGGTCTAGGTACATCTGGTGGTTTCTCTATGCAGGTACAGGATTTACAAACTGTAAATATCAAAGATTTCGAAGCAACAGTAGGTAAATTCTTGATGGCTGCCAACCAACGTCCAGAAATTGGAATGGCTTACACGATGTTTAACACCAATTCTCCAAACTACAAATTGGAAGTCAATCGTGAACAAGCAAAACGTATGGGCGTGCCTATCTCCAGTATTTATTCGACAATATCAGCTTACTTGGGTAGTAGCTATGTAAATGACTTTACAAAATACGGACGTAGTTACCGTGTCGTTACACAAGCTGATATCCCGTACCGTATGAATATTGAAGACATCAACAAATTGTATGTTAACAATGTCTCTGGTAATCCCGTACCGATTGGTACCCTGGTCAAGTATGAATTAACAACAATGCCTTCAATCATCAACCACTACAATATCTTTAGAAGTATCGAGATCAATGGTAGTTCGGCTCCTGGTTACTCATCAGGAGATGCTTTGAAAGCGCTACAAGAAGTTGCTGCACAAACATTACCAGAAGGTTTTGACTATCAGTTCTCCGGCCTGTCCCTGCAAGAGATGCAGTCTGGATCCAAGACAATTCAAATTTTTGCTTTGTGTATCCTATTTGTGTTCTTACTATTGGCAGCCTTATACGAAAGTTGGTCGGTACCGTTCTCCATTTTGTTATCTGTACCATTAGGTGTATTTGGAGCTATATTAACCCTAACATTAATCCCTACATTGGATAATAATATCTATGCACAGATTGGTCTCGTAACGATTATCGGACTTGCGGCTAAAAATGCGATTCTAATTGTAGAGTTTGCAAAGGAACGGGTTGATATCGGGATGAACCTTTATGAAGCGACATTAGATGCTGTAAAATTGCGTTTACGCCCAATTATCATGACTTCCTTTGCCTTCATCTTGGGGATTATTCCATTGATGCTATCTCATGGAGCTGGTGCGATTTCTCGCCAAACAATCGGTTGGACGGTATTTGGTGGTATGACTGCAGCCACACTCCTGGCTATCTTTATTGTTCCAGTGCTATTTGTTGTGATAACACGTATGGCATACGGTAAGAAAAAATTGGCTGAATTAGAAGCTAATTTCGATGAAGAGAAAGCGAAAAATTTAAGTTCACACTAATTATATGCTGTCTCTGTGAAGAATTCACACGGAGCTAACAGCAAGAAGCCTTTCCTTGTCACAAAGGAAAGGCTTCTTTTTTGCTCGTCCAATTATATTTTTTTATTTTTACCACTCATTATTAAAAGCATATGTCACCTGAATCACAACGAAAATTTGAATTACTAAACCTTCTTGCCGAATCCTATGACGCCCTATTATTTGATGTCGATGGTACTTTGGCAGATAATATGGATGCACACAAACAATCGTATAAGGCCGCAGCCCAACAATACGGGGTCGAATTAGACGTCAATTTGATTGATGAGACTGCCGGATGGCCCACTGTTGCTGTTGCTGAGGAAATCAGCAAACGTTATGAAGTAGATTTTGATTACCAAGAATTTTCCACACTCAAGTCTACCATTTTTCGAGACGAATATGTTTTCAAGACGAAACCTGTAGATTACGTTGTTGAACATCTAAAATATCAGAAAGGAAAAAAACATATCGCTGCCGTTTCAGGAGGAACCAGAACAACCTTATCGATGACGTTAACCACCATTGGTGTATGGGATGATTTGGAAACACTGGTTTGTGCTGGAGATACACCAGAGGGCAAGCCATCACCACAACCTTTTCTTTTGGCAGCTGCGCAATTGAATATTGCCCCGGAGAGATGCCTGGTCTACGAAGACGGAATCCCAGGAGTTGAAGGCGCGAAAGCCGCTGGAATGGGCTGGGTTCGTGTTGATGAATTATAGCAGTGAACTGAAGGCTCTTTGTGCCCAATCACATCAAACAGTTTCATAAAAAAAGCCGCAATGAATGCTAACATCAATTGCGGCTTTTTTGCGGTAATTCTTTACCTTATCTAAAAACTAGTAATTATTTTCACTCCCCCGTTGCTATAGTTCAAATCGGATGATTTTAAATTTCCGATTGGAGCTTTATAATAAGGCTCTACAGAGATGGATAATTTTCCAACTTTCTGTTTCCGACCAACTGAAAAATTAATAAAGCCGTTCACACCTTTATCATCGACATTTTTGTCTTGGGATTTTTGTCTGTACTCCGTATTATTTGTTTCATAGATCGTTGCCCGTTCCTGATCCAATACACCAACATAGGATACACCGACTGAGGTATAGAAATTCTTGTTGATCGCGTATCTAACATCCAATGGGATATCAACTGTTAAGATTTTACCTGAAACCCGTTCATTACTCTTTGCATCTTTTGCATCTGCTGCCCGCATCGCAAAGGAATTATTCAAATTCGATTGAGAAATATAATTTGGCGCATCTGCATTAAGAGAATTTGATCCCATTGCAGGAGTAATGGGAGAATTACCCGAAACAGCTCCATAATGTTGAATGGAAGCTCCTGAACGAAGACTTACCTTACTCGAAATATTATAGGCTAGTGCGACCCCGCCCCCAAGCGTTATACTTTCTGACGTAGAGGCAGGTGATACAAAAGCGCCCATTTCCCATTTCTTATCTTGGTTAACGTTCGTGTGTACAACACTATTCCTTGCCCCCCCTTGTTGTGCAGCATACAATTGTGATAGTTTTGCAGCATCGCGTTGCGTTTGATTAACAGGCGACATAAACCCTGAATTGGCCGAAGCAATAACGGCACTATTCGTCACAGTGGTATTTGTTGATGCACTTACTCGTTCCACTTCACTTTCAGTTAAACCAACCTGCGCTGAAAATGAGTTATTTTTCAATTGCATGGACTGCAGCCTTCTTAAATCGGCTGATACAGCCACGTCGTGGCCCCGCATTAATTGTCCAGTGCTCAATATCAAGTGGTGATTGTCCAAATTTTCAGTTGAATGGGCTACTGGCACAGAATAGGTATAGGGCTTCTTCGCTGATAATACCTCTGCACTTACAATCCTATCGCCCGTAGCATCCGATAACGAACGCTGTATCGATTCTTTCAAATCCTTATGATCACCCAACACATCTTCTTGTTCCGGCAGATGTGTTAAAACGACCGCAGGTGAATCAGTCTCCACATTCGTCTTTAGCCCCCAATACCCTACACCAAAACACAATAACACAGCCGCAGCAGCACTCCAATACTTCCAATTCGAAGAACGATGTGCTGAAACGCCGTAATTTGAGGCAAATTTCTCCCAGGAACCTTCTTTATAAGGTAGTTCATGGTCCTTTAATTGTCCAATGATCTCTTCTATCAATTCCTTTTTCTTATTGTCTTTCATCGTAACAACACTGTTTATCTTATTTCTTGAACTACGCCTGTATAATCCAAGTATAATTTTCTAAGTTTCTGCTTCGCTCGCGTCAGATAAGTCCTTGACGTACTATCTGGTATGTTAAGCATCTGCGCTATTTCATCATGTGAATAACCCTCAATTTCATAGAGATTAAAAATAGTTTTTTGAATTTCAGGGAGCTGATCGAGTAGACGCATAATCTCATTGACCTCCAAACGACTGTCCAATTGTACTGCCGGAGTATGCATATCCCCTTCTCCCAAATCTTCAACCGAATAAAACTGCTTTTTACTTCGTAAAAAATCAATCGAAATATTGGCAGCAATTCGCCCTATCCAAGCTCTAAACGATTTTTCGAGATTTTCATCATCAATATCCTTATTAAATGATTCCAATTTCCGAAATATCCGAACAAAGCTTTCATTTACAAGCTCTTCTGCGTCCACATCCTGTTTTACATAACGAATAATAATAGCCATGAGATAACCATAATACTTCTTATAAACGAAGGCCTTGCCGTCCTCACGATCGCGCAAGCAACGTTCTAAGGCATCATGTAAAGATGATAGCTTCTTGTTATAAAAATATGACCGAATTATACCCACTTAAACCATTTAATTATTAAGTTTCAAACTTAGACAAATTGCCTTTCATATGCAATCAATAACACATGCCATGTAAACAATCTATCGAATTCTCCCCTTCATGATGAACTTTTTATTCGAGGAGATTACGAAATTAAAATTATAAAACTCAACATCAAATAGTCGAATGTCCCCTTGTAATAATATCACTATTTAACTATTTTTATCCCATATAACGGAATGCCATTTCCTTTCGCTACAGCGTTTTCAAAAAAAATCCATAAAAAGAATTGAAAAAAATGGCTATTTTTGCGTGATTTTCACATTTTAAATATTATTCATACCGAATGAGTACTGTATTATCCGAACAGGAACAACTTAGAAGACAAGCGATGCAATCGTTGTTGGATATGGGAATTGATCCATTTCCAGCAAACGAATTTGTCGTCAATGCACATGCTGCTGATATTTTAGAAAATTACGATAGAGATAAATTGAATTATAAGAACATTACCATTGCTGGACGTATCATGAGTCGTCGTGTGATGGGTAGTGCTTCATTCTTTGAAATTCAAGACTCTACCGGACGTATTCAAGCTTATATTAAGCGTGACGATGTATGTCCTGATGAGAATAAAGACCTATACAATGTCGTTTTCAAGAAGCTATTGGATATCGGCGATATCGTTGGTATCAAAGGCTATGTCTTCACGACCCAAACCGAGGCTATTGCAGTACACGTCGAAGAACTTACCGTTTTATCCAAATCGCTACGTCCCCTACCTGTTGTTAAATCTGCAGAAGGTAAAACTTTTGATGCCTTTACAGACCCGGAGCAACGCTATAGAATGCGTTATGTCGATTTGATCGTAAATCCAAGTAACAAAGACATATTTATCAAACGTACGAAGCTTTTCAATGCGATGCGTCAGTTCTTTAATGACGCCGGGTATATGGAAGTAGAAACACCTGTCCTGCAATCCATTCCAGGCGGTGCTGCAGCACGTCCGTTTATTACCCATCATAATGCTTTAGATATTCCATTATATCTTCGTATCGCCAACGAGCTTTATTTAAAAAGACTAATCGTTGGTGGATTTGATGGTGTATACGAATTTTCTAAAAACTTCCGTAATGAAGGAATGGATCGTACCCACAATCCAGAGTTCACCGCAATGGAAATTTATGTAGCCTATAAAGACTACAACTGGATGATGGACTTTACAGAACGTCTGTTAGAACATTGTGCGTTGGCTGTAAACGGTACGACTGAGGCTACCTTCGGAGAACATAAAATTGACTTTAGAGCACCGTATAAACGGATATCGATGACAGATTCCATTAAGGAATTCACTGGATTTGATATTACTGGAAAATCTGAAGACGAAATCCGTATTGCCGCCAAAGGAATGGGCATCGATGTAAACGAAACCATGGGTAAAGGCAAATTGATCGATGAAATTTTCGGCGCAAAATGTGAAGGAAACTACATCCAGCCAACATTCATTACAGATTATCCAAAAGAAATGTCTCCTTTAACAAAGAAGCACAGAGATAATTCCGATTTAACCGAGCGTTTTGAGCTGATGGTGTGTGGAAAAGAGATTGCCAACGCTTATTCAGAACTTAATGATCCAATTGATCAACGTGAACGATTTGAAGATCAATTACGCCTTTCTGAAAAAGGTGATGATGAAGCCATGTTTATCGATCAGGATTTCCTTCGTTCATTGGAATATGGAATGCCGCCGACCTCTGGACTTGGAATCGGTATGGACCGTCTAATCATGTTCTTGACCGATAATGCTTCAATCCAAGAAGTTCTTTTCTTCCCACAAATGAGGCCTGAAAAAGTAGCCAAAGTAGCAGAAGTAAAAGATTATGAGGAACAAGGCATTCCTGCAGCTTGGGTTCCTGCCTTACAAAAAATGGGCTTTACAACCATTGAAGCTTTAAAAGAAGCGAATCCGAACAAGGTGTTTAATGACCTTGGTGGTATGCGTAAAAAACTGAAACTTGATATCAGTATGCCAACGAAAGACGAAGTATTTGCTTGGTTCAATTAAATTGGTATCTATACTAGCTAAAAAAGCTGCCTCAAATTTTATTGAGGCAGCTTTTTTTATTTTTATGTAGCGTATGAGCTAATACCAAACTCCTATAATCTTTTCATCAGCTCCTACACTAACAGGGAGATTACAGGGGGTTATATCCCTACAAACTATATGGTAAATCCCCATTAATTCAGAAGCTGTTAAGAGCATAGCACAATGCTATCCAAAGTAGTCCTGCTAAAAAGATGCGCTATGCATTTAGGCACAGGATGTAGGACATAATTGTCACCAATATATGACTCCTGTCAATTGAAGACATTTATTATATTTACATATCGTTAACTAAATCAGTTTTTGGCATATGAAGAATATTCTCGCGCTTGATGGTGGTGGTATCCGGGGTATCATCCCTGCAATGGTTCTCGTCGCTCTGGAAGAGAAGTTACAAAAGCAGACCATGGATCCCAATGCGCGGATTGCCTCCTACTTTGACTTTATTGCGGGCACAAGCAGCGGTGGAATTCTGACAAGTATTCTTTTGTATCCAGAAGAAGGCAATCCCACCCATCCTAAATTTTCCGCGCGAGATGCATTAAATTTATTTGTTAATCATGGTACTGAAATTTTCAACGCTTCCAAATGGCGACGCTTTTTAGGTGGATTTGGTCTTGTTAGCGAGCTCTACTCGTCCAACACATTATCAGACGTTTTGGATGAGTATTTTCAAAATGCACGATTGAGCCATCTTATCAAACCCTGTATCATCACTGCGTATAACATTGAATTACGGAAGAATCATTTTTTTAGACAACAAAAGGCAATTACGCACGGGGAAGCACGGGATTTCTACCTTAAAGATGTCTGCAAGGCTACATCTGCTGCACCCACATTTTTTCCTGTTGCAGAGATCTATTCGCTTTCAAAAACAAGATACCCTTTGATTGATGGCGGTGTGTTTGCTCAAAACCCCTCCATATGTGGTTTACTTGAAGTTTTAAAGGCTTTTAACAGCACGCAGATAAACGACATGTTTATGGTATCCTTAGGTACCGGAATGTCAAAAACAGCTTATAATTACGAACATTTTAAGAAGAAACTTGCTATACAAATCGGTCCCGCCTTAGTTGACATTATGACAAGTGCATCTTCTGAAAGTACCGAATTTTTTATTCGGCAACTATTTCAAAGTAACGGTAAGCAACAGAATTATCTCCGCATAGAACCAGCCAATCTGTCGAGCATCAATGCATCATTAGATGCAGCCTCGCCCAATAATATACAGAAGTTGATCTCCTTATCCGATAAAATGATCAGTGAGCATGAGGATACATTGGATTATATCGTTGCGCATCTCATTAAAGAAAAGAGTCAAAATAAGAAGAAAAATCCATGGAGCCAGTTGATGGATAAGTTCTAAAAGATTACTTTTACGCATATTTTAAATCTATATGGCATTAAACTACGTTTGGGTTGCATTTTTCTTAATCACATTTGCCGTAGCCCTTGTAAAACTAATCTTTTTCGGAGATACGGAAATCTTTCAGCAAATTGTAAATTCAATCTTTGACAGTGCAAAAACAGGAGCAGAAATCTCGTTAGGACTGATCGGCATGATGAGTTTTGCACTTGGAATTATGAAAATTGGCGAAAAAGGCGGTATGATCAATATCTTTGCAAAAATCGTGGGCCCTTTTTTCCATAAACTATTCCCAGAAATACCCAAAAATCACCCTGCGCTTGGTTCTATTCTTATGAATTTCTCGGCTAATGCACTAGGATTAGATAATGCGGCAACGCCATTGGGGCTTAAAGCCATGAAAGAACTCCAGGAGCTCAATCCAAATAAGGAAACAGCTACCAATGCACAAATCATGTTTATTGTGCTCAATGCATCTAGCTTAACGCTCTTGCCCATTTCAATTATGGCTTATCGGAAAGAAGCTGGTGCACCAGATCCTTCAGATGTATTTCTGCCAATTCTAATCGCAACCTTCTTTTCCACATTGGTAGCATTGATTCTCGTTTCCATCTATCAAAAAATCAATTTATTTAACCGTGTAATTCTAGGATACCTGGGAGCAATGGGACTATTTATCGGTGGACTACTTTATTACTTTTCGGGGCTGCAGCAAACGGAAATTGAAATATTCAGCAAGGTATTCGGCAATCTTATTTTATTTAGCCTATTTACCTCTTTTATAGGTTTGGCTCTTTTCCGTAAAGTGAATGTGTACGATTCATTTATAGAGGGTGCCAAAGAGGGCTTCGAGGTCTCTGTAAAAATAATCCCCTATCTCGTCGCGATGCTTGTCGGTATCGCTGTATTTAGAGCATCAGGAACCATGGACTATATGGTCGCTGGAATTTCCAAAGCTATCGCATTATGTGGTCTAGATACATCGTTTGTAGACGCTTTACCTGTAGCCTTTATGAAACCGCTCAGTGGATCCGGTGCACGTGGACTTATGGTCGATTTGATGAATGCCAAGGGTCCAATGGACTTCGCTGCCAGAGTTGCCTGTGTTATTCAAGGATCGACAGAAACTACTTTTTATGTTCTCGCAGTATATTTTGGTGCAGTGGGAATAAAGCGTACACGGCATGCGTTACCCTGCGCTCTGCTAGCTGAATTGGCTGGTGTGATAGCCGCAATTATTATATCCTATATATTTTTTAAATAGTATACAAAACCGATCGAGAAAGGTTCTGTTTTTAGATTTGAGCCGATTCTTTTACATATAATTATTGATACTGATGAAAAAAACAATTGCATTAATAGCCCACGACGGCAAAAAACCTGAAATGGTCGCATTTGTCAAAGACCACCAGGAATTATTGGAGCGCGCCAATATCATTGCCACAGGTACTACGGGCTCTTATGTCAGACAGACAGGATTGCCTGTGGAATTGAAATTGAGTGGCCCCATGGGTGGTGATGCACAAATCGCAGCTTTGGCCGCTGAAAGAAAAGTTGATGGCATTATTTTCTTTCGCGATCCACTAGGAAAACATGCACATGAACCAGATATTCAAATGCTCATGCGTGTATGTGATCTCTATAATGTCCCTTTGGCAACAAATCCTGCAACAGGAAGCCTCATCATTGAAGGGTTATTAGAGGACGTTGAATCATAATTTTAATTGCTTATGGACAATGAAGTAATCGTTTCGATAGGGAAAACACCCTATACAACTACAGTACAATACGGCAAGCATCAAATAACGGTTGATGAACCCGAAGATGTAGGCGGTGAAGATCAGGGCATAAACCCTACTCCACTATTACTATCATCTTTAGGGAGCTGCAAAGCCATTACGGTCAAAATGTATGCAGACCGCAAAAACTGGCCCCTGGAGGAAGTGCTGGTGCGTTTATCTTATGAGGTACAAACAAGTGAGCAGCAGCAAACAACCTATATACAATGCTATATCAGCTTTAAAGGAGATTTAGATGAGGTTCAGAAGCAGCGTTTGTTTAAAATAGCGGAAAAGTGTCCTGTCCATAAAATATTATCAAATCCTATTGTAATAACTTCAAATCATTTATAATGTTTCTTGGGATAACGGATAACACTATTTATATTTGTCCGCGCAAAAAAGACCTTTAATAGCCGCTAGAGTCGAATAGTAAAGGTATACTTGTCCTGCAATAAAGACATTTGTAATAAAAATAAAGCAAACGATGCAATTGGATCCACAAATAGCAATAGACTCGCCTTTTAGATCGATCAAACGTGAAGACTGGAAAAATTTAAACGGGAAAGTATTGCACAATTTCAGTGTCGAAGACCTGGAAAATCTACATGCACTGAATGAACCCTTGACAAATCAGGAAATAGAAGAAGTCTATTTTCCCTTAAGTCATTTACTTGAGATTCATATTGATCGTTTCCAAAGTCTTCACCAGCGTACAAACCGCTTCTTTGGCAAAGAAGTGAGCAAGCTGCCTTATATCATCGGTATAGCTGGGTCGGTTGCTGTCGGGAAGAGTACTACTGCCCGGGTTTTGCAACGCGTCCTAAGTTTACTCCCATCCAAACCGAAGGTCGATTTGGTCACCACAGATGGTTTCCTATATCCCAACCAACAACTGATCGAACGTGGTATTCTAAACCGAAAAGGCTTCCCTGAAAGCTATGATGCCAAAAGATTGATTCATTTCCTTTCTGCAGTGAAATCAGGGGCTCCAAAAATTGCGGTACCTGTATACAGCCACTTGGTCTATGACGTCTTGCCAGACGAACAGCAACAAGTGATTGAACAACCCGACATCCTAATTGTAGAAGGGATAAATGTATTACAAGTCAATTCCCAACGACCACGAAAGGGACATAGCGTATTCGTTTCCGACTTTTTTGATTATTCAATCTATGTGCATGCCAGTGAAAAAAATCTTATCGAATGGTATACCAATCGCTTTGAATCGCTGCGTGCTACGGCATTTCAAAATCCGGCTTCATTTTTCCATAAATATGCTAACATGGCAGCTGATGAAAGCCACGCTATGGCTGTAAATATCTGGAACGAAATTAACAAGCCCAATCTACTTCAGAACATTTTACCAACGAGATATCGCGCAGATCTCATTTTAGAAAAAGGAAGCCACCACTTTGTGAAAAATGTCAAAGTAAGAAAGATTTAATCCTACATTCTCGTAAACTGTAGGATTTCATTTAATATGTTGCTTTGCACCTGTTGATGTATTTTATTACTGGACGAGATTGCACTAACCTCAACTTTATACTTGATATAATCTTTAGTCATATCGGCAACCTTAATTGTGAAGCCCTGGGAATGATCTAAATTTGGATTTTTCTGAAATAATGGACTTAAATACTGTTCCAATTCCGCCACTGCAAACGAGCGGTCAATCGGCAATTCAAACTTTACAACAATTTTGTTTGACTTTTGAGAGGTCTTATTGACTAAGGTTGCAGTAAACACCAAATTATTGGGAATCATCACAGCGTCATCATCTTCATCCCGCACAACCAGATTGGCCAATGTGATATCAACAATTTTCCCTTGATATTCGCCTATTTTTATGCGATCTCCTACAGAGAACTGATCCGAAAACATAATAATTAAACCGGATATCATATTCGTGATGTATTCTCTAAAAATTACCGCAATCGCCATGGCGACAATTGTCATGCTGGTAATAAAATCTTTTGGATTAATACCAACCGCTATCATTAGACTGACAATAATAAAAAAAACATTGCCTACTGTAGCTACACGTGTAATTCCGAGCACAAAATTACCCCGGACAACCTGCTGTTCATTTCGGCTGTTGTATAGTTTTACAAGGATAAAATGACCAATTGAGATCAGGACACTCGCTGTTAGAAAAGTGTTTAAGCCGTAAGCCATATTCCGGATGATCTCCCGCTGCTGATAGAAGGTTTCAAATTGAACAAAGGATGCCGTTAACGCAATCAGCAGTATAATTCGTACAATAAAAGAAATTGAAATTGGTTTTGTCATTTTTTACACAAGCTTAAGTTATCTATCTAGTCAAATTTTAATGTTCTCCCATTCACTATACACGATAGTTCATGTAAAACGGCCACAAACAGGCTTGCTAAACTAAACAATTTTACTTTACGTAAAAAGCATTATCAGGAAATAGCTATCTTTGCCTAAAGACATTACATGCTATTAAATGAAGGAATCGAACGTGCAAACTGAACTTAACGTAAGCGGAATGCATTGTGCAAATTGTGCTATTTCAATCCACAAATACCTAGAAAACAACGGCGCTAAGGATATCTACGTCGATTTCGCCTCAGATGAAGTGAAATTTTCGGAGATCCCCCTGGAACAAATACCTGTGCTAGTCAAAGGTATCGAGTCTTTGGGTTACAAAGTTATTTCGAGTAAGGATAAGAAGCCTAGCTTTTGGAAATCTATTGATTTTAAGTTCCTTTGCTGCCTCATCTTCACCATACCCCTGTGGAGCCACATGTTTACAGACTTACCCATTCTGCATGATCCTTATATCCAACTTGCGCTATGTGTCCCAGTTTATATCATTGGTTTTTCCTATTTTGGAATCAGCGCATTCCGTTCCATCTGGAACAAAATGCCCAATATGGATGTACTCATCTTTGTTGGATCTACAGCTGCTTTTAGTTATAGCCTCATTGGAACATATTATAATCTAGGACATGATTACCAGTTCTACGAAACATGCGCAACAATTATAACGTTGGTATTTTTGGGAAATGTCCTCGAAAAAAGAGCCGTTACCAAAACCACATCAGCAATCAAAGAGTTGGTTAAATATCAGGATATACCCGCTATTAAAATTGAAGACGACCAAGAAGTAGCGATATTAGCCCGAGATATTAAATCAGGTGATATTTTAAAGGTAAATTCCGGAAATCAGATACCTGCTGATGGCGATATTTTGGAAGGACAGGCTTGGGTGGACGAATCTATGCTAACCGGAGAAAGTCTACCTATTGAAAAACTCAAATATGATGCTGTCATTGGTGGTACCTTGCTAACTGAAGGAAATATCAGAATCGTGGCAACCAAAGTTGGGTCTAAAAGTGTACTGTATCAAATTATTCAATTAATTAAAGATGCGCAAAGTAAAAAGCCACCTATTCAAAAATTCGGTGATAAAGTAGCCGCTTATTTCGTCCCAATCGTCGTTACGATATCATTTTTCACTTTTTTTATTACTTACTTTATTGCACAATTACCGCTCCAACAATCCCTCATGAATGCGATAGCTACACTTGTTGTATCTTGCCCATGCGCCATGGGGCTAGCAACACCTACAGCTGTCATGGTTGGTCTGGGAAGAGCTGCAAAAAAAGGAATACTGATCAAAGGCGGAAGCACCATTGAGGAGATGTCCGATCTCAAACAGATGGTATTTGACAAAACCGGCACCTTAACAACTGGCGATTTTAATATCAAAGCGATTCAAACCTTTGGTATTGAACAATCACAAGTTGAATCGATCATAGCACAATTGGAGAGTTATTCGAGTCATCCGATTGCCAAATCGATCCGAAAACAACTCAAGGAGATAAAATCGTACCGCATTATCTTTAAGGAAGTCAATGAAATAAAAGGGAAAGGGATATTTGCTACAGACACAAATGGTAATAACTATTCCATTTGCAATGCAAAACTTGGTGAAAAGGATTACTCCAATCGCTATGATCTTGCCTTAACAATCAATGGCGTTGTAATTGCTGGCATTGTATTGGAAGATCAGATTAAGCCCTATGCAAAGGAACTCATCCAATACCTCAAAGATAAAGGGATACGCCCTATTCTTCTGAGTGGAGATCGACAAAGTAAATGTGAACGCACAGCACAAAAGCTTGGTATTGCTGATGTATACTGGGATAAATCGCCAGAAGAAAAACTAGAAATATTGTTCAAGCTCAAAAAGAATGGCCCTACTGCAATGGTTGGCGACGGTATCAATGACGCTCCGGCATTAGCTGCTGCCGATGTTGGCATCTCGCTCGGTGATTCGACACATATTGCTATTCAATCGGCAAAGGTGGTTTTATTAAACAATGATCTCAAATCCATTGAAAAGCTGCTAAAGATTGGTCACCATACCCTATTGACAATAAAACAAAATCTATTTTGGGCCTTCGCGTATAATATTGTGGCCATACCGCTTGCCGCTGTTGGCTTTCTCGGACCTATGCTTGCAGCCTTAAGCATGGCCTTTTCAGACTTAATTGTCATAGGCAATTCGATTCGGCTCCGCTTTAAAAAAATCAAATAAAAACGATACCCCATATGTACCAAGACAATCCATAAAAGATTGTCTTTTTTGTGTATATTAGGGCTTAATTCATTCGCTTTTGAGGTTAAATTTTTGTAACTTCGCATGCGTAGCAAGCCAGTTTACAGGGCTTGCTTACTAGTTTTATTGAAACCAAATTCATATGGCTGAAGAAACAGAAAA
>RCUK01000782.1_pt1 | contig 23779 bp, 18 predicted proteins | sample 2166381 | NCBI WGS metagenome assembly RCUK01 (sample SAMN09932809, study PRJNA488358) | compost metagenome | isolation source: compost soil in an enriched community | place: Germany: Experimental Botanical Garden | reverse complement strand
CCCCAGGCGAGATGGTCGGTGACGGCAGGTCCCGGCCGTGGCGCACAACGGTCCCGCCAGCCCACCCCGGCCCACCCCCGGGCGCGATGGCCGGTGACGGCAGGTACCGGCCGTGGCGGGGGCGGAAGCTGGCACGGGCCGATGGCGCCGGTCATCCGGATTGATCGGCGTTCCCATGGCTATGCCTGGAATGGCGGTAGGTCCCGGCCGTTGGCCGGGGCGACATCCGGTGCGGGCGTGATGGTTCCAGTCGTCCCGCCGGCCGGGCCGCAAGGCCGGCCGGTCGCCGTGGCCTTCTGCGTTCGCTGCCGGACGCCGCGCGGCGTCCGGCGTAAAATGGGGTGATGAATACCCCCCAGGACTCCAGCCTCGGTCGCGAGGTTGCTTACCCGTCGCAGTACGATCCCACGCTGCTGTTTCCCATTCCGCGCCGTGGCGCGCGTGAAGAGATCGGTCTGGACGAGGCGGCGCTGCCGTTCGTCGGGCATGATCGTTGGCAGGCCTATGAGCTGAGCTGGCTGGACCGGCGCGGCAAGCCGCGGATCGCGGTGGCCACCATCAGCGTGCCGTGCACCTCGCCGAACCTGATCGAGTCCAAGTCGTTCAAGCTGTATCTCAACTCGCTCAACAGCACGCGCTTCGACGACGACGAGGCGGCGCGGCTGCGGATCGTGGCCGATCTGTCCGGCTGCGCCGGTGCGGTGGTGACGGTGCGCTTCGGGGTGCCGGTGCTGGTGGAAGAGGCCGAGGGCGAGTCGCTGGACGCGCTGGACGTGGCGATCGAACGCTATGGTCCGCCGGCGCCGGCGTACCTGTCGGCCGACGCGGCGCAGGTGGTGACCGAGACACTGAGTTCGGCGCTGCTCAAATCCAACTGCCCGGTGACCGGGCAGCCGGACTGGGCCAGTGTGAGCGTGCGTTACCACGGTCCGCAGATCGACCGCGAGGGCCTGCTGAAGTATCTGGTGAGCTACCGCGAGCATGCCGAGTTCCACGAGCAGTGCGTGGAGCGGATCTTCAGCGAGATCAGCCAGCGCTGTGCGCCCCAGTGGTTGGAGGTGGAGGCGCGCTATACCCGGCGCGGCGGGCTGGATATCAACCCGTGGCGGGCCAGTCCGGGCATCGCGCTGCCCGCCCGCACCGTGCGCGACCTGCGCCAGTAAACCGGGCCATCGGCGGATGCGCGGGCAGGCCGCGCGTCCGCCACGCATGCCCTGGCCACGCCGCCGGGCCCCTGGGCGGGCGCGTTCTGCACGTCTTCACATCCACGCCATGCCCCATTAACACGGGCTGTGACACCGTGCGTTCCATGTCGTCAATGAAGACGGGAGCGTGTGGATGAGTACCGAAAAGAAGGCCGATTTCTCCGGTGTCACCTCCAGCGTGGACAGCACCGCGCAGAAGGTGGAAAAGGCTGATTTCTCCGGCGTCACCTCTTCGGTGGATACCACCGCGGAGAAGGTCGGAGGCACCTACACCGTACAGAAGGGCGACTCGCTGTCGAAGATCGCCAAGCAGGAACTGGGCGATGCCAACGCCTGGAAGAAGATCTTCGAGGCCAACCGTGACGTGCTGGACGACCCGGACAAGATCTTCCCGGGCCAGACCCTCAAGTTGCCGCCCAAAGGCTGAGTCGTTCCGCGTAGCCCACTGATTCCCAGGGAGGAATTCCATGAAGAAGACGTCCATCAGTACCGCCGTACTTGCTGCCCTGCTGGCCACCGTGGCCTTGGCCGGCTGCAAGAAGAAAGAAGATACCGCCGACAACAATGCCCAGCCGGCTGCGGCCACCACGCCGGCCGAGCCGACCCCGATGACGCCGGCCGCGCCGGAGCCGATGGCCGCCGCTGCGGCAGTCAACGTGACCGCGGTGACCGTGGGCAAGACCGCGGCGGCCGACAAGAGCGTGGCCACCGCGGCGCTGTTCGCCCCCAAGGACGACATCATCGTTTCGGTGCGCACCGACGGCACCGCCAGCAACGCCAACGTGGGCGCCAAGCTGACCTTCCAGGACGGCCAGGTGGCCGGTGAGAACTCGCAGACGCTGAACACCACGGCGGCCGAGACCACCAACATTACCTTCAAGAATGCCAAGGGCTGGCCGGCGGGCAAGTACCGCGCGGAAGTCACGGTAGATGGTAAGGCGGCCGGAACGCCGCAAGAGTTCGAGGTCAAGTAAGCCCGCGCCGACTCTCTCCCGGCAACAGGCTCACGATGGACGCAGCCGCGAGGCTGCGTCTTTTTTATGCGCGCTCAACTGCGCGCGGCGGCCTGCTGCCCCGGGTCGGCATCGCGCGCGGCTTCGGCCTGGGCCAGGGTGTGGGCCTGGTCCTGGGCGCGGGCGGCGAACGCCTGGCCTTGCCCGGAGGCCTGCAGCTCACGCAGGGCGTTGCCCAGCGCTGCCTCGCCTTCGCGCGCGCCGGAGAGCAGGGCACCGGCACCTGCGCCGCTGCCCTGGGCAAGCCGGGTCGGGTCGTCGTCGCGGTTGCCTGCCTCGCGCGAGGACAGCACGGGGTAGTCCTTGTTGCGCAGCTTCTCGATCTCTTCCGGGGTGGTCATCCGGTTGTCGATACCCGGTTCGATCACCCCGCCGAAATCCTTGACCGGCACGCCCATCACTTCGCCCAGGGTGCGATAGGCCGAATTGCTGTTGACCGTATCGCCAAACACCTTGAAGCCGTAATTGGGGTAGTTGAGGTCGAGCTGGTTGAGCGGCTCCTTGGCCGCCACCGCCGCGTTCCAGCGCCCCAGCACCTCCTCCCTGCTGCCGGTAAGCACCGTGTTGTGCTGCTGGCCTTCCTGGATGTAGCTCTCGCGGGTGGGCTTGACCCCGTGTTCGGCGGCAAAGTCCTTGTCGTGCACGAAATGCCACACGCGCAGCGAATGCTTCTTTTCGTCCGTGCCGATCGGGATGGCGCGGTTGGTCTGGCGGTCGGTGGCCAGCCCATGCAGCTCGGCCATGTCCTTGCCGTCAGGGCCACGCAGCACCCAGTAGTCATGGCTGGCCACGCCGGCCACGCGCAGCGATCGGGCTTCGATGGAGTATTGGTCGTCCGGCATGGATCCTCTCCTGGATGTGATGTGCGCAGGCGGCATGGATCGGCGCGCCCGCCGCGTGCCCGGCCTTCCTTACGCAGCGCTCAGGCAGGTCGCAAAACCGCTCTCGAACTCCTTCAGCCCGGCTTCCACGCCCTGGTCCACGAAGTAGGCGCCGGCACCCCGCAGGCGCAGCGACACCGAGCCCTTGGCCGGGTCGTGCTGGAGGTGCAGGCGGAAGCCGCTGATGTTGTCTTCGGGGAAGTCCCCGGTTTCCAGCACGCCGTGCTGGAGATCCTCCCGGGTCACCTTGTGATCCCAGAGCGCCTCATCCTGGCCCAGTTGCGTCAGGCGCTGGCGCGCGCAGGCAAATACCTTGGGCGTGGGGGTCTGCGGGGGGACCTGCAGCGTGGCTGCGGCCTCGGGAACCGCATGGGCGGAGTTGGACATCGCGCACCCTCCTGATGCTAGAAGAACCATCAATGCCGTTGCCGGCAGCCTGAATTTCCACATGACGACCATCCTGTTTCGTCCAACCCCGGCGACTATAGCCCGGGCCCAGGTTAAGGAAGCATCAGCGCGGCGGGGCCCGCCGGCACGGTTTCACTGGTTACCGTTGGGCCGGTGGGCGGATCGCAGCGTTGCAGTACCGCCGCGTATGGCGCCGCTTTGCTCCAGGGGGCTGAAAACGCGACAATGCGGGGGTTTCCCGCAGCGCGCGCCGAGCGGCGCGATCCACGGGGAAAGTGACACGGTTGCACGCGGCCCGGCATCGCCGTCGGCCATCACTCCTCAGATCCGCAAGAGAGCATCAGTCCCCCATGTCGAACACGCCCAAGATCCTCTACACGCTGACCGACGAAGCACCGTTCCTGGCCACCCAGTCGCTGCTGCCGATCGTCGAGGCCTACACGGCCACCGCCGGCATCGCCGTTGAAACCCGCGATATCTCCCTGTCCGGCCGCATCCTGGCGCTGTTCCCGGATTACCTGAAGGACGACCAGAAAGAGGCCGACCACCTGGCCGAACTGGGCCAGCTGGCGACCACCCCGGACGCCAACATCATCAAGCTGCCCAACATCAGCGCCTCGGTGCCGCAGCTGAAGGCCGCGATCAAGGAGCTGCAGGACCAGGGCTTCGCACTGCCGAATTACCCGGACGTCCCGACCGACGAGGTCTCGCGCGACATCAAGGCGCGCTATGACAAGGTCAAGGGCAGCGCGGTCAACCCGGTACTGCGCGAAGGCAACTCGGACCGCCGCGCACCGCTGTCGGTGAAGAACTACGCACGCAAGCACCCGCACCGCATGGGCACGTGGTCCAAGGACTCCAAGTCGCACGTGGCGCACATGGACGGCGGCGATTTCTATGGCAGCGAGAAGTCGGCCACCCTGGCCAACGCCGGCAGCCTGAAGATCGAACTGCAGCAGGCCGATGGCAAGACGGTGGTGCTGAAGGAAAAGACCGCGGTCAAGGTCGGCGAGATCGTCGATGCCGCGGTCATGAGCCGCAACGCGCTGGCCAGCTTCGTGCAGGCGCAGATCGCCGATGCCAAGGCCAAGGGCGTGCTGTTCTCGCTGCACCTCAAGGCCACCATGATGAAGGTCTCCGACCCGATCATGTTCGGCGTGGTCGTCGAAGAGTTCTACAAGGACGTGCTGGCCAAGCACGCCGACGTACTCAAGCAGGCCGGTTTCGACCCCAACAACGGCATCGGCGACCTGTACGCACGCCTGCCGCAGCTGCCCGACGCCACCCAGGAAGCGATCAAGGCCGACCTGGCCGCCGAGTACGGCAAGCGCCCGGGCCTGGCCATGGTCAATTCGGACAAGGGCATCACCAACCTGCACGTGCCCAGCGACGTGATCGTCGACGCCTCGATGCCGGCGATGATCCGCGACTCCGGTGGCATGTGGAACGCCGACGGCAAGCTGCAGGACACCAAGGCCGTCATTCCGGACCGTTGCTACGCCGGCGTGTACCAGGCGGTGATCGACGATTGCCGCAGCCACGGTGCCTTCGACCCGGCCACCATGGGCTCGGTGCCCAACGTGGGCCTGATGGCGCAGAAGGCCGAGGAATACGGCTCGCACGACAAGACCTTCCAGATCCCGGCCGACGGCACCGTGCGCGTCACCGACGAGGCCGGCAACGTGGTCTTCGAACACGCCGTGCAGACCGGTGACATCTGGCGCATGTGCCAGACCAAGGACGCCCCGATCCAGGACTGGGTCAAGCTGGCCGTCAACCGCGCCCGCCTGAGCAGCACCCCGGCGGTGTTCTGGCTGGATGCCAGCCGCGCCCACGACGCGCAGGTGATCGCCAAGGTCGAAACCTACCTGAAGGATCACGACACCAACGGCCTGGATATCCGCATCCTGGCCCCGGTGGAGGCGACCGCCTTCTCGCTGGACCGCATCCGCAAGGGTGAGGACACCATCTCGGTGACCGGCAACGTGCTGCGTGATTACCTGACCGACCTGTTCCCGATCATGGAGCTGGGCACCAGCGCCAAGATGCTCTCCATCGTGCCGCTGATGGCCGGTGGCGGCCTGTTCGAGACCGGTGCCGGTGGCTCGGCGCCCAAGCACGTGCAGCAGTTCGTGGAAGAGGACTACCTGCGCTGGGATTCGCTGGGTGAGTTCCTGGCCCTGGCCGCCTCGCTGGAGCACCTGGGCAACCGCTACGACAACGCCGGTGCCACGGTGCTGGCCAAGACCCTGGACCAGGCCAATGGCCAGTTCCTGGACAACGACAAGTCGCCCTCGCGCAAGCTCGGTGGCATCGACAACCGTGGCAGCCACTTCTACATCGCGCTGTACTGGGCCCAGGCCCTGGCCGCGCAGGACGACGATGCCGCGCTGAAGGCGCGCTTCGCCCCGCTGGCCAAGGCACTGGCCGGGAACGAGCAGAAGATCGTGGAAGAGCTGGCCGCGGTACAGGGCAAGGCGGTGGACATCGGCGGCTACTACCGTCCGGACGTGGCCAAGGCCGCCGCTGCGATGCGCCCGAGCACCACCTTCAATGATGCACTGGCTGCTCTGTAAACCCGCCTTGCCGCACACGCGGTGATGCACGAAAAACCCGCGCCCCGGCGCGGGTTTTTTGTTGGCCACATCGCAGGGTCACCGCCTGCAGGGCGGTCTCGCGGGCAGCGTCGCACGAGCAGGTCCGCAGGGCGTGGCGCCGCTGCGGGAGTGTGATGCCCATCGTCGGTGTCCACACGCCGATGAAGGCCGCGTCAACGCGAGTGGTACAGAACTTGCCCTGTGGTTACAGGGCCGGGGCGCGGTCTTGCTGTGGGCAAACGTCGGCTCAATCTGTGCGATCCATCACTTATGCGCCGATATCGATGGCATAGCCTATCGACGATCTTTTCTGCAGTAAGTGTGAACTCTCACAGCGCAGGGGAAGGCGATGGCCAGGGTGCTGGTGGTGGGATCGGATATCCAGGGGGAGCACGCGTTGCTGCAGCGCCTGCGCACGGCGGCCGCGTTGCCGGCCGAGACCGTGCGCAGTTGCCGCGATCTGGATGATTGCGATCTGCTGGTGATCAAGGACACGCCGGCGCTGCGCAATGCAGCGATGCGGATGGTGCGCGAGCGGCCCCGGATCCAGTTCTGGATCGAAGACCAGCACGGCACGCTGCGCCACGGCCAGGGCGATGGGCAGGCGGTGCTGGACGATGATGCCATCGAGCAGGCATTGCGGCAGATGCCCGGCGCACCGGCGCCGATCGAAGAGCCCATCGCCGCACGCGCGGCCAAGGCGATCACCCGCGCGCTGCGCGAACACCTGCAGGCGCGCCAGGGCCATGCGGTGCTGGCGCTGGATGGACTGCCGGTACTGCTGCTGGATTTCGAACAGGACCAGATGGTGGTGCCCGACGGCAGCGGCAATGCCGAACTGGCGCTGCTGCTGTCCGATGACTTCGAGCGCCTGGCGCTGCACGGTATCGCCGCCAAGCGCTACCAGCAGTTGGCCGGCGAACTGCCGCGGCAGCCGCTGCGGCCGCTGCTGTGGCTGTGGGGGCAGCACCCGGCGCACTGGCACGACCTGGATGCGCGGCTGCAGCGCCACGCGCGGGTGCGCCTGTTGCGCTGGCCGGATTTCCGCGTACTGGGCCACCAGCACGACAGCTTCCGGCTGTGTTCGCTGCTGCTCAAGCGTGCCTGCAGCGTGGACGAATGCGCCGCCCTGCTGGAGATCTCCGGCGAGGCGGTGCGTACGTTCGTGCATCCGGCCTATCTGTGCGGCTACGCGGCGCTGGAGCCGGCGGCCGAGCGCGCACGGCCGCCGCTGCCGGCCGGCGATGGCGGCGGGTTGCTGGCGCGGATGTGGCGCAGCGTGCGCCAGCGTGGCGGAGGCTGAGCGTGCGCGAACACAAGATCGTGGTCCTGGGCAGCATGGGCTGCGGCAAGTCGACCTTGGTGCGCGCGATCGCGGCCGGTGCGGTGATCGACACCGACGTGCACAACAGCGACCGCCAGGGCGCGGACAAGGCCTCCACCACGGTGGCCATGGACTATGCCGATATCGACCTGCCCAACGGCGACCGCCTGCGCCTGTATGGCACGCCTGGGCAGCAGCGCTTCGATTTCCTCTGGCCGATCCTGTTGCAGGGGGCCAGCGGGGTGGTGCTGCTGCTCGATGCCACCGGTGCGGAGACCGCCGATGCGCTGGACAGCTACCTGGCCGTGCTGCGCCAGCATGCCGCGCAGGTGCCGACGGTGATCGGGGTATCGCGGCTGGACCTGGCCCCGCAGTTCGACCTGGAGGCATGCGCTGCACGGGCCGGCGGCGACGGGCGCTGGTTGCCGGTGGTGCCGGTGGATGCGCGGGATCGCGAACAGGGGCTGTGCCTGATGGACGTGCTGATGAGCGAGATGGAAGCGGGCGCGCTGGTGGCCGCGCATGGCTGACGGACACGATGCCCGCCGCCTGGATGCGGCACTGCGTACCCGCCTGGCCGCCCACCTGCAGCGCTTCGCCGATGACATCACCGGCGTGCGCAGCGTCGTGCTGGCCAGCGTGGACGGTTTTGCGCTGGTCCCCGCCGCCGGGACCCACGGCAACGGCGAGCGGTTGGCGGCGATGACCAGCGCGATGCTGGCCCTGGCCGCCGCGGTCGGGCGCGAGCTGGCGCTGGGCGAACTGGAGGTGCTGATGCTGGAAGCCGGCGAGGGCAAGGTGCTGATGCTGGCGCTGCCTGCAACGCCGGCGCCGCTGCTGCTGATGACCGCCTGCGATGCGCGCTGCGTGATCGGCAAGGTGCTGTGGAGTGCGAAGGAATGTGGCCGCAACATCATGGCCGAACTCAGCGGATCACGAGCCGATCCGCAGGGGAACACGGGGCTCGACAACCAACGGGGTGCAACATGGCAGGACTCGACGATACCTTGAACGCGCTGATGACCATCGACGGCGCCCAGGCGGTGGCCCTGGTCGATTACGAGAGCGGCATGCTGCTGGGGGAGGCCGGCTCGGGGATGGACATGGAGGTGGCTGCAGCCGGCAATACCGAAGTGATCCGGGCCAAGATGAAGACCGCCGCCTCGCTCAACCTCAACGACACCATCGAGGACATCCTGATCTCGCTCGGCAAGGCGTACCACATCCTGCGCCCGGTCTCGCGCAAGAAGGGCCTGTTCCTGTACCTGGTGCTGGATCGCAACAAGTCCAACCTGGCGCTGGCGCGGCGCAAGGTGCAGGACGTGGAAGCCGAACTGGCGCTGTAGCCTGCCGCCGTCGTCGGCCGCGCCGCGGTGCGGTCGGCGACGTCCAGCCGGGGGGCGGGTCCGCCAGGCGTAGTCGCCGGGGCCTACCCGCGCCCCAGTGGCTGCCGTATGGTGATGGCAGGTCCTTCCGGTTCGATGGCATGGTTGCCGCCAACACCCCTGGTCATGACACCCTGGCCGCCGCGCTGGCGGTCCTGGTCCGTGATGGCTTCGAGCACTATCACGCGCGCTTTGCCGCCGTTACCCGGCGCGCCAGGCACCGATTCGAAACCCGCGACTGGGCCGGTGCACGCGCCGATGCGGTCGAACGCATCGGGCTGTACGACCAGTGCATCGCGCAGACCGTGGATGCACTGCGGCGCGCGGCCGGTGAGGCCATCGGCACGCGCACGCTGTGGCTGCAGGTACGCCACGCCTATGCGTTGTTGCTGGACGGGTTGATCGACGCCGAGCTGTACAAGACCTTCTACAACACCCTGGCCCGGCGCCTGTTCGCCACCGAGGGCGTGGATGCGGCGATCGAGTTCATGGCCATGGACGTGGAGCCCTCCGATGCCATCACCCACCCGGTCGCGCGGCACAGCTACACCCTCTCGGCCACCCGGCCGGCAGAGGCGTTCATGCGGGTACTCGGCAACTACCGTTTCGAGGTGCCCTATGCCCACCAGCTGCGCTGCGCGGCGGCCATCGCCGTGCGCCTGCAGGACGACCTGGCGCATTGGGGCGACTACCCGGTGCGCAGCATCGAACTGCTCGACACCGTGTTTTACCGTGAGCGCCGTGCGTACCTGGTCGGGCGGGTGTTCGGCGAGCACCGCTTCTCGCCCTGCGTCATCGCCCTGGTCAACGATGGCCAGGGCCTGCGTGCCGAGGCCGTGCTCACCCGCCGTCGCGATGTGGCGCACCTGTTCGGCGTGTCGCGCAGCTACTTCCAGGCCGACCTGGCCACGGTCGGTGACGCGGTGGTGTTCCTGCGCAGCCTGCTGCCGGCCAAGCCCATCGATGAGATCTACACCGTGCTGGGCCGGGCCAAGCAGGGCAAGACCGAGCGCTACCGGACCTTCTTCCGGCATTTCCAGGAGCAGGCCAGCGAACAGCTCGTCCCTGCCGATGGCACCCCCGGCATGGTCATGGCCGTGTTTACCCTGCCCAGCTATCCGCTGGTGTTCAAGTTGATCCGCGACCGCTTCGCCTGGCCCAAGGCCATGACCCGCCAGCAGGTCGAAGAGAAGTACGCGCTGGTGTTCAACCTGGACCGCGTCGGTCGTCTGCTGGATGCGCAGCCCTACCGCCACCTGCGCTTTCCACGTGCGCGCTTTTCCGCGGCGCTGCGCGAGGAGCTGCTCACCCAGTGCCGCAGCAGCGTGCGCGAGGAGGGGGAGGAGCTGGTGATCGCGCTGTGCTACGTCCAGCGCCGGTTCCGCCCGCTCAACCTGTACCTGCGCGAGCAGGCCGGCGAGGCGCGCCGCCAGGCCGCGTTGGACTACGCGCAGGCGATCACCGACATGGCGCGCAACAATATCTTCCCCGGCGACATGCTGCCCAAGAACTTCGGCGTGTCCCGGCACGGGCGCGCGGTGTTCTACGACTACGACGAGCTGTGCCTGGTCAGCGACTGCCAGTTCCGCGCCTGGCCAGCGCCGCGCAACGACGAGGAAGCCCTCGCCGACGAACCCTGGTTCCAGATCGGCCCACGCGATGTGTTTCCCGAGCGCTTCTGGATGTTCATGGGGCTGCCCGCAGCCGAACTGGCTGCAGTACGCGAGCACTTCGCGCATCTGTTCGAGCCGGCGTGGTGGCAGGGCCTGCAGGCACGCTTCGCGGCGGGGGACTTCCCCGACACTCCGCCTTACGCGGCCACCCATCGCCTGGCCTGATTGGCGGGCGGCCCGGGGCTGCGTTACGCTTGGGCACATCCACAAGGAGCAGGTGCGATGCGTTCACCCCATATTCTTGCGCTGGCCCTGGCCTTCGGCGGTGCCGGCATGGCCGGTATCGGCCAGGCCGATGCGCAGACCCGCAGCGCGGTGCGGGCACAGGCCGAGGCCAGCATGGTGCTGACCGGCGAAATCGATATCGGCACCGAGGGCCAGGTCGAGGGCTTCCGGCTTGACCGGCGCGACCTGGTCAACCCGGCGATCGCCACCTTCGTGGATGAGAACGTGCAGGGCTGGCGCTTCGAGCCGGTGCGGGTGGATGGGCGCGCGAGCAAGGCGCGCACGCCGGTCAGCATCCGCCTCGGTGGCCAGGTCAAGCCCGACGGCACCCAGCAGGTGACGCTGATGGCCGCCAGTTTCGAACAGTACGACCCCACCGACACCGACGGCGTGACCAGCGTGAAGCTGCCGCCCCCGGCCTTCCCCGAAGACGTCTACTACGCGGGCGGGCGCGGTGATGTCCTGCTGCTGATCCAGGTCGGTCGCGATGGCAAGGTGCTGGACGTGGCCACCGAGCAGGTCAACCTGCGCGTGATCGCCAACGAATCGAGCATGCGCAAGATGCGCGACAAGCTGGCCCGCGTATCCATGGGCGCGGCCCGCAAGTGGACATTCAAGGCACCCACCACCGGCGAGAAGAAGGACGATGCCAGCTGGACCGTGCGCGTCCCGGTCCGTTTCGCCTTCAACGACGGGCGCGAGGACCGCTACGGCAAGTGGGATGCCTACATTCCCGGCCCGCGTCAGCAGGCCCCGTGGCGCGCCGACAAGGCACTGGCCGAGGAGGGCGGCGACCTGCTGCCGGCCGGCGGCGTGTTCATGGCCGACGCCGCACGCAAGGGACCGCAGTTGCTGACCCCGCTCGGCGGCTGATCCATCGCCCCCACGCTGCCTGCCGCGCATCGTCCCGATGCGCGTGCTGCGGCCGCGTGGCGTGGCTGCCCGGGCCGGTGCCCAAGCCCGTGCTCGGCCAAGGCTGAGCGCGCGCCCCGCGGCGCGGCGTAGTCGTCAGCCGCGCTCGCGGCCTTCCGGATCGGGGTAGACCACGGTGCGGTTGCGGCCCTGTTCCTTGGCCATGTACAGCGCCTTGTCGGCCAGCCGCAAGGCCTGCTGCGGGTCGTCGTGATAGCTGGGGTAGTGGGCCACGCCAAGGGACACGGTGACCGAACCCACTTCCTCGAAGGTCTCTGCGGCCACCTGGGTGCGCAGGCGCTCGGCGATGCCGGCCGCAGCGGCGGTGTCGATGCCGGGCAGCAGGATCAGGAACTCCTCGCCACCGTTGCGGCAGAGCAGGTCGGTATCACGCGAATCGTCGCGCATGAGCTGGGCGATGCGCAGGATCACCGCATCGCCCACGGCGTGCCCGAAGCGGTCGTTGATGGTCTTGAAGCGGTCGATGTCCACGGCGATGATCCCGAACGGCTGCCCGCGCGCCTGCCAGTCCTCCCGGCCCTGCTGCAGCCCGCGGCGGTTCTGCAGGCCGGTGAGCGGGTCGGTCATGCTGGCCCGGTTGAGCTTGCCGATCCGGTCCTGCAGCAGGTTGAAGCTGTACAGCAGCGCCTGCTTGAGATGGGCCACCTCGTAGTACCACGCGCGGATACCGGTGACATGGCGGATGGCGATGCCCGTGTCGCGGTTCTGCACGTTGCGCGCCAGCTGCCACAGCGGCAGGGAGATGCGCCGGGCGAACCACCAGGTGACCAGCAGCGACAGCACGCCCAGCGGAATGGCATTCCAGATCACCGAGGTCATCAGGCTGGACAGCGGTGCCAGCGTGGCCGCGGCGGGGCGCTGGGCAACCACGCCCCAGCGCACGACCGGCACCGGCGCGTAGCCGGCCAGCATCTGCACGCCGTGGCTGTTGCGTACCTGCCGGGCACCGGAGTGGCCCTGGCTCACCGCCTGCACCGCCGGGTTCTCCAGCGCGAACTGGCCCACCCGGTCCGGCTCGATGTGGTACAGGATGCGGCCGTTGCGGTCGACCACGTACAGGTAGGAGCCGTCGCGGTAGTAGTGCTTGCCCAGCAGGGTCTGCAGGATGCTGCGCTCGCGCAGGTAGAGGGTGCCGCTGACGTAGCCCTGGTACTGGCCCTGCGCGCTGAAGATCGGGTGCGAGATGGCCACCAGCAGGCGCCCGGTGGCCGACTGGTAGGGATCGCTCACGAACGGTTCGCGGCGCGCCAGCGCTTCCTTGTTGCCGGGGCTGTCGAGCACGATGCCCTGCAGGGCCAGGCTCTGCGGCGAGGTGGCCAGCACGGTGCCGGCGGGGTCCACGATCAGCACCGAGTTGAAGCTGTTGGTCTGCAGTTGCAGGCGCGCTGCTTCGGCGTCCAGTTCGCTGCGCTGGTGCGCGCGCTGGCCCAGCGTGGTCGCACTGTAGGCCAGCTGCTGCTGCGCGGACTGGATGAAGTTCTGGGTGGTCTCGGCCAGCTTGCTGGCGTACACCCGGTTGGCTTCCAGGGTGTTGCCGATCAACTGCTCGCGTTGCACGCGGTAGCTGGCGTGCAGGGTATTGGCCAGTGCGATCAGCGCGCTGAGCAGGGCCAGGGCGAGGATCAGCTTGCCGAGATTGAGGCGGGTGGACAACGGGCGCATGCGGGCGAGGGGCACTGGCAGGGTGCAGCGCCAGCCGGGACACGGATGGAACGGCAACGATGGAGCAATCAGGAGCGCACTGCGTGGTGCCGCATCCGGGCGCACGCGTACGCGGCCGGGCCGACATCCCCGCCCCCGGGCGGACGACGGATCACGGCGCGGATTATTGCGGATTCTCCACGGCCGTGGGTGAAGTCACGCGTGGCCGTGCGTTCAGCGCGCCAGGCGCGTGCGCAGCACGCTGCGCACGTTGGCCGCGGTGGTGGCATCCAGCGGCCCCAGCACGCCTTGTGCGTGGGCGGGGATGTGCGCGGTGGTGGTGGCGTCGGCGTCGAAGACGTAATGATCGAACAGCGCCCGCCAGTGCGCGCGCTGGGCCGGCGGCAGCTCGCGTAGTGCCAGCAGCGACAGCATCAGTGCGTTCATCGGGCCATCCATCCAGGCCGGCACCGGCCGCCACCAGGTGTTGACCAGCACGTTGAAGGCCGCCAGCCCCTCCATGTGGTGCCACCACAGCGAAGGAATGAACACCGCATCGCCGGGGCCGAGTTCGGTCCCCTGGGCATGGGCCAGGGCCTGGCCGAAACGAGGGAAGCGCTGCAGGTCCGGGGCGGCGAAATCCACCAGGCTCACCGCCTGTCCGGCGGGGGTGAAATCCAGCGGCCCGATGTACAGGTTGTCGATCTGCTCCGGCGGGAACAGGGTCACCCGCCGGCGTCCGGCCGCCACGCAGGCCAGGTTGTCCGGTACGTCCTGGTGGGCGGCGATGCGCGAGCGGTTGCCGATCCAGATGCTGGTCAGCGGGTCATCCACGCCCAGCGCCAGCGGGTTGGCCGCGGCAAACCCCGGCAGGAAGCTGTCCAGCGTGGTCGAGGCCACGTAGATGGTGGGCGCGTCCGGTTCGGCCTGGTATTTGAGCAGCGTATCGAGCACCACCTTCAGCGCGATCTGCTCGCGGCGGAAATTGAAGCCGGTCATGTCCGCGTTGTAGAAGATCCGGCCCTGCGCCTGCGGGGCGGCGGTGGTGGCGGTGACCGGCATCTGGCCATGGTCGAACTGCTTGAGATGGGCGACCGCAGCGGCGGCCGACTCCTGCGCGGCGGCCACCATCGGCCAGTGCGCGACCAGCCCGCGCAGCACCTTGGGCGTGGTCCAGTGGGGCAGCAACGCCGGCAGCCGGGCTGGATCGAGCCCGTGCAGTTCCTCGATCGGGCCGGGCGTGGTGGTCATGGGCATCCGGGGCGATGGGGGCAATGGCGCCCACGGTAGCGCAGGGCGCGTCGGGGGCGAAGGGCCGCCGGCAGGCGCGGCCCTCGCCGGGAACCGCCGACCGCAGTCGGCGGCAGCCTAGAACTTGTAACGCACCCCGAACATGTAGCGCGGCCCGGTCTGGGTGGCGTAGCGCAGCATGTTGGTGTGGCGCGAGTAGGTACGCATGGTCTCGTCGGTGAGGTTGATCGCTTCCAGGCTCAGGGTGAGCTGGTCGCTGACCGCGTAACTGATGTTCAGGTCGAGCTGGCCGTAGGCATCGGTGTAGTTGGGGTTGGGGCCCTGGCCGCCGATGCCGTTGAGGAAGGTGTCGCGCCAGTTGTAGGCCGCGCGCACCTGCCAGTTGTACTTCTCGTAGAACAGCACCAGGTTGGCCGAGTCGCTCAACCCGATCATCGGGTACTGGTCGCCCAGGCTCAGGTCGTTGAAGGTCAGCCCGGAGGTCACCTTGGTGTAGTTGGCCGCCAGGCCGAAGCCGGTCTGGCCGAACAGCTGCTGCACGCTCACTTCCCAGCCATCCAGGTGGTCCGAGCGCTGGTTGGCCGGCACGGTGATGTCGAAGCCGGCGATCGGATCGCCGGGCTGGCCGACGATGTTGCCGGTGAGCTGGCCGGCCGAGTTGCTGCCGGTGGCGGTCACGCCCGGGGCACCGTCGTGGTTGGTGAAGATGTAGTCGCGGATGCAGGGCATGTCGGTCACCCCGCAGCCGGCGGCCAGTGCTTCATTCCAGTACGTGCCACCGACCGGGGTGTGCAGCCCGGCGCCGCTGTCGCGCACGATGGTGTTGCTGATGAAGTTCTTGATGTTCTTGCGGAAGAAGCCGACCGAGGCATAGCTGGATGGGCCGTAGTACCACTCCAGCGACAGGTCGACGTTGTCCGATACCAGCGGTTCCAGTGCCGGGTTGCCGCGCGAGCCGGTGCCGCCCTGGGTGCGCACGATATTGTCGAAGCGGCGGCCGCTGTCGATCTGGGTCCAGCCGGGACGGCCGATGCTGCGGCTGTAGCTGCCACGCAGCGCCAGATCCTCGCTCAGGTCCAGCTTGAGGTCCACGTTGGGCAGCACGTAATCGTATTTGCCCTTGCCACCGATGAAGGTGCCTTCGGCGGCATAGCCCAGGTTGAACTCATTGGCCGAGCCCCAGTTGATGCTGGTCGGCACCCGCACCAGCGCGCTCGATTCCACTTCGGTCTGCTCATAGCGCACGCCGGCGGCCACGTGCAGCGGCATCGACCAGTCGAAGGTGGTGCGGTACTGCAGGTAGGCACTCTTCGAGGTTTCGGTGGTGCGGATGTCCTCGGTGTACTCGGTGGGGGCCAGGTAACAGGTGGGGCAGGGCGGCTCGGCGCCATTGGGCACCTGGGCGGCGCGTTCGCGCAGGCGGTCGAAGTCGAACACCAGGAACTGCCCGGTCAGGCGCGGGTCGCCGTGCCCGGAGAACGCATCGAAGTACCTGGCCATGTCATCGGCGTACCAGATGCTGTCGTCGTAGTCCGACGGCGTGCCCATCCCGCCCCAGCTGTCGCGCTGCATGATCGCCGCGGCGGAGCGGTTGGCCACCTTGGTGTAGCCCACGCCGAAATCCAGCGCGGCGTAGTCGGCGAACCGGAACGTACCGCTGCCCTGGTACTGCTCCACCTTGGACTTGTTGTAGCTGTTCTGGAACACCGAGCCGGTCACCACCGCATCGGAGGCCTGCAGGCCGCCCGGCGGCAGTGCGATGTTGATGATCGGCAGGTCGCCGCTGTAGTCCACGGTGGTCTTGCCGCGCACGAAGGCGGCCACGCCGAGCACGCCGGCCGAACCATAGGGACCGTCCGGCTGCGATTCGGCGGTGGCATTGTTGACGTCGAAGGACAGGTCGAGCGCGTCGTTGACCTCCCAGGCGACATTGAAGCCGAGCGCATCCATGGTGTTCCGGGTGGCCAGCTTCATGCCGCCCATCGACACGTCCGAGTTGGTCATGTCCTCGCTGTAGATGATCGGCGCCGCCACCGGGCCATTGGTCCAGGTGCTGTCGCCGGGGCCGTAGTTGAACCATACCGACAGCTCGCTGCGCTGCTGCTGCACCTTGTTCTCCACGTAGGTGTAATCCAGCGTGGTGGTGACGTTGTCGGCCGGCTTCCACTGCAGGGTGGCCTGCGCATTGGTGCGCTGGCGCTGCACGCCGTTGACGTTGTAGGCGGTGTTCTGCGGGCGGGCGTAGATGTCGGTGGCACCGGGCCGGTTCTGGATGCGGTCGGCGTAGCCCTGGCCCGGCTGCGGCAGGGCGCGCCAGTCACTGCTTTCATTGCCCTGGAAGGTGGCCCAGCCCTCGGCCACGGTGGCCTGGTTGAAACCGGAGTCGCGCTCCTGGTGGCTGGCGCTCAGGGTCACGCCGAAGCGGTCATCGGCGTAGCGCTGGCTGAAGATGCCCGACAGCTCGCCGGTCACGTTGGCGCCCTGCAGCGTGCGCGGCAGATTGTCGTTGGAACTGTCGTTGACCGCCTTCAGGCCCAGGCTGATCACCGGTTCGGATTCGAGCGGGCGCAGCGTCCTGATGTCGATGGTGGCGCCGATGCCGCCGGTGGGATTGTCGGCGCGGGTGGTCTTGTACACCTCCACCGCCGAGATCGACTCGGAGGCGATGTTGGCAAAGTCGAACGAGCGCGAGCCGGACAGGCCGCCACCGCCGTTGCCGAGGTTGGAGGCGGGCATCTGGCGGCCATTGAGCAGCACCAGGTTGAAGTCCGGGCCGATGCCGCGCACGGTCACCTTGGAGCCTTCGCCGCTGGAGGTGCGGTCGATCGACACGCCGCTGATGCGCTGCAGCGATTCGGCCAGGTTGGTATCGGGGAACTTGCCGATGTCCTCGGCGACGATGCCATCGACCACGCCCTGGCTGTCGCGCTTGAGGTTCATCGACGATGTCAGGCTGCCGCGGATACCGGTGACCTGCACCGCATCGAGCGTGGTGGGATCGGGGCTCTGCGGCGAGGGTGTGGTGGCCGGATCCTGCGCCCAGGCCGGGCTGGCCAGCACAGTGAGCAGCGCGGAAGTGAGCATCGCCTTGCGGGGTACGACCTTGTACGTCTTCATTGGAAGCTCCCTCCCCAGGGATTTCGGTAATGGCGGTCCTACGACGTGATGGCACGGGTCAACAGCACACCCGGCCGGATTGGGAGCCATGCCTGACAGCGTTGTCAACAAAGCCTGTCCAGATCGCCCCTCCAGCCCCTCGGTCGCCCAGGTCCAGCGCTGTCATCGGCAGCCCGTTCGATGCCGGTCAAACGCTGCGGCACAGGCGTTGCAGCGTGCTTTCGACGCCGCGTTGCAGTGCCGATTCAGCCGTCGCGGCGCGTTGTGCAGTGCAGAACGAAACTGCGCGGGAGGCCCGACGCACGGCGATCGCGCACGCGCGGTGGACGTTGACCACTGCGCTGACAGCGCTGGACAATCGATGACGAAGCGGGTTCCATGTGTGGCCGCCCGATGGCTGGCACACCCTTCAACAAGGACATGCAATGGACAACCCTGCGGCAGTGCGCGGTCAACACGTGCAGAGCAATCGCGTGGCGTTGGCGGTGGTCACCGCCATCTTCTTCATGTGGGGCTTCCTGACCTGCCTCAACGACATCCTCATCCCGCACCTCAAGGCGGCCTTCGCGCTTACCTGGGTGCAGGCGATGCTGGTGCAGTTCACCTTCTTCGGTGCGTACTTCCTGATGTCCTTGCCGGCCGGGCGCCTGGTCGCCGCGGTGGGCTACAAGCGCGGCATCGTCGCCGGGCTGGCCATCGCCGGCGTGGGTGCGCTGCTGTTCTGGCCGGCTGCGCACGCGCACGTATACGGGTTGTTCCTGGGCGCGCTGTTCGTGCTGGCCACCGGCATCACCGTGCTGCAGGTGGCGGCCAACCCGTACGTGGCGCTGCTGGGGCCGGAACAGACCGCCTCCAGCCGGCTTACCCTGGCCCAGTCGATGAACGCATTGGGCACCACGCTGGCGCCGTTGTTTGGCGGCCTGCTGATCCTGTCGGCCGAACCACGCACCGATGAGGCACTGGCGCTGCTGCCGCAGGCCGAAGCCCTGGCCTACCGCGCCGCCGAAGCGCAGTCCGTGCAGTTGCCGTACTTCGGCCTGGCGGTCGCGCTGTTCGTGTTGGCCGCGGCGATCTGGATGTTCCGCCTGCCGGCCATTCCCGGCGTGGAAGAAGGGGCCAGCGGCGGTCGCATCCGCGATGCGCTGCGGCATCCGCACCTGCGCTACGGCGTGCTGGCGATCTTCTTCTACGTGGGTGCCGAAGTGTCCATCGGCAGCGTGCTGGTCAACTTCCTGTCCATGCCGGGCATCGGCGAAGGCCTGACCGAGCAGGAGGCCACCCGGTATGTGTCCATGTATTGGGGCGGCGCACTGGTGGGCCGCCTGGTCGGCACCGTGCTGCTGGCCCGGCTCGACCCGCGCCGCCTGCTGGGCCTCTTCGCGCTGGTGGTGATGGCGCTGCTGGCCGTCACCATGCTGGCCGGTGGCGGCTTGGCCAAGTGGGCGGTGGTCAGCATCGGGCTGTTCAACTCGATCATGTTCCCGACCATCTTCGCGCTGGCCATCGCACGCCTTGGCGCGCTCACCGGCAAGGGCTCCAGCCTGCTGGTGATGGCCATCGTAGGCGGTGCGGTGGTTCCGCTGGCGATGGGCTGGGTCGCCGACCACCATGGCCTGCAGCTGTCCTTCCTGCTGCCGATGCTGTGCTACCTGTACATCGTGTTCTACGCGTGGCGGGGGTCGCGCCCGGCCGCGTAGGCACGCGTCTCAGCGCCGTCGCGGCGCGTGGGTGGATTCGCGCACCAGCACCGCATGGTCCACGGTGACCATGCGGCCGGCCCCGGCGGAGCGGATGTGTTCGATCAGCTGTTCGGTGGCCAGCCGGCCCATGTGCGAGGTGGGCTGGCGCACGGTGGTCAGCGCCGGGTAGATATGCCCGGCGATCGGGGTGTCATCGAAGCCGCACACCGACAGGTCGCGCGGCACGCGCAGGCCGCGCTGCCCGGCCACCCGGTACACCGCGGCGGCCATGTCGTCGTTGGCCGCGAAGATCGCCGTCGGTGGCTGGGCCAGGTCGAGCAGCGCGTTGGCCGCCGCGACCCCCGACTCGAATGAAAACTGCCCGTTGGCCACCAGGGCCGGGTCATAGGCAATGCCGTGCTTGCGCAGCGCCTGGCGATAGCCGGCCAGGCGCCACTGGCACGCACCGTGCGCGCGCGGGCCCTTGATGTGGCCAATACGGCGATGGCCCTGCGCCACCAGGTGGCCGATCAGTTCCACCACCGCGGTGGTCTCGTCCATGCGCACCCCGATACGGCCCTCCGGATGGCGCGGGGCGATGCTGGAAAAAGGGATCTCGTGCTCTTCCAGGTAGGCCAGCACGACGGCATCGTCGGTCAACGGCGGGATCAGCACCACGCCGTCGGGCCGTGAATTCTCGAACAGTGCGGCCAGGTCGGGCAGGGTGCTGCGGCCCACGCCCACCGGCCCCAGGATCAGGTTGTAGTGGTTGGCATGGCAGGCCTCGAGCATCCCGTTCTGGATTTCCATCAGGTAGTTGCGCGAGGGGTTGTTGTACACCAGCGCCAGTGCATAGGAGCGCTGCCCGGCCAGGCTGCGGGCGGACAGGTTGGGCTTGTAGCCCAGCCGCGCCACGGCCGTGGCCACCCGTTCGCGTGTTTCGGCGCGCACGTTGGGCTCGTTGTTGAGCACGCGGGACACGGTCTTGATCGAAACGCCCGCGACTGCGGCGACATCCTCGATTCGACTACGCATGGTGCGGTGGATCCTATGTAAGGGCAGGTCGGCAGGTGCCGATGGTAGTGCGGCACTGCCGCAGTGATGTTGCCGATGCAGGCGGATGTTGCCATGCCGCGACGGCTCGTGGCGCGTCGGTGAATTCCGTGCGGCATCGCAACACCGCTGGCCTTGCCCACCGATGTCGATGGCGGCCAACGCCAAGCCGGGCGTGACCGGCGTCGCCGCGTGCGCCGTGTTCGGTTGACAGCCGTGCCGGGCCTTTGTATGACAGCGCTGTCAGACAGGGGCGCTGCATCGATCCAATGGCCATCGCATCGGCGGGATGTCCCGCGTGGTGGGGTGGGCATGCGCAGCGTCCACCCCGATCGCGAACCCGTCCACCGGAGGTAGATGTCAGTGAACAGCCCCAACAAGACGCTCCTTGGCAGCTGCCTGCTGCTGGCCCTGGCCGCCCCGGTCGCGGCCGCATCGGCTGCCGACGCGCCGCTGCAGGAGTGGCCGCGGGTGACCAGTGCGATCGCGCCGGATGCCGCGCTGGAGGCGCGGGTGCAGCAGATCCTGGCGCAGATGACCCTGGCGCAGAAGATCGGGCAGATGACCCAGCCCGAGATCAAGACCATCACCCCCGCGCAGGTGCGCCAGTACTACATCGGCTCGGTGCTCAACGGCGGTGGTTCCTGGCCGGGCATGGACAAGCACGCCCGCGTGGCCGACTGGCTGGCACTGGCCGAGGCCTATCGCGCCGCGTCGCTGGCCACCGACGCGGCCACGCCGATCCCGGTGATCTGGGGCACCGACGCGGTGCACGGGCACAACAACGTTTACGGGGCCACGCTGTTCCCGCACAACATCGGCCTGGGCGCGGCCGGCGATGCCGAGCTGATCGAGCGCATCGGCGCGGCCACCGCGCGCGCCACCCGTGCCACCGGCATCGACTGGGTGTTCGCCCCGACCCTGGCGGTGGCGCACGATCCACGCTGGGGCCGCACCTACGAGAGCTTCTCCTCCGATCCGGCGGTGGTGCGCGAGTATGCCCGGGCCTACGTCAAGGGTGCACAGGGCCGTTTCGGCGACGACGGCAACGTGGTGGCCACGGCCAAGCATTACATCGGCGATGGCGCCACCGACCACGGCCGCGACCAGGGCGAGGCGCGGGTGGACAAGGCCACCATGGTCAACGTGCACGGCCAGGGCTACTACGGTGCGCTCGGCGAAGGCGTGCAGACGGTGATGGCCTCGTTCAACAGCTGGAACGACCGCAGCGGCCGGGTGGACTACGGCAAGATGCACGGCAACAAGGCGCTGCTCACCGACGCGCTGAAGGACAAGATGGGCTTCGACGGTTTCGTCGTCTCCGACTGGAATGGCATCGCGCAGGTGCCCGGGTGCCGCAACGACAGCTGCGCGCAGGCGATCAACGCCGGCATCGACATGGTGATGGTGCCCGACGACTGGAAAGCCTTCATCGCCAATACCACCGCGCAGGTGGAAAGCGGCGAGATACCGCTGGCCCGCATCGATGACGCGGTCAGCCGCATCCTGCGGGTGAAGCTGCGCGCCGGTCTGTTCGAGCACACGCCGTCCGACAGCCGCCATGCAGGCGACGCCAGCGCGGTGCAGCACCGCGCGCTGGCGCGTCGCGCCGTGGCCGAATCGCTGGTACTGCTGAAGAACCAGGACAAAGCCCTGCCCCTGCGCCGCGACGCGCGGGTGATGGTGGTGGGCAAGAGCGCCGACAGCCTGTCCGACCAGACCGGCGGCTGGTCGCTGACCTGGCAGGGCACCGAGAACAGCAACGCCGATTTCCCCAACGCCGATTCCCTGCTGGGGGCATTGCGCGCCGAGCTGGGTACGCGGCAGGTGGCCTACAGCGCCGATGGCCGCGACCTGGATCCGACCCGCTTCGACGTGGTGGTGGCGGTGGTGGGCGAAACCCCGTACGCGGAGACCAACGGTGACATCCTGGCCTCCGATCCGGTCAGCCACAGCCGCGCCTATCCGCAGGACCTGGCGGTGCTGCGCGCGGCCCAGGCCACCGGCAAACCGGTGGTCACCGTGTACTTCTCCGGCAGGCCGATGTACACCAACGACCTGCTCAACCTGTCCGACGCGTTCGTGGCCGCGTGGCTGCCGGGCACCGAAGGGCGTGGCATCACCGACGTGCTGCTGGCCGACACGGCGGGCAAGCCGGCGCACGACTTCCGTGGCCGGCTCAGCTTCCCGTGGCCGGGCGTGCCATGCCCGGCACCGATCGACCAGCCGGACCCGAAGCGGCCGGTGCTGTTCAAGCTCGGCTACGGGTTGGGCTATGGCGCGGCGGGCAACGTGGCCCGGTTGCCCGAGGCCAATCCGGACAACTGCGGGGCGGTGACCACGCTGCCGATCTTCAACCGCGCCGATACGCCGCCGTTCTCGCTGCACGTGGCCGCCAACGGTGCCACCCAGCCGCTGGGCAACGACCTCAACGCCACCCTGGCCTGGCCGGCGACCACGCCGGTGGTGCAGGTGCGCACGGTGCAGGTCAACACCCAGCAGGATGCCAAACTGGTCACGTGGCTGGCGCCGGCGCAGCTGATCGCGCGCAGCACCTCGCGGCGCAACCTGGGCGCGTTGGCGCGCAACCACGGCGCGTTGCAGTTCGACGTGCAGCTGGTGCAGCGGCCCGTCTCGCCGGTCACGGTAAGCATGCAGTGCGGCGCTGGCTGCGAGGGTGGGGTGGATATCGCCCCGTTGCTGGGCACGCTGGCCCCCGGCCAGAAGCAGACCGTCACCGTGCCGCTGGCCTGCTTGGCCAGGCGCGGGGTGGACCTGGGCGCGGTCGACGCGCCGTTCGTGGTGAGTGCCGAGGCGCCCTTCGCGGCGGCCTTCACCCAGGTGCGCGTATCGGTGGACGCGGACAAGGCGGACGGGGCGGTGGCCTGCCCGTAACGACCGGCGCCACGCATCCCCACAACGAAAAAGGCCCCGCGATGCGGGGCCTTTTTCTGTTCGCCTGAAACGCGTATCAGCGCTTCATCGAACCGAAGAACTCGTCGTTGGACTTGGTGTTCTTCATCTTGTCGAGCAGGAACTCCATCGCGGCGATTTCGTCCATCGGATGCAGCAGCTTGCGCAGGATCCAGATCTTCTGCAGCAGCTCCGGTTCGATCAGCAGGTCTTCGCGGCGGGTGCCGGAACGGTTGATGTCGATGGCCGGGTAGACGCGCTTTTCGGTGATACGACGGTTCAGGTGCACTTCGCTGTTGCCGGTGCCCTTGAACTCTTCGTAGATCACTTCGTCCATCTTGCTGCCGGTGTCCACCAGCGCAGTGGCGATGATGGTCAGGCTGCCGCCTTCCTCAACGTTGCGCGCGGCGCCGAAGAAGCGCTTGGGACGGTGCAGGGCGTTGGCGTCCACACCACCGGTCAGCACCTTGCCGGAGCTGGG
>RCUK01000775.1_pt1 | contig 23953 bp, 20 predicted proteins | sample 2166381 | NCBI WGS metagenome assembly RCUK01 (sample SAMN09932809, study PRJNA488358) | compost metagenome | isolation source: compost soil in an enriched community | place: Germany: Experimental Botanical Garden | reverse complement strand
ACGCACATCGTGACCATGCCGTACTTCAGCTTCTCGCGGCGCAGCGCGTGCACCACGGTGGCTGCGCGGATCGCGCCGGTCGCGCCCAGCGGGTGGCCCAGTGCAATCGCGCCGCCCATCGGGTTGACCTTCGACGGGTCGAGCCCCAGCGTGTTCATCACCGCGAGCGATTGCGCGGCGAAGGCTTCGTTGAGTTCGAACCAGTCGATGTCTTCGTGCTTCAGGCCTGCATAGCGCAGCGCGGCCGGAATCGCCTCGATCGGGCCGATGCCCATGATGTGCGGCGGCACGCCCTTGCTGGCGAAGCTCACGAAGCGTGCGAGCGGCGTGAGGCCGTACTGCTTGATGGCCTTCTCGCTCGCCAGGATCAGCGCGCCCGCGCCGTCCGAGGTCTGCGAGCTGTTGCCGGCCGTCACCGTGCCGCGCGCGGCAAACACGGTGCGCAGCTTGGCCAGGCCCTCGATGCTGGTGTCGGGGCGCGCGCCTTCGTCCAGGCTCACGGTGCGGGTCTTGGCGATCGACTCGCCGGTTTCCAGGTTCGGCGTGCGGTCGGTCACTTCGATCGGCGTGATCTCGTCGGCGAACTTGCCGGCGGCCTGCGCGGCCAGTGCCTTCTGGTGCGAGGCCAGCGCGAACGCGTCCTGCGCCTCGCGGCTCACCTTCCACTGCTGCGCGACCTTCTCGGCCGTGAGGCCCATGCCGTAGGCGATGCCCACGTCGCCTTCTCGCTCGAAGATGGAGGGCGACAGCGAGGGCGAGTTGCCCATCATCGGCACCATGCTCATGCTCTCGACGCCGGCCGCGATCATCACGTCGGCCTCGCCGACGCGGATGCGGTCCGCCGCCATCTGCACGGCCGACAGGCCCGAGGCGCAGAAGCGGTTCACGGTGATGCCGCCGATGCTGGTCGGCAGGCCGGCCAGCACCGCGCCGATGCGCGCGACGTTCAGGCCCTGCTGCGATTCGGGAATCGCGCAGCCGCAGATGATGTCTTCGATGGCCTTGGGGTCGAGGCCGGGAACTGCCGCGAGTGCTGCCTTCAGCGTGGTCGCGAGCAGGTCGTCGGGACGGTAGTTGCGGAAGTAGCCGCGGTGCGACTTGCCGATGGGCGTGCGGGTGGCGGAGACGATGTAGGCGTCTTGTACTTGCTTGCTCATGAAATCTGTCCTTAGTTGCGCACGGGCTTGCCGGTGCTGAGCATGCCCATGATGCGTTCCTGCGTCTTGGGGTGCACGATGAGCGAGCAGAACGCCTTGCGTTCCAGCGTCATCAGGTATTCCTCGGTCACGAGCGAGCCCGCGTCCACGTCGCCGCCGGTGACCACGTTCGCGATCAGGCTGGCAATGTGGAAGTCGTGCGCGCTGATGAAGCCGCCGTCGCGCATGTTCACCAGCTGGCCCTTGATCGTCGCGGCGCCGCTGCGGCCCGCCACGCGGAAGGTGCGGCGCAGCGGCGGGCGGTAGCCGGCGTCGGCCATGGCCTTGGCCTGCTGCAGTGCCACGTAGAGCAGCTCGTCCTTGTTCGGCACGATCACGTCGCTGTCGAGCAGGTAGCCCAGCTTCTTCGAGTCGAGCGCGCCGGTGCCGACCTTGGCCATCGCCGCGGCGGTGAAGCCTTCGGTGAGGAACGGCAGCAGGTCGGTGCCCGTCGAGGCCGATGCGTTTTCTGCCGCGCGGCGAGCGATGTAGGTCAGGCCGCCCGCGCCGGGGATCAGGCCCACGCCGACTTCGACCAGGCCGATGTAGCTTTCCATCGCGACGACGCGCTTGGCCGAGTGGATGGCCAGCTCGCAGCCGCCGCCCAGCGCCATGCCGCGCACGGCCGAGATCACCGGCACGTTGGCATAGCGGATCTTGAGCATGACGTTCTGCAGCTCTTCTTCCGCGCCTTCGACCGCGCCGATGCCCGCGACCACGAAGGCCGGCAGCATCGCCTGCAGGTCGGCGCCGACCGAGAACACCTCGTCGGGCGACCAGATCACCAGGCCCTTGTATTCGGCTTCGGCCAGGTCGACCGCGGCGCCGAGCGCCTCGGCCACGTCGGGGCTGATGGCGTGCATCTTCGACTGGATGCTCGCGATGAGCACTTCACCGTCGAGCGTCCACACGCGCACATCGCCTTCGTCGCTGATCGTGGTGCCGGCGGTGTTGGCATCGGCCGCGTTCGCGCCGAGCACGCTCTCGGGGAACAGCTGGCGGTCGTGCACGGGCAGCTTGCGCTGCGGCACGAACTTGCTTTGCGACGCGCTCCACGAGCCCTCGGGCGTGTGCACGCCGCCCGCTTGCGCAACCGGGCCTTCGAAGACCCACTTGGGCAGCGGCGCCGTGCTCAGCGCCTTGCCCGCGTCGATGTCTTCCTGCACCCACTTGGCGACCTGCGCCCAGCCGGCTTCCTGCCAGAGTTCGAACGGGCCCTGCTTCATGCCGAAGCCCCAGCGCATCGCGAAGTCGATGTCGCGCGCGCTCTCGGCGATGTCGGCCAGGTGCACGGCGGCGTAGTGGAAACCGTCGCGCAGGATGGCCCAGAGGAACTGGCCCTGCGGTCCTTCGCTCTCGCGCAGCAGCTTCAGGCGTTCGCCCGCGGGCTTCTTGAGCATGCGGCCGTACACCTCGTCGGCCTTGGCGCCGGCGGGCACGTACTCGCCGCTCTTCAGGTCGAAGCGCAGGATGTCGCGGCCGGCCTTCTTGAAGAAACCGGCCTTGGTCTTCTGGCCCAGGTTGCCCAGCTCCAGCAGCTTGGCGAGCACGGGCGGCGTCGCGAAGTTGGCGTAGAACGGATCGGTCTCGGCGTTCAGGTTGTCCTGCAGCGTCTTCACGACGTGGGCCATGGTGTCCAGGCCCACCACGTCGGCGGTGCGGAAGGTGCCCGAGCTCGCGCGGCCCAGCTTCTTGCCGGTGAGGTCGTCCACCACGTCGGGCGTGAGGCCGAACTTCTCGACTTCCTTCAGCGTGGCCAGCATGCCGGCGATGCCGACGCGGTTGGCGATGAAGTTGGGCGTGTCGTGCGCGCGCACCACGCCCTTGCCGAGCGTGCTGGTGACGAAGGCCTCGAGGTCGTCGAGCACCTGCGGCTGCGTGGTGGGCGTGTTGATCAGCTCCACCAGGAACATGTAGCGCGGCGGGTTGAAGAAGTGAATGCCGCAAAAGCGCGGCTTCAGGGCTTCAGGCAGTGCTTCGCTGAGCTTGGTGATCGACAGGCCCGAGGTGTTCGAGGCCAGGATCGAATGCTTGGCGACGTGGGGCGCGATCTTCTTGTACAGATCGAGCTTCCAGTCCATGCGCTCTGCAATGGCTTCGATGATGAGGTCGCATTCGCCGAGCTTGGCGAGGTCGTCCTCGTAGTTGGCCTGCTCGATCAGGCCCGCGTCGGCCACGTCGCCCAGGGGCGCGGGCTTGAGCTTCTTGAGGTTGTCGATGGCGCGCGTGACGATGCCGTTCTTCGGGCCTTCCTTGGCGGCCAGGTCGAACAGCACGACAGGCACGCGCACGTTGACGAGGTGGGCGGCAATCTGCGCGCCCATCACGCCGGCGCCGAGCACGGCGACCTTCTTCACTTGAAATCGGGACATGGCTGAGTTTCGAAGTTATGAATCAGTTCGGGAAACACCGCGGAACCGGTTTGGCCGGACCGCTGGTGCTGCCCCTTGAGGGGGAGGCTGCTACACGAAGTGAGCAGCTACGGGAGTGGGTCAAGCTATCAAAAAACAAAAGGGAACCTCCGCTGCATCGGTGATGCGCTACGCCGAGTCCGACTCGGCACCTGGTGTCGATGGCGATTCGTCTGCTTCCAGTGAGTTTGCAAAGAGAACCAGTCCTCCAAAACCCAACAGACCGCAGATCGCCCAACCGAAACCGACCCACCACGGGAATGCCATCGCGCCGCCGCCACCTCTGTACCCGGGTGCAAGGGGGACAGTTGCGAGTACCCCAATAAAGGTGATGACAGCGGCCGCACCAGCAGCAACCACCACGAGAGCAAGGCCACCGATCAACTTTCCCGACGAGACGCTCATGTCACCTGCCCTCCGTTGCGCACTTACTGCACACGGTTCCAGGTTTGGGTGCGCCAGAACGGGCCGAGGTAGCCACGGACCTCGAGCTTCTTGCCGCCGTCGATCGGCGTGAAGCTCGCGCGGTATTCCTTGCCGTTCTCGGGGTCGAGGATCTTTCCGCCTTCCCAGACGTCCTTGCCCTCGGCCTTCTTGCCGCCACGGATGATCTCCAGGCCCGCGATGGGCTTGCCCTTGCGGTCGTCGGCGCATTCGTCGCAGGTGGCGTCGGGCTTGGTGTCTTTCTTCAACGACTTCTCGATGCGACCGAGCAGCGCGCCGTTGGTCTCGGCGATGCGGATCTCGGCCTTGGCCTCGCCGGTCTTGTCGTCGACGTTGCGCCACAGGCCCACCGGCGTGCTCTGGGCCATGGCCGAGACGGCGGTGACGGTGAACAAGACGGCTGCAAGCGTTGCTTTCATGAGCGGGCTCCCGGTGGGTCGATGAAGAAAGGCTGTGTGTCGCTTAGGCGAGTGCGGCGTCGGTGTCCATCAACACCTTGCTGCCGGCGCGCGCGGTGCGCATCAGCATCACGGTCTCGGGGAACAGCTTGGCGAAGTAGAAGCGCGCGGTCTGCAGCTTGGCGACGTAGAACGGATCGTTGTTGCCGGCGGCGATTTCGCGCAGGGCCACTTGCGCCATGCGGGCGAACAGGTAGCCGAACACGAAGTGGCCGGCCACGCGCAGGTAGTCGACGGCGGCGGCGCCCACTTCGTCGGGGTTCTGGAAGCCCTTGAAGCCGATCTCGGTCGTGAACTTGGTGAGCTGGTCGCCCAGCATCGCGATCGGGTTGATGAACTCGGCCATCTTCTCGTTCACGCCTTCTTCTTCCACCAGCTTGGCGACGAGCTTGCCGAACTTCTTCAGCGAGGCGCCGTTGTTGCCCAGGATCTTGCGGCCCAGCAGGTCCAGCGACTGGATGGTGTTGGTGCCTTCATAGATCATGTTGATGCGGTTGTCGCGCACGAACTGCTCCATGCCCCATTCCTTGATGAAGCCGTGGCCACCGAAGACCTGCATGCACGAGTTGGTCGCGATGTGGCCGTTGTCGGTGATGAAGGCCTTGACGATGGGCGTGAGCAGCGCGACCAGCTCGCCGCTGTCCTTGCGCACCTTTTCATCAGGATGGTTGTGTTCCTTGTCGAGCAGCAGCGTGCAGAAGATCTGCAGCGCGCGGCCGCCTTCGGCGTAGGCCTTGGCCGTGAGCAGCATCTTGCGCACGTCGGGGTGCACGATGATGGGGTCGGCTTCCTTGTCCTTGGCCTTCACGCCCGACAGCGAACGCATCTGGATGCGGTCCTTGGCGTAGGCCAGCGCGTTCTGGTAGGCCACTTCGGTCAGGCCCAGCGACTGGTTGCCCACGCCCAGGCGTGCGGCGTTCATCATCACGAACATCGCGGCCAGGCCCTTGTTGGGCTCGCCCACCAGCGTGCCGGTGGCGCCTTCGATCACGATCTGCGCGGTGGCGTTGCCGTGGATGCCCATCTTGTGCTCCAGGCCGGCGCAGAAGATCGGGTTGCGCTCGCCCAGCGAGCCGTCGGCCTTGACGTGGAACTTCGGCACCACGAACAGGCTGATGCCCTTGCTGCCCTTGGGCGCGTCCGGCAGGCGGGCCAACACCAGGTGAATGATGTTGCTCGTCATGTCGTGCTCGCCGGCCGAGATGAAGATCTTGCTGCCGGTGATGCGGTAGGTGCCGTCCGCCTGCGGCTCGGCCTTGGTGCGCAGCAGGCCCAGGTCGGTGCCGCAATGGGGTTCGGTCAGGCACATGGTGCCGGTCCACTCGCCGCTCGTGAGCTTGGGCAGGTAGGTCTTCTTCTGGTCGTCGGTGCCGTGCGCGGCCAGTGCCTCGTAGGCGCCGTGCGAGAGGCCCGGGTACATGGTCCAGGCCTGGTTGGCGCTGTTGAGCATTTCGAACAGGCACTGGTTCACCACGAACGGCAGGCCCTGGCCGCCGAAGGCCGGGTCGCACGACAGCGCGGGCCAGCCGCCTTCGACGTACTTGGCGTAGGCGTCCTTGAAGCCCGTGGGCGTCTTCACTTCGTGCGTGGCCTTGTCGAGCACGCAGCCTTCTTCGTCGCCGCTGATGTTCAGCGGGAAGGTGACTTCGGCGGCGAACTTGCCGGCCTCTTCGATCACCGCGTTGATGGTGTCGGCATCGGTCTCGGCGTGGGCCGGCAGTGCCTTGAGTTCCTCGGCGACGTTGAGCACTTCGTGCAGCACGAACTGCATGTCACGCACGGGGGGGTTGTAGGTAGGCATCCGGGACTCTCCTGGTCGAAGCTAGATAGATTGGAAAAAACGAAAACGGAAAAACGAAACGGGCAGCCGTGGCGCTCAGCGCACGGTCTTGAGCCGGCGCGTGCCGCGCGCAGCGGGCGCGGACTCGGCGGCATTGGAAGCAGGCGGCGCGTCCGGCGTGGCGGCGCGCGCAAGGATGTTGTCGAAGCCGACGTTGGCGCGGCCGATGGAGCCGGGCACCTGCAGGAAGCGGGCTTCGTAGTGCAGCGCGAGGATCAGGCCGTGGATCTCGAACCCGACCTGGCGCTCGTCGGCGTCGGCGCGCAGGTGGCCTTCGGTCTTGGACTGCACGATGGCGCGCAGCACGGCGGCCTGCCAGATGCTGACCGACTCGACCAGCGCGTCGCGCACCGGGCCCGGGCGGTCGTCGAATTCGGAGGCGCCGCTGATGTAGATGCAGCCCGAGTCGATCTCGGTCGAGGTGCGCTTCATCCAGTTGGCGAACATGGCGCGCAGGCGCGGCAGGCCGCGCGGCGCCTGCAGGGCGGGGAAGAACACCTCCTGCTCGAAGCGGGCGTGGTACTCGCGCACCACGGAAATCTGCAGTTCCTCGCGCGAGCCGAAGTGGGCGAAGACGCCCGACTTGCTCATCTTGGTGATCTCGGCCACGGCGCCGATCGACAGGCCCTCGAGCCCGATCTGCGCGGCCAGCGCCAGCGCGGCGTCGACGATGATGGCCTTGGTCTGCTGGCCTTTGGGGGCGGCGCGGGCCGGCTTGGCGGGAACGGCGGTGGCAGACATCGTGAAAGCTCCGAATAAAACGAACGGTCGTTCTATTTTGCAGGGGCTTTGCACTTTTGACCGCAAATGACCTTGGGCCGCGGTAGGTTAATCAAGGTTAGCCAAAGCAAAGGGCGGCCGCCAGGGGGCCGCACCCTTGCCCGGCGGGATCAGAACTCCTGCGACACGGGCCGCAGCACGACCTCGTTGATGTCCACGTTGGCCGGCTGCTCCACCGCGTAGACGATGGCGCGCGCCACCGAGTCGGCCGGAATCTGGTTGGCGTCGTAGAAGGCCTTCACGCCGGCGGCGCTCTCGGCGTCGCTGCTGCCGAACTTCAGCTCCGAGTCCACGGCGCCGGGCGACACGATGGTCACGCGCACGCCGCTGTTGCCCACCTCCACGCGCAGGCCTTCGGAGATGGCGCGCACCGCGTGCTTGGTCGCGCTGTAGACCGTGCCGATGGGCGTGAACACCTTCAGCCCGGCGATCGACGCGACGTTCACGATGTGGCCGCTGCCCTGCGCCTGCATGCGCGGCAGCACGGCGGCGATGCCGTAGAGCACGCCCTTGATGTTGACGTCGATGGTGCGGTCCCACTCGTCGACCTTGAGCTTCTCGAGCGGCGACAGCGGCATCACGCCCGCGTTGTTGACCAGCACGTCGATGCGGCCGAAGGCCTCGACGGTGGCGGCAGCGAGCTTTTCCAGGTCGGCGCGCTTCGCCACGTCGGTGGCCACGGCGATGGCGTCGCCGCCGGCCTCGCGGATCTCGGCGACGACCTGGTCGAGCCGGTCGGTGCGGCGGGCCGCGAGCACCACCTTGGCGCCGCGCGCGGCCAGGTGGCGCGCCGTCGATTCGCCCAGGCCGCTGCTGGCACCGGTGACGATGGCAACCTTGCCCTGGATGTTGTCTTGAATGGAGGTCATGGAATTTCCTTGGGGTGTGTTGAAGAAGTGCATGCAGTGTGGAAAATCCACGCGTTCCAGTAAATGAAACTCTGGCGACTTCAGAATTCCCCAAAAAGGAACACCCCATGTCCAACCGCCTCGAAGCCCTGCGCGTGTTCTTCACCGCCGCCGATGCCGCCAACTTCCGCGAGGCGGCCGTGCGCCTGTCGGTGTCGCCGCAGGTGGTGACGCGCGCCGTGCGCGAGCTTGAAGAAGAACTGGGCGAGCCGCTCTTTCACCGCAGCACGCGCGGCGTGCAGCTCACCGATTTCGGGCGCCAGCTGGCCGAGCGCGCCCGCGTGGCCGTGGGCGGCGTGGACGAACTTTTCCACCGCATCGACCGGCGCGCGCTGTCGCAGCACACGGGCACGGTGCGGGTCACGGCGCCGCATGTGTACGCCCGGCTGATTCCGCAGGCGCTGGCGCCGCTGCTGGCGCAGCACCCCGGGCTGGTGCTCGACCTGCGGCTGTCGGAGCAGCATGCCGACGTGGTCGACCAGCAGATCGACCTCGGCGTGCGCGTCGGCCCGATGCGCGACGCGCGCTTCGTGGCCCGGGGTGTGGGCAAGATGTCGCTGTGCGTGGTGGGCTCACCGGCGCTCATCGAGCGGGTCGGTGCGCCGCGCACCGTCGATGCGCTGTCGGCGCTGCCGGTGACGGCGCTGATCGACCACAGCTCGGGCCGGCCCTGGCCGTGGGCGTTCAGCAAGAAACGGGTGTTCACCGTGTCGTCGCCCGCGTTCGTGACGGACAACATCGACGCCGAATGCGCCGCGGTGCTGGCGGGCATCGGCTTCGGCCAGCTCATCGGGCCGCTGGCGCAGCCGTGGCTGCAGTCGGGCGCGCTGGTGGAGGTGCTGGCGGCCGAGGCGCCCGAACCCTGGCCGATCCATGTCTACCGCCCGCAGCGCGCGCCGGTGCCGGCGCGCGTGCGGCTGGTGTACGACGAGCTGGTGCGCGTGCTCAGAGCTTGAAGGGCACCACTTCCTGGCGCTGCTCGCCCAGGCCTTCGATGCCCAGCGTCATCACGTCGCCCTTCTTCAGGAACAGCGGCGGCTTCATGCCCATGCCGACGCCGGGCGGCGTGCCGGTGGTGATCACGTCGCCGGGCATCAGCGTCATGAACTGGCTCACGTAGCTCACGAGCTTGGCCACGCTGAAGATCATGGTCTTGGTGCTGCCGGTCTGCACGCGCTGGCCGTTCAGGTCGAGCCACATCGCGAGCTTCTGCGGGTTCTCGATCTCGTCGCGCGTGACGAGCCAGGGGCCGATGGGGCCGAAGGTGTCGCAGCCCTTGCCCTTGTCCCAGGTGCCGCCGCGCTCGATCTGGTATTCACGCTCGCTCACGTCGTTGATGGTGCAGTAGCCGGCCACGTAATCGAGTGCGCTCTTCTGCGACACATAGCGCGCCTTCGTGCCGATGACCACGCCGAGCTCGACCTCCCAGTCGGACTTGACCGAGCCCTTGGGCAGCATCACCGGGTCGTTCGGGCCCTGGATGCAGCTGGTGGCCTTCATGAAGACGATGGGTTCCTTGGGCACCGGCAGGCCCGACTCGGCCGCGTGGTCGGCGTAGTTCAGGCCGATGGCGATGAACTTGCCGACGTTGGCCACGGGGCTGCCGAAGCGCGGCTTGCCCTTGACCAGCGGCAGCTTGTCGAGCTTGGTCTTGCGCAGCTTGGCCAGGGCGGCATCGCCGAGCTGGTCGGGACCGATGTCCTTGACGATGGCGCTCAGGTCGCGCAGCTTGCCTTCGTTGTCGATGAGGCCGGGCTTCTCTTTGCCGGGGTTGCCGTAGCGGACGAGTTTCATGCGTTCCTTTCAGTGCATTGAAATAGGGAATGGGGTCAGTAGGTGGAGCGGCCACCGGAGAGGTCGAAGACCGCGCCGGTGGAAAACGAACAATCGTCGGTGCAGAGCCAGCCGACCATCGCGGCCACCTCTTCCACGGTGCCGAAGCGGCCCATGGGAATCTTCGAGAGCATGAAGGCGATGTGGTCGGGGGTCATCTGGTCGAAGATGGCGGTCTTCACCGCCGCGGGCGTCACGCAGTTCACGCGGATGCCGGTGTCGGCCAGCTCCTTGCCGAGCGACTTGGTGAGCCCGATGACGGCGGCCTTGCTCGCACTGTACGCGCTGGCGTTGGGGTTGCCGTCCTTGCCCGCCACCGAGGCGATGTTGACGATGCGGCCCTCGCCCTTGGCGCCCTGCCTGCGCATCTGCGCCACCACCTCGCGGCAGCACAGGAACACGCCGTTGACGTTGACCTCCATCACCTGGCGCCAGTCGTCCACCGGGTAGTCCCACAGCTTGACGTTGGGCCCGGTGATGCCGGCGCTGTTGACCAGCGCATCGATGCGCGGCGCGTGCGCGAGCGTGGCGGCCACGGCCTTCGCGACCGACGGCTGCTGCGTCACGTCGACCTTCAATGCGAAGGCCTTGGCGCCCAGCACTTCGGCCGCGCGCACCGCGGCGGCCTCGTCCCGGTCCCACAGCGTGACGCTGCCGCCCGAGGCGACGAGCCGCTGCGCGATGCCCAAGCCCAGCCCCGTGGCACCGCCGGTGACCACGGCGTGGCGGCCTTCGAAATCGAGCCGGTTCATATCGTGATGCCGCCGTCGACGGTGAAGTACTGGCCGGTGGCGAAGATGGATTCGTCGCTGGCCAGGAACACCACCACCGGCGCGATCTCCTCGGCCTGCGCGAGCCGGCCCATGGGCTGGCGCGCCACGAAGGCCTTGCGCGCGGCCTCGGGGTCGGCGTTGGCGTTGATGCGATCGCCCAGCGAGGGCGTGTCGACCGTGCCCGGGCACACGGCATTGCAGCGGATGCCGCGGGCCACGTAGTCGGCCGCCACGCTCTTGGTGAGGCCGAGCACGGCCGCCTTGGTGGTGCCGTAGACGAAGCGGTTGGGCAGGCCCTTCATGCTGGAGCACACGCTGGCCATGTTGATGATGCTGCCGCGCCCGGCCGCGAGCATGCCGGGCAGCACGGCCTGGATGGTCCACATCTGCGCGCGCACGTTGAGGCGGAAGGCAAAGTCGAGGTCGTCGTCGCCGGCCTGCTCGATGGTGCCGTTGTGCACCACGCCCGCGCAGTTGAACAGCACGTCCAGCGTGGGCAGCTGCGCCACGACCGCGCCGATGGCGGCCTTGTCGAGCACGTCGAGCTTCAGGGCCGTGACGTTCGCCACGCCGGCGTAGGCCGACAGCAGCTGCTCGTTGACGTCGGTGGCCCACACATGGGCGCCCTCGGCCGCGAGCGCCAGCACGCTGGCGCGGCCGATGCCCTGGCCGGCGGCGGTGACGAGCACGGTCTTTCCCTTCAATCTCATGGTCGGTGTCTCCTGGGGTGTTCTGCGGATGCGGGGTGGGTTCGGGTTAGGCCCGATGGGTGACATCTGTGAATCGCCGTATTCTGAATTGGCCTTACCACTTGTCCAATTCAGGACAACCCTTAAGCCGATCCACCGCCTCGCCCGCACCCACTGCCTGCTCCCGTGCCGCTCCAGACCGTCGAACCCCAACGCCTCTATCGCCAGATTGCCGACCAGCTCCGGGGGCTGATCGCCAAGGGCGAATTCGACGTGGGCGCGCGCCTGCCCGCCGAGCGCGACCTGGCCAAGCAGCTCGGCGTGAGCCGGCCCTCGGTGCGCGAGGCGCTCATCGCGCTGGAGGTCGAGGGCTGGGTCGAGGTGCGCACCGGCTCGGGCGTGTACGTGCTCGACCGCTCGCACCGCGCCAGCGCACCGGTGGCGCCCACCGAGTGGGGGCCGCTGGAGCTGATCCGCGCGCGCCGCGTGATCGAGGGCGAGACCGCCGCCATCGCCGCCCTCTCGGGCAAGCGCAAGGACGTGGACGCGATGACGCGCGCCATCGCCACCATGCGCGAGATGGCCGACCGCAACGTCATGCCGCTGGACGGCGACCGCGCCTTTCACCTGGCCATCGTCGGCGCCAGCGGCAACGTGGTGCTGGTCGAGACGGTGCAGGGCTTCTGGGATTCGCGCCGCGGCCCGATCTTCACGCGGCTGGGCGGCTACTTCGAGACCGTGACCTCGTGGCGCGCCGCCATCACCGAGCACGAGGCGATCCGCGACGCCATTGCCGCGCGCGACGCCGAGGCCGCGCGCAGCGCGATGCACACGCACATGGACAACTCGCACCACCGTTTCAGCGCGAGCTGGCGCCGCGCCAAGCCCGCCTGATTCCTCGCCAGCCTTCCTGCCAGTTCACTACAACGGAGACACACCCCATGATCAGCAGCAGCAAGAACAGCAAACGCACCGCCCTCAAGGCCCTGGCCGCCTGCGCCCTCGCGGCCGGCGCGCTGGGCGTATCGGGCATCGCCTCGGCGCAGACCAAGCTCAAGTGGGCGCACGTGTACGAGACCTCGGAGCCCTTCCACAAGTACTCGGTGTGGGCGGCCGAGGAGATCAAGAAGCGCAGCAACGGCAAGTACGACATCCAGGTGTTCCCGGCCTCCAGCCTGGGCAAGGAAGCCGACATCAACCAGGGCCTGACGCTGGGCACGGTCGACATCGTGCTGACCGGCGCGAGCTTCGCGGGCAACAGCTACAAGCCGCTGGCCATCACCTACTTTCCGTTCATCTTCCGCGACGCGGAGCACCAGCTGAAGTACGCCAGGAGCGACGTGTTCAAGGAGCTCGCCAAGGGCTACGACGACAAGACCGGCAACCACATCACGGCGCTCAACTACTACGGCGCGCGCCACGTCACCTCGAGCGCGGCCAAGCCGGTGAGCAAGCCCGAGGACATGAAGGGCCTGAAGATCCGCGTGCCCGACGCGCCCGCCTACCTGGCCTTTCCCAAGTCGCTGGGCGCCAATGCCACGCCGATCGCCTTCGCCGAGGTCTACCTCGCGCTGCAAAGCGGCACCGTGGATGCGCAGGAGAACCCGCTGCCCACCATCGAGGCCAAGAAGTTCTACGAGGTGCAGAAGAACATCTCGCTGACCGGCCACATCGTCGACTCGCTGCTCACCGTGGTCTCGGGCCAGCTGTGGGCCAAGCTCAGCGCCGACGAGAAGAAGATGTTCAACGACGTGATGCAGGAAGCCGCCGAAAAAACCGGCCGCGAGATCATCGCCTCCGAGACCCGGCTGGTGGAGGAGTTCAAGAAGAAGGGCAACAACGTGATCACGGTCGACAAGGGCGCGTTCCGCGAGGCCGTGCTCAAGAACACCAAGCCCACCGACCACGGCTACCGCCAGCAGGACTACGACCGCATCATCGCGATCAAGTAAGGCCACACGATGAGCGACGACAAGCTGCTGGGCGACGACGGCGAGTTCCACGCCAAGGACGAGGCCGTCGACCTGTCCGGCACCACCGTGGAGGCCTGGGCCGCCCTGGGCATCTTCTGGGTGCTGGGCCTCACGGTGCTCTACCAGTTCGTGACGCGCTACGTGCTGAACGACTCGGCCTCCTGGACCGAGGAGATCGCGCGCTACCTGCTGGTGGGCACGGTGTTCGTGGGCGCGTCGATCGGCGTGGCGCGCAACAACCACATCCAGGTCGACTTCTTCTACCGCCACATGCCGCCGGCCATGGGCCGCGCGCTGGGCCTGCTGGTCGACGTGCTGCGCACGGCGTTCTTCGCGGCAGCGGTGGTCATGACGGTGCAGATGATGCTCAAGATCGGCAACAACGCGAGCATGACCATCGTCGACCTGCCGATGAACATCGTCTACGGCGTGTGCCTGCTGGGCTTCGTCGCCATGTGCGTGCGCTCGGTGCAGGTGAGCGTGGTGCACTGGCGCCGCGGCTACTGCGTGCTGGAGCGGCCCGAATCCACGATCGACGACCGCTGAGGTCGCAACCCCACTCCATCACGACAACAACATGCTGAAGATCGCCTTCCTGCTCTTCATGAGCGCCGGCATCCCGGTCGCCGTGGCCATGGCCGGTGCCTCGCTGGTCTACATCCTCTGGAGCGGCAACCTGCCGGGCTTCGTCGTCATTCACCGCATGGTGAGCGGCGTCGACAGCTTTCCGCTGCTGGCCGTTCCCTTCTTCATCCTCGCCGGCAACCTGATGAACAACGCCGGCATCACCAACCGCATCTACAACTTCGCGCTCGCGCTGGTGGGCTGGCTCAAGGGCGGCCTGGGGCACGTGAACATCCTGGGCTCGGTGATCTTCTCGGGCATGAGCGGCACCGCCATCGCGGACGCGGCGGGCCTGGGCACGATCGAGATCAAGGCCATGAAGGAACACGGCTACTCGACCGAGTTCGCGGTCGGCGTGACCGCGGCCTCGGCCACGCTGGGGCCGATCATTCCGCCGAGCCTGCCCTTCGTGATCTACGGGATGATGGCCAACGTGTCGGTGGGGGCGCTGTTCATCGCGGGACTGATGCCTGGGCTCATCATGACGCTGCTCATGATGCTCACGGTGGCCTACTACGCGCACAAGAACGGCTGGGGCGCGGACGTGAAGTTCCAGTGGCCGCGCCTCATGAAGGCGCTGGTCGAGCTGCTGGTGGTGTGCCTGTGGCCCACGCTGCTGTGGTTCGCAGTCGACAAGTTCGGCGCGCCGGCCCAACCGGCGGTGGCCATTGCGCTGGTGATTCTTTTCGCGGCCGACAAGGTCTTCAAGTTCGAGGCGGTGCTGCCGATCATGACGCCGGTGCTGCTCATCGGCGGCATGGCGACGGGCCTGTTCACCGCCACCGAAGGCGCCATTGCCGCCTGCGTGTGGGCGATGGTGCTGGGCTTCTTCTGGTACCGCACGCTGCAGTGGAAGATGTTCGTCAAGGTCTGCCTGGAGACGGTGGAGTCGACCTCGACGGTGCTCTTCATCGTGGCGGCCGCCTCGATCTTCGGCTGGATGCTGACGGCCACCGGCGTCACGGCCGACATCGCGAGCTGGGTGCTCAACTTCACCAAGGAAGCCTGGGTGTTCCTGCTGCTCGCGAACCTGCTGATGCTGTTCGTGGGCTGCTTCCTGGAGACCACGGCGGCCATCACGATCCTGGTGCCGATCCTGCTGCCGATCTCGAACCAGCTGGGCATCGACCCGGTGCACTTCGGCGTGGTGATGGTGCTCAACCTCATGATCGGCGTGCTGCATCCGCCGATGGGCATGGTGCTGTTCGTGCTGGCGCGCATCGCCAACCTCAGCATCGAGCGCACGACGATGGCGATCCTGCCCTGGCTGGTGCCGTTGCTGTTGAGCCTGGGCATCATCACCTACTGGCCTGCCACCGTGCTGTGGCTGCCGAAGATCATGCAGTAACGACCACCGCCGGCGCACCCGCGCCGGCTCCGAGAACGATACCCACGATGACCCCCTACATCCGACTCCATCCCGCCGACGACGTCGTCATCGCGCGCTCGCAACTGCTGGGCGGCACGCTCGTCGAGAACGTGGCCGTGCGCGGCCTGATCCCGCCGGGCCACAAGGTCGCCATGCGCGCCATCGCGCAGGGCGAACCGGTGCGCCGCTACAACCAGATCATCGGCTTCGCGAGCAAGGCCATTGCCGCTGGCGAGCACGTGCACACGCAGAACCTGGACATGGGCCCCGACAAGGGCGACTTCGAACGCGACTACGCCTTCGGCGCCGACGTGAAGCCCGCGCCCGCAAAACGCGAGGCCACCTTCATGGGCATCAAGCGCGCCGATGGCCGCGTGGCCACGCGCAACTACATCGGCGTGCTGACCAGCGTGAACTGCTCGGCCACCGCTGCGCGCGCCATTGCCGACCACTTCTCGCGCAAGACGAATCCGCAGGCGCTCGCGGCGTTCCCGAACGTCGATGGCATCGTCGCGCTGACGCACGGCACCGGCTGCGGCATGGACACGCAGGGCATGGGCATGCAGATCCTGGAGCGCACGCTCACGGGCTACGCCACGCACCCGAACTTCGCGGGCGTGCTGGTGGTGGGGCTGGGCTGCGAAGCCAACCAGATCAACGCCTGGCTCGCGACCGGCCACCTGGCCGAGGGCGAGAACTTCCGCACCTTCAACATCCAGGACACGGGCGGCACGCGCAAGACGGTCGAGAAGGGCGTGGCGCTCATCAACGAGATGCTGCCGCGCGCCAACGCGGTGAAGCGCGAACCGTGCAGCGCGGCGCACATCACCATCGGGCTGCAGTGCGGCGGCTCCGACGGCTACTCGGGCATCAGCGCGAACCCGGCGCTGGGCGCGGCGGTCGACCTGCTGGTGGCGCACGGCGGCACGGCCATCCTCAGCGAAACGCCCGAGGTCTACGGCGCCGAGCACCTGCTCACGCGCCGCGCGGTGAAGCGCGAGGTGGGCCAGAAGCTCGTGGACCGCATCAAGTGGTGGGAGCACTACACCGAGATCAACGAGGGCGAGATGAACAACAACCCCTCGCCGGGCAACAAGGCGGGCGGGCTCACGACCATCCTCGAGAAGTCGCTGGGCGCGGTCGCCAAGGGCGGCACCAGCAACCTCGAAGCCGTGTACGAGTACGCCGAGCCCGTCACCGCGCACGGCTTCGTCTACATGGACACGCCGGGCTACGACCCCGTGAGCGCCACGGGCCAGGTGGCGGGCGGCGCGAACCTGATCTGCTTCACGACCGGGCGCGGCTCGGCCTACGGCTGCGCGCCCTCGCCCTCGCTCAAGCTGGCGACCAACTCGGCGCTGTGGCAGCGGCAGGAAGAAGACATGGACATCAACTGCGGCGAGATCGTCGACGGCACAGCGTCGATTGCGGAGATGGGCCAGCGCATCTTCGAGCTGGTGCTGGCCACGGCCTCGGGCGCGCACTCGAAGAGCGAGCAGCACGGCTACGGGCAGAACGAGTTCGTGCCGTGGCAAGTCGGCGCGGTGATGTGAGGCCCGCCCTCCCCTTCGGCTATGCCATCCCATTGAACGCACGAGGAGCCTGATCCATGTCCAGAACCCTGCCGGCCGACGGCCTGCAAGCCAACGTCGCCCGCATCCTCGAAGCGGCGGGCAGCAGCGCCGCCGAAGCGCAGCAGGTGGCCGCCAACCTCGTGCTGGCCAACCTCAGCGGGCACGACTCGCACGGCGTGGGCATGCTGCCGCGCTACATCGATGCGGTGGCCGAAGGCGGCCTCGTGCCCAACGCCGCCGTGAAGGTCAACCTCGACATCGGCACGCTGATGGGCCTGGACGGCCAGCACGGCTACGGGCAGATCGTCGGCGTGCAGGCGATGGAGCTCGGCATCGCGCGCGCGAAGCAGCACGGCAGCTGCATCTTCACGCTCGCCAACGCGCACCACCTGGGGCGCATCGGCCATTTCGCGGAAATGGCGACGGCGCAGGGGCTGGTGGCGATGCACTTCGTCAACGTGCTCTCGCGGCCCGTGGTGGCGCCCTGGGGCGGCGGCGACGGGCGCTTCGGCACCAACCCGTGCTGCATCGGCATTCCGCTGGCGGGCGCCGAGCCCTTCGTGCTCGACTACGCGACCAGCCGCGTGGCGCAGGGCAAGATGCGCGTGGCCCACAACAAGGGCGAGCAGGTGCCCGACGGCTACCTCATCGACGAGCACGGCGCGCCCACCAACGACCCGGGCGTGGTCGTGGTGCCGCAGGGCAACGGCCTGTTCGGCGCGCTCATGACCTTCGGCGAACACAAGGGCTACGGCATGGCGGTGGCCTGCGAGCTGCTGGGCGGCGCGCTCACGGGCGGCGGCACCTGGCACCGGCCGGCGGACACGGCGCGCACGGTGCTCAACGGCATGCTGACGGTGCTGATCGACCCCGCGAAGCTCGGCACGCAGAAGGCCTTCGACGAGGAGGCACGCGAGTTCATCGGCTGGCTGCGGCAAAGCCCGCCGGGCCAGGGCTTCGAGGCCGTGCAGATCGCGGGCGAGCCGGAGCGCCAGGCGCGCGCGGCACGCCGGCGCGACGGGGTGTGGGTCGATGACGCGACCTGGGGCGAGATCGTCGCCGCCGGCGCGAAGGTGGGCGTGGCCGTCGCCTAGCGTCGCGCCGCCTGGCGCGACTTCTGGCTCAGCACCAGCGCGATGCCGCCGAGGATCGCCACCGAGGCGAGCGCCAGCCGCGGCGTGATCGCTTCCGACAGGAACAGCACGCCGCCGAACGCCGCCAGCAGCGGCACCGACAGTTGCACCGTCGCCGCCCGCAACGCCGACAGCCGGCCCAGCGCCGCGTACCAGACCACGTAGCCGAGCCCCGAGGTCAGCGCACCGGAGGCCACGGCCAGCGCGACGCCGCGCGCATCGGCGTGCGCGCGCGTGGCGAACACCAGGCTCAGTGCCAGGGCCAGCGGCACGGCGCGCAGGAAGTTGCGCGCGGTCGCGGCCAGCGGGTCGGCCACGCCCCGGCCGCGCAGCGAATACACGCCCCACGCCACGCCCGCCACCGCCATCAGCACGGCGCCCAGCAGCGGCGGCGCCGCAACGCCCGGCGACACCAGGTAGACGAGGCCGGCCGCCGCAAGGACGAAGCCGCACCACGCGAGCACCCCGAAGCGCTCGCCGCCGCCCAGCCCCGCGCCCAGCATCGTGAGCTGCACCGCACCGAAGAGGATCAGCGCGCCCGTGCCCGCCGGGAGGCTGAGGTAGGCGAAGGAGAAGAACGCGACGTACGCGAACAGCATGACGGCCGGGAGCCAGCCGGTGTGCCCGAGCGCCGCCGGCTGTGCCCGGAAGCGCACGACGAGCGCGAGCGTGATCGCCCCCGACGCGAGCCGGATGCTGCCGAAGCTGGCCGGGTCGATGCCGCCGTGCTGCAGCGCGAGCCTGCACAGCAGCGAGTTGGCCGCGAACGCGACCATGGCAACCGCGGTGAGCGCAACGGCGTGCAGGAGAGGGGCCGGGCGGGCGGCGGCGGCGTCAGGCATGGCACGCCCCGGAAGGCCAGCGAAGGCGGGAAGGACAAGCACTCATGCGAGCCTCCGATCCAGAGGTCATGCGAAACGGGCTTGTCACCGCGGCACCGCGTGGCGGCAAGGGAGGAAATCGATCGTACGCGCCGCAAGGGGCCGCGTCGAGTTCAGCGTGGCGGCGCCGGACCTGCCGGCCCGGCCTTCAGACGATCAGGGCGATCGTGGCTTCCAGGTGTTCCGACGGCGCGCGGCGGAAACCCGAGCGCGCAAAGCGCTGCAGCTGCCCCACCACGAAGGCCGTGAGCGCCGCGGCGCGCACCTGGGCGTCGACGCTGGGCGTGGCCGAGCCGTCGGCGGCGGCCGCGCCGCGCAGCACCTGGCGCAGCGTGGCCTCGATCTTGTCGAAGAACTGGTTCATGCGCTGCTGCAGGCGCTCGTTCTCGAACACCAGCGCATCGCCGACCATGACGCGCGTCATGCCGGGGTTGCGCTCGGCGAACTGCACCAGCAGCACGAGGATGCGGGCCGCCTGCTGGCTGCCGGTGGCGCCTTCGCGCTCGAGGATCTGGTTGACCAGCGTGAAGACGCTCTGCTCGATGAAGTCGATGAGGCCCTCGAACATCTGGGCCTTGCTCGCGAAGTGGCGGTACAGGGCCGCCTCGCTCACCTCGAGCCGCGCGGCCAGCGCGGCGGTGGTGACCCGCTCGGCACCGGGCTGCTCCAGCATGGCGGCCAGCGCCTGCAGGATCTGCACGCGCCGTTCGCCCGGCTTGGGGCGCTTGCGCGTCGGTGCGGCGGCGGGCGTGTCGGCCGGGGTCTCTACGCCGGGGGCAGCTGTCTCTTCGTTCTGCATGGGAGCGCGTGCAAAGATGTAATCAATTGATTCTCGCACAGCGCAGTGAGCGCGCGCCTTCCGCCGACGGAAGGCACGCGGAGGGCGCTCAGCGCGCCCGGATCATCGTGCCGTAGGCCTGGTCGGTCAGGATCTCGAGCAGCATCGCGTGCGGCACGCGGCCGTCGATGATGTGCACCGCGTTCACGCCGCTCTTGGCCGCGTCGAGCGCGCCTTCGATCTTGGGCAGCATGCCGCCCGAGATGGTGCCGTCGGCGAACAGGTCGTCGATTTCGCGCGCGCTCAGGTTGGTGAGCAGGTTGCCGTTCTTGTCGAGCACGCCGGGCGTGTTCGTCAGCAGCATGAGCTTCTCGGCCTTGAGCACCGTGGCCAGCTTGCCGGCGACGACGTCGGCGTTGATGTTGTAGCTCTCGTTCTCCTCGCCGAAGCCGATCGGGCTCACGACGGGAATGAAGGCGTCGTCCTGCAGCGCCTTGACCACGCTGGGGTCGATGGAGACGATGTCGCCGACCTGGCCCACGTCGTGGTGCACGTTCGGGTCGGTGCGGTCGGCCAGCTTGAGCTTCTGCGCGCGAATGAGGCCGCCGTCGCGCCCCGTGAGGCCCACGGCCTTGCCGCCGGCCTGGTTGATCAGGCCCACGATGTCCTGCTGCACCTCGCCGGCCAGCACCCATTCGACGACTTCCATGGTCTCGGCGTCGGTCACGCGCATGCCCTGCACGAAGCTGCCCTTCTTGCCCAGCTTGTTCAGCGCGGCCTCGATCTGCGGGCCGCCGCCGTGCACCACCACCGGGTTCATGCCGACCAGCTTGAGCAGCACCACGTCTTCGGCGAAGTCGGCCTGCAGCGCGGGGTCGGTCATGGCGTTGCCGCCGTACTTGATGACGATGGTCTTGCCGTGGAACTTGCGGATGTACGGCAGCGCCTGGGCCAGGATCTCGGCCTTGTCGCGCGGAGGGATGTTGAGGACGGGGTCGGTCATGGGCGGTCAGGCTCCAAAGCGGTGGACGATGGGAAGAATTCTCGCAACAAGGCGGCGCCGGCGGTCAGGGCCGCAGCCAGCGCGGGACCTTGAAGCGCACGATCATCAGGTACGCCCCGACGTAGGTCGTGACGAACAGAAGGCAGAACAGCATCAGCACGAAGGTGTTGTTCCAGAACAGCACCGCGGGCACCACCGACAGCGCGGCGAACATCCACAGGTAGGGCGAGGTGCGGTTGTTGCGCGCCAGCAGCTGGCGCGCCTCGTCGTCCGCGAAGGCCACGCGCACGATGCGCCGGAAGATCAGCTGGTGGAAGTGCAGCGCGTCGGCCGTGCCCGGCGACTGGCCGCGGGCCAGCTTGCGGTAGATGGAGAACAGCGTCTCCCACACCGGGTAGATCAAGAGCAGCATCGGGAACCACGGCGACACCACGCGGTGGCGCTGCACCAGCGTCACGCAGGCCACGGCGATCACCATGCCCCAGACGTAGGCGCCGCCGTCGCCGGCGAAGATCTTGCCGCGCGGGTAGTTCCAGACCAGGAAGCCGAAGGTGGCGCCGACCAGGCAGATCACCATCGCGGCCAGCTGCCGGTCGCCCAGCTGCAGCGCGACGTGCGAGATCGCCAGGCACACGAGCACGGCCACGGTGCCGGCCAGCCCGTTGTAGCCGTCGATGATGTTGAAGGCATGCGGCAGGCCGCCGATCGCCAGGGCCGCGAAGACCAGCGAGGCATAGGGCAGCAGCGCGAGCCAGCCGTCGAGCGTCTCGAAGCCGGTGCGCGCCACGCCCAGCCCCTGCACCCAGCACACCAGCAGCGCCGAGCCGATGGTCAGGCCCAGCCGGTAGCGCACCTTGACCTGCTGGGTCACGTCTTCGACGATGCCGCCGAGCACGGCGGGCAGGATGCACACCAGCGTGAGCATCGAGGACTTGAGCGGCCAGGCGATGTTCAGCGGCTCGATCAGGCCGGCGCCCAGCCAGGCCGCGCTCATGCCGAGCATGATGCCGGCCCCGCCCAGGCGCGGCACGTGGCCCTTGTGGAAACGCTGGGGCATGTCGGCGCCGTAGCGGCGCGCGTGTCTGCGCGCGCGGCGCATGAACAGCTGCACCGCGATGGCGGAGACGAAGAAACTGAGGATGATCAGGGCAATCATGTGTGGGGTTGGGGGAACCCTAGAATTCCCGAGCGAAATTAGACCATGCCCACGCCCCCTTCTTCACCCCACGCCCCGGTCACCCTGTCGATCGTGAGCCACGGCCAGCTCGCGCTGGTGCTGCCGCTGCTCGAGCAGCTCGACCGGCACAGCCGGGACGCGATCGCCAAGGTCGTGCTCACGCTGAACATTCCCGAGGCCGATCTGCTCGCAGGACGCCAGTGGGGCTTTCCCATCGAGCGCATCGAGAACGCGGCGCCCCTGGGCTTCGGCGCCAACCACAACCAGGCCTTCGCGCGCTGCGACACGCCCTGGTTCCTGGTGCTCAACCCCGACATCCGCTTCGACGCCGACGTGCTCGCCCCGATGCTCGCCCAGGCCGCGCCCGACGCCGGCCTGATGACGCCGCGCATCCTGGAGTCGGGCCGGCCCGAGCCCGAGCCGCACCGCGCGCTGCTGACCCCCTTCGAGATCCTGGGCCGCAAGAAGCCCGGCTACCAGCCGCCGGCCGTGCCGGCCTGGATTCCCGGGCTGTTCATGCTGTTTCGCAGCGAGGCCTACCGCAAGATCGGCGGCTTCGACGAGCGCTTCTTCATGTACGGGGAAGACTTCGACATCTGCGCCCGCACCCGGCTGGCCGGCTGGAAGCTCCAGGTGACCGAAGACCTGCGCGCGCGCCACGACGCCCAGCGCGCCAGCCACCGCAGCAAGAAGTACCTGTACTGGCACGTGACCAGCCTGCTCAAGGTGTGGCTGTCGGGCGCTTTCTGGCGCTACTGGCGGCTGCAGCGCGCCGCCGCCTGAAAAAGGCACGGCGGCGTTTGCGAGGACAATCGGGGCCGAAAAGCCCCGCACGAAAAGCCCGCTAGCGCCGCTTTCAGCACCGACGATGACGACCACGAGCAGCCCGACCTCCCTCCCCGAACACGCCCACCTGGTTCACCCGAAATACCGCCCGGACATCGACGGGCTGCGCGCCGTCGCGGTGCTGTCGGTGCTCGGCTACCACGCGTTCCCGCAGTGGATCAAGGGCGGCTTCATCGGCGTCGACATCTTCTTCGTCATCTCGGGCTTCCTGATCACCACCATCATCCTGGGCAGCTTCCAGGGCGACGGCTTCAGCTACCGCGAGTTCTATGCGCGGCGCGTGAAGCGCATCTTCCCGGCGCTGGCGCTGGTGCTGCTGGCCACCATGGCCTTCGGCTGGTTCGCCCTGCTGCCGCACGAATGGGAACAGCTGGGCAAGCACGTGGCCGCGGGCGCAGGCTTCGTGTCGAACTTCGCCTTCTGGAACGAGGCCGGCTACTTCGACAACGCCGCCGAGACCAAGCCGCTGCTGCACCTGTGGTCGCTGGCCATCGAAGAGCAGTTCTACATCTTCTGGCCCGTGCTGCTGGGCCTGGCCTGGAAGCGCAAGTGGCGCATGCTCACGGTGCTCGGCACGGTGGCGGCGATGTCGTTCCTGCTCAACGTGACGACCATCCACAGCCACCGCACGGCCGCGTTCTATTCGCCGCTGTCGCGCTTCTGGGAACTGATGATCGGCGGCATGCTGGCCTATGCGCGGCTGCATCGCCCGCCGCCGCAGCCGGGCTGGAGCCGCCACGCGCAGTCGATCGCCGGCCTCGTGCTGATCGTGCTGGGCCTGTGCTACATCCGCGGCGGCAAGGCCTTCCCCGGGTTCTGGGCCATCCTGCCGTCGGTGGGCGCCTTCTTCTGCATCGCGGCCGGGCCGAGCGGCGTGCTCAACCGCTATGTGCTCGCGTCCAAGCCGATGGTGTGGGTCGGGCTCATCAGCTACCCGCTGTACCTGTGGCACTGGCCGCTGCTGGCCTATGCGCGCATCCTGGAAGGCAAGCTGCCTTCCGACGGCATCCGGGCGCTGATGCTGGTGGCGTCGTTCGTGCTCGCCTGGCTCACCTACCGGTTCGTCGAGCGCTACACGCGCCGCAGCGAGAACCCGACGGTGACGGCGGGGCTGGTGGCCGTGATGATCGGCTTCGTCGTGCTCGGCCTGCTGGCGACCACGCGCTACTACGTGGGCCGCCACAGCGATCCGTACTTCAACAAGACCGCCGCCGCCGCCAAGGACTGGGCCTACCCGGACGGCCTGAGCCCGATCAAGGTCGA
>RCUK01000774.1_pt1 | contig 23961 bp, 15 predicted proteins | sample 2166381 | NCBI WGS metagenome assembly RCUK01 (sample SAMN09932809, study PRJNA488358) | compost metagenome | isolation source: compost soil in an enriched community | place: Germany: Experimental Botanical Garden | reverse complement strand
GGGCTACAACGTATTCGTGGAGGTCGGCCCGCATCCGATCCTGCGTGCCTATGTGGCCGATGCGATGGCCAGCCAGGAACTGGAAGGGGTTGTGATCCCGACGGTGCTGCGCGGTGAAGAAAACCTGCAGATGATTGATCGTACGCTGGCGAAGGTACTGATTGCCGGTGTCGACATCGATCTGCAATGCCTGTTTCCTCACTCCGGCCGTTTCGTACAATTACCCAATTACGCCTGGCAGCGCGAACGTCACTGGCACACGGACACGCCCGAGTCTTCCGGCCACCTGAGCCGGGAGCGCGTCCATCCGTTGTTGGGTTATCTGCTGCCGGAGCATGAGTTCACCTGGGACAATCGCCTGGATACGCAACTGTTCCCGTCACTGGGCGACCACATGGTGGGCGATTCGGTGTTGTTCCCGGGCGCGGGTTTCACCGAAGTCGCACTTGCTGCTGCATTGCAGTATCAACCCGGTGAGTATGTGGAAATCGAAGAGCTGGAAATTCACAGCCCGCTCTTGCTTCACTCGGATTTCAGCAAAAAAGTCCGTGTGATGATCGACACCACCGACGGTGCCATTTCCATCGTGTCGCGCAGCACTGCCCAGGCTGAGCCGTGGGTGCAGCATGTGGTTGCCAGGCTTGTGGGTGAAGCGCGCGGCGGGTTGCTGGCCTGCACCGCTCCAGTCGTGCCAGCGCGCGCTCCTGATTTCACCTCGTCCGGGCACCTGGCGCTGACCCGTGCGGTTGGCCTCAATTATGGCCCGGCTTATCAAGCCGTCGAGGCAGGCTGGATCGACGGCAACCAGGTGTTGGCGCGGTTGACGGTCCCGGCCCCGATCGAGGCTGAACTCGCAACGTTGAATGTGCACCCGGCACTGCTGGACAGTGCCTTCCAGTTGATCACCCAACTGTTGGATCAGGAGGCCGACAGCCGCAAAGGCCTGGCCTTCATCCCGGTGAAACTCGGGCGTATCGCCTTCGCTGCTGGCAGCCTGCCGCCTTGTCTGGCCCAGGTCACTCTGGTACGACGTTCAGCGCATTCCCTGTTGGCGGACTTCACGTTGTACGACGTCTATGGCCGCGCGGTCATCTGCATCAAGGACGCCCGTTTTCGTGGGGTTCGGCTGCACAAGGATCGCAGTGGCGACATCAAACTGGTGGACTTTGTCGGGGTTGCCAAACCCTATCCTGCGAATGAACGCGCATTGCCATTGACGGACGCACGGTTGGAGGCGCAGCTGCAGCAGCACCTTTGCGCGATCGCGGATGATCCCGAATTGCTCCGTTATGCCGATGAAATCGACCCTTTGCTCGACGGTCTGTGTGGCAGTTTCGTGCTGGAAGCCATCGAGAAGCTGGGCGGTGAGCTGACGCTGCAGCAGCGCTCCACCTGGGAAGCAGGAGGCTATCTTGACCATCTTCTTGAGCAAGCGCTGGAGGATGGCAGCCTGGTTGCGACAGGCAATGGCGGCTGGCAGCTTGCCGATCAAGGCGAGCGAGCGAGTGCACAAGACATCTGGCAGGAACTGTTCAGCAGCTATCCCGAACACTTCCAGATCATTCATTCGGTCGGCCGGATCGGCATGCATCTGCTGGAGCTGATCAGCGGTCAGGTGAAGATTGCGCAACTGCTGCCACGGGAAACCACGCCCGCCGTATTGACCCGCCTGGTGCTCGGCGCGTCCGGTCACCAAGCGTTGCTGGGCGGTCTGCGAGAACATATCGCCCAACGGTTGAGCGCTCTGCCTGACGGGCAGCGCCTGCGTATTCTCGAACTCGGTTTCGAGGGTGCACCACTGGCGACAGACCTGTGTGTCGGCCTGGATTTTGACCGGATCGATTATCAGTACTCTGCGCAGAACATTGAAATTGCGTCGATGCTTCAGGCTGAGCTCCCGGATCTTCAGATACTGAGTCTGGAGGCGTCGGAAAAAATCGCTCGGGTGCCGGCGAACGACTTCGATCTGGTCCTTGTCGCCACCGACCTGGCACCGCTGGAAGCCGTCAGTCAAGGCTTGCACCATGGTGCTGCAAGGCTGTGTGCCAACGGTGAAGTGCTGCTGTTGGCGCAACACCCTGCGCGTTGGGCGGACTTCACATTTGGCGCCGAACCTTCATGGTGGCTGGCCCGACAGGGGCAACAGGCGTTAGCGGTGCAACAGCCCCCGGGATTCTGGCAACAGGAATTGCGGCGTCATGGCCTGAAGGTGTCCGAGCCGCTGGAGTTCATTCCGGGCTCGGCGTCTGGCTGCTATCTGTTGGTAGCCGCCGAAAACTCCGCGAAGACCCTCGCGGTTGCACGTGAGTATCCGCGCCAGAGCTGGTTGCTGGTAGCCGATGAGCAAGGTCCTGAAGCAGCGTTTGCCCGGGCACTCGCCTCGATGTTGCGCGAGCAAGGTCAAGAGGCCGCGCTGCTCGCGCCTGGCTCGGCATCGGATCTGGCGCAACAGTTACGTGAACGTCCAGCGGTGCCTCAACACGTGGTAATGCTGGCCGGCCTGTTCGCACCCCAAGGGCTTGATGCCCAGGCTGACCGCTGCATGCTCGCCGCAGCCATCACGCAAGCCTGCGAATCGGCCGGCGTCGCTGCGGATTGCTGGTTGCTGACCTCCGGGGCCGCCGTCCATTTGTTACCGCAAGGCACCCGCCTGGATACGACTGTGCAAGGCATTGCCGATGCTGCCTTGTGGGGCTTCGGTCGGACGTTGATGAACGAGGCAGTCGGTTGTCGAGTTCGTCTGCTCGATCTGGCGATTGGCGCGGGCGTCGAGGTCCTGGTGCCGGCACTGCTCAATGCGGATGAAGAAACCGAACTGGCGATCAGCGCGGCTGGCGATCGGTATGTCGCACGGCTGCGAATCCAGCCCGATGAGTTGCCAGGCAGTGCGCTGCTGGATGCGCCGACGCAGGTCAAGCTCGGCTTCGATTTGCCGGGGCAGCTGCGCAATTTGCGCTGGGAAGCACGAGCGCCGCTGGTGCCGGCAGACGATGAACTGGATATCGAGGTTCAGGCCACGGGTTTGAACTTCCGCGATGTCATGTACGCGTTGGGTCTGCTGTCTGATGAAGCGATCGAAAATGGCTTCTCGGGCCCGACGCTGGGCTTCGAGTTTGCCGGTGTGGTGCGCGGTAAAGGGGCGATGGTCGAGGGTGATTTCCAGCCGGGCGACCGTGTCGTCGGTTTTGGTCCGTCGAGCTTCGCCAATCGCCTGATCACCAACGCCAACGCTGTGGCGCGCATTCCTGAAGGCATGTCGTTTGAAGCGGCGGCGACCATTCCGAGTACGTTCTTCACCGTGTATTACGCCGTGCATCACCTGGCGCGGCTTGAACCGGGAGAGAAAATCCTGATTCACGGTGCAGCGGGCGGCGTCGGCATTGCCGCGATCCAGATTGCAAAATGGTGCGGCGCCGAAATCTACGCCACGGCGGGTAGCGACGAGAAGCGCGATTTCCTGCGCCTGTTGGGCGTCGAGCATATCTTCGACTCGCGTTCGCTGGCGTTTGCCGATGACATCCTGGCCATTACCGATGGCCGCGGCGTGGACGTAGTACTCAACTCCCTGGCGGGCGAGGCGATCAATCGCAACCTGCGAGTACTCAAGCCGTTTGGTCGCTTCCTCGAACTGGGCAAGCGCGACTTTTACCAGAACACCAAGATCGGCCTGCGGCCGTTCCGCAACAACATCAGCTACTTCGGCATCGATGCCGACCAGCTCATGAGCGAACGTCCGCAGCTGACCCGTCGGCTGTTTGGCGAAATGATGGCTTTGTTCCGTGACGGCATTTTGAGTCCGCTGCCTTATCGCGCCTTCGATGCCAATGAAGTTGTCGAAGCATTCCGCTACATGCAGCAGGCCAGGCAGATCGGCAAGATCGTCGTGACTTATCGCACGCCGATCCAGGGTGTTGTCAGCGCGTCGGCCTCGCAACCGCTGGCGTTGACGTTGGCCGCGAGCGCCACTTATCTGGTCACGGGCGGGCTCAGTGGTTTTGGCCTGCGCAGTGCGCAATGGCTGGTGGAAAAAGGTGCTCGTCATCTGATCCTGCTGGGCCGTCGCGGTGCCGCGACTGAAGAGGCGCAACCCTTGTTGGCACTGTGGCGCGAGCAGGGCATCGAGGTCCAGGCGCTGGCCTGCGACATCACCGACGCCGCGCAACTGGCATCCGTCATGGCGCGCATTCAAGCCAGCGACCGGCCATTGCGTGGGGTGGTGCATGCTGCAACGGTGTTCGATGACGGCTTGATTCGCAATTTGACCCATCAGCAGCTGCAGCGCGTTCTGGAGCCCAAGGCCAAAGGCGCGCAATACCTGCATGAATTGACGGCCCATTTGCCGTTGGACTTCTTCGTGCTGTTTTCCTCGGCAACGACCTTGTTCGGCAACCCGGGGCAGGCCAACTACGTCGCCGCCAACCATTGGCTCGAAGCGTTGGCGCGTCATCGCCTGGCACAGGGGCTGCCGGCAACCAGCGTACTCTGGGGAGCCATCGATGATGCGGGTTTCCTGGCGCGCAACCAGGACATCAAAGATGCCCTGCAAAGCCGCATGGGCGGTGCTGCCCTGCAGTCGCAAGCGGCACTGGAGACTCTGGAGCGGTTGCTGTTGCAGCGGCGTTCGGGGCTGGGCGTACTTGAGCTGGACTGGAAAGCACTGTCGCGATTCCTGCCAGCAGCCGGCTCGCCAAAATTCAATGAGCTGGCCAGATTGCACGGTGGTGAGCAGGACGAAGAAAGCGATGTCGACGATATCCAGCGGCTGTTGACCGAAATGGACAACTGCGAGCTGATCGAACTGTTCGGTGAAATGCTTAAACAGGAAATCAGCGAAATCCTGCGTTTGCCAACCAGCAAACTGGACGCCACGCGACCGCTTCAAGAGTTGGGGCTGGACTCGCTGATGAGTGTTGAGCTGGTGGTGGCAGTCGAGGAACGATTCGGTGTGCGCCTGCCGGTAATGGAGCTGAGCGAAGCATCAAGCATTGGCAAAATCACCATTCGAATCCTTGAACTCCTGCGAGGCAATCAGGATTGCGATGTGCAACCGGATACCGAACATAACGGGCAGACACTGACGAGCGATACGCTCGCCCGTCACGGGGTCGACATTTCCCGCGACGACATCGCGCCGTTGAGCACCCAGGATTTGAAACCTTCACGTTTGATTAATTGATCCGGACCATGACCAATAAAACCACGCCCGGGCTTGCCACTTCGATGAAGGACAAGTTGATTCAACAGGCCCTGGAACGGCGACTGCGCAAGATCGGCGATTGCGCTCCAAGCCCTTCACTAGAGGGCGTCAAAGGCACTCCGCGCGAGGGCTTTGGGCAGTTTTGCCGGTTTGATCAGCACCCTGGCTATCAGCATTTGCGCATCATGCTCGACGGGGCCGCGCGCTTTGGCCTGGCCAATCCGTTTTTCAAGTTGCACGAAGGTTTGGCGGGTGCGGAAACTGTCATGGGCGGTAGCCGCTACGTGAACTTCGCCAGCTACAACTACCTGGGCTACTCGGGGCATCCGGTGGTCGCTGAAGCCGCCAAAGCGGCCATTGATCGCTATGGAACGTCAGTTTCCGCCAGCCGTCCGGTGTCGGGCGATCGTCCGATCCATCGCGAGCTGGAGCAGGAACTGGCCCGGCTCTATGAGGTGGACGACGCTATTACTTTCGTCAGCGGCCATGCGACGAACGTGACCACCATTGGTTATCTATTCGGTCCGAGGGATTTGATCCTGCATGACGAACTGATCCATAACAGCGTTCTCCAGGGGATTCAATTGTCCGGCGCCCGGCGTCTCGGCTTTGCCCACAACGACTGGGAAGCGGTTGACCGGGTGTTGAGCGATCAGCGTCAGCATTTCGAGCGCGTGTTGGTGGTGCTCGAAGGTATCTACAGTATGGATGGCGATTTCCCGGATTTGCCACGCTTCGTCGAACTCAGGAAGAAGCACCAGGTGTTGCTGATGGTCGATGAAGCGCATTCACTGGGCGTCATGGGACAGACCGGCAAGGGCATCCGTGAACATTTCGGTCTGGCCGGCAGTGACGTGGATATCTGGATGGGCACCTTGAGCAAAAGCCTGGCCAGTTGTGGTGGCTATATCGCCGGTGAGTCAGCGCTGGTAGAGCATCTCAAGTTCCTGGCGCCGGGTTTTCTCTACAGTGTCGGCATGCCCGCACCGGTGGCTGCGGCAGCGTTGGCGGCATTGCGTTGTCTACCTGAGGATGGCGAGCGCGTCACAACCTTGCAGGCGCGCGGCAGGCAATTCCTCGAGTTGGCCAGGGACGCGGGCCTGGATACCGGCACAAGCACCGGTCTGGCAGTGGTGCCGATCATCACCGGCAGTTCGCTCAAGGCTACCCAGTTGTCCAGCGCGCTGTCCCGTCGAGGTATCAACGCCCAACCCATTCTTCATCCGGCGGTGCCCGAAAAATCGGCTCGTGTACGCTTTTTCGTGTCGTGCCTGCACACCCGGGAGCAAATCGCCGAAACCGTTGCCATTGTTGCGCAGGAACTTCAAAAACTATAAGCCGAGCAGCCGAAAGATCGATGCAACGGCCGAAAGCACCTGCGCCAGCAAGCCGGTTCTCTCAGCGGGTTATAGAGAGAGCATGCCCTTGAGATAACGGCGGACCTGCCGATAGCGCGGGCAGCTGTCGAGCAGGCCAGGATCGGGTTGTGCTCCGTGTTCCAGTGCCTGCTGTTGGCTGCAGGGCATGCCACGGACTTGCACCAGTTGTTGTTTATCGTCGGCGTTGCGCTGGAGGATCAAGCTGGCTGTTGCACTGCCCGGGCTGATGCGCCACAGCGGTACGCCCTGTGCTGCGGCACGTGACGACAAATCGTGTGGTTCATGGGCACTCCACACCAACACCTTGCCGTTTTCGTGCGCCACTGTCGTCATCAGGTCGGTACTATCATGGGTGAACTTCACGCGGCCCCAACGGCTGTCGAGCAAACGGCGGATCGCCGGTTGCCGGCGCCGGGGCACGCCAAGCACGGTCAACGCGCCTGCGAACTGGCTGTCCTGTTGTTTTTGCCGGGCCAGTTGCCGGGCGACGGTCAGCACGTCGCAGCGTTGATCGGTCAGCGGGTCGACATAGCGGCAGTAGCGAATGTAGGCTGCGGCCACCAGTTGCTCCAGCGTTGGTCGGGCCTGGCGCCGAGGGATCGGCAAGCGGTCGTCGGTCAGTCCCCAGCCGGCGTAGAACGGCAGCCCGAAACACGTCACCGGTACGCCCTGAATCAAGGCTTCGAGCCCAGCCTGGCTGGTGGCGATGTACACCCGCGCGGCCCGTCGCGCCAACGAAGCCCAGGACACATGACGACTTTCCAGTGTCACTGCACGCGCGGTCGCGGCCTCAAGCAAACAGCTTTTTTTGTGCCCGCTAAGGCAATCCGGATGAATCCGCACACGGACATCGGCGCCAGGGTTTTCCGCCAGCGCCGTATCGAGCATGCGAATGAAATCTGCTTCGCACAGACCACCGCCCGGAATCGAGAAGTCGCCGTAGGTTTGATCCACCACCAGGATCAGCGGCACCTCCCTCCCCAGTGAATCGTCTTCGCTCAGGTCGGGTGCGTTGTTGTACTTGCCGATGCCGCTGCTGCGCATCAGCGCAATGAGCTGCGCTGCCGTCGTCATTTCCTGCGTCGTCAGCAGTTGAGGTTGCTGGAGGATATTTTCCAGTAACGACGGACGATCCGCGAGGTAGTGGATGCCGATCGGATCCATCACCATCGACATCGGCGTATCGCCCTCGACCCCGAGGGAAGAGGAACGCAGAAAACCGTCCTCCAGTGCGATGTATGGAATGGCCCAACGCTTGCACAGCACTCGGGCGTGGTCAGATGAACGCTTGTAGCCAATCCCGGAAATCGCCTTGAGCCCTTTGGGTTTATTCCGGCCGCGGCGCCACAGCCAGGCGGGTGCACCTTCGGGGTCAAGAAACTCGGGGAGGTGAAAGACCCGCCACATCACCCACTGGGACATGATCCCGATCCAGCCTGGACCGTCCACCAGCGATTCGACAGCGGGTATCGATCGATTCATCTCGTCGCAGCTCATGGGTGGGAGGTCAGCGAGCGGCGCATGTTCATCACCGCCGGGAAGGGCAGAAGGCGGCCGAGCCAATTCATGGGTGTAGTTCGAACCGGGGTGAATCCCTGCTGTGTGTAGAGCCGCTGGGCACGTTGATTTTTCACCTGGACCTCAAGCTCTATGCGGCCGTAGCCGGATTGACGGGCCTGATCGAAAATCTCGGTCAGCAACGAAGTGGCAATGCCCTGATGGCGTGCTTGTTTGATAACGTGCAAGCCATAGAGATAAAACCCGTAGTACCACTCCCGACATTCGGCAATCACAAACAGCAGATAGCGCAGTCCGCCCCGTAGCCGTCCGAACTCGCACATAAAAGGCCCGACCCCGGGCGAAAAAGGCCCGCGTCGATGGTGTTTGAAGGCGGCATAGCCAAGCGCGGTGCTATCGCGGTACGCAATCAGAACCCGGTCCCAGTTGATCGACTTGGCCAGCAGTCGATAGCGGCACGCTTCATCGCCGAGGATGAAGGCCAGCGAGCCGCGGCCCGAGGTGATCATCCGGGCAATTGAGTCATCACGTTCCAGCAAGCTGGAACCGAGAGCGATCTGCAAGGGGGCGGTGGCGGCTTCAGTCATGGATTGCAGTCTGGGCCTGGCTCGTTTTCTTGACGCAAGTCTTGCTTCGACTGACCAGCTCGATGAACGTCCTGGCCAGCTGTTCAACGCCCATTGGCCTGGGAGCATTGAGGGTGGGCGACTTATTGGACCAGATGAAGTAATCGGTATCGCCATCCGGCGCACCCAGTGCGGCATACACATCCGGGAGAATCGGCACGTGGTCACCAAAGAAACACAGCCCGGTCGGCGTCGGACGGGCCAGCAGGTATTCGCGTAACCGGCCGAGCATCCGGTCGGCATTACTCAAATGCCGCAGATAGGGCGCCAGGTCACGCATGCCGTCGAGCAACGGACGATCGAACCAGGTTGGCAACTGCGCAGCAGCAACGTTCTCCAGGTGCAGAGGCCCATGGTTCTCCATCGTCACGGCGTGGATATACAAAGGCTGAGTGCGAGCGCTGTCGCCGAGCAATTCAATGATCTTGTCCGCCACAGCACAATCGCCAATGAAAGGGCCGACTTTTTGCGAGTCATCGAAGCTGCGGATGTCGATGAACTCATCGAAGCCCAGCGCCGGCAATACGCGATCCCGGCCGTAAAAACTGCCTGCGTAAGGGTGAATGCACACCGTGCGGTAACCCTTGCGTTTCATTTCCGCCGCGATGCTTGGCAGCCCTTGACGGGCGAGGTGGCGGTAAGGATTAAAGCGATGAACGCCCAGTCTGTCGCCAGCAATGCCCGTCAGAAAGGCGAACTCGGTACGCACGGTGTTTGCGCCCCAGGCCGCTACTTGCAGGCGACCGTGAGCCAGTGCTTCTGTGCGTAACACATCGTAATGGGTCAGTACCTGCTCGCGGATGCCGGGCCACAGTCTGCGAATATCGAAGAACGACTCGCTCTGAACCGACACCAGGTCGGGCAGCACAGCGTTAGACGATGTGTGAACCTTTTGTGGGTCAGTCGCAAAAGGCGAGTGAAGATTGTCGATGTGCACCTTGCGCCGAGCCGCGCAAAAGTAGGTCCACAAACTGGCGGCCAATCCCCAGCGGGTCAAATCCAGGCTGGCGTCGTAGCTCGGTTGCAGTGGTTTCAAGCCACCGGCGATCAGCAGTGCCGAAGCACTGACCAGCACCATTGCACCGACAGGTAGCGCATCGCTGGCGGCGGCTTCGAAATAGAGTCCACAAGCCAGATAGGCGATAAACGCCAGCGCCAGCACAATCGTTTTGCCGATGCCAAAGAAGGGCAGGTACAGGCGCGGAAAGCGAACGGCGTCACTGAAGTATTCAAAGTCCGCGCATACGAATGGCTCGCGTAACGAGTGGTACTTCGAATTGCTCACCAGCACGATCAACAGCCACAGGGCCAGCACATTCACCGCGCTGAAATACGGGCGTCCGGTAGTGACATAAAGCAGGGCAACCGAGAACAACCATGCCCCTGCGTGTAGCAGCCAGCAACGCAGGGGGCGGCGCAAGGCGGGCCTGGGAACCAGCATCGCTTCGATGACGCAGGAGAGAAAAAAGCCACCAAGGATGACCCAGCAGAAAGTACTGTTCAGAAAATCAGGCACCGTAGTCCAGCCATCGCAAAATTACAGACGACATCCGCGGGGGAATCACGCCCAGGGCCCAACAACCGAGGTTCAAAGGGAAGGGGAAGCTGATTCGTGCCTGGTCGGCTGCCAAGCCGCGACGTATCCGTTGTGCGGCTTTGTCCGGGTTCCACAGCAGCGGTTTCGGCCCAGGCATTTCGAAGCACATTTTCGATTCGACATAACCCGGCATGATCACGTTGATTCGCACGCCGTCAGCGGCGACCAGGTCGCGGATGGCTTCGCCGTACGCCTTCATCGCCGCTTTGCTGGCGCTGTAGCTGGGTGTGGCGGGCAACCCGCGCCAACCGGCGAGGGAACTGAACAGCGCGATCTGGCCGTGCTTTCGAGCGCGCATGACCGGTAACGCCGCCTGCACGGTCGCGATGGCTGCCATGACGTTTACTTCGATCACGGCCTGGGACAGTTCCCAGACTTCATCTTCCGAGTTCGGACCCGAGGCGGTATTGAGTCCGGCACCGACGATGATCAGGTCAGGTTGTTCGGTTTCGCTGATGCGGGTGATCCATTCGCGCACCGCAACCAGGTCCTGGACGTCGAGCGCGTGAAGGATCACCCGGGCGCCGGCAGCGCGGCATTGCTCGGCCATTTCGTCCAGGCGCTCGGTGCGCCGGCCTTGCAGAATAAGGGTCACACCCGGCGCTGCATAGGCGGGTGCCAGCGCACCGCCGATGCCACCCGTGGCCCCGGTGATAAGGATGCAGCGTGGGTTTTTGTGGCGCGTCATAGGTACCGTTCAATCTTGGAGGTTTTGGCCATCAGCACTTCCAGCGAGTTGTTCACGGCCATGTCGATACCACAGTGCGTGTAAAAGCCGCCGTTGACCTGGGTGGTGTGAATCACTGTGCTGCGAAAACGCTGGAAAAGCGTGGTGTCAGGTGGTTCCGGCGTGCGCCAGAAATCATCGAGGCTGCCTTGGTGGGTCAAGCCTTTTAGGGCGTAAATCGGATTGCTCAGGGCGATGGTCGGCACGTTGTGCATCAACGAGGAGCCGCCTACGGTGCTGTTCACGGTGATCACCCCGGCCACGTGAGACAGCAGCGTCGGCATGTGGCCGCTTTCCAGGAAGTCCACCCGGTCGGCAATGCCGAATTTGGCGGCAATGCGCAGGGTGATGCGACGGTAGTTGACGAGGCCGGGCGTCAGCGGATGATTCTTGACCACCAGGCGTGCATCACCGGGCGCATGGCGGGCAAACGAGGCCAGCACATGTTTCAACACATCCTTCATGGTGTTGAACTGCGAGTGGTCACGGATCTGCGCGTCGCTGTCCAGTTGCAGGGGTAGCAGGAACGTTGGGTGGCGGTTGCGTGCCACTTCACTGATGACTGATGAATCATGTCCCTTGGCGCTCGCCAGACGAATGCCCTGGCGAATGTAGCCGGCATATTCGACCGCTGCGTTGTAAGGCGCGTGGGTCTTGTAGTGCGGGAAGCAGATTTTGTTCAGGGCACCACCGACGTGATACATCACATCGTGAAAGGCCCGGGAGGCGAAGGACAGCTTGAACGAGTTACCGTTGTGGTAACGCGGAATGTACTTGCCGACTTCCCGATACCATTCCGGGTCCCGTGGCAGTAACGAATGGTTGTTCACCCCGTCACGCTCCAGCGTGACCCAGTAAGGCCGGAAATACCCTTCTTCGAAAACATGCACCCGCACGCCCAGGCTCTTCGCCAGCGCGATGGCCGGCAAATGCACGGGACGACGGTCGCCGAATAGCACCAGATCGGTGATGCCGTCAGCCTTGAAGCACCGGTAGTAGAAGTCTTCGAGCTGCTCGGGCTGGGCCGAATAAAAGACGCGCGAACCCGTGCCATACAGGGTGTCGCCCATATTGAAACTGACGGATTTGACCCATTGCCCTTCGTCACGCAGGGCTTGAGCCAGGCGCGCGAAAAAGGGTGAACTGACACCTTGCAGGAACAAAAAGGAGTTGCGAGTTTTGGTCGACACGGAGCGTCTTGCAGTACCAGCGGAGCTCAACAGTTCTTTTGCGGCGGTCTCAAAGCGATAGGGAGCAAACGCTGAATCAATTCTCTCCATTTTGATTTTCTTCCTTGTGCTGGTACTTCATGCCAGTTTTGGAGCTCCAGTAAAGTTCGTTCAGGAGTCGTAAATTTTTGAGTAATGCGGCTTACATAAATCGGGTAGTTGATCAGTGTGCCGGCGACCAGTTCGTCGAGACTCAACCGTCGGGTGCGCCGCACCTGGACATCAGCGTGCATGCCCTCGTCCGTGGTTAAACCCCATCCGGCATAAAACGGCTGACCATAGGTGGTCACCGGTATCCCTCGTAGCAATGCTTCGAAGCCGGATTGGGAAGTCAGTACATGGACTTCATCCACCTCCAGCAGCAATTGGTGAAAGGGAACGTCGCCCACCACCTGGTTGCACCAGACAGCGGTCTGCTCCTCGTCTTCGCCTCGCTTGCGTGTACCGGCCACGACTTCCGGATGCGGTTTGTAGAGCAGCCATGCCTGCGGATGGCGCTCGCGCACCGCACGTAACAAATCGAGGTTGCGGCGGATGCGGTGAGCGCCGTACCGAATCGAGGCATCGGACTCAACCTGGCCTGGCACCAGAATCACTTTGCTCACGCCGGCAGGTCGTTTCCACTGCGCGCCGGGGAGGTTGTACTTGGTGATGCCGGCCGCGCAAATCGCTTCACGCAAGGCACCTGCCCGATCCAGCAAGGCAGGGCTGCAAGAGTCGTTCTGCAAGTTGTATTCCAGGCGCGAAGGACGTGTCGCATCGTAGTAGATGCCCAGATCGTCGAAGACCCAAGACAGTGGCCGAGTCTTGTTCGCACCCAGGCCCACTGAACGCAGGAACCCGTCCTCAACTCTTCCGGCATGACTGCAGTGGGCAAACCTGGCCATTGCCGAGTCGTGCGCGCAGCCCCACGTAACAATGGCCGCGGCTTTTTTCAAACGATCGGGATGGTTGGCAAAGCGGATGGATGAGCCATTAAAAAAGTCTGCTACCAGCGGCCGCTTCCAGTTTGAAAAACCAAACATCTGCAAATTTTCCGGCAAGCGACTGCGCATCCGTCGTTGCAAACCGAGCCAGGCCAGCACCACTTCGGGTTCACACGCTTCACCGGATTCCGGGTCCACATAACGCGGGTATTCAACCAGTGCCGCGTGCAGCAACTGTTCAAGGCTGACCGGTTGACGACGGGCTGGCGCAGGCTGTGCATCCAGGGTCAAACCCCAGCCGGCATAAAACGGCATGCCGAAAGTGTGCACCGGCACTTCCCACAGCAGCGCATCGAAGCCTAGTTGCGAGGTCATCACATACACGGCCTGAACTTCGCTCAGTAACTCGGCAGGATGAACATTACGGCTGATCACATGGATGCGCGGCCGTTTGCTCAGCGCTTCAAGATCAAAGTGGCCCTGCTTGCGGCCTGCCACGACATCCGGGTGGACCTTCACCACGACAATGCTCTGAGGATGCTCATCGAGTGCAGCCTGGAGCATGCGCTCAAAATCAGCCTCGCCGGCGCCCTGAAGTGAGGCATCGCCCTTGGTCTGGTCAGCGACCAAAACGCAAGGTTGCGGTAAATGGCATTGTTCGATGCGGGCGCTGTTGTACTTGGAGACGCGCTCTTCCCGCCAGCTCGCCTGCAAGGCCCGGGCGCGGAGAGTCTGAGATTCACTCAAGGATGTCGGGATCAATACTTCCAGGCGCGACGGATTATCGGCATCGTAATAAATGCCCAGGTCATCGACGATCAGCGACAGCGGCGGCTCATCCGCGCCAAGGCCCACCGAACGCAAAAAACCATCCTCTACCGTCAGCACAGGCAGACCGGCTTTTTGTGCTTCCCGTTGGGCAAACAGTGCGCTTGGCTTGCGACCCCACGCCAGCAACACATCGGCCTGAGCGACGTCACGAGTCGAACCAGGCAGTAATCGATAGTCGGGCAACAGGGCGGGAAGCGTGGCAACTTGCTGGACGCCTTTAGACAGCACCAGCAAGCACGGCCGATTCAGGAGGTTTTTGTCCATAAAAAACAGCAGGTATCCGTAGGTGATGCACTCGCTTGCGAGATGCGCAAAAAATCCAAAGCGCCTCAGGCAACGCTCTTCCATAAGTGGGCGTGGATTATAATACAAAGCTGACAATTTATAACGATAAAAGTGGGAGAATCACCTGCAAACATTGGGCGTCGCTCAGGGGAGGGGCACTGCCGGCGCTGAGTAGTGCGGTATGACTATTGGCACGTGAAAGGCGAAGAGTCCTTGCGTACTCTCTGTAACAGTCGATCAAAAGGGGGTGCCATTAAAAATTTCCAACCGGCCACTGCCATGTTCGAAGTCTCGGTGACACAGAAAAGTGACTATTTTTCCTGGGTTGATGGAACGTTAGTTTCCGTCAGGCTATTGAGCCGTTAACATACGCGCCACTTAAATCAAGGATCGATCGTTTTCCCATGAATCACCTCCCAATTGCCAAAGAAGCGCTCAGCGCCCAGGCGCAAGCCATCAGCCAACTGGCAGAACGCCTGGACGGCGAATTCCAGCGTGCCGTTGAACTGATCCTCGGTTGCAAAGGCCGCGCAGCGGTCTGCGGCATGGGGAAATCGGGCTTGATCGGTCAGAAAATGGTCGCTACATTCGCCTCCACCGGCACCCCGAGCCTGTTCCTGCACCCGGCTGAAGCCTTCCACGGCGACCTGGGAATGCTCAAGCCAATCGACGTGTTGATCCTGATTTCCTACAGCGGCGAAACCGAAGAAGTCATCAAGCTGATTCCGAGCCTGAAGTCCTTCGGCAACAAGATCATCGCCATGACTGGCAATGGCCAATCCACCCTGGCCAAGCACGCGGATATCTGGCTCGACATCTCGGTAGAGCGCGAGGTGTGCCCGAACAACCTGGCGCCGACCACTTCCACCCTGGCCACCATGGCCATGGGCGATGCCCTCGCGGTGGCTCTGATTGCCGCACTCGACTTCAAACCAATGGACTTCGCCCGCTACCATCCCGGCGGCAGCCTCGGCCGCAAACTGCTCACCCGCGTCAGCGACGTGATGCACACCAACATCCCTAAAGTCACCCGCGACACCTCGTTCCACGACTGCCTGCTGGTCATGACCTCCAGCCGCCTGGGCCTCGCCCTGGTCATGGACAACGACAAACTGGTCGGCATCGTCACCGACGGCGACCTGCGCCGGGCGCTGCTGAACAACCCGGGCGTGATCAACGAAAGCGTTGCCAGCTTCATGACCGCCAATCCGCATACCGTGAAAGCCACGGCGCAGTTGTGTGAGGCGGAAGCCTATATGCAGGATCACAAGATTCGGGCGTTGCCGGTGACGGCAGAGGGGAGTGATGAGGTGGTGGGGGTTGTGGAGATTTTTGACTAATTAACTCCTAAATTGGTCTTTAGGAGAAAGACGTTGAATTAAAGTTCAATTGGATCAGCTTGAATTAACGATATGTCATCACGGTGATGGCTTAATTACTGATGTGTTGGGGGATGAGTTGGCTGAATATTATCCGTTTGACTTTAGAAGGTTAATTAATCAATCGGTTGACGGATGTGAGTTTTTTTTGCATGAGCAAAGTAAGGAAATCTCGAGTGAGAAATCGGTTCCAAAATTTCAGTGTCAGGAAGATTATGATGTTAGCGGGCTGACAGGTATTTTTACGAGTTCATATCAAGCCCCGATTGTGTATAGCGCAACAGTAAAAAATTGTATTGTGGGGCCCCGCTCGCCCTCGATGCCTCGTTATTGGCCATTTTTCTTCAATGATCGCTATGCGTTTAATTTTTTGAGCGCCGCGTCGAAAGTTGATATGGCGAAAAGTGGTTATTTTTCAATTGATAATGATGTTATAAATGTTGATCTTGAATCGAAAGATAAGATACATATTTCAGGTTTGAGTGTGTGGTTTTATACTTTTGATAATATAGATCATTTGTTTAGAGAGTGCCTGCCAGGTTTGCTCGCGCTAGATGAGATGGGGGTTGCATATAGGGATGTTAAGTTTATAACTCCACTTATAAGTGACGATTTGGTGGCGTTTCTCCAAGCGCTTGGCGTTCCGCGAGATAATATACTGCAATTCGATAACAAGTGGTTATCATTCGAGAAGCTGATAATTCCTTGTTTTGGGAGTTTTGGTCATCTACACACGCCTTCGAGTTACTATAAAAAAACATCGGATATGATCAGAGAACGGGTGTTGGCAAAGGGTGGTGGCAAGTACAAGTCAAAGAATATTTATGTTTCGCGAAGAAAGGCGCGCATGCGGAGAGTCCTGAATGAGGATGTAATTGTTCCGGAGCTTGAGAAAAGGAACTTTACTATTGTTGATCCCGGCGAGCTCTCTAAAGTTGAACAGATAAGATTGTTTAGCTGTGCTGAAAACATAGTTGGGCCTCACGGGATGGGGGTTGCGAATTGCATAGTTTCACAAAATCCGAATAGTTTGATTGAAATTATGTCTACGACTTTAAATAAGGTTAGTTATTTTAGGTCTGCGCAGTTAAGTGGTATGAGCTATGGGTGTTACTATACTGTACCTCTCGATTTGAGGTTTTCTCTTCCGAGTGATCCTTTTGGGGATGTGGTTTTGGATAAGGTAAAATTGATGGGGTTTATTGATAAATTTATATGAGGTAATAAAATAAAACCACCGAGAGGTGGTTTCATTTTATTTGGAGGCGGATTCTAATTTTTACCCCAGAAGAAAATATTCAACCATCTAATCTTAGGGTCTTTGGAGTCTAGAAAAAATTTCTTTGGGGTTTTAAGGAATTTTGCAAGTTTTTTGTTAGGTTTACGTTTGCTGTGTACAGAAGAAACATCCGCAGTTTTTTTCTGCGTGTTTGTATCGTCAACTGGTGCTTTTTTGGGGGCGACGGCAGGTTGCGGTATAGCTTTTTTAACTGGAGAAGTGACAGCGCCTTGAGCTCCCGCTGGTGGTTTGGCAAGCGGAATCTGGGGCGCAATATGAAAAATGGATCGCAGCATGATTTTTCCGGATGGAAATGCGGAAACCAAAGAGAATTGAAGTGCCTTTGTAATAAATTCTTCATAAAGTGAGAATTGTTGAATCCCCATTTTTTTTGGGATTTTTCGTCCCTGGAGGTCGCTAACAAATCTATCTAGTTCATGTGGTAGATAGTCTGAAGTAAACCCTTTGTTGCCATAAAAAGCGTCGGCGAATTGTATAGGTTGAAAACCTTCGAATGCAGCCTCAAGTAGCGCTTGAGAGTTAAGTCCTGCAACGTAATCTGTTTGCTGAAAAATAGACTTGATATTGTAGTCTTCAGTCAGAAAAAGTCGTTTTTCATTGGCTGCTTTTTCTTCTTCGTTGCAGAAACGCGCTTTAAGTGTGTCGAGGGTTAGGGTGGACTTGATGTTGTCTTTGTTGCGTTCCCATGGGTGCGCTTTAAAGATGATATTAAAGTTAGTATGTGTAAGTATCTTGCTGATTGCATCTGTATAGAAGTGTAAGGTGTTTAAGCCGGTGCCCTTGTATTCGAGGACAGAGAAATCGTTTATAACTTGACCAACAATAAGGATTGTTGGGTTCTGGTTGCTAAATATTTGCTTTGAGTTTTTTTCGGGTTGTGTGACATTTTTGTTTTTTGCTGTGAGAATTTTATTTATTGCTTTGTTTCTACTTCGATCTCTTTCGTCCGGTAGTTCATTGGAACCGAGTGAGCGATAGTAAGCTTTAAATTTCAAATTGGAATTATTTGCGATGGGCTCATATTTTTCTTCAATATAATTGTCGCTGCCTGTGAAAAAGCTTTCGAGAACGAAAGCCCGCGGCGCGCTGTTCTTTAGGAGCTCAAGCAAGGTTCTTGCGTAAATAAGGCTGCCGGAAAAAACCAATACAAATTTTGGATTGTGTTGTTTTATTTGTGGTTGCCAGAACTTTATCCATTGTATGGCTGAAGCCATATTCCACAGTAGTGCTTCTGGTTCTTGCTCGAATATGAGGTCGAATAATTCTTTGCGGGATGTCGGAAGGGGTTGTTTGTTAAAGGTTTGACGAGTGATCAACAAGGACAGGATTTCTGCTCTTGCTGATTTAAAGATGTTTACTTCCAATACGGATAGGGAGAAAAGCTCGTTTGCAGAAAGTGACTGCAGAAACTCGAATTCTTCGCGTAGGCTGTCCTGTTTTGTGCAGTAATCACCAAAAAGACTTAGCCAGTCTGCTCGATCTTCGTTGAGAATTACAGTGCTCTTTGATTCCTCTAGATAGTCGTAGAGGCTGCCAAAGTTTCTTTTATTAATATGGGCAGGGTCCGCAATAAGAAATTTACTCATGCATAAGACTCCAGCGCTTTGTTTAGTGATGCCTGGCTGCCTTTCAATATTTGTAAGTGCTGTTTCATGTTGAGATCAATTGATTGTTGCCACGTAATCAAATTTTGGCTAGGGCTTTGACATTGCTCGAGCAGTCGTGCATAGCGGGCGTTGTGAGGCTTTGCCAGGTCATTCAGCATGACAGCATCTGTATTGGGATCCATTTCAAGGTAGATGCCGTGTTTCTCATCCTCAATTAGATCTGGAACCATTCCGATAGGGTTAGCGAGTACAGGAACTCCCATAGATGCAGCTTCGGGAATGTTTGCAGGGCCACCTTCGAAATTACTGGTCATCAGTAGAGCATTTATTTGTCTATAAGCGTCAATCAGCGCAGGGTAGGGAAGTCGTTCGTATACAGTAACCTCGAAGCCGAGCTCGCGAAGTGTCCGCCCTTCTTCGGATCTACCGTCGCCGATTAAAAGAAATTCGATGTTGGCAGAGTCCAGTCTTTTGGCTAATTCAAAAAGATAAGCTTCGCCTTTAACCTTTCTTCCGTAGCGTTTTGATATTAATGCCAATACAAATTTTTTGTTATTTTTGCGTCCTAACAATTTGGCGTCATTTACCAGGTGGTGATTGTAGCCGTGTGGGACTACACAGGTATTTAATATGCCGCATTCAGCAAGTTTTTTTTGCTGCAGTGTGTTGAGGCAGACGACCATGTCTGCCTCTTTGTAGCGATCAATAAATGCATTAAGTGAGAGCCAGCTATCAGGGTCATTCAAGTCGTGGTGAACTGTCACAACACATGGATTAATGAGTTTTTCTTCCAAGTGTGGGCGATGATAATGTCGGATGTGTGCGCCAACAATTGGTTTTTCGCTGGGGATGTGCGTCGCATAACTTGCGGTATATTGTGAGTAATAGGAAAATATGTCTTCAAATATTCCGCTGTGAACATTGTTTGATGTTACATGATTAACTATTATGGTCATCGTTTAGTCCTTGCATAACTTCTAGTTTTAGAGGCTGTCGATGGTTCTACCAAGAACTAAAGTTTGAACGATGGGGGAAATGATTTTTTGCCACTCATAGACGGCAGCGTTTGTCACATATATCGTGTCGTCTGCTTTAAGCATGACTTGTCGCGCATAGAATATTGCCGCAGGATCACGCATGTCGATGCGCATGACCGTAGGCCTATTTGTGTTTTCAGCCATTCGGAATACGAATACACCTTGAGGGTTGGCGTTGGACTCTTTAAGTCCGCCGACAGAGCCTAGTGCATCAAGTAGGCTCGCATTTTGTGATGGTAAGTCGTGCAAACCTGGGCTTCCCACCGCACCCATAGCTACAAAGCGTTGGCGTGCGCGATCCAAAACAACCTCTGAATTTGGTTTCAAAACAAAGTTATTGCCAGCCAAAATTTCTTCGTAGTTGTAGGTGTTACTTTGAGCACCATTCCGTATGGTGACGTTGACCAGATGCGGTTCCATCACTGGGCCGCCAGCCTGATTGATGGCGTCGAGCAATGTAAGTGGACCTTGTAGAGTCGAGAAGCGACCTGGGGCTTTTACCGCGCCAGCTACCAGCACGGAGCCTGACAGATCGCCAACCAGATCAACGTGTGTTTGCACATCGGTGGTTACGCCCTTGAGTTTTTGCCGAATCATGTCTTCAACTTCGATCAGCGTCATGCCAGCTACGAACTGATGGCCGACATAAGGCAGGGAGATCATGCCCTTGTCGTCGATGCGTGCCTTCAGTTGCGTGCCGCCTGTGGATAGTGGTGCGAATAGACCACTGCCTTCCGGGGCGTTGTCGGTGATTAGCACGTTGATAACGTCACCACCCATCAATCTTACGCTTGGCGCTAGAGGACTAGTGATGTTGGTTTTGGCTGGTTTGGTGGTGGGGCGCATGAACGGTGCAATGGTGTTGGCATTAATGTCCACCAACTCATATGCAGTGTTTTTACTTTCTATTTTGCCTTTGTACGGGCCGGCACCTGATAGGGTTCCAGCGCATCCAGAAAGCGTCAAAGTCAATAGCATTAAACCCGCAACAGCGCTGTTTCGCATGCTCAAGTTCAGTGGGCGAAGGGGCAGGGCAGTAATGGATTTAATCACGATGATCCTCGATCGATGCAATTAGGAAGCGGGTAATGCCGTAGAACATGAGCAGGGCAAGGAAAATTGTTGCCAAGCTGTAAAGACGCTGCGGGTAAATTGCGATTTCCGGCGTGTTTGGTGTGATAACAGTCACTAATGTCCGAATTTTTTTACTGGCTTCAATTCGGGCGTTATCAAGAGCAGATACAGCAGCTTTATAGGTTTCTTGTGCAATACCTGCATCCAACGTTAACTGCTGGAAGCGCGAGGCCACTACGTTGAGTTGATCACCATCTGGGGCTGAAACCAGAAGCCGTTTTTCGGCGCTTAGCTGCTCACGAATGGCGTTTACGCGTTGCTGTTGCTGTTTAACCTGAGGCGAGTCCGGTTGTAGCTTATAAAGCATTTGAGTGAGTACGGCGCGCTCTTTTGAGTGCTCGCCCTCGAGGGTGTCGATGATGCTTGCACGCCCTTGGGCCGAGCTCTTTCCATCCAAAACCTTATTACGGTTTTGGAAGCTCAATAGCTCTTCCTTGCGCTTTGCATAGCTGCTTTTTGCACCTTCCAATTCGCTTTGTGCAAAACGCATCTGCTCACGGGCGATGCTGTGGGAGACTTCGTTTACGAAGTGTTCGCTGGCCTCAAGAATGGTCTTGACCATTTGTTCGGCCAGTTCCGGGCTGAAGGCTTGTACTTCAACTTTCAGCAAGCCAGTGGTTTCGTCGTAGTGGGCCGATACCATGCGTTGGTAATATTTCAGCAGGTCCTCGCGCGGGGTGTCAGCGGCTAACAAGAAAAATGGATCGCTACGTTGTTTTCTGTACTGTTCAATCCAGTGCAAACGATCTTCAAGCAGTTGCATCATGTCCATTGACACAATGTATTCACGCAGATATAGGGTTTCTTCTCTTGAGGCGGGATTACTACCAGTCAGTAAAATCCCTAATCCGGGAAGCTGAGCTCCAGGATTGCTTCCTTCCTGACGCACAACAACCTGAGCTGAGCTGACGAATCGATCTACGGCAAAAAAAGCGTAGTAGGCGATGGCAAGCGCCATTGGTACTAAAACCAAACCGATAGTCAAACGCCAGCCTTTGAGTTTACCCGTGCTACTCATATGAAAACGCATCCTTGAAATGAAACAGTCGCACCGTTGTTAGGGCGATCAGGTGTTATAGGTATTGATGCCTTCTGCTACATCGTCATAAATCTGGACGCCACCATCGCGCACCAGCAATACGACATCGCATAGTTTTTGAATGTCGCTCATTGAGTGTGAAACCAGCACGACTTTGGAATTTTGCAGGCGTTCTTCGAAGAGATCCGAGCACTTGCGTTTGAAGTGCGCATCGCCGACTGACATCACTTCGTCAATCAGGTAGTAGTCAAAGTCAAAAGCCATGCTCAAACCAAACGCCAGGCGTGAGCGCATTCCTGACGAGTAGGTCTTGATCGGTTCGTCGATCCAACTGCCAATTTCCGCGAAGTCTTCTACATAGCTAATTTTCTGACGCATGGCGTCGCCTTCGGCACCATAAACTCGGCTAACGAATTTGATGTTTTCACGCCCGGTCATGGTGCCGTGAAGGCCGCCGGACAAGCCAACGGGCCAGGAGATGCTCTTGTCAGTGACAATGGTGCCTGAGTCCGGTACGTCTGCGCCGCCAAGCAGGCGCATTAATGTAGATTTTCCCGAGCCGTTGCGGCCAATAAGGCCAATGTTTTTGCCCGGGGGAATCTGCAGTGACAGGTCTCGAAAAACGTGACGGCGACCCTTGGGGGTTAAGTAAGACTTGGTGATATTTCTGAGCTCGAACACGGGAAGCCTGCGATTAGCCGTTCTTGGTGGAGATCAAATGCAGTCGACGAACCCGGTAGGTGCCAAGGGAGACGAACAGCAAAACCAGAGTGCAGCCAAGTACGTATTTCAGTGATACGCCCTCCACCGGTACATAGTGAGGGAATATCTCTGTGCGAATCAGTTCCATTAGGTGCAGGAATGGATTGAGTAGTAATAGCGGTAGCATCGCCTGTGGCAGGTAGGCTCCGGGGATGAGTACGCCTGAGATGAAGTACAGCGGGAAAAACATCATCCGGATAAACAGCGCACTTGTTGGCATAGCGTGGGTGATCAGAGACAGCAGCATGCCGAGACCAAAGGAAAACAATATTCCCAGAAAGATGGTCAACATCCACTCGATGGGGGACTTGATGGACATGTCGAAGCCGTACCAGGCGAAGCCAAAGACCAGAATGGCGTACGCGCATGCGGAAATGCTGAACTCCACTAATACCCGAGCGATGTAGGTGTCCAGCGGCTTGATCTGTTTGTAGGCAAACAGCGAGCGGTTCTCTTTGGGACTGTTCATTAGACGCAAGGCTGTATTGCGAAACAGCAGAAACGGTGCTAGCCCCACCAAGACAAAGACTGGGAAGTCGATGCCTACTACGGTTTTGCCGCGAATCATGCTGAACACAACGCTCAGAATCAACAGGTGGACAATCGGTTCAATCAGTGTCCAGCTCGCGCCCATGCGCCGGTCGCCAAAACGCGAACGCGCTTCACGCAGCACCAGGGCAAAGATGACGGATTTTTTGATTTGGAGGGAGGTACGAGGTTTCAAGAGTAGTTACCGCACAGCACAACGGCGCGATAAACGCGTTGCCAGAATTCATTTTCAGAGGACGCCGTCGTGTAGAACGGGTCGCTTCCATTCGTGGGGCGGGAGGTTAAACGCAGCGCAAGACAGTAGTCAAGGCGATTAGTTCCCGAGCAGTACCTGACGAAAGATAACTGTAAGAGCGGACAGGTCAGGCGTAAAAAAAACGGTTTTGCTCAGTGTTTATTGGGTGTTGTCAATGGTGGTGTCAGAATCGCGTCGGCATTTGAATGATTTATAACGTCGATACGCAATTATCGGGGGGGCGATTGCAGATGCGAAAATCAGCGCCCGAAGCAGTTGATGGCACCTGGTCCGGTTAGTGTTTTTAGTTGATGGTTAGCTACCCGGCCAACATTGGATAAGTAAACAATCCGAAGTGCAGCAGATTCAAACCGAGGTGGGTGGCAATGGCTGCACCCAACCCGCCGAATCGGTAGGCCAGGCCATAACCCACCCCCGCCAGGCTCGCCAGCAACACCCATTGCCAACCTGCGCCCAAATGCGCCAGGCCGAACAATAGCGATGCCAGTAGAAGGGCCAGGTTTTCGCCGTAGGGCAGGCCTTTGAAGCACCGGCTCAGGCCGCCCTGGATGTAGCCACGGAACAGCGCTTCCTCGACCAGCGT
>RCUK01000773.1_pt1 | contig 23969 bp, 23 predicted proteins | sample 2166381 | NCBI WGS metagenome assembly RCUK01 (sample SAMN09932809, study PRJNA488358) | compost metagenome | isolation source: compost soil in an enriched community | place: Germany: Experimental Botanical Garden | reverse complement strand
ACAACTATTTAGTTTATAAATGTGATACTAATTTATAAAATTAATTTCAAGAAAGCCCTTTTAATACTATTTATTTTCGATTTTTATTCCGTTTTTTGCATTCTCAAAATAAACTCGATTATGAAAAAAATTATTGTTTTTGCCTCAGGATCAGGAACTAATGCAGAAAACATTATAAAACATTTTGCAAAAACTAAAATTGCAAATGTGGTTTCGATATTTACTAACAATGCTTCGGCAAAAGTGATAGAAAGAGCAAAAAATCATCAAATTCCAGTCGAAATCTTCTCAAAAAACGAACTTTTAGAACGAAATGTCTTACAAAAAATACAGGAAATCGACCCAGATCTGATAGTTCTGGCTGGTTTCTTATTGAAATTTCCTGAAAATATAATCGAGAAATATCCTAATAAAATTATCAACATCCATCCGGCGCTTTTACCTAATTATGGAGGCAAAGGAATGTACGGAATGCACATACACAGGGCGATAGTGAATAATAAGGAGAAAGAAACCGGAATTTCAATTCATTATGTTAATGAAAATTATGATGAAGGCGGTATCATTTTTCAGAAAAATGTAGCCTTAACAGAGGAAGACACCCCGGAAACAGTAGCCGAAAAGATTCATGAACTGGAACAAAAGTATTTCCCGGAAATAATTCAGGCAGTACTAGAGGATTCAAATTCCAAAAAATAAATTCCAAATTCCAAAAAAAATTAAACCATATAAGTCATATAAGTAAATATAATAGCAGTGATAAATCTTACTTTACTTAAGAGAAATATAAGAACTTTAAATAATCTTACATTACTTTATAAGAAACAAAGTTGGATAGCCAAAGTTTAAAATGAACTTATATCACTTATATGGTGAAAAAAAACAACAATGACTCACGAAGTACATATATATACTGATGGCGCTGCAAAAGGAAATCCCGGAAACGGAGGTTATGGCGTGGTAATGGAATTGGTTGGAACATCTTATAAAAAAGAATATTACGAAGGCTTTCGTTTGACTACTAATAATAGAATGGAACTTTTGGCCGTGATTGTTGGCCTGGAGAAACTGAAAAACCCAAACATGAAGGTTTTAGTCATTTCAGATTCAAAATATGTTGTCGATTCTGTTGAAAAAAAATGGGTTTTAGGCTGGGAGAAAAAGAAATTCGCTGGGAGAAAAAATCCTGATTTATGGAAACGATTTTTAATCATTTATCGCAAACATCAAGTCGATTTTAAATGGATTAAAGGTCACAATAATCATCCGCAAAACGAACGCTGTGATCAATTGGCTGTTATGGCTTCTATGCAACCAAATCTTTCTATTGATGAATATTACGAAACCATAGGTTCAAAAATGGAATAAAAAAACGCATCAGAGAAATCTTCCTGATGCGTTTTTTAAAATACTAGCTTAAAAAAATTTATTCTTTATCTAAATCTTTAGCTCTGTTAAAACCTACAAGCAAACCTACTCCTGACATTGTAATAATTGTTGCCGGATAAATAACATCTGAATTCATTTCTGTGTAAGTGGAAAGAAATAAGGCAATAAAAAAACCAAGTCCAATTCCGATCAAAAGAAAAGCAGTATTTAAAATAATGATTTTCCAGGATGGAACTCCGTTACTTCTTCCTTTTAAAAAGATACTTGCATCGACCCCTTTTTCTATAAGAGCTAAACGTTCTCTGTTTCGTGTTGAGTAAATAAGATAGAAAACCCCGAAGATCATTAAGAAAAGGCTAATTGGTATTAAAATTTGTGCTCCCATAATTTTTTATGTTTTTAATTGATTGATACTCCATATGACGACACCTTTTTTATTTAGGTTACAAGAATTTGGAAAAATTCTAATCTTTTAAACTCCAAATTGCAAAAGTTATTGATAATCAGTTAATTTTGAATAATTAATTTCCTATGGAAATAGCAATCTTTTGCAAAGTTTAAAGCTTTCCAAGGTGAACATTACTATGTGCATTTTTGTCATCTCGACGAAGGAGAGATCACACTAGAAGCTCCGCAAAATAAATAACCAATCGTTGTCGAGGTTCGCGTGTGATCTCTCCTTCGTCCAGATGACAACATTGGGTCAATCTTGCAACGGAAAATTGGAATTTGGAGTTTGAAAGATTGGAATTTATTTTTTAATTATTTTTTCAAATTGCTGTAACCTAAACAAACAAACCGTCGTCCTATATAATATGAGTGCAATCAGTGATCAACATTATATCGATAAAATTCTGCAGGGCGAGACCAATTCTTTTGCCGTGCTGGTCGATCGTTATAAGGATATGATTTTTACTCTGGCTTTGAAAATGATTAAAAACAGAGAAGAAGCCGAGGAAGTTGCACAGGATACTTTTATTAAAACTTACAATTCATTGAGCAAGTTTAAGGGTGATTCGAAATTTTCTACGTGGATTTATAAAATAGCTTATAATACGTGTTTAGATCGTTTGAAGAAAAACAAGAAAGAAGACCTTAATATATCAATAGATGAATTTTCGGCACATTTAATTAAAACGATGGACAATGCCTTGAGCGCTTTGGAGGACAAAGAACGAAAGCAGACGATTCAGAATTGTTTGAATTTGTTACCGAGTGATGAAAATTTCCTGCTAACTTTATTTTATTTTGAAGATCAGAGCTTGGAGGAAATCGGGAAGATTATGAATATTAATGCGAACAATGTTAAAGTAAAATTATTTAGAAGCCGACAGAAATTAGCCGTAATTTTAAAAAAGCAATTAGAACCAGAAATAGTAGCATGTTATGAAAGAGAGCGATAAAAACATAGAAAATATTATTGATAAAATGATGGCCGAAAACACTTTGGAAACGCCATCTTTTGACTTTACTTCAAAAATAATGGCACAGGTTTTAGTGGCCGAGAAAAGTAAAGTTATAAATTACAAGCCTTTGATTTCTAAATCGACCTGGATTATTATTGGCTTTGGCTTAGTTGGCCTCGCTGTTTACGCATCCCTTTTTTCAGTGCCTGAAAACAATTTGGAAATCGGAAAATCATACGCAGACAATCTTTTCGCATTTTTATCTGGAATTCATCTTTCAAAAAACATCTTGTATGCTTTTTTGGTTGTTCCTTTTATGATCCTAATTCAGATCGGGTTATTGAAGAATTATTTTGATAAGAGGTATCAACTATAAAATTTAAAAATGAAAAATAAAAAAGTAATTTTTAAACACATTTTAAGAACAAAAATAACATGCAAATATTCGCTCTTAATATTGTTGTTTTTTGTCACTATTTATGCATCAGCAGTCCCACCAAACTTTACTACTAAGGAAATAAAATTTGTCAGTGAAGGAATTTCGCTCGCCGGAACTATTTTTACACCTAACAACGTACAGGCTGCCGTTGTAATTGTTCATGGATCTGGACAAGAAAAAAGAATGATAAACTTTGCTACTATACTTGCCAACAATGGAATTGCAGTTTTAACGTATGATAAACGTGGTGTAGGAGAATCAGATGGTGTATATGCAGGACCTGAAGTAGGAACCAACAATGTTGATTTCTCAAATCTAAATCTTTTGTCTTTAGATGCCAGTGCTGCAGTAAATACTTTATCTAAATATTTATCAAATGATCAAATAACAATAGGTTTAATCGGAGGTAGTCAAGCAGGATGGATAATTCCACTGACTGCAGAGAAAAATAAGAAAGTCAAATTTATGACAATATTTAGCGGAGCTCTTATAACGGTTAAAGAACAATTGAGATTCCAATTTTATACTGATGGAGATAAAAATTTTTGGGATACGCACTCAGAAGAAAATGCAAGAAAACATATATTCAATGATCCAGACAGATATGAGTTTATTGACACAAATCCGAATGATATTCTTTCTAAATTATCAATTCCGGGAATCTGGATTTTTGGAGGTAAAGACATTCAAGTGCCCGTGAAGTTATCAATCGAATATCTTGATATCTTAAAATCTAAAGGAAAAAATTATGACTATAAATTGTTTTCAAACTTGGGCCACAATACAGCATTTTCAGACTCTGAAGAGCCTATGAAAGATGCCATCAATTGGATTAAAAATATAAAAATAAATTAAAGAATCATACACCAAAAACTTCTTCCTGTCTAATCGGAAAAAGAAAAACTTATTCTTTTAAAAAACTCAGATAAAATTTAGACATTTTTCCAAAATAAAACTTGCAATTTAAAACCAAAAAACATATTTTAATCCTTTAAAAGATTGAAATATAATTCTCTCATTTACAATAGTTTTACCCCCGAAAACGATATTGTTTTTTTATGAAAATTTTGAGAACCTAAACCGTTGCAATATTGTAACTTATGAAGTATCTTTGCACCCTAATTCGAAATTCATAAAATGAATAAATTATTGATTGTTGGAACAGTTGCTTTCGACGCGATTGAAACTCCTTTCGGAAAAACAGATAAAATATTAGGTGGTGCTGCAACGTACATTGGTTTATCAGCATCATTTTTTAACTTGCAATCGGCCATCGTTTCTATAGTTGGCGACGATTTTCCTCAAGAACACTTAGATCTTTTAACTTCAAGAAATATTGATATCTCTGGTATCGAAATTGTAAAAGGAGGTAAAACCTTTTTCTGGAGCGGTTTATACCACAACGATTTAAACTCTAGAGACACTCTTGTAACTGAATTAAACGTTTTGGCAGATTTTCAGCCAAAAGTTCCTCAAAATTATAAAGACGCTGATGTTGTGATGTTAGGAAACTTACATCCATTAGTACAAAGCAGTGTTTTGGATCAAATGGAGAAAAAACCAAAATTAGTAGTTTTAGACACTATGAACTTTTGGATGGATTGCGCTCTTCCAGAATTATTAGACGTTATTAAACGCGTAGATGTTATTACAATCAATGACGAAGAAGCTAGACAGCTTTCTGGAGAATATTCATTAGTAAAAGCAGCTTCTAAAATCCAAGATATGGGACCAAAATATGTGGTGATCAAAAAAGGAGAACACGGAGCACTTTTATTCCACAACAGAGAAGTTTTCTTTGCACCAGCTTTACCATTAGAAGATGTTTTTGATCCAACTGGAGCTGGAGACACTTTCGCAGGTGGTTTCTCTGGATTTATTGCGCAAAGCGAAAACATTTCGTTTAACAACATGAAGAATGCAATTATTTACGGTTCAAATTTAGCTTCGTTCTGCGTGGAGAAATTTGGAACTGAAAGGATGGAATCATTAAGCAAAGCCGAAGTAGCGATTCGATTACAGCAATTTAAGTCGTTAACTCAGTTTGACATAGAAATATAATGCCTAAGAGCCTCGATAAAACGGGGCTTTTTTTATTACGTTAATACACACAACTTACAACAACACACAAATAACAAAAAACAATGAGCGACGCTTTAAAACACGAATGTGGTATAGCCTTAGTTAGACTACTAAAACCGCTTGAATATTATAAAGAAAAATACGGAACTGCTTTCTACGGAATCCAGAAGATGTATTTAATGATGGAAAAACAGCACAACCGCGGACAAGACGGTGCTGGTTTTGCAAGCATTAAATTGGATGTTGAACCTGGGCAGCGTTATATAAGCCGAGTTCGTTCAAATCATTCACAGCCTATCCAAGATGTTTTCAAACAAATCAATGAACGCGTTAGCGAGGAGCTAAAAGCACATCCTGAATTGGGAGACAACATGAAAGATTTAAAAGCAAACATTCCTTATGTTGGAGAATTGTTTTTAGGACACGTTCGTTACGGAACTTTTGGAAAAAATAGCATCGAAAGTGTTCACCCATTTTTACGTCAAAGTAACTGGATGCACCGCAACTTGATTTTGGCAGGAAACTTTAACATGACCAATGTTAAAGAGCTTTTCGAAAATCTGGTTGAATTAGGCCAGCATCCAAAAGAAATGGCTGATACTGTAACAGTAATGGAAAAAATTGGCCACTTCTTAGATAAAGAAGTTATGCAATTGTACCAAGATTGTAAAGCTGAAGGATATTCTAAAAGAGAAGCTTCTCCAGTTATTGCAGAGCGTTTGGATATTGCTAAAATATTAGCCCGTTCGGCTAAAAACTTAGATGGAGGTTACGCAATGGCTGGTTTATTAGGTCATGGTGATGCTTTTGTTTTTAGAGATCCAGCGGGAATTCGTCCAGCTTATTATTATCAAGATGACGAAGTGGTTGTTGTAGCTTCAGAAAGACCAGTTATTCAAACTGTATTCAATGTTCCTTTTGAAAGCGTTCAAGAAATCGACCCAGGTCACGCTTTGATCATCAAGAAAAACGGAAATGTTTCTATGAATCAAATCCTGGAACCAACAATCAAAAAAGCTTGTTCTTTTGAAAGAATTTATTTCTCAAGAGGAAGCGACGCCGAAATTTACCAAGAGCGTAAAGATTTAGGAAAATTAATTTTACCTGCTGTCCTTAAAGCAATTGATAGCGATACAGATAATACTGTTTTCTCTTATATTCCAAATACAGCCGAAACTTCTTTTTATGGTTTAGTTGAAGCTGCTCAGGATTTCTTAAATCAGAGAAAAAACAATTATATTTTAGCAAACAGGAATACATTAACAGCAGAAACGCTTCAGGAGCTTTTAGCGGTAAAAATCCGTACAGAAAAAGTTGCCATAAAAGATGCTAAACTTAGAACTTTTATTACCGAAGACAGCAGCCGTGACGATTTAGTTGCTCACGTTTACGATGTTACTTATGGTGTAATTAAACCTGAAGACAATTTGGTGATTATTGACGACAGTATTGTTCGTGGTACTACATTGAAAATGAGCATCATTAAAATGATGGATCGTTTAAAACCAAAACGTATTGTAATCGTTTCATCTGCACCACAAATTCGTTACCCAGATTGTTACGGAATTGATATGGCAAAACTAGAAGGTTTAGTTGCTTTTAGAGCAGCTCTTGCTTTATTAAAAGAAAGAAACCTTTACCATATTGTAGATGAAGTATATGCAAAATGTAAAGCACAAGAAAATTTCCTTGATAAAGATGTTGTAAACTACGTAACAGCAATTTACGACCAATTTACAGACGAGGAGATTTCAGATAAAATTGCAGAAATGTTAAGCTCACCAGAAATTAATGCCGAGGTAAAAATCATCTTCCAAACTGTAGACGATTTACACAAAGCATGTCCTAAAAATTTAGGAGACTGGTACTTCACAGGAGACTACCCTACTCCTGGTGGAAATCGAGTTGTAAATCGTGCCTTCATGAATTTTTACGAAGGAAAAGACGCTCGAGCTTATTAATAAAATACTAACAAAAGGTTAAATTGTGCATTTCATCGGTTTTTTTTGCCGTTCATCCTATTTCTTTGGTGAAATTGAAAAGCTATGATACTTTTGGAATACCATAACATTAGTAGGTTAAGTTTATGGTAGATTTGGGGCAAAAAGGGTGGAAGCAATTCCACCTTTTTTATTGGAATAAACTGAAATATAACGATTTAAAAATTTAACACACTTAATCGGATATATTTGTCATTCGTCTAAGAAGTTTTTAATATACATACAACTACCATACATTTACTAAACCATAACATTAGTAGGTTAAGTTTATGGTAGATTTGGGGCAAAAAAGGCGGAAGAGATTCCGCCTTTTTTATTTTGTTTTTTAGAGAAAAGAAAATAGAATAAAGATTATAGACGAAATACATAGATAAAAAAAGACGAGTAACCTTTCGGCACTCGTCTTTTCTCTTTATTCTTTACTCTATTTTCTTATTTGTCTAAAGCAAATCTTCTTGCAACTTCTGTCCAGTTAATTACACTGAAGAAAGCTTCAATATAATCTGGTCTTCTGTTTTGGTAGTTTAAGTAGTAAGCGTGCTCCCAAACGTCCATTCCTAAGATTGGAGTTCCACCGTTACCAGCAACTTCCGGCATTAATGGATTATCTTGATTTGGAGTACCTACAACTTCTAATTTTCCACCTTTTTGCACAGTTAACCAAGCCCATCCTGAACCGAATTGTGTAGCTCCAGCTTTAGCAAATTTTGCTTTAAACTCTTCAAAAGTTCCAAAAGAAGACTCAATTGCAGCTAATAAATCACCTGTTGGTAATCCGCCACCGTTTGGAGTCATTACAGTCCAGAATAAATTGTGGTTGTAGAAACCTCCACCATTGTTACGAACTGCAGCGTTAGATTTATCTAAGTTAATTAAGATGTTTTCGATTGTTTTTCCTTCTAAATCTGTTCCAGCGATAGCTGCGTTAAGATTTGTAGTATAAGCATTGTGGTGCTTTGTATGATGGATTTCCATTGTACGTGCATCGATATGTGGTTCTAATGCATCGTATGCATAAGGTAATTGTGGTAATTCAAAAGCCATGATATTCTAATTTTTATGGTTTATAATAATTTATTCCAAATTTAGACATTTAACTTTGGAATTGAAAATACTATTTCGTTATAATTGAATCAAATTCACTGATAATTTACATTTTTATAACATAAACACCTGAAAATCTTTATTTTCCATTAAATGCCGTCATGGTATTTTCTAAACCAGCTGTTCCAAAAGTTCTAATAATTTCTGCAGCAGTTTCTAAACGTTCTGAAAGTTTTGCTTCTTCTTCAGCATTCCATTCTCCTAAAACATAATCTACCTGCTGCCCTTTTTTGAATTGATCGCTAATACCAAATCTGAAACGGGTATAGTTTTGTGTATTTAAAACTAAATTGATGTTTTTTAAACCGTTGTGGCCGCCATCGCTCCCTTTTGGTTTGATTCTAATGGTTCCGAATGACAGGTTTAAATCGTCTGTAATGACCAAAATATTCTCTAGCGGAATGTTTTCCTTATCCATCCAATATTTTACCGCTTTACCGCTCAAATTCATATAAGTATTTGGCTTTAAAAGAAAAAAGGTTCTTCCTTTAAATTTATACTCAGCCAGCGAACCTAGTTTTACGGTTTCGAAAGAAAGTCCTTCTTTTTTTGCTAAAAAGTCTAGAACTTTAAATCCGATATTGTGTCTGGTGTTTACGTATTCAGCTCCGATATTTCCTAATCCGACGATTAAATATTTCTTCATATTGTCTTCTATGTTCTCTTCTTTTGATTTTGATGAAAACAGTTTTGTTATCCATTTTATCATGATTGCAAAAGTAAGATTAATTAGAGAATGTGGCAATTGGATAATTAGATAATTTGAAAATGTGACAATTAGATAATTGACTGTTGCCCGTGATTTAACCGCAAAGATCGCAAGGGTTTTGCGCTAAGAACGCTAAGAAATAGCTTTTACTGAGATTTGCAAGGAACACAAAGACTTCGACTTCGCTCAGTCTGACAACTATGAAAAAACTTAGTATCTCAGACTCTTAGCAACTTAGGACCTTATGAAAAAGATACTTCCTTGCTAGCCCTGACAGAAGCGGCATCCTTTTTCTGGTTTCTTTAACCAGGAAAAGATACAGCGGATGGCAGGAACGTTACGTCTTATGAAAACGGAGAGTTGCTGCTTCTAAAAAATAATTAGAGAATTTGAGAATGTGTCAATTAGATAATTTCTTAAAGAAGCTTCGACTCCGCTCAGCCTGACCCCGCATAATATTCGCTAGGCTGAGCGAAGTTGAAGCCTTTTTGTAGCAAAAAAAACTTAGAACCTTAGTAACTCAGCATCTCAGAACCTCAAAAAAAAAAAAGCCCCAATCGTAAGATTGAGGCTTTTTGTATTGAGTTGAAAAAAATTATTTTTTCTTTCCTTTTGCAGGAGCTTTTGCAGCTTTTGCAGCCTCTTGAGCAGCTTTCATAGCAGCACGAGAGATTCTCACTTGACAAACAACTGTGTTGTCTGGGTGCATAATTTTGTACTCTGGTTTTCCAACTTTAGTAACATATAATTTGTTACCCATTTCAAGTGGAGTGATGTCAGCTTCAACAAAATCAGGAAGATTTGCTGGTAAAGCTTTAACTTTTAATTTACGTTGGTTTAAACGTAAAACACCTCCCGCAAGAACACCTTTAGATGTACCAACGATTTTCACAGGAACTTCCATTGTGATTTCTTTATCATCAAATAATTGGAAGAAGTCAATGTGTAAAATTTTGTCAGTTACTGGGTGAACTTGGATATCTTGCAAAATTGCATTGAATGATTTTCCTTTTCCAAGCTCAATCACAACTGTGTGTGCATTTGGAGTGTAAACCAAGTTTTTGAACGCTGCAGCGTCTGCTGAGAAGTGTACTGCTTGATTTCCTCCGTATAACACGCAAGGAACCGCTCCAGCATTACGTAAGGCTTTAGTTGACACTTTGCCCACGCTTTCTCTTTCTGATCCTTTAATTGTAATCGATTTCATTGTAAAAAAAATATAGTTATTAATATAAATATTCTATTTTGTTGTAAGCTTCAGGCACAAGGCTTTAAGCTTTTTAATGATGGGCAATGCTTACGACTTAAAGCGTAAAGCATATTGCTTTTACATTATAAATTTTCCACTGATGGAATTATTGTGGTGAACCATCTGCATAACCTCAGCAAATAAAGGCGCACAGCTTACCACTTTTATCTTTTTTGACTCTTTCTTTAACGGAATAGAATCGGTAACGATTAATTCTGTTAGTTTAGAGTTTTCGATTTTTTCGTATGCTCCGCCAGATAAAATAGCGTGCGTACAAATTGCTCTTACACTTAGCGCTCCTTTTTCGATCATAAGGTCTGCCGCTTTCGCTAAAGTTCCTCCTGTATCGATCATGTCGTCTACTAAGATTACGTTACGTCCTTTTACTTCACCAATTAGCTCCATAGTGTCGATAACGTTGGCTGCTTTTCTTTGTTTGTAACAGATTACTACGTCTGATTCTAAAAACTTAGAGTAAGCATATGCTCTTTTTGAACCTCCCATATCTGGAGATGCAATTGTTAGATTTTCTAAATTTAAACTTTCTACGTATGGTAAAAAGATTGTAGATGCAAATAAATGATCTACTGGTTTTTCAAAGAATCCTTGAATTTGGTCTGCATGCAAATCCATAGTCATGATTCTTGTTGCTCCTGCAGCTGTTAGTAGGTTTGCTACTAATTTAGCTCCAATTGGAACTCTTGGTTTGTCTTTTCTATCTTGTCTTGCCCAACCAAAATAAGGCATAACAGCTGTAATATGTCTTGCTGACGCGCGTTTTGCAGCATCAATCATTAACAACAATTCCATCAGATTATCTGCACTTGGAAAAGTTGAACATACGATGAAAACTCGTAAACCTCTTATTGATTCTTCGTAAGACGGCTGAAATTCTCCATCACTATACGTTGACATCGTTACTTTTCCTAACGGAATTCCGTAATCTTTTGCAATTTTTTCTGCAAGATAAACACTTTGTGAACAAGCAAAAATTTTAGCTTCTGGTTCTAGGTGCGACATTGTAATTTGTTGTTTTATCCCGTTACTTTTAAAAAAATTCAACTTTATATTTCAATAAAGCAGAAAGCGTATAAATGTCTCGGATGTAGTTAGTTGTGTGTGCTTCGTTTTAACGAGCTGCAAATTTATAAAATTTATTGAACACTGAAAGCAAAAATTTAAGTATTTTTAGTAGTTCGTTTAAAATTATTTTTTACATTTGCACCGTGTTAAAGGAATGACGCCATTTATGACTTCATTCTATTGCGTTAAAATAACTGATTTATCATTTATTTTTTCGTCTGCTACGCCCGGATGGCGGAATTGGTAGACGCGCTGGTCTCAAACACCTGTGGGAAACCGTGCCGGTTCGACTCCGGCTCCGGGTACATAAAAAGTCTGTAATTACTTGTTTTTCAAGAATTACAGGCTTTTTTATTTTAAAGTTACCCGCTATTTGCCCGATAATTTCAAATACATTTAAAAATACTACACATTCATAGCTACCTACAGCGTATTTATAAATCATGTTTAAACAAAATAAAACAGGAACCTAAATAGCTCCTGTTTTATACCATTTTATCTCAAGGAACAATATAGACACAGCAATTAGTACATAAATATGCATGTACCTTAATTTTCACCGCATAAAAGCTCTCAATTTAAAAAATATACAAATTGCCGCTGAAACCCTAGTTAAATCTAAATTATAATTCTTTTTTCAACCAATAATAACATGCTTTTTCTACAAGGTTTTTAAAAACAGAAACAGTATTTTGTATACAAAAAAAAGAAACATGGGTTATCCGCTGAAAACAACTTACTCACTAAAATTACTTTTACTCTAAATCTATTTTTTCGCCTCTTAAAAAAGATAAAAATTCTAAAAAAATAAATTCAGTTTAATACCCCCCTCCGTTTATAAATCAAAGTTTCGGATTTTAAAATTTCAAATATAATCGGCTATATAATGCAACTCTTAAATTTTTCTCACTAAAAACGAGCCATATTTACTACCAAGACACAATACATAACCACCAAACATTTTATGAGATAAACAATTCAAACGTTTCATCATTAGACCAAAATTCTTTTGGAAGATTGGAACACTGATCTTTACTTTGTTTAATGCTATTATTTAATCGTTCATTTGATTTTAAAGCATTTTTCCATTCTTTATAATAGGTGTTTTTAATTGAAAAAATTACAAACTTTAGTGGCGTTAAAATTTTTGAACAACTAATCCTTGTATTTTCATTAAGCCCAATATGAATGTGTGAATAAGAATGCAACAACGGAGTATAGCCTTTAGAATCTAAATCGTATCTAAATATATTCGCTTCTAAATTAAGATTTTGGTCATCAACAAATTGCTCATATTCTTCCTCTTTTATAGTGCTCAATAACTCCTCGTCAGAATACTCAAACAATTCTTCTGGGCTATAAAATTCTTTTAAATAATCAAATTTATCTACATAAATGCTCGGATTCTGAATAAAGCAATATCTTAAAACATCTCCGATTAAGCTAAATTGAAATATTGAATCATCAAAAAGCAATATTTCATAATCAATATTCTCAATAGCGCAATTATAAATTTCGGTATGCCTGTTTCCACGGCTAATTTTTTTAAATGCTTCTGAGTGATCACCTATAGCCTTAACTCCCATCCCCTTATAAAGATCCAACTCTTTTAAAAGTTTAATAGATTCATTTATATAATGTTCTAAGCTTACCTGATTGATCATTTTTTATCATTATTTTGAGTTGCTAAAATTGCTATAATTTCTTCTGCACTCAATCCCGAAGTTTTTGAAAAACTTTCAATTTTAGGCAAGATTTCATTTAGAAAGCTTTGCTGTTGCGTCATTCCCCTTAAAATCGTTCGAGTTTCTTTTATATTAGGCTGCTTGAAAACCAATTTATAATCATTTTCTCTTAGTTTATTTATTTCCGCCTCACAATATTTTGCTGTTGTTGTACCAGTTAGATTTACCCATCCTTTACTTCTAGTAATTGCAGTAAACAACTTATTCCTATCAATTATAAAATTTCTATTTAAAAAAATCGCATCCACACCAACAACATATACCATACCTTTTTCATTACCCTTTGCCCTATTGATAGTCGATAATGTAACATGGTTTTCAATTGAAAAACTAGTATTATTATTAGCAGCCTGAAGCAAATTAAAAACTTGTATACCTTTTTCTCTAAGCTTATCACTTAAGTAATCAAAATAAACTCCTATATGTTTTGCATCTAAACTTATTACACAAATATCATCTGCTCTTAATTCATTTTCCTTGATATCGTTAATTATTGCATTAATAACAAAACTACACTCTTCTTGTAAACTTTCAAAAACATCAATATTTATTGATTTTTGGGTAAAATATTCATTACTTTCAAAAGGACTATTTGATTCAGGTCTAGATATTACCATATCATCATTATCTTTTGACTCCCCTTTTTCAACTACAAAACCTAAATCTTCCCAATGCTTATTATTCTCTAGTCTCTGTAAAACTTTTTCGTTATATATTCCAAGCCCTAGAGCAAAAGCAGTTGTAAGAGCAAATCTAGGATTTCGATAACACTTATGAAGAACTATATCTTGTAGTTTATTTTCATTTCTTGAAAAATCCACATAATAATCGCCTTTTTCATCAGTACCAAATGTTTTTTTCTCATCTTGAATATCAACATCAAAAATATTTTGAAAATCATCATATGCCCATACAAGCCTATCATTTTTAGTTATTTTTCGACATATACGATAGAATGATTTTGGAAAGTCCTGACCTTCATCAATTAGTGTCAAATCATATTTTTGCTTTAATTCTGACTTATTCAATTGTTCAAAAATGTAATTAAACGCATCTGAACTTTTCGATTTTGCAATACTAAAACTTATGGGATTAATGTCATTTTCAAAACACGTATCCGAATAAACTCCTCTTAACCCTTTACCTCCCCATCCATGAAGAATATGAATTTTATTCCAATCTGGCTCCCTATTCTCCGAAAAATCTCGATAAAATTTTTCTACCAAATACTTAACTTGACCATATAGTGCTTTTGTAAAATATGTATACAATATTTCAGCCTCAGGGTTTTGCAAATGATACAGAGCAACTTTCATTGTCAAAATAATAGTTTTTCCTGAACCTGCTAAACCTCTAATCCTTTGGGGGGAATCAATAATATTTAAAGCAGCCTTTTTTTGTTCAATATCAAAAACTGCTTGTTTATTTTGAATTATAGATAGCACTTTCCCTTTTGTTAATGGTTTGCCATCTTCTAGAATATTTCGATCCTTTTTCCTTTTTAAATTTGCAGTACCTTCTATTATAGCAATTAAAATTCTAAACTCCTCTTCGTCAAGATTCTCTTTTTCATTTGAAATAACCACTCTTTCAACATCTCCCAATCCTATTATTGAATCATCTGAAAAATTATGCTCTTTATTAATAAATACATACGGAGAGACATTAATTTTCAGCTCCCTTCTCTTCAAACGAAGCTCTTCACTTTTATTTATTTTTGAAAAAATATGACTGTCTAACTCATCTAGTTTCACTTGTTCAACTTCATCAAATGACTCAACAGAATCAAAGCATCTAAAAAAAATAACTCCATACTTTGCTGATACAAATAATACATGAGCTTGAACTAAATCCTCTTTACTTTCACCTCTGTAAAAAGGAAAATTATAATAAATATTTACACCTCTAAGATCTAATTGCGATATTCTATTAATCAAAATTTGCGCTATAGGATCTTGTTTTAATTTTAATTCGTCTGCTATAATATTCATTTGGCTTAATTTAAGTTGTTTTGCAATTAATAAACTGCGCTATAAAGGTCATAAAAAAATTTAACGATTGCTAAGAGGAAGAAATTTAATCCATTTTCACAAGTGAGACCTCCTTGTTTTCTTTTATCACAATTGCATCTCCTCCTTCATAATCTTGTGAACCTCTAATTTCTCCTTCTTTGTATTTGAGGATTATTGGATCAATAAATGTATATGAAATGTAATCATACTTATCTTTAAATAGCCCATCCCTACTTTTGGGATAACCCCTAAATAATTCTTTATTATAACTTGGAGCCATTGATCGGATTAGAGCTTTTTCCACATCCAAAAAAATCTTCTCCTGGCTAGGAAAATTTTCTCCTAAAACAGAAGATTTCATTTCTTTTAGATCTGCATTTTTCCCAAATACTTGAAGCTGTATATTATCATTAAACTTAAAACATAAAATTGCAATTTCATGCGCTGGTAAATCTTTATACGTAATAGGATTTTCCAAAGAGAGTATATCTTGAAAAGTGCTATGCCCTGTCAGTCTTTTCAAAATACTTTGTTTCGTCGCTTTACCAACATAGTGAACTCTATAGTTTAAAAACGATTTAAAATCTCCTAGTATTTCGCAATAAATATAGCCTTTCCACCAATTTTGCAAGAGCTTTTCGGGTGAAAACCATACTAAAAATTTATTCTTTTTTTCAACATTCTTTACAAAGGAAAATCCATATAAGTTACCAAGAGGCAACTGTGTTTTAATATTTTCTTTATCTAAATAGTTTATCGCGATCCCTATCGTATCATTATATGTAGTACCTAGAGCTTCTTGAATAAATGGTATTTTACATTTTAAAATATTCTTGTTACCTTTTTGATGAATTTCAAAATTTAAAGTATGATTTAGATTATCAGGAACTACATTTTCAAAGGTCATAATAGGTCTTTGACCTATTATGTACAAACACGCTTGTTCCAACGCTTGTTCGATATCCGAATCATCTTTTATTCGAGCAAATTCAAAGCTTGACATTGGAGCATATGCTAATTCCAACTTATTTAATATAATTTTTCTATTCATTGATTTTTTTAAACAGCAATAAAAGCACAACAATCAATTAGCATGTGAGAAGTTTCTTTCTTATTCAAAAATAGATAAAAATTTAAACTCTAATCATTTTAAACAGAATATATTTTTCAATCTCGTTAATACTACCCGAATTGACCCTTTAACTATAAAGTCAATTCAGGTAGCACTAGAATTAAGAAGACTAATCTTCTCACTAATTGCTTTTGCAACTTCTTCATGAATTTTAAACGAATTTTTGTTTGTAATTCGTTTTAATTGATTCTTGTGATATTTAAAGTTTTCGACCCGCTTTTTTGTTATCAGATCCATCCAATAATTTGGATTTGCATAATGCAGTAAAGCTTTTTTAATCTTAAAACTCAAATTGTCTAAACAAATGGTATTATCATAATACATTACATTTTGCCATTCACTCAATAATTCTTTTTTAAAGCTACAAAGTCCATAATCTAGTAAATCTTGTAGAGTAAAAATGCCCAGTTTATTTAGCTTTTCCATTTTGGTATATTTAATCTCAAAACGCATTATTTCGGCTTCAACCTTAAACCCTTTTGAAACATAGTGGAGCGCTTTATTATAAATTTTGATAATATATTGGGCATGCTCGACCTGCTTATATTTACCTTCAAAAGAGTTTTTTCGATATTCAAAAGGCTTTGTCTTATGTAAAAAACAATTATCCAAAATAGAGTTAGTTGGAGTCGGCGGATTTATATTTACTCCTATTTCTAAACATTTTAAGACACATTGATTAGGATCTATTCCAAATTTTATTTTTAAATCATCTAAAACCTCTCTTACTTCTGTAACACCAAAATCATTATAATTGTGATCTCCATTATTCCAATACTTATGCAAACTACCTGATATTATAATCGTGCCAGTTTCATAAATTCTAAATTCCAACCCCCTGTAAAATGCAGCTCTTGAAGGAGTAGTTATATTTCTACTTCTAATTGGCGCACCCAATTCTCCTGTTCTAGTATTAACGGTAGTAATAAATTCCAATAAAGAATTAGCCTCTAATTTAGAGGGAGAAAAATTTTTGACATTTATTTTCAGAAAGTCTATCACTTTTTTTTGAGCCAGAATTAACTCTACGTTTGAGGTTTGAATAAAAAAACGAGAGTATTAATAACTCTCGTTTTCTGAAATATCATTTCTGTTAAAAATTAATTGGAATAGATTTCCGTCAAATAAATATTGGACTCTAGCCTTTTTGTTTTTTCCGAAACGTTTCATGACTTAAACATTTAGAGGTTTAAGGCTAGCTTCTATTTCAGAACGTAAAAAATAAACTCTTGAACCAAGTCCTAAAGGTTTAATTTTTCCTGTTTTTGACCAATTATTAACTGTACAAATATTTACGTCAAACATTTTTGCTACTTGTTGGCGAGTAAGATATTCAGACGGCTGAATTGGTTTAAAGTGTTTTAAAAAATCCTCTAATTGATTTTTTATTCCCTCATTGATCTCTATTTTAAGCTGATCAGGACTGCATTGAATAAATTGAATTGCACTCATAAGCGTCGTTTTATTATTTATGAGTACAAAATAAAGCTGGGGAAAAATAGGGGAATCCCCTAAAATATCAAATAGAGTAAAATTGAGATGGAAATCTTATTTCAATCTTGAAAACAATCAACGTAGATAATTTGCTTATAAAAACTTCGTTTTACTTAATTAAAAACCTATAAATGAACAATTTACAAATTAACTAAAAAAGAAAAACAACTTAATTATTTTATTTGGTAGTCGAATTAACAGAGATAAAAAGTAAAAAAAGATGAGATTTAGTTAATTTTAGCTGTGCCTGTTTCTGTTAAAAACATATTTTACATTAGAAGAGATTTTAGAAGTTTATAAAACACTAATTTTCAATGACTTGACTTTTTGACAATAATTTTAGCGCTATATTTTCGCTTATAAAAACTTCGTTTTAAAAACTAACACATTCTTATACTGCGATTTAAATCAATATTCCTTGTTCTGAAAAAATTAAAAATGGTTACTATTACTAAAACCCATGATTTATAAGGAACTTTTTTATTTTGGAAACTGTTTTTTCAGAATGATATGGATGGTTTTTATCGCTTACATCTTTATCTGAAAGCCTATTAAGCAAGGGTCTTAATGTTTGCGGTTTTTCACCAGTCAATAAGCTTAAAACTTCTGATAATTTATTATTGCTTATCCCTAATTTTGTTTTTTTCTTTAGAAAATCAATCAAGCCCAATTCTTCAAATAAAATTATTTTATCAGTAGCGGTAGTACTATTTATTTCGACTTCTTCTGTTTCCTGAGTTTGTGATTTTGGCAATCTCCCTTCGGCAATTTTTAGAGATAGCAATTCCTTTCTTATTCTACCTATTGCCCGTTCTTTTTTGTAAATTTCACTCGTAATCAAATATTCAACATGTTCACGTGTTAAATCTTTCTTTTTGCACTCTTCTTCAATTTCCTTTCTAATGTCAGTATCTGTACGATCCATTACCAGTTCTAGATATTTTATGTTTTTCTCTCTTTCCTGAATAATGAAATCTTTTTCACTTTTATCATCATTTTTACGCAAAAAGGAAGTTAATTCCATATTATAATAAAGCGGGTCGTTTAGCATAAAGAATAAAATTTAGTTGTTTGTAGCGTTTTTTATTATTTTCATTTCAGGTTCTCTTCTTCCATGTATGTCCTTAGATAATTTGATAAATAAATCTGCATTTTCATCTTTATCCTCAGGCGCATTTATGTAAATTTTGAAAAGAGACTCTTTTGAATGACCTGAAATTGTCATTAATATAGGGGTGTTGATTATTTTGTAATAGTTTGTACAAAATGAGCGTCGAAAACAGTGGGTTGTAATAAGCCTATATTTTTCGCATTGTTTGAGTATTTTTCGTCCCGTTTTTGAATCAAATATTTTGCCATCAATCATTGTATTTATTTTGGCTATTTCACACACCTTTTTAATGTGTCCATTCAACTTTTGAGTCGTAATTTTATATGGAAATTCGTTTTCAAGAATATCAATGACGTAGGGATTACCTATTCCAATCGTAACAGCTTTCTTTGTTTTTTGCTGAATTATATCTATGTACATATTTCCATCTTTATATCGAATATTGTCTTTTGTAATTTCAAGTAAATCTCCACCACGTTGTCCAATTGCGCATCCGATTAAAAGCCATTTTCGAGCATTTTGATATGCCTCACTCGTTATGTCTGCAACACGTATTTTTTCCAATTCATCAAAAGATAAAGTTTGGATGTATCGATCTTCGTCACTTTCTGATGCTACAGTAATTTGTTTAGCAAACGAATTGACTTGTAAACCCTTGTTTTCTGCTTCAATGCAAACGGTCTTAATATTTGCAATGTGTTTTGAAGCTGTGTTAACAGCATAATTTTTAGTTTTTAGTAACCAGTGCTCAAACTTTTCAATTAAATCGTGGTTTACATCAATAAAATGTATCTGCTTTTTTGTCTTAGCTTGGTATTCCGAAATGACATTTTTTGTCGCTATAAAGCTATTTTTTCTACTTAATGAAATTCCGTGTTTAAAACCTCCCTTTATTTTGACCTTTCGAGTATCGGCGGTATCGATTATATTTTGAATATAGTTTGTTACCAACCCTTCGTCAGTTTTCTCAATTCGATTAAAACATTCTTTGATCTTTGATTCTAACCAAAATGAGTCAATAACAGCACTTTCTCCCATTGACTTATTCAAGCTACTCAATAGAAACGAATCTAGTTTTTTAAGATTATTGTAAAGAATTTTATTTTCTGAGCTGTTTTGCTTTGGGAAATGAGTTGAAGCACTCCAATCTTTCGGATTTATCGTAAATCCCGTATTTAATTCTAAATCTTGTTTTTTAAATCCTAAAATTAATCGGACTTTAACTGAAACATTTTTGTTAGCGTTACTACGCAGTCTAAATTTAATTGATGCCATACTATAGAGCAATTTAAACAATGTAGCATTTTTCTAGACCTCGAGTAATATTTTAACTTGCCCGATATTTGCCCGATAAATTTACATTATCATTAATTCTTATTCACTTTCATTCATCTGCAAATATAACATTAAATCCAATATAAATAGATTAATTTCAATACATTAAACTAAAAAGTATCAATTTTTAATATACAATAAAAATTAAACAAATTGCGTAGTTTCGACTCCGGCTCCGGGTACGAAAAACCTCTTCTTAACAGAAGAGGTTTTTTCTTTTATACTTTAATGAACTAACTTTTAGTAAAATATTTTTTGGACGTTTCCATAAATGGTTTTTCAATAAATTTATATCCTACAAAACTGACCATAATAACAATTGGTGTTATCAAAAATATAATTATGCAATATTTTGAGCCTGTAAACATTTTCGCTTTTTCTAAACCAATTCCAAAATAAAAAACTGTAAAAAGAACTATTCCATGAAGTAAATAGGTACTGTAAGAAATCTCTCCTAGCAGCTTCAATATAGGACTTTTTAAAATTCCAAATATTGTATTCCCAGATGATATTAATAAAAAAATAATCGTAATTAATATTTTACAAGGCATGTTTGTAGATTTTTCAAACTGCCCTATTAAGACAAGACAAACTAAAGTCAAAACACTGTAAACAATATTTTCAGCATTTTTTAATAGTTTGTATTTCAAAACTATTGCTCCTAAAGCTCCTCCAACAAAAGAAAGCATATGCTGAATATTGATTCCTCTTACATAAAAGTACCCGCAAATAAAAAAAAGACTTAACAATATATAAAAAACAGAAGGTTTTCTTTTTAAAATAAAAAGCGAAATTAGTGGTAAACTAAAATAAAATAACCACTCAAAAGGAAGAGACCATACAACACCCGCATTAATTAAATAAGTTAACCCAAAACCATTAATAGCTGTGTCTCTTATAACTGTAAAAGTTCCCCACAAAAACATTTCATGAAAAAACTCAACCATTCCTGATTTTAATTTCCACTCGGTTATAATCATTACAAAAAGTAAAATTAAACCAACTGAAAAATAATACATTGGAGCCAATCTTAAAACTCTTGATATAAAAAAAAATTTCCAGTTAAAGTCTTTTTCTACTGAATTTAAAAGCTTTGAAATGAACAAAAAACTTGAAATCATGAAAAAAAAAGCAACGCTTGTAGAACCTAACTGAGAATATAAATTTGATCTAGACATCCATTTGCCCTCTTGAATATATTGATACCAAGTACTGCTGTGAGCAATAAACACACTTATCGCCAAAAAACCTCTCAATCCGTCAACAGATTCATATCTTGAAGATGTGTTGTAGGTTATTTTATATTTTAAATTAATTATATAAACTGTAAAATAGGCGATAACAAAAATAACAACTGCAAATAACGGATTAAGATTACTCATTAAGGATCTTTTTATATTTTTTATTGAAAAACAATTAAACCCCATAATGAGATGTTATCTTTCAACTCTTAAAATAGTTAAGAATCGCAAAGAAACAATTATTCTTGAATTTTCAATTCAATTTTTAAATTATTTAAATCTTAAAAAAGATTCTTAAGCCACCTCACAAATCGTATTATGCAAAACAGGAAAATTGCAAGAATTAGCAATAAAACACAGTTGATTTGCTTTATGATGCAAGTCTAAAGCCAATTCTATTTTATCTGGATTTGAGATTTTTACTTTCGGATATAATCTTGCTTCAACAAAACGTCCGCTTCCGTCTGGATTTACTTCTAAAGTTGCTTCTGCATTATCTGAATATTCGAGAACTTCTATTCCGTTTTGGGAACAGACATATAAATACGACATCATATGGCAGGAAACCAAACTGCTTAACAATAAATCTTCGGGATTGTATAATTCTGGATCTCCTTTGAAAGCTTTTGCTGCCGAAACGTCTAAAACTGGTTTTCCTTCAATTTTAATTTGATGGCTTTTACTATAAAATCTTTTGGAAGAATCTACTGGGTTATGTTTAGCAGTCCAGTTTGCTTCTGCTTTGAATAGGTGTTTGAAAATCATTTGTTTGTTTTTTAGCCACGAATTACATGAAGTTGAAATTCATGGCTAAAATAACACAATTCTAATGATCTAATTTTATTTACCCCATTTAGTAAAATCTGAATCTGGTCTTTTAAAAGGTTCTGATAAAAACTTATTTGCTATTGCATTAAATACTTCCGGACTTGAAGCCGGCGCAAAATGAGTTTCTCCAGGCATAATGCATAACTGTCCTTTTGGTATATTTTCGAAAATTTCAACCGTATGCTCATTTCTGATTACATCTCTATCTCCTGCTATTACAAGCACTTTTGCTTTAATTTTTGATAAATCTTTTGCTACAATATTAGGCTGATCTGCTAAAAGTCCAGAAATTTGTTTCAATAAATTCCAGTTCTCGCTAGTGTCTTTTTCTTTAATTTTTGTACTAAACAGTTTTCTCTCGTTCTGAAGACCTTTTACCGCCCATGAATAAATAGCAGTAGAATCAGGTCGTAAATTGGCACCCATCGCTACAATTTTTTTTATTTTTGACTTCCCTGAAATACCCATTTGCAATCCAACAATTCCTCCATCACTCCATCCAATAATACTTATTGAATCCAGTTTTAAGTGATTAACTAATGCTTCAGTATCTTTTGTCATTTGGACAAATGTTAAAGAATCTGTTTTCAACTCTGATTTGCCATGTCCTCTACTATCAAGAGCAATAACTCTATATTTACTTTTAAAATAATCAATCTGATTTCCCATAGATTCTATACTTCCATTATTTCCATGAATCAATAATAAAGGTTCGCCTTTTCCATATTCTTCATAATAGATTTTAGCTCCATTGAGTTCGACAAATTTTCCAACAGCAGAATTTTTACCATAAGGCGTATCAAATTTAAAATTCATCTGAACCTGAGCGTTTGCTATTACACATACAGAATAAGCTAATACGGCCATTAGCAATTTGACTGGTTTCTTCATAAGTAAGTTTTTTTTTAGGATAGTTATTTCTCAAATGTAAGAAAGATTCTAAAAATTTAACAAAATACTTATTGAAAATATTCACTCTAATATTTACAAACAAAAAACCTCGAAAGCATAAACTTTCGAGGTTCTTAGAAATTACTAAATTAATAAACAGATTCTAAAACTATTTTTTTACTGAAAACTTAAAAGTAGTTTTCGTTTTATAATTTTCTCCAGGGTTTAAAACCGTTGTTGGGAAATTTTTCTGGTTTGGAGAATCTGGATAATGTTCAGTTTCTAAACAAAGTCCTGTTCTGTGTGCAAAAGTTCCTCCGTTTGGCATTGGCAAAGTTCCATCAAGGAAATTTCCAGAATAGAACTGAATTCCAGGTTCGTCTGTTGTCATTTCCATAACTCTTCCGCTTGCTGCGTGGTATACTTTTGCAATAATTGTTTTTCCTTTTTCAGGATTGTTCAATACCCAGCAGTGATCGTAACCTTTTCCTCTTTCTAACTGTTCGTTTTTTACTTCGATATCTTTTCCAATTAATTTTGGTTTTCTAAAATCGAAAGGCGTATTCGCAACATCATCTAATTTTCCTGTCGGAATTAAAGTCGCATCAACCGGAACTAATTTATCTGCATTCAAAGTCAATTCGTGATCTAAGATTGTTTTTGTAAAATCTCCCGATAAATTGAAATAAGAATGCTGCGTTAAATTCACAACTGTTTTC
>RCUK01000772.1_pt1 | contig 24028 bp, 10 predicted proteins | sample 2166381 | NCBI WGS metagenome assembly RCUK01 (sample SAMN09932809, study PRJNA488358) | compost metagenome | isolation source: compost soil in an enriched community | place: Germany: Experimental Botanical Garden | reverse complement strand
GTTTGTTGGTAATTATAGTTTTAGTTTTATTAGCAGTTGCATTATGGCAATTGACGAAGATATTTGATCTTACTCAAGTAGGATCTTCTTCGGACGATTCTCAAGTTGCATCAGATAATGACAATAACGTTCAGGGATATATTATGTTTGGCTTTTTAGCTTTCATTTATATATTTACTATTTATGGTTTACTAAAATGGGGTAATTTGGCGCTTCATACTCCTGCTTCTGAGCACGGTGGTTTAGTAGATAATTTAATGAACATTACTTGGGTTTTGATCTTTACAGTTCAAGTAATTACACAAGGTTTATTATACTGGTTTTCTTTTAAATATAAAGGTAACAAAGATAAAAAAGCATTATTTTTTGCTGATAGTAATAAATTAGAAGCTATTTGGAGTATCATTCCTTCTGTTGTTTTAGCTTGTTTGATTCTTTATGGATTGTACGCTTGGAATAACATTATGTTCGTTGATAAAGATGAAGATGTAATCGAAATCGAATTATATGCTCAGCAGTTTAAATGGACTGCAAGATACGCTGGTCAAGATAACGTTTTAGGAAAAGCTAACGTACGTTTGATTGAAGGAGTTAATACTTTAGGGGTTGATATGTCAGATCCTAATGCTCAAGATGATATTGTAGTTTCAGAATTACATATACCAAAAGGAAAAAAAGTTCACTTTAAAATGCGTTCTCAGGATGTATTGCACTCAGCTTACTTCCCTCACTTTAGAGCACAAATGAACTGTGTTCCTGGTATGGTTACAGAATTTGCTTTCGTACCAACTTATACTACTGCAGAATATAGAGAGTTACCATTTATGGTTGAAAAAGTGGCAAACATCAATAAACTTAGAGCAGAGAAAAGTGCTGAGTTAACTGCAAAAGGCGGTACAGCTTTAGATCCTTATACATTTGATTACTTATTATTATGTAATAAAATCTGTGGAGCTTCTCACTATAATATGCAAATGAAAGTTGTAGTTGATACTCCAGAAGATTACAAAAAATGGTTAAGTGAAAAAACTACTTTAGCTCAGGATATTAAAGCTGCAAAAGCAGCTGAGAAGCCAGCTGAAGGAGCTGCACCAACTGCAGATACTGCTGCAAAAGTAATTGACACTGTTAAAACAGTTGTTGATACTGTTAAAGCAGCTGTAGCTAAAGTTGCGATGAAATAATATTATTAAGAAAATTTAAAGTACAAATATATGTCAGCAGAAGCGCACGGTCACGATCACGGACACGATCACGAGCACGAACATCATCATAAAGAAACGTTCATTACTAAATATATTTTTAGTATTGATCACAAAATGATTGCTAAACAATACTTGATTACTGGTATTGTTATGGGAGTAATTGGGATTGCAATGTCCTTGCTTTTCAGAATGCAATTAGCGTGGCCAGAAGAGTCTTTCAAAATATTTAATGTTTTATTAGGAGATAAATTTGCACCTGATGGTGTAATGGCAAATGATATTTATCTGGCTTTAGTTACAATTCACGGTACCATCATGGTATTCTTTGTACTGACGGCAGGTTTGAGTGGAACGTTCAGTAACTTATTGATACCACTTCAAATTGGAGCAAGAGATATGGCATCTGGATTTATGAACATGATTTCATACTGGTTGTTTTTCTTATCAGCAGTTGTAATGTTATGTTCTTTATTTGTTGAAGCTGGACCAGCATCTGCAGGATGGACAATTTATCCTCCTTTGAGTGCATTGCCACAAGCAATTCCTGGATCTGGAACTGGTATGACATTATGGTTAGTATCTATGGCTATTTTTATCGCATCTTCATTGATGGGATCTTTAAATTACATTGTTACTGTACTTAACTTAAGAACTAAAGGAATGTCTATGACTAGACTTCCTCTTACAATCTGGACATTTTTCGTAACAGCTATTATTGGTGTTATTTCATTCCCAGTATTATTATCTGCAGCTTTATTATTGATTTTTGATAGAAGTTTTGGTACTTCATTCTTCTTATCTGATATCTATATTGCAGGAGAGGTTTTACATTACCAAGGAGGTTCTCCAGTATTGTTTGAGCACTTATTCTGGTTCTTAGGTCACCCTGAGGTTTACATCGTAATCTTACCAGCAATGGGTCTTGTTTCTGAAATTATGGCTACGAACTCTCGTAAACCAATCTTCGGATATAGAGCGATGATTATGTCAGTTCTTGCAATTGCATTCTTATCAACTATTGTATGGGGTCACCACATGTTTATCTCTGGTATGAATCCTTTCTTAGGATCTGTATTTACTTTTACAACTTTATTGATTGCAATTCCATCTGCTGTAAAAGCGTTCAACTGGATTACAACTTTATGGAAAGGTAACTTACAATTTAACCCTGCAATGTTATTCTCTATTGGAATGGTTTCTACTTTCATCACTGGAGGTTTAACAGGGATCATTTTAGGAGATAGTACTTTAGATATTAACGTTCACGATACTTACTTCGTAATTGCTCACTTTCACTTAGTAATGGGTATCTCTGCACTTTACGGAATGTTTGCTGGTATTTACCACTGGTTCCCTAAAATGTACGGAAGAATGTTAAACAAAAACTTAGGTTATATCCACTTCTGGGTAACTGCAGTTTGTGCTTACGGAGTTTTCTTCCCAATGCACTTTATCGGATTAGCTGGTTTACCAAGACGTTATTATACAAATACTAACTTCCCATTATTTGATGATTTACAAAATGTGAATGTTTTAATTACAACATTTGCTCTTGTAGGAGGTGCATTTCAGTTAGTATTTTTGTACAACTTCTTTAGCAGTATTTTCTACGGTAAAAAAGCAGTTCAGAATCCATGGAGATCTACAACTTTAGAGTGGACTACTCCAGTTGAGCATATTCACGGAAACTGGCCAGGAGAAATTCCTCACGTATACCGTTGGCCGTATGACTACAGTAACCCAAATCATGATGTAGATTTTGTTCCTCAAAATGTACCAATGAAAGAAGGTGAAGAAGTTTTACACCACTAAAAATAATCAAAGGCTATCAGAAATGATAGCCTTTTTTGTTTAGTTAAAGTTTTAATCGTTCAGTCTTGCTATTTTACAAACTGATTAGTTTATATATCTTTGTAGGATGAATGAAAATCTAGATCCTACTACTAAAGGATATAACTCAGAAGAGTTAGATCTTGAAAAAAGATTGCGTCCGCTATCATTTGATGATTTTGCCGGACAAGATCAAGTTTTGGAAAATTTAAAAGTCTTCGTTGCCGCTGCTAATCAGCGTGGTGAAGCACTCGATCATGCACTTTTTCACGGACCTCCTGGTTTAGGAAAAACGACTTTGGCAAATATATTGGCTAACGAACTGCAAGTTGGTATTAAAATTACTTCTGGTCCCGTATTGGACAAGCCTGGAGATCTGGCTGGTCTGCTGACAAACTTAGATGAAAGAGACGTTTTGTTCATTGATGAAATTCATCGATTAAGTCCTGTTGTTGAGGAATATTTATATTCTGCAATGGAAGACTTCAAGATTGATATCATGATTGAATCTGGACCAAATGCGAGAACAGTTCAAATTAATTTGAATCCCTTTACTTTGATTGGAGCTACAACGCGATCTGGATTATTAACGGCTCCAATGCGAGCCCGTTTCGGTATATCGTCACGATTACAATATTATACAACAGAACTTTTAACCACTATTGTTGAAAGAAGTGCATCTATTCTAAAAATGCCTATTGATTTAGAAGCTGCAATTGAAATTGCAGGAAGAAGCCGTGGAACTCCTCGTATTGCAAATGCATTATTAAGAAGAGTTCGTGATTTTGCTCAAATTAAAGGAAATGGAAGAATTGATATAGAAATTTCAAGGTATGCTTTAAAAGCCTTAAATGTAGATGCTCATGGTTTGGATGAAATGGATAATAAAATATTACTTACTATAATAAATAAATTTAAAGGCGGCCCAGTAGGACTTTCTACTTTGGCTACAGCTGTTAGTGAAAGCAGTGAAACTATAGAAGAAGTTTATGAACCTTTCTTAATTCAGGAAGGATTTATCATGAGAACACCTCGAGGGAGAGAAGTTACTGATAAAGCGTATAAACATCTCGGAAAAATAAACACAAATATACAAGGAGGTTTGTTTTAATTGTATGTCCGACAAGTTTAAATATACTTACCCTCAGAATTTATCTTTGCTTAGATTTTTTAAGGATGCTGAAGGTGTTCGTAGAAATCCGATTCCCTTTCATAAAAGATATTTTGAGAAATTTGGAGATTCTTTTTCTATACGAATTGGTTTTTCTAAGTATATAATCTTGTCACGAGATAATGAAATTGCACAGCATATTTTAGTTAAGAATCAAAAGAATTATAATAAATCTAAATTTCAGTCGGTTTATCTTTCCAAATACTTAGGAAAGGGACTTTTAACTAGCGATGGTGATTTTTGGTTAAAACAGAGACGACTTATTCAGCCGGCATTTCATAAACAAAAAATGAATCAGCTGGTTGATAATATGAATCTGACTATTGCTTCGGAAGTAAATAATTTAGTTGAAGAAAAGCCAATAGATCTTTTTCCGGTTATGAGTAATCTTGCGTTTAATGTTGTCGCAAAATCTTTATTCCAGCTGTCGAATGCTGAGAATAAATTTCATCGCATTAAATTTATTATAGAAGAAGTGCAAAACTTCTTGATTAAGGAAATTAGACTTCCGCATAAAGCTTGGTGGTTTTCAGTAAGTGGACAGGTCAAGAAACATCTTAAGTTAGCGGAGGAAAATAATAATATTATTAAGGAAATCATCGAAGAAAGAAAAGCTTCGAATGTAGAAATTAATGATTTATTGAACATGCTTCTAGAAACCAGATATGAAGATACGGGCGAAAGCATGTCTATTGAACAATTGATTGATGAAATTAAAGTTCTCTTTATTGCAGGACATGAAACTACGGCAAACGCATTAACTTTTACACTTTATCTTTTAGGAAGATATCCCGATGTTCAACAAAAGGTGTTTGAGGAGATTATTGAGGTTGAATCGCAAACAAGCAATAGTATCGAGCAGCTTCAAAAAATGGTCTATACGAATGCCGTTTTGAACGAGTCTATGCGTTTATATCCGCCAGCTTGGATTACTGACAGACAAAATCTTGAGGATGATTCTTTGGCTGAATTTAAAATTAAAAAAGACACTTTGATTGGAGTTTCTTTTTATGAATTGCACCGTAATCCAAAATATTGGAATAATCCTGATGAATTCATTCCAGAACGATTTCTTGGGGAACAAAAAAAGGAATCAATGCAATATTTTTATCCTTTTGGAGCTGGTCCTAGAATGTGTATCGGAACTGGATTTGCCATTTATGAAATGTGTTTAACGATATCTCAGATTGTTAAAAAGTATACTATTAAATCTGATAATGATACCGTTCAGTTTAACCCACTAATTACTTTAAAACCTATTAACGTTGAAGTTTCATTTTCTAAACGATGAGTATCAATTCAAAAGAAACATATTCAAAATTTATAAAAGAAGAAGCAAAAAGACTTGGCTTTCTTTCTTGCGGTATTTCGAAAGCAGGTTTTTTAGAGCAAGAAGCTCCTCGACTTGAAAATTGGCTTAAGAATAATCGGAATGGTCAGATGGCTTATATGGAAAACCATTTTGACAAACGTTTAGATCCTACTTTATTGGTAGATGATGGTAAAAGTGTTGTATCGCTTTTACTTAACTACTATCCAGATTCTTTCCAAAATGATGAAAGTTTTAAGATTTCTAAATATGCTTATGGACAAGATTATCATTTTGTAATTAAAGATAAGCTAAAAGAACTTCTTCATTCTATTCAAGAAAATATTGGCGAAGTTTCTGGACGCGCTTTTGTCGATTCTGCCCCCGTTTTAGATAAAGCTTGGGCAGCAAAGAGCGGTTTAGGCTGGATTGGAAAAAACAGTAACCTGATTACTCAAAAGGTTGGCTCTTTTTACTTCATTGCAGAACTTATTATTGATTTAGAATTAGAATATGATCATGCTGTTACAGACCATTGTGGCTCTTGTACTGCTTGTATCGATGCCTGTCCCACGCAGGCAATTGTAGCTCCGTACATTGTAGATGGAAGTAAATGTATTTCGTACTATACCATCGAATTAAAAGAAAACCTTCCTGAAGAAATGAAAGGAAAATTTGATGAATGGATGTTTGGATGTGATACTTGCCAAGATGTTTGCCCCTGGAATCGATTTTCAAAACCGCACTCAGAACCTTTATTTGATCCGAATCCAGACTTGCTTTCTTTTACTAAAAAAGATTGGTTAGAGATTACTGAGGAGACTTTTCGAGCAGTCTTTAAAAATTCCCCTATCAAAAGAACAAAATTTGATGGTTTAAAGCGTAATATCAAATTTTTGCAATAGCACTTGCTATTTAGTTTTTTTGTTATGTAGTTGATTTTCAATAATATTATTGGAAAATCATTTTGTTTTTTGTCTTTTCTGCTTCTTACGTTTAATTACTTATTTGTCAATAAATTCTGTAGGAATTTTAAATTATCGCAATTATTTAAGAAAATTCAGTCCTTTCATTGTCAAATGTTTACATAATTTTAATTTTTAAGCGATGAACAATTGTTAAAAACGGTTGTTTGACGAGTTTATGTGCACTTTGTCGGAATAATAAGGTTCGATTTGATTTCGCGATTTACTTTCGCACTTTCCAAATCTACTTAATTTAAAACCAGTGAGACTTTTATAGTCTTAATTTACTATATGACAATGGTCTGCATAATGTCTTTTTTATATGTATGTCTTGAAAAAGCTGTTCTAAGTTTTTTTAAATCCATTTTATATTTTTTCTCATATCTCATCAATATGCTAAAAACAATCATCTGTTTTTTAGTACCCGAAATTTCTGTTCCACAAACTCAAGTTGTCTATGCGTAACTCTACTTTTTGTAAGCCTGGATTTTCTAGGCTAATTTTTCTTATTGTTTTTTTATTACTAACTGTGTACAGTGCTTCTGCTCAATTTTATACTAAGCATTACATTGCGCCAGCTCCTTGGCAATATTTTAGTAAAGCAAATGAACTTGTAATTTCTACAAATTCGATTGCAGATGTTGATATTACAGTCGCAAAAAGTGATGGTACAACAGTGACAACTTTGAAAGCTAAAAAAGGAAGTCCAGCAGTGTATAGATTTTCACTTTTAGCAAGAGATCTTCCAATGAATGCTTTGAATACTGTTCTTAACGGAGTAGGATTAATCGTAACAAGCACTGGACCTACAGCTGTAAACTTGAGAAATATTGCTTCAGATGATTATGACAAAGATGAAAACAGAGATGCTAATATAAAGGGAAACGCAGCTCTAACAAGTTTTGGAGATGCTGGGCTTGGAATAAGATTTAGAGTTGGTTATTATAGAGATGGATCATTGGGAACTTTTAGTTCTTTTGGTGAACAAAGGCCGATATATAGTATTATGGCTACCGCTAATAATACTACTATAAAAATTAACAATGCTGTTACAGCTACATTAAATCTTGGGCAGAGTTATTTATTTAAAGCACCAATAGGAACATTAGTGGAATCATCAAATCCGATTGTTATGAATACGGCGGCGGCGATAGATATGCCTGGCGGCTGTGGAGATGGCGCTTACAATCAAATACCTCCTGAATCTGTTTTAGGAACTGAATATTTTCTTGAAAGAGGAACTGGTAATGACACTGCTGAACAAACTACGGTTGTGGCAACAAAAGATGATACTAATATTACAGTGGAGAGTTATTCAACTACAGGAGTTTTAGTAAATAGAACAACTATAAATTTAGCATCGGCAGGATCCTTTCACACTTTTATAAATGGTGTAAAAAATACAAGTTTTACTGCATCAAGAATTATTGCAGACAAAAGAGTGGCAGTATATTCTGGTACAGCGCAAAATTGTGAAGTTGATATTTCGACAATTGCTCCAGTATCAGAATGTGGTGGATCAGAGTTTGTAGAAACATCAAAATTTAAAAACTATAAATTAGAAAATTTAGACTATTTTGGATATATTTTATTAAGAAGTTCTTCTGAAGATGTTACAATTAATGGTGTAAAAACAACCAGTATAGCTGGAGTTAAAGCACGTTATCAAATAGGTTCTACAGGCTGGTATATAATAAATTTTAATAGTGAACAAATTGGGAGACCTGAAGTTCTTTCTATTGAGAGTAAAGCTAAACTTACCGTTTCTATCGTGCAACAAGCAGGAGGTTTCTCTATGGCTGGTTTTTTCTCGACTTTTGCATCTCTACCAGATGATCCTACCTTAACTTATATTGAAGGAGGTGGGTGTACAAACAATTCTGCTAGATTAACAACGCAAACAGGTTTTGATCCTTATCAATGGTATTACAATGGAACAGCAATTAGTGGAGCTAATTCTTCTACATATATTGCAACAAAGACAGGTAATTATTCGGTGTCTTATACATTAGCATGTGGAGCTCAAACTCCTTCTAAAACAGCCTCGGTAATTTTGTGTACCGATTTAGGAATTACTAAAACAGTTGATATTGCGACACCTTGTATTGGCTCTAATGTGGAGTTTACAGTTAAAGTTAGTAATTTGGGGGGAAATAATGTTTCCGGAATTTCAGTAACTGATTTGCTTCCTTCTGGTTATACTTATGTTAGCTCAATACCATCAGTTGGTATTTACGATTCAACGACAGGGATTTGGTCTATTGGTGATGTAGAAGCACAATCTTCAATGACATTAAAAATTGTTGCAACTGTAAATGCATCTGGAAATTACACCAATACAGCATCATTACCAAATGGAATAGATACGAATACAGCGAACAACTCTGCGAGTGCCGCGGTAAATCCAAAGTCTGCAAATCTTGTTGTTACAAATCCAGCTTCAGTTTGTGCTCCTTCAACTGTTAATTTGACGGCTTCTGCTGTTACAGCAGGAAGTTCTTCAAATCTGACACTTTCTTATTGGACAAATTCAGGAGCTACGGCATCGTTGTCTTCACCGAATGCTGTTACCGCATCAGGAACTTATTATATAAAAGCAGTTTCTGCTGATGGATGTACATTTGTAAAGCCAGTTGTGGTGACAATTAATCCGCAACCTAGTGTGCCTACTATTACTTCAAGAACTAATAATGCTAATATAAATAATGGCTCAATTAGTTGCTTTGGAGGAACCAGTATTATTTTAAGAGCAACTAGTAGCGCGGGGTATTTATGGTCAACAGGAGAAACTACACAAGATATTACTGTTACTACAGATGGTACCTATTCGGTTAAAGTACTTAATAGTTTAGGTTGTATAAGCGATAGCTCTTCTGGAGTTTTTGTTACATTTACACCGACAGCTCCAACAGCTGCTGCTAATCAATCATTTTGTGCTTCTGAAAATAAGAAAGTAAAGGATTTGGTAGCAACAGGGTCAAATTTAAAATGGTACAGTGCTTCAACAAATGGAACGCAATATGCAGAAAATGCAACATTAACTGCTGGAAATTATTATGTTAGTCAAACTTCCGCAAATGGATGCGAAAGTTCAAGAACTCAAGTAAAAGTAACAATAAGTGCTTCATCTGCGCCTGTTGCTTCAGCACAAACATTTTGCTTTGCTGAGAACAAAAAAATTAGTGATTTAAATTTAGGGGTTTCCGGTAATAACTTAAAATGGTACAACCAATTATCAGGGGGAACGCAATATGCAGGAACAGAAACATTAGTTACAGGGAATTATTATGTAAGCCAAACAGCGGGTACTTGTCCAGAAAGTGCTAGAACATTGGTTGTTGTAACAATAAATAATGTTCCCTCTGCACCAACAGCATCATCTCAGACTTTTTGTGCAACAGATTCAAAAACAGTAAATGATTTAAAAGTTACTTCAGGAAGTAATTTAAAATGGTATAATCAATTAACTGGGGGAACACTTTATAATGGAACTGAAACACTATCATCAGGGAATTATTATGTAAGCCAAACAAATGACTGTGGAGAGAGCACAAGAACTACAGTCTCTGTAACAGTAAATAATACCGCTGCCCCTACAGCTTCGGCTCAAACTTTTTGTTCTGGAGAATTAAAAAAAGTAAGCAATTTATCTCCATCAGGAGCAGCATATAAATGGTATAGTGCCAATACTGGTGGTACTTTGTATTCAGGAAATGAAACACTTGCGACAGGAACTTATTATGTAAGCCAGATAGCAAATGGATGCGAAAGTTTAAGAACAGCTGTTAATGTAATTGTAAATGAAACTCCGGCAGCACCTTCAGCATCAGCGCAGACTTTCTGTTCGTCAGAAAATAAAAAAGTAAAAGATTTAGTTGCGACAGGATCTAACTTAAAATGGTATAATTCTAGCACAGGCGGGACACAATATTTAGGAGATGAAACTTTAGCTTCAAGTAATTATTACGTAAGTCAAACACTTAATGCCTGTGAAAGCACAAGACTTTTAGTATCTGTTACTGTAAATCCTACACCTGCAACACCTTCTATTTCTGCAGATGGAGCAACAATATTCTGTCAAGGTGGTAGTGTAGTTTTGACTTCTACAGGAGGAAGCGGTTACTTGTGGTCAACAGGAGCAACAACACAGTCTATTACTGTATCAGCTTCAGGAAATTATAGTGTTCAGGTGACAAATGCTTCTGGATGCCCTAGTTCATTTTCAACCCCCGTTACTGTAACTGTAAATTCAATACCAACAGCACCAACAGCTTCAGCTCAAACATTCTGTTCATCGGACAATAAAAAAGTAGGCGATCTGTCTCCATCTGGAGCATCGTATAAATGGTACAGCGCCAATACGGGCGGAACTCTGTACACGGGAACTGAAATGCTTTCAACAGGAACGTATTATGTAAGCCAGACCACAAACGGATGCGAGAGTTCGAGAACTTCGGTATCGGTTACGGTGAATACTACGCCAACAGCACCAACAGCTTCAGCTCAAACATTCTGTTCATCGGACAATAAAAAAGTAGGCGATCTGTCTCCATCTGGAGCATCGTATAAATGGTACAGCGCCAATACGGGCGGAACTCTGTACACGGGAACTGAAATGCTTTCAACAGGAACGTATTATGTAAGCCAGACCACAAACGGATGCGAGAGTTCGAGAACTTCGGTATCGGTTACGGTGAATTCGATGCCATCTGCGCCAATATTAAGCGATATAATACAACCATCATGTTTAGTTGCGACTGGAAGCTTTACTATTAATAATTACAATTCAGCTTATAATTATATAATAACTCCTTCAACTGGAGTTACCAATAATGCAGGTACAATTACAGCACCAGCAGGAAGTTATACTATTTCTGTATATTCTAATGGATGTTCTTCAGGTGATGTGAGTTTTGTTATTAAATCAATCTTATGTGCAAATGATGATGATTTCGGAACAAAATCTTCAGGATCAACATCAGCAACTATCGGAAATGTAAAAACAAACGATACTTTAGATGGAGTATTTGTAACTTCTACTAATACAGTCGTTATGGTTGATTCATCAGGGCCATTGAGCGTTGACGCAAACGGAGATGTTACTCTTGCGGCAAACACACCAAGTGGTACTTACAGCATCACCTATGAAATCTGTGAGAAAAACGCAAACCCTGCAAACTGTAAAACAGGAGCTGCAGAAGTTAAAGTCGCAAACACAATAGACGCAGTAATAGATACTGTTACTCCAATTAATGGAAACATTGGCGGAACAACACTATCTTTAATAGGAAACGATAAATTAAACGGAAACCAAGCAGTAATTGGAACTAATTCAGGAGAAGTTACAATAAATATTGTTGGCACTTTACCATCTGGATTAACATTAAATGTAAATGGAACTATTACTATCGCGCCAAATACGCCAAAAGGAAATTATAGTGTAGAATATATAATATGTGAAGTAGGTGCAGTTCCTGCAAACTGCGATTCAGTAACTATTACAATACCGGTAACAGCAGGGAATCTTGTAGCAAATGAAGATATTGTTCCTTCATTTTTAGGATCAAATGTGCCTCAGACACTAGGAAAAAACGTTTTTGATAATGACACAAAAAATGCTCAGCCATTAAATCCGTCAGATGTAACGCTTAAAACAACTGTGGCAGATGCAAAAGGATATTTGACTGTAGACACAGATGGAAACATTGTTTTAGGCGCAAATCCACCGACAGGAGATTATGAACTGACTTATGAAATCTGCGAGAAACTGAATCCGGACAACTGCAGTTCAAATACTGTGAAAGTAACTGTTGGTACGCCAGTAATTGATGCAGTTGAAGATACAGTAGCTTCAATAAACGGAAATATCGGAGGAACAACAATTTCATTAATTGCAAATGATAAATTAAACGGAAGCCCAATCTTAGTTGGAACAGCAGCCGGAGAAGTTAAGTTTGAAATTATCGGAACGCTTCCAACAGGACTTACTTTAAATTCAGACTACACAATTACAGTTGCGCCAAATACGCCAAAAGGAGATTATAAGGTAGAATATAAAATCTGCGAAAACACGAATCCAACAAACTGCGATTCAGTAACTATTACAATACCGGTAACAGCAGGGAATCTTGTAGCAAATGAAGATATTGTTCCTTCATTTTTAGGATCAAATGTGCCTCAGACACTAGGAAAAAACGTTTTTGATAATGACACAAAAAATGCTCAGCCATTAAATCCGTCAGATGTAACGCTAAAAACTACAGCGGCAGATCCAAAAGGATATTTGACTGTAGATACAGATGGAAACATTGTTTTAGGAGCTAATCCGCCAGCGGGAGATTATGAACTGACTTATGAAATCTGTGAGAAACTGAATCCAGACAACTGCAGTTCAAATACTGTAAAAGTGACTGTTGGTACGCCAGTAATTGATGCAGTTGAAGATTTGATAGCTTCGATAAATGGAAATATCGGAGGGACGACAATTTCATTAATTGCAAATGATAAATTAAACGGAAATCCAATTGTGGTTGGGACTGCAGCTGGAGAAGTTAAGTTTGAAATCGTGGGAACGCTTCCGACAGGATTAACTTTAAATTCAGATTATACTATTACTGTTGCGCCAAATACGCCAGCAGCAGATTATAATGTAGAATATAAAATCTGTGAAAATACAAATCCAACAAATTGTGATTCAGTTATCATTACTGTACCAGTAACAGCAGGAAATCTTGTAGCAAATGAAGATTTAGTGCCATCAGCAGTTGGAGTAAATATTTCGCAGAAAGTAATTAACGTTTTTGAGAATGATACTAAAGATGGAAATAAATTAGCTCCATCAGATGTTGATCTGAAAGTAACTCAAGCAGATCCAAAAGGATATTTAACTGTAGACGCAGAAGGAAATGTTGTACTAGCACCTAATGCACCTGCAGGAGAATATGAATTAACATACACAATCTGCGAAAAATTAAATCCAAATAACTGTGACTCAAATATTGTAAAAGTTACGGTAGCTGAACCCAAAATGACAGTAAAAGCAAACAGCTATTGTTCGAACAATGTTCCTTATGTTAATTATACAGTTACACCAGATAATTTCACAACAAATAATCTATTGACAGTAAAATGGATTGATAGTAATAATAATGTTGTGGCAACTGAGACAAATCTGCCATTAAGCGGAAATATTTTATGGCCGGGAGCAGAAATTGACAGTAATCAAAACGGAATAGATTGGCCAGGATGGATTTTAAATAACGGAATATGGGCAGAAGGAGCAGACGGATTTGAAGCTACCAGAAATGGAGTGAAACTTGAATTTTCATTAAACCCTACTGTTTCAGTTTCTGTTGCTTATCCACCGGCAACGCCAGATTGTAACGCACGTCCAACATTTAGCATAAAAGCAAATAATGACGAGGCAGGACCTATAAATGTGAAAAAAGGAGCAGATGCTACGATTAATATTTTTGAAAATGATTTATTAAACGGAGCAAAAATTAAAGCTTCAGATGTTGTTTTATCGGTTCCAGATGTACATCCAAATATTTCATTGAACGCAGATGGTTCAATCAATATTGCAACAAATACGCCTGATGGAGTTTACGAACTGACGTATCAGATTTGTGAAGCTGCAAACTCATCAAATTGCAGTCAGGCAGTAATTAAAATTACAGTTGACAATGTTGTAGACCCAGCTCCGCCAACAGAAAATAAAATTACATTGAACAACGACAATGATGTTAGTGCCGACGGAATTAACGGTTCATTAGAATTTGTAAATGTTTTAGATAATGATTTGATAAACGGACAGCCAATAAATCCTGCAGATGTTACAATTAAGCCTTTAACAGAAAGTCCGTATTTTGAATGGAATGCTGACGGAACAGTAAATGTTAAGCCAAACACCCCAGGAGGAAATTATCCGTTAACTTATCAGGTTTGCGAAAAAGCAAATTCGTCAAATTGTTCTTCTGCGACATTAAATGTTTTTGTAGAAGTGCCTGCTATTTCTGTTGTTAAAACAGCAGTTTTCAATGACGAAAATAAGAGCGGTTTTGCAAACGCAGGAGAAACCATAACATACAAATTTACAGTAACCAATACAGGAAATGTGCCTCTTGTAGGAATCACAGTAAACGATCCATTGCCAGGAGTAGTAGTTTCTGGACAAGCAATCAATTTGGGTGTAAACGAATCTAATGAAACTAATTTTATAGCAGTTTACAAAATCACTCAAGAAGATATTAATCGTGGCAGTGTGAGTAATCAGGCAACTGTAAAAGGAAGCAGTGTAAGAGGAGTTGTAGTTGAAGATCAGTCAGACGACGCAAGCAATAGCGGAGATAGTCCAACAGTCTTAGACCTAAACGGATGTTCAATTAAAGTAATGAATGCTTTCTCTCCAAACGGAGACAGTAAGAATGCAAGATTCTACATTAGAGGAATTGAATGTTATCCAGATAATACGGTTGAAATTTATAACCGTTGGGGAGTTTTGGTTTTCAATATAGATCAGTATAACAATAATGATAGGGTTTTTGTTGGATATTCTAACGGACGTTCTACCATCAAACAAACAGATGGTCTTCCAGTTGGAACGTATTTCTATATCTTAAAATACAAAGACAGCGCTCAGAAGTCTCACCAAGAATCTGGTTACTTATACCTTAATAAATAAAATGGAATACGGCTTAGGTAAAGCTAAGCCGTTCTAAAGCTTAATAAATGAAAAAATTAATTTTAGTTTTTATGTTTTTTTCGATTGTGTCAAATGCGCAGCAAGACGCGCAGTACACGCAATACATGTACAACACAATCGAAGTCAATCCAGCGTATGCAGGTTCACGTGGAGCTTTAAGCGTTTTTGGTTTATATCGTACACAATGGATTGGGTTAGATGGAGCGCCAGAAACGAGTACTTTTTCGGTTAATACACCTTTAAAAAATAGCGATTTAGGACTTGGAGTTTCTTTGGTAAATGATAAAATTGGGCCAACTGTAGAAAATACTTTATCGGCAGATTTGTCTTATACAATTCCAACTTCAGAATCTTGGAATTTATCTTTTGGTATAAAAGGGACAGCCAATCTTTTCAACATCGATATTAATAAATTGAGTTATGAAGATCAGGACGATCCGCAATTTCAGAATCTGAAAAATAAATTTTCGCCAAATGTTGGAGCCGGAATTTATTATCATTCAGACAGAGCTTACATCGGATTATCGGTTCCTAATTTTATAGAAACAAATCGTTATGATTCAGATGATGTGGCTATTTTCAAAGAGAAAATCAATTATTATTTAATAGCAGGTTATGTATTTAATCTGGATCGTTTAGAATACATAAAATTCAAACCAGCCTTAATGGCCAAAATGGTAGAAGGAGCACCTTTACAAGTTGATGTTTCAGGAAATTTCATGTTTAATGACAAATTCGTTCTAGGACTTGCTTATCGTTGGAGCGCCTCTGTGAGTGCTATGGCAGGATTTCAAGTAACAAAAGGAATGTATATAGGTTATGGTTACGATCATGAAACTACACAATTAAGAAAATACAATTCTGGATCTCACGAGATTTTCCTAAGATTCGAATTCTTTAATAATTACAATAAAATGATATCCCCAAGATTCTTTTAATACAACCTATGAAAGCTATAAAATTAATTTTAATCTTTTTACTATCTAGTTTTATTTCAAATGTGAATGCGCAAAACCCATTTACAACTATGAACATAAAATATGCAGATAAAAAATACGAAGAGTACGCTTACGCGGATGCAATAAAAGTTTACGAGAGTTTGGTAACTGAGCAGACTACCGACCAAGGAATAATTCAGCGTTTAGCAAATTCATATTATTTTAATGGAGAACTAAAAAGCGCATTAAAATGGTACGAACAATTATTTATAATAAACGAAAACCAAGAGGCTGAATATTTATATCGATATGCACAATCATTAAAATCAGCAGGAGATTATCGCAAGTCTGATGAGGTTTTGCACAAATTCAATCAAAAGGCAACTGCAGAAAAAAGAGCAGATTTAATCAGAAGTGAGAAAAATTATCTTGAAGAAATAAAAGAGAATTCAGGACGATTTCAAATAGCCGACGCGGGAGTTAATTCTCGATATTCAGATTACGGAAGTGTTGTTTATAATAATAAAATCATCTTTACTTCTGCACGCGATACAGGCGGAGTTGTTAAAGCTAATTTTCAATGGACAAACAGATCTTTCTCTAGATTATACACAGCCGATTTACTACCAGACGGAAGCGTTGGAAAACCAGAACTTTTAGTAAAAAGAAAAAAAGACAATTTCAATGAGTCAAGTCCGATTTTTACAAAAGACGGACGCACAATGTATTTTACCCGAAATAATTTTACAGATGGTAAAAGACGTAGCAACGATAAAAACGTAACGCTTCTTAAATTATACAAAGCAGAATTGATAGATAACGAATGGAAAAATGTTGCAGAACTTCCGTTCAATAGCGATCAATACAGTACGGCGCATCCAGCTTTAAGTGTTGATGAGAAAACATTATATTTTGCATCAGATATGCCAGGAACTTTAGGTCAGTCTGATATTTTTAAAGTTGCAATCAATCAAGACGGAAGTTTTGGAATACCTGAAAATCTCGGATCAGCAATCAATACAGAAGCAAGAGAAACTTTTCCGTTTATTTCTGGAGATAACGAATTGTATTTTGCAACTGATGGTCGTCCAGGTTTAGGCGGATTGGATATTTTTGCTTCAAGAATAAAAACTAACGGAACTTTTGATGATGTTTTAAATGTTGGCGAACCTGTAAATAGCAAACAAGACGATTTTGCTTTCAGTATTGACAGCAAAAGCAGAAGCGGTTATTTTTCTTCAAACAGAGAAAACGGACTAGGTTTAGATGATATTTACAGATTTACAGAAACAAGAAGATTAATCTGCGAACAAAATTTATCTGGAACGGTTACCGATGCAGAAACAAATGAGATATTGGCGAACACGTCTCTGACTTTGTTTAATGAAAAATTTGATCCAGTTGGAACAATCACTACAGACGAAAAAGGAAATTACATTTTTCCTGATTTAAGATGTGGTAAAAAATATACCATTAGAACTGCTAAAAACGATTATAATGCAAAAGAAGTTGCGGTAACAATCCTTAAAGAAAAAGGAGAAACTACTCAAATGATTGCATTAAATAAAGTATTTAAGCCACTTGTTGCAAAGACTGTAGCCATTAAAAAAACGGCAATCAGTCCAGTAAAAGTGGGTTCTATTAGAGTAGGAGTAGACATAGCTAAACTATTAAATCTTCCTATGAATTTCTTTGATTTGGGTAAAGCCACAATCAAGAAAACATCAGAACCGCAATTAATGAAAGTCGTAAATCTTTTAAATGAATATCCAACAATGAAACTAGATATTCGTTCGCATACAGACAGTCGTTCTTCTTCAGAAAGCAATCAGATTCTTTCGGAAAAAAGAGCACAGTCAACTAAAAACTGGCTTATTCAAAAAGGAATTAGCGAAGACAGATTAACCGCAAAAGGTTATGGCGAAACACAATTAGTAAACAAATGTGCAGATGGCGTAAAATGTACAGAAAAACAGCATATGCAAAATAGACGAAGCGAGTTTATTATTGTATCAATTTAAAAATCATTTCTTTATAAATTATAAAACCCCTTTTTCAAAATTTTGGAAAAGGTTTTTTTTGTTTAGAAATAATCCCTACGGTATAATGGTTTGGGGTGTGATTATTTTTTTTCTACCAATCAGTCACTCCTAGCGGAGTGGTTTTTCACCCATTATATATAATTCGAAATCCACTCCGTTAGGAGTGACTGATTGGTAGGCAAATGTTTATCCGTATTCATAATGTCCCGTAGGGACATTTGATAGGTTACTAAAATCAATTAATCAATTATGAGATTTATATTTTATTGTCTGTACATCAGAACGTTAAAAAATCTAATTTTCCTCAAAAAACAATTCTAAACAAATTCATTCTTTACACTATAATTTATAAAATTCAAATTTTGGTATATTATATTTAAAATGAATTAGTTATGTTTTTAAAAAATCGATTTCGCTGTAGATTGTGTTTGTTTTTGTTTTAACTTTATAATCCTAAAAATTTTTCATTATGACTGTAGATCAAATACTTAAAGCAAAAGGAAGAAATGTTTATTCTATTTTCTCCAATTTAACGGTTTATGATGCGTTAAAAGTTATGGGAGAAAAAAACATTGGAGCAATTTTAGTTATGGATGATAATGTTTTAAAAGGAATATTATCGGAAAGGGATTACGCCCGAAAAATTGTACTGAAAGATAAATCTTCAAAAGAAACTTTTGTTCATGAGATTATGGAAAGTAATGTTTTTACAGTAAAACTTTCAGATAATCTTGAAGATTGTATGGAACTTATGAGCGAAAAAAGAATAAGACACTTGCCTGTTTTAGAAGACGGAAATGTGGTTGGAGTTATTTCAATCAGCGATGTAGTGAAGGCAATTATAGAAATTCAGAAAGACACAATCAACCATTTGAATTCTTATATTTCTCAATAAAGGATGCCTAAAAACGATAAAAATTTAAAATGAGTCCAATTCTATTGGACTTTTTTTATTTATCCGAATAGATTTTAGGAAAAGAAAACGCTAAAAAGACTCCATTTTAAAACAAGACTTATATCTTTGTAAGCTAGAATAAAAGCTAAAAACAATGAACAAAGAGAGTAAAAGAAGAGAAGCGTTACTGTATCACGCAGAACCAACTCCAGGAAAAATTCAGGTAGTTCCAACAAAAAAATATGCAACCCAGAGAGACTTATCATTGGCTTATTCGCCAGGAGTTGCAGAACCATGTTTAGAAATCGCAGCAAACAAAGAAGACGTTTATAAATATACAGCAAAAGGAAATTTAGTAGCCGTAATTTCAAACGGTACAGCTGTTTTAGGACTTGGAAATATTGGTCCAGAAGCAGGAAAACCTGTAATGGAAGGAAAAGGTTTATTATTTAAAATTTTCTCAGACATCGATGTTTTTGATATTGAAATCGATACCGAAAATGTTGAAGAATTTATTCAGACTGTAAAAAATATTGCTCCAACTTTTGGAGGTATCAATCTTGAAGATATCAAAGCTCCAGAATCTTTTGAAATAGAAAGAAGGCTGATTGAAGAATTGGATATTCCAGTTATGCACGACGACCAGCACGGAACAGCAATTATCTCTTCTGCAGCTTTAATCAATGCACTTGAGTTAGCAGGTAAAAAAGCTGAAGATGTAAAAATGGTAGTTTCTGGTGCAGGATCTGCTGCAATTGCTTGTACAGATTTATATGTTTCACTTGGAGTAAAAGTAGAAAACATTTTAATGTACAACAGTAAAGGACTTTTAACAAAAGATAACCCAGCATTATCAAATTTGCAATTAAAGTATGCTATTGATGGAGCTAAAATTCCTTTAGAAGAAGCAGTAAAAGGCGCTGACGTTTTCATCGGATTATCTTCTGGAGATATTCTTTCGTCAGAAATGTTATTAACAATGGCTAATAATCCGATTGTATTTGCAATGGCAAATCCAAATCCGGAAATCGATTATAATTTGGCTGTAGAAACTCGTAAAGATGTTATTATGGCTACGGGACGTTCAGATTTTCCTAATCAGGTAAATAACGTTTTAGGTTTTCCTTATATTTTTAGAGGTGCACTAGACGTAAGAGCGACAAAAATTAATGAAGAAATGAAAATGGCGGCTGTAAAAGCTTTAGCTATTTTGGCAAAAGAACCAGTTCCAGAACAAGTTAACGTAGCGTATGGTGCAACAAAACTTGGTTTTGGACAAGAATATATCATTCCTAAACCATTCGATCCTAGATTGATTACTGTTGTAGCGCCTGCAGTTGCAAGAGCAGCAATGGAATCTGGAGTAGCAAAAAATCCTATTACAGACTGGGCAGCTTATGAAGATGTGCTTCGCGAACGTATGGGGAACGATAACAAAATGGTGCGTTTGATTACAAATCGCGCTAAGTTAGATCCTAAACGAATTGTTTTTGCAGAAGCAGATCAATTAAATGTTTTAAAAGCAGCTCAAATTGTTTACGAAGACGGAATCGGATTCCCAATTTTATTAGGAAATAAAGAAGTGATTTTAGAATTGAAACAAGAATTAGGTTTCGATGCTGATCTTGAAATCATTGATCCTAAGACAGATGAAGAAACTGAAAGACGTAACAGATTTGCTAAATCATTTTGGGAAACAAGAGGAAGAAGAGGTGTGTCTAAACTGGATGCAGAAAAATTCATGCGCGAAAGAAACTATTTTGCAGCTATGATGGTTAATGAAGGAGAAGCTGATGCATTGGTTACAGGACATTCTAGAAGTTATCCTTCTGTTGTAAAACCAATGATGCAGTTAATTCCAAAGGCGCAAAACGCTTCATTAATTGCAACTGCAAATATGATGCTTACGTCTCGAGGACCAATGTTCTTATCAGATACTGCAATTAACATTAATCCATCTGCACAAGATTTGATTAATATTGCCATTATGACTTCTAAAACAGCTAAAATGTTTGGAATTGAGCCAGTTATAGCAATGGTTTCATTCTCAAACTTTGGTTCGTCAACTAGTGAAAGCGCTGGAAAAGTTAGAGAAGCTGTAGCTTACTTACACAAAAATCATCCAGAATTAATTGTTGATGGAGAAATTCAAGCAGACTTCGCTTTAAATCCAGAAATGCTTCAAGAGAAATTCCCTTTCTCTAAATTAGCAGGAAAGAAAGTAAATACATTAATTTTCCCTAATTTAGAATCGGCAAATATCACTTATAAATTGTTGAAAGAATTGTATAAGGTGAATTCAATTGGGCCAATTATGATGGGTATGGGCAAACCAGTTCATATTTTCCAATTAGGAGCCAGTGTAGAAGAAATGGTTAACATGGCAGCAATTGCTGTTATTGATGCACAGGAAAAAGAAAGCAAAAAGAATAAAATAGCACAATAAACGTTCTTACAAAGGATTGAACAAATTTGTCGTAGTTTTATGGCATTTTTATTATATTTGATACTAATAAATTATATTTATGATAGCACATTTGCAAGGTAGATTAGTAGAAAAGAATCCTACAGAGGTTGTAATTGATTGTGGGGGAGTTGGTTATCAAGTGAATATATCGCTGCATACTTTCTCTTTAATTCCAAATTCTGAAAATATAAAATTGTATACGCATCTTCAAATCAAAGAAGATGCGCATACTTTATATGGTTTTGCCGAAAAATCGGAGCGAGAAATTTTTAGAATGCTGCTTTCTGTTTCGGGAATCGGAGCCGGAATCGCAAGAACAATGCTTTCGTCTATAGAGCCAAAACAAATTATCAATGCCATTGCATCTGGAGATGTCGGTATAATCCAGTCTATAAAAGGGATTGGAAATAAAACAGCACAAAGGGTTATACTTGATTTAAAGGAAAAAGTTGTTAAATTGTATAATATTGATGAAGTTTTTGCTGTTCAAAACAATAGAAACCGAGATGAAGCGTTATCTGCTCTAGAAGTTCTAGGTTTTGTGCGCAAAGCTTCTGAAAAAGTGGTAGAAAAGATTGTAAAAGAAGATCCTGAAGCTACTGCTGAAACAATTATCAAAAAGGCTTTAAAAAGCTTATAAATTTCATTTTATATAAAAGAATTCTATGCGTAAAATTTGTATTTTGTTGCTGGTATTACTCTGCGGTAATGTTTTGCGCGCACAGGTTACACCGGTAACTCAAGATACAACTAAAACTCAATTTTCAGTCGGTAAGATAGAGCTCGAAGATCCTCCGAGTGTACTTTCGGCATATAGATACGATCCTATTACAGATCGTTATATCTATACTAATTCTGTAGATGGTTTCTCAATCAATTATCCTTTAATTTTAACTCCAAAAGAATACGAAGATTTAGTTCTAAAAGAATCCAGAAGAGATTATTTTAGAAAAAAATCTGATGCCATTGATGGTAAAAAAGCAGGAGCAGAGGCAGCTAAAAAAGATTTATTGCCAAGATATTATATCAACTCGAGTTTATTTGAAAGTATTTTTGGAAGTAATACTATAGATGTAAAACCCACAGGGTCAGTAGAAATGGACTTGGGTATGCGTTATACCAAACAAGATAATCCTTCATTTTCACCAAGAAACAGATCCAGCCTAACTTTTGATTTTGATCAAAGAATCAGTATGAGTTTGATGGGGAAAATTGGAACCCGTCTTGAAGTAAATGCTAACTACGATACACAATCAACATTTGCTTTTCAGAATTTATTTAAACTAGCTTATACGCCTTCAGAAGACGATATTGTTCAGAAAGTTGAGGTTGGTAATGTCAGTATGCCATTAAATAGTACCTTAATTCGAGGTGCGCAAAGTTTATTTGGTGTTAAAGCACAATTGCAATTTGGTAAGACAACAGTTACCGGAGTTTTCTCAGAACAAAAATCGCAAACCAAAAGTATAGTCGCAGAAGGTGGAGGTACAGTGCAGAATTTTGATTTATTCGCATTAGATTATGATAATGATCGACATTTCTTCTTATCGCAATACTTTAGAAATAAATATGATGCTTCTCTTAAAAATTATCCATTAATTGACAGCCGTGTTCAAGTTACCAGAATCGAAGTATGGGTGACAAATAAACAGAATAGAGTAACGACATCAAACAATAACTTAAGAAACGTTATTGCACTTCAGGATTTGGGAGAAGGACAGGTTTCTGGTGTTCCAGACAATGAAGTGGTTGTAATTACAAATCCAGCAGGTTTTTTTAATAATCCTATAGATTCTCCGACTGATAATACAAATAATAAATACGATCCAGCATCAATTGGAAAACCTGGAAGTTATCTGAATTCTAATATTAGAGAGATTGTAACAGCAAAATCTGGATTTAATAATGCCAACGTAAACGAAGGAACTGATTATTCTGTTCTTGAAAATGCTAGAAAATTAACTGCAAACGAATTTACTTTTAATGCACAGTTAGGTTATATTTCGTTGCAACAGCGTTTGGCCAATGACGAAATTCTGGCAGTTGCATTTGAATATACTGTTGGAGGAAAAACATATCAAGTGGGAGAGTTCGGGAGTGATGGTGTAGATGCAACTGTAGTTACAGGAAACAACACTTCTAATCAGGCAATTGTAACGCAGAGTTTGCTTTTAAAAATGCTGAAAAGTAGTTTGACAAACGTACAAAATCCAGTTTGGAACTTGATGATGAAAAACGTATATCAGATTCCACAAGCTTATCAGATCAAACAAGAAGATTTTAGACTTAACATTCTTTATACAGACCCTTCACCAATAAATTATATTACACCGGTTCAAGGGACTCTCTTTCCAGATGACGATCCTGTAAATCCTGATCCAAGCAATTATTATATTACAAAGACGCCATTGTTGAATGTTTTTAACTTAGATCAGTTAAATTATAATAATGACCCACAAAAAGGGGGAGACGGATTCTTTGATTATGTTCCTGGAGTAACTG
>RCUK01000767.1_pt1 | contig 24206 bp, 26 predicted proteins | sample 2166381 | NCBI WGS metagenome assembly RCUK01 (sample SAMN09932809, study PRJNA488358) | compost metagenome | isolation source: compost soil in an enriched community | place: Germany: Experimental Botanical Garden | reverse complement strand
GTCCGTGCCAAGCAGCTGTACCACGACCGCGAAGAGATCACCGTGCTGGCCTCGCCGCTGCGCTGATCAGCGCGGCCCGCCGGGCACGACCCGGCCCTGTCCCGGAGTTTTCATGCGCCATCGCCCTGCCCTGACCCTGCTGCTGTGCCTGCTGCCCGTGCTGGTCTCTGCACAGGTCCACACACCGCCCCCGGCGGTCAGCGAACCGCTGCGCGAGGTCCCGGCGAGCGTGCGCACCCAGGCATTGTCCGAAGGGCGCGTGACCCACCAGGTGATCCTCGCCGCACCGGCCGGCGAGGCCCAGGTGACGGTGCGTTCGGTGCAGCCGGTGAGCGTGGTGGGGCACTACCGGTTCGCGTTCGCGGCCCTGGACGTGGATGGCGATGGCTTCATCAGCCGCGCCGAAGCGCAGGCCAACCCGGCCCTGGCCGATGAGTTCACCGCGCTGGACGTGAAGCGGCGCGGCCGCCTGGACCGCGCCGACCTGGCCGGGTGGCTGACCGATTGATGCGCACCCGGTTCCGGCCCGGCGCTGGCGCTGGCTGACCCGGCGTTACACCCCGGCGGCGCGCTTCCAGAACATCGCGACCAGCGGCGGCAGCTTGCCGGCACAGCCCAGCGCGCGCCCGCGGGCCAGGGTCAGGTGCATCTCGTCGTTGGAGAACACGCTGTTGATCGCATCGAAGCTGTAGGCGGCGACCGTGTTTTCACTGCGGCGTTCGCGCGCCCAGCGCTGCAGCCGATGCGCTGACATCCAGTCCTGCCGCCGCTGCTGTGCGGCCAGCACCAGGGCCCGCAGCGCGGCCACGTCGCGTAGCCCCAGGTTGACGCCCTGCCCGGCCAGGGGGTGCACCACGTGCGCGGCATCGCCCAGCGCCAGCACGCGGCCGGCCACGTAGCCGGTGGCCAGCTGGCGACGCAGCGGGAACGCCGCGCGCGCGGAGGCCAACGTCATCGCGCCCAGGCGCCCGGCAAAGGCATGGGTGAGTTCACGCCCGAACGCCGCCTCGTCCAGCGCCAGCACGCGCGCGGCCTCGGCATCGGGCAGGGTCCACACGATCGAGCTGCGACGCGCGCCGATCGGCAGCACGGCCAGCGGGCCGGTGACCAGGAAGCGCTGCCACGCAGTGGCCTCGTTGTCGTGCTCGGTATCCACGTAGGCCACCACGCCGCGCTGGCCGTAGTCCTGGCGGTTGACGGCCAGTCCGGCCAGCTGGCGCAGGGTGGATTCGGCGCCGTCGGCGGCGATCGCCAACGCAGCCTCCAGGCGGCGACCATCGTCCAGGCGCAGGCGCACGCCATCGGCGTCCTGCTCCAGTGCCTCCACCCGTGCCGGACAGCACACCTGCACGCCGGCCGTCGGCAGCGCCGCCCACAGGCGGTCGACCAGCAGGTCGTTTTCCACGATCCAGCCGAGCTGCTCACGGCCCAGGGCATCGGCGTCGAAACGCAGTTCATCGCCACCGGCCGCATCCCAGACACGCATGCGTCGGTAGGCGCAGGCGCGCGCGGCGGTGACCGTCGGCCACACGCCCAGCGCCGTCAGCAGGTGTGCGTTGTCCGGGGCAAAGGCGTAGACGCGCAGGTCGGCCTGCTGCGGCTGCCACGCTGCGGGTTCGCGGCCTTCGACCAGGGTCACCTCCAGGCCGGCGTCGGCCAGGGCCAGCGCGCAGGCCGCCCCGACCACGCCGCCGCCGACGACGATCACATCGCGCGCGCGCCGGCTCATGCGCCGGCTCCGCGGCAGAGCGCCGGTACCTGGCCCCGGAAGCCCATCGCCCCGCCGACCAGCATCGACTGCAGTGGCGTGGCCTGGGCCGCCAGCAGGCCGAGGCTGCGCAGCGGCCGCATCAGCGGTGCCGGGTTGCTGGTCAGCCGGGCCAGCCCACCGGAGAAGGCGATGGTCTGCTCGCGATCTTCCTGGCGACGCGCCACGTGGGCCTGAAGCAGCGCATCGCTGCCCGGGTCCCCGGCCTGGGTGACCAGCTCGGCCAGGGTCAGCGCATCGCGCAGGCCCAGGTTGAAGCCCTGTGCCCCCAGCGGATGGATGGTCTGGGCGGCGTTGCCGAGCAGCACCGCGCGCTCGCCCACCAGCGCCTGGGCCAGCACCTGGATCAGCGGGTAGGCACTGCGCGGGCCACTGTCGAGCAGGCGCCCGGCGCGCCAGCCGATCGCGTCCTGCAGGCGTTGCAGCCAGGCGGCATCGCCCAGCGCCGACACCGCATCGGCCTGGTCACGGGCCACGCCATGCACCGCGCCAAAGTGGCGGTCGCCGCGCGGCAACAGCGCGGTCGGGCCGGTGTCGGTGAAGCGTTCGTAGGCGGTGCCGTCCGGGGCGCGCGCGCTGCGCACCCGCGCCACGAACAGGGTCTGCTCGAAATCGTGCTCGTCCACGCCGATCCCCAGCGCCTCGCGCACGCCACTGCGGGTGCCATCGGCGCCCACCACCAGCCGTGCCAGCAGGCAACGCTCGCCGCTGTCGTCGGCGATGACGACCTGGCGATGGCCATCGACGGTATCGCCCAGCCGCACGAAGCGGGCCGGACGGTATCGGGTCAGCCGCGTCAGCGCCTGCAGGCGGGTTTCCAGCGCCGCGCCGAAATCGCGCGCCACCACCACCTGCCCGAACCAGGGCCGCTGGTACTGCGCCGCGTCCATCTGCACACGACCGAAGTCGCCGGCGCGGCTGACATGGATGCGCTGGATCGCGCCGGGCGCGGTGGCCAGCAGCGGCATCACCCCCAGCGCGGTCAGGGCGTTGACCGTGGCCGCGGCAAAACTGAGGTTGCGCTGGTCGAAGACCGCCGGCAGCGTGCCCGCCGGGGTGGCCTCGACCAGCCCCACCTCGCGCCCGGCGCGGTCCAGCGCGATGGCCAGGCTGGCACCGACCAGTCCGCCGCCCACGATCACTACATCATGTCGTTCACTCATGCGCCCATGATAAGCGTTGGACCGTGGCCGGCGGGTGCGGCGGCCTGCCGCAGCAGGCGCTAGAATGAACGCTGAACCCCTTCCCGTGGCAGCCATGACCACCACCGCCCAACGCGCCTTCGTCCTGTCCGTGCTCGTGCTGCTGATGGCCGCCACCCGGGTCAATCACTTCATGGCGATCCCGGATGCCTCCTGGGCGGTGTTCTTCATCGGCGGCTTCTACCTGCGCAGCTGGACCCGCTGGGCGTTTCCGCTGCTGATGGCGTTGGCGATCGTGGTCGACGTGCTGGTGATCAGCAGCAGCGGCCAGCAGTACCTGCAGCACTACTGCGTCTCGCCCGGCACCTGGATGCTGCTGCCGGCCTACTTCTCGCTGTGGGCCGGCGGCATGCTGCTGCGCCACGGCTACCACGGCGCGCACTGGAGCACGCTGGGCAAGGGCGTGCTGCTGCTGGTCGCAGCGGTGGCGGTCTGCCATCTGTTCGCCCAGGGCGGCTTCTACTGGAGCAGCAAAATGGTCGCCGAGCCGAGCGTGGCCGGCTGGCTGAAGAACTACGCCGACTGGTTCGTGCCCTACCTGCGTACCGCCGCGATCTACGTCGGCCTGGCCGCCGCGCTGCAGCTGACCACCGAACAGGTCGGCAAGCTGCTGCAGGCGCGCCAGGACGTGCTGCGCTGAGCCGCGGCGGCCATGGGCAACCGGCTTTCGCGCATCTATACCCGCACCGGCGATGACGGCAGCACCGGGCTCGGCGATGGCAGCCGGGTGCCCAAGGATGCGGCACGGGTCAACGCCTACGGCACGGTCGATGAAGCCAACTCGGCACTGGGCGTGCTGCTGGCGGTCGCGCTGCCCGCGGATGTGCGCGCCCTGCTGACCACCGTGCAGCACCAGCTGTTCGACCTCGGCGGCGAGCTGTGCATCCCCGGCCACGCCGCCATCCAGGCCGCCGACATCGATGCGCTGGAACGCCAGCTGGACCATTACAACGCCGATCTGCCGGTGCTCAAGGAGTTCATCCTGCCGGCCGGCGGCGAAGCGGCCGCGCGCTGCCACCTGGCCCGCACCATCGTCCGCCGCGCCGAGCGCGAGACGGTGACGCTGGCCGGCCTGGAGCCGGTCCGTGCCGAGGCGATCGGCTACCTCAACCGGCTCTCGGACCTGTTGTTCGTGCTGGCCCGGGTGCTGGCCCGCGCCGATGGCCACGGCGAAGTGCTGTGGCAGCACACCCGCCGCCACGCCTGACCGGCCCCGTCGCCCCACCGGAACCCCCGCCCGCATGCTGGTTTTCACCCACCCCGCCTGTCTGCAACACGATCCCGGCCGTGGCCATCCCGAATCCCCGCAGCGCCTGCAGGTGGTGCTCGACGCCCTGCACGCGGCCTTCCCCGACGCGCTGGACTGGCGCCAGGCACCGGCGGCAAAGCTGGGCGAGCTGGCCCGGGTCCACGACAGCGAACTGATCGACCTGGTGCTCAAGCCGCAGACCGAGCCGCTGCGCCTGATCGACATGGACACCATGACCTCGCCCGGCTCGGCCAGCGCCGCCCTGCATGCGGCCGGCGCCGGTGTGGCCGCGGTGGATGCGGTGATGCTCGGCGAAGACCCGGTCGCCTTCTGCGCGGTGCGCCCGCCCGGCCACCACGCCACCGCCAGCACCGCGATGGGCTTCTGCCTGTTCAACAACATCGCCGTGGCCGCCGCCTATGCGCGCGACCGCTATGGCCTGGAGCGCATCGCCATCGTCGATTTCGACGTGCACCACGGCAACGGCACCCAGGACATCTTCATCGCCGACCCCGGCGTGGCCTACTACAGCACCCACCAGGCCGGGCTGTTCCCCAACTCGGGCCTGCGCCGCGACCGTGGCGCGGGCAACCTGATGAACATCCTGCTGCCACCGGGCAGCGGCGGCTTCCGCTTCCGCAACACCTGGGCCGACGAGATGTTGCCGGCGATCGACGATTTCCGCCCGCAACTGCTGCTGATCTCGGCCGGCTTCGACGCCCATCTGCGCGATCCGCAGGCCGACCTGATGCTGGAGACCGAGGATTTCGCCTGGATCACCGCCGAGCTGCGCACGCTGGCGCGTCGGCATGGCGGCGGCCGGGTGGTGTCGATGCTGGAGGGCGGATACGACCTGCAGGCACTGGCCGAATGCGCGGTGGCCCACGTCGGCCAGCTGCGCTGAGGGCTGCGCGGTCCGGGGCCGCGCATGAACCTGAACCTTTGCCCGGGCAAGGCCTTCATTGCCCCTATGCAAGGGATGGGGCAAGCTACGATCCGTTTTCGCCCGAATCCGACTACCGCGTGCGCCGAGCCCTCCGCCTGCTGCCTCTCCCCCTGAGCATCGCCATCTGCCTGCCGGCCCTGGCCGACGACAAACCGGTGAACTGGGGCCTGTGCCCAGCCACCGATGTCCTCCCGGTGTTCGACGATGCGCCCAAAGCCGACAAGGCTGCCGCGGCCACCCGCGACCAGCAGGACACCGACATCGAGGGGGACCAGCTGTTTGGCACCACCACGGTGCCGCAGTACCAGGGCAACGTTGCGCTCAAGCGCGGCGACCAGTTCCTGGGCACCGATCACCTGAGCTTTGACACCGAAAGCGGCAACTACATCGCCGAGGGCAACGTCCGTTACCAGGACTCCTCGATCCGGATGGTGGCCAAGCGTGCCGAAGGCAACCAGGAAGCGGACACCCACAAGATCAGCGATATCCAGTACCAGCTGGTCTCGCGGCGCGGCAACGGCGATGCCGAATCGGTGGACCTGCAGGGCGCGGTGGGGCAGATGCACCGCTCCACCTACACCACCTGCGACCCGTCCCAGCCGGTGTGGAAGCTGTCGGCGCCGCAGATCGAAGTGGACAACGACGAAGGCTTCGGCACGGCCCGCAACGCAGTGCTGCGGATCGGCAAGGTGCCGATCCTGTGGGCCCCGTACTTCAAGTTCCCGATCGACGACCGCCGCCAGACCGGCCTGCTGTACCCGCAGCTGGGGCTGTCCGGGCGCAACGGCTTCGATTATGCCCAGCCGATCTACTTCAACCTGGCGCCGAACTACGACGACACCTTGACCCCGCGCTACATGAGCAAGCGCGGGATCATGCTCGACAACGAGTTCCGCTATCTGTACGACGGTGGCCGCGGCGAGCTCAAGACCGCCTACATGCCCAACGACAAGCTGCGCGACCGTGACCGCGGCCGGGTCGAGTACGGCGGGTACCACAACATCAACGACAACTGGCAGGCCCGCGCCAACCTGGCCTGGGTCAGCGACGAGCGCTACACCGAGGACTTCTCCAACCGCCTGCTGGGCGTGTCCGCGTCCAACCTGCAGAGCCAGATCGGCATCTACGGCACCGGGGAGAACTGGACCGCCGGCCTGATGGCCGACTACTGGCAGCTCACCGATTACACCCTGACCGAGAGCGCGCTGCCCTACGCGCGCCAGCCGCGTGCCTTCTTCACCTGGGACAAGCCGCTGCTGCCGTGGCTGGAAACGGGCGTGTACGCCGAGGCAGTACGCTTCACCCACAAGGACGTGCACGGCAAGATCATCGACGCCGCCGGCGAGTACGTGCGCGATGGGACCGAGACCGAGATGTTCGGCGGCTCGCGCCTGGACATCAAACCGTATGTGTCGCTGCCGATCACCGGCGCGGCCTGGTACGTCACCCCCACCCTGGCCTACCGCTATACCGGTTACGACCTGGACCAGGGCCTGGCCGACCAGATCCGCCTGCAGAACCTGAGCGCGGCCGGGATCACCAATCCCACGCCGGAGCAGCTGCGCGGCAACACCTCGCCCAGCCGCAGCCTGCCGATCGCCAGCCTGGACGCGGGCATGTTCTTCGACCGCGAGACCACCATCGGCGGCAAGTCGTTCCTGCACACCCTGGAGCCGCGCCTGTTCTACCTGCGCACGCCCTACCGTGACCAGAGCGACCTGCCGATCTTCGATACCCGCGACTTCACCTTCAGCTGGGGCCAGCTGTTCCGCGATTCGCGCTACACCGGCGCCGACCGCCAGAACGATGCCAACCAGCTGACCATGGCACTGAGCACCCGCTTCATCGACCAGACCACCGGCAAGGAGCGCTTCTCGGGCAGCATCGGCCAGATCCTGTACTTCGACGACTCGCGGGTGACCATCAACAACGCGCAGTCGCCGGTGGAACAGGGCAAGTCGGCCTGGATCGCCGATGCCAATTACGCCATCAACGACCGCTGGAACCTGGGCGCCACCTACCAGTGGGATCCCAAGTACAAGCGCGAGGACCTGGCCAGCGTGCGCGCGCGCTACCTGATGTCCAACGACGGCATCGTCAACCTCACCTACCGCCACCGCCTCAACCCCGATGGCACCAACCTGCTCAAGCAGGCCGACCTGTCCTTCCTGTACCCGGTCAGCCCGCGCTGGAGCCTGGTGGGGCGGTATTACTACTCCATCGAAGACCGCAAGCCACTGGAAATCATCGGTGGCGTGCAGTGGGACAGCTGCTGCCTGGCCGTTCGCGCCCTGGCCCGCCGCTACGTGCGCAACCGCGAAGGCGAGCTGAACAACTCCTTCCAGATCGAGTTCGTGCTCAAGGGCCTGAGCTCCATCGGCCAGGACACGGACCGTACCTTGCGCCGTGCTATTCTCGGGTACTACCGAGACGACCTCTATCTCGTGCCGCCCAGCAACACCGGGGCTGACCGCGACGACTACGATCCGAACCTGATCCCATGACCAAGACCCTTCCCGTTCTACTCGCTTCCCTGCTGGCGGTCTCCACCGTCTCCGCACCGCTGCGGGTGCTGGCCCAGCAGAGCCAGCCGCTGGATCGCATTGCCGCCATCGTCGATGAAGACGTGGTGCTGCAGAGCGAACTGGACCGTGCGATCCAGAACATCAAGGCGCAGTACGTCGGCCGCGAAAACCAGTTGCCGCCGGACGAAGTGCTCAGCCGCCAGGTGCTCGAGCGCCTGGTCCTGGTCAAGCTGCAGGTGGCCCGCGCCGAAAGCAGCGGCATCAAGGTCGGCGACCAGGAGCTCAACCAGGCCCTGAACGCGATCGCCCAGCAGAATGGCTCCACCCTGGACGCCCTGCGCCAGCGCCTGGCCCACGACGGCATCGATTTCAACGATTTCCGCGCCTCGGTGCGGGATGAAATCACCGTGCAGCGCCTGCGCCAGAGCTTTGCGCAGAGCCGGATCAGCGTCAGCGAGGGCGAAGTGGATGCCGCGCTGAAGCAGCAGGCCACCGTGGGGACCCAGTACCACCTGGCGCACATCCTGATCGCCCTGCCCGAAGGCGCCACTGCCGACCAGATCAGCACCGGCCAGAAGAAGGCCGATGGCGTCAAGGCACTGCTGGATAAGGGCGAGCTGGACTTCAACGCCGCCGCGGTGCGCTATTCCGACAGCCCCAACGCGCTGGAAGGCGGCGACCTGGGCTGGCGCTCGCTGGATGAAATCCCCAATGCGTTCGCGCAGATGATGGCCCAGATGAAGGCCGGCGACGTGGTCGGACCGATCCGCGGCCCGAGCGGCTTCCAGCTGCTCAAGCTGGTGGAAGTGCGCGATGCCAGCGCCGCCGCCAGTGGCCAGAGCATCACCGAATACCACGGCCGGCACATCCTGGTGCGCGTCACCGACCAGCAGGACAACGCGGCCGCCAAGGCCAAGATCGACACCCTGCGCGCGCGCATCGCGGGCGGCGCCGACTTCCAGGAGGTGGCCAAGGAGTCGTCCGAGGACACCAACAGCAAGGGCCAGGGCGGTGACCTGGGCTGGTTCCCGGTCGACGCGTTCGGTCCGGACTTCGGCAAGCAGGTCAGCGGCGTGGCCGACGGCGGCGTCAGCCAGCCGTTCCGCACCGATGCCGGCTGGCACATCGTGCAGCGCGTTGCCACGCGCCAGACCGATGCCACCACCGACAACCAGCGCGCGCAGATCCGCGAAACCATCGGCCGTCGCAAGCTGGAAGAAGAGTACAACCGCTTCCTGCAGGAACTGCGTGGCGAAGCCTACGTGAACCTGCGTACCGGCGCCGACAACGCCGACGGCACCAGCACCACCCCGCCGCCGCAGTCCTGAGGTCTGGCCGATGATCCCGCAGCTCGCTCTGGTACCGGGCGAGCCCGCCGGGATCGGCCCTGAACTCTGCGTCCGCCTGGTCCAGCAGCCGCGCCCGGATTGCCGGCTGCTCGCCTTCGCCGACCCCGATACCCTGCACGCCGCTGCCGCGGCGCTGTCGCTGCCGCTGCAGCTCCTGCCTGAAGACGCCATCGCCCGCCAGCCGGGCGATCTGCCGCTGCGCGCGGTGCGCAACGCCCACCCCGCCCGTTTCGGCCACACCGACCCGGCCAATGCCGGCGCGGTGATCGGTGCCTTGCTGCAGGCCGGCCAGGCCTGCCTGGACGGCTCGCTGCACGGGGTGGTCACCGGCCCGGTGCACAAGGCGGTGATCAACCAGGGCGGCATCGCCTACAGCGGCACCACCGAACTGCTGGCCGACCAGGCCGGCGTCGAGGTGGTGATGATGCTGGCCAACGAGATCGTGCGCGTGGCCCTGGCCACCACCCACCTGCCGCTGCGCGCGGTGGCCGATGCGATCACCACCGACGGCCTGGCGCGCACCCTGCGCACCGTGCACGCAGCGATGCACCACCAGTTCGGCATCGCGGTGCCCCGCATCGCCGTGCTCGGCCTCAATCCGCATGCTGGCGAAGACGGCCACCTCGGCCGCGAGGAGCTGGACCTGATCATCCCGTTGCTGGAGCGGCTGCGCGCCGAAGGCATGGACCTGGTCGGGCCGCTGCCGGCCGACACCGCCTTCCTGCCGGCCAAGCTGGCCGGTTTCGATGCGGTGCTGGCCATGTACCACGACCAGGGCCTGCCGGTGCTCAAGTACAGCGGCTTCGAGCAGGCGGTCAACATCACCCTGGGCTTGCCCTACCCGCGGGTCGCGGTCGACCACGGCACCGCGCTGGACCTGGCCGGCCGCGGCGTCGCCGACCCTTCCAGCCTCCTCGCTGCCACCGGGCTGTGTGCCCGGCTGGCGCGGCAACGTAAGATGACGCCATGACTTCCTCGTATTCCTCCTCCGCCGGCGGCTTCACCGCGCCGCCCAAAAAGCAGCTGGGCCAGCACTTCCTGGCCGACCGCAGCTACATCGACAAGATCGTGCTGGCGGTCAACCCCAAGGACGACGACCGCCTGGTCGAGATCGGCCCGGGCCAGGGTGCGATCACCCTGCCGCTGCTGCGCCGCCACCCGCGCCTGACCGTGATCGAGTTCGATCGCGACCTGATCGCCCCGCTGACCGCCGCGGCCGAGCCGCTGGGCGAGCTGACCATCGTGCACCGCGACGTGCTGCAGGTGGATTTCACCGCCCTGGCCGGCGACGGCCAGATCCGCCTGGTCGGCAACCTGCCCTACAACATCTCCTCGCCGATCCTGTTCCATGCCATGGAGCACGCCGCGGTGATCCGCGACATGCACTTCATGCTGCAGAAGGAAGTGGTGGACCGCATGGCCGCCGAGCCGGGCAGCAAGGTCTACGGCCGGCTCAGCGTGATGCTGCAGGCCTGGTGCAAGGTGACCTCGCTGTTCGTGGTGCCGCCGGGTGCGTTCCGGCCGCCACCGAAGGTGGACTCGGCGGTGGTGCGGCTGATCCCGCGCGACCCGGCCACGGTCGGCATCCTGGACCGCAAGCGCTTTGCCGAGGTGGTCCGCGCGGCGTTCGGCCAGCGCCGCAAGACCCTGCGCAACGCATTGAACGGGGTCTGCACGCCGGAGCAGTTCGAGGCCGCCGGGGTGCGCAGCGATGCGCGCGCCGAGCAGTTGGAGGTGGCCCAGTTCATCGCGCTGGCCAACGTGCCGCGCGTGGACGCCGACGCCGCGCCCTGAGCATGAACGCGGCGTACCGCCTGTAGAGGGGCGCGTCAGCGATTGACGCGCTCACCTCAAACTGCACAACTTTCTCTAAACTGCCTGCATGAACGACGCTGCACACTACGCGATCTCGGTCGAGGTCGCCCCGCGCTTCCTCGACGACCAGTCCACCCCGGAGGACGGGCGCTACGCGTTCGCCTACACCATCCGCATCCACAACGGCGGCCGCATCGCCGCGCGCCTGGTGGCGCGCCACTGGCGCATCACCGATGCCAACGGGCGCACCGAACACGTGGATGGCGACGGGGTGATCGGCGAGCAGCCGCGCCTGCGCCCGGGTGAAGACTTCCGTTACACCTCCGGTGTCATGCTGGAAACCGAACACGGCACGATGCAGGGGCATTACGACATGGTGGCCGACGATGGCACCGAGTTCGCCGCACCGATCGCGCCGTTCGTGCTGACCGTTCCACGCACACTGCACTGATGGAGGCGCGCGCATGAGTGTCTGGGCCATCGGCGACCTGCAGGGCTGCTACGACGTCACCCAGCGGTTGCTGGAAAAGATCCGCTTCGACCCGGCGGTGGACAAACTGTGGTTCTGCGGCGACCTGGTCAACCGCGGTGGCCAGTCGCTGGAAACGCTGCGCCTGGTCCATTCGCTGCGCGAGAGCAGCGTGGTGGTGCTGGGCAACCATGACCTGAGCCTGTTGGCGGTAGGTGCACGCACCGAGGAAGAGCAGCGCAAGGTCAACCCGGATCTGCTGCGCATCGTGCAGGCCGAGGACCGCGACGAACTGCTGGAGTGGCTGCGCCTGCAGAAACTGCTGCATATCGACCGCGACCTGGGCTGGATGATGATCCATGCCGGCCTGGCCCCCAAGTGGACCACCCAGCTGGCCGAGAAGCACGCCCGCGAAGTCGAGGTGCAGCTGCATGGCAGCGGCTACCGCAAGCTGTTCCGCAACATGTACGGCGACAAGCCGAGCTGGTCGCCGGGCCTGTCCGGCTATGACCGCTCGCGCGCGATCATCAACCTGTTCACGCGGATGCGGTACTGCACCCCGCGCGGGCGGATCGGGATCGAGGACAAGGGCACCCCGGGCACCCAGGAACAGGGCCTGTACCCGTGGTTCGAAGTCCCCGGCCGCGCCGAGCGCGACCTGAAGATCGTCTGCGGCCACTGGTCCGCGCTGGGGCTGACCATCACCCAGGGCGTGCATGCCATCGATACCGGCGCGGTATGGGGCGGCAAGCTCACCGCGCTGCAGCTGGATACCGAGGAACTGCGCGTGGTGCAGGTGCCTGGGCGTGACGTGCCCAAGCCGGTGGCAGCACCGCGCCCGCCGGCCCGCCGGCCCGCCACCGAGGCGGAGCCGGGCAACCACCGGCCGCCGCGCCAGGGCCAGGGCCAGCGCCGTGACCGTGGGCCGCGCCAGGCGCAGCCGCGCCGCGCCGCCGAGCCGGCCGGCGACACCGGCGGAAGCACCCCCACGCCCGCATGACGGCGGCGGCGCGCTGGCTGCTGTTGCTGCTTGCGGCCAGCATGGGCAGCGCCTGCCAACGCGCGCCGGAGCCGGCGGTGGCCACCGGTCCCGGTGCGGCACAGCCGGTGACGCGCGCCGCCGCCCTTCCCTCGCCGCCGTTGGTGGCCGCCGCGCGCAGCCAGGTCGGGCAGACCCTGCGCTATGACCCGGCGTATGCGGTACTGGCCTACCCCGGTGGTGATGTCGCGCTCGACCGCGGCGTGTGCACCGACGTGATCGTGCGCGCCCTGCGCAGCCAGGGCCTGGACCTGCAGCAGCGCATCCACGAGGACATGCGTGGGCATTTCAATGCCTACCCGGCGCTATGGGGCCTGTCGCGGCCAGACCGCAACATCGATCATCGCCGCGTCCCCAACCTGATGCGCTGGTTCGAGCGGCAGGGCTGGCAGCAACCGGCCTCCGCGCACCCGGCCGACTTCGCCGCCGGCGATATCGTGGCCTGGAAACTCAGCGGCAGCGGCCTGCTGCACGTTGGCATCGTCTCGGACCGGCAGCGCAGCGACGGCACCCCGCTGATCCTGCACAACATCGCCCGCGGCACGCAGGAAGAAGACCTGCTGTTCGCCCACCCCATCATCGGCCACTACCGGCCGCCGGCCTGAGCGCGGGCAACCGCAAGGACGCGACTGCATGCCTGGACCGGGTTCCCTTGGCGACGTCAGGGCGGCGCTGGCACGCGCCCACGCCGGCGTGGATGCGCTGCGGGCGCCCGCCGGCGTCGGGCGCGCAGGACCAGGCCTGGCTGGCCCAGGCGCTGCAACAGGACGCCGATCCGGCCCGGGTGGCCGCCTCGCGGGCCCTGCCGGCGATCAAACCGCGGCGTTGAGCGCGCCCGCCCAGTCCCTCGCTCGGCGGGCTCAGCGCCGGCGGTAATCCACGAAGTCGAACGCCAGCGCATGCCGCGCATCGGCGGGGTGGTGTTCGCGCGCGACCTCGATCCACTGCTCCATCGCCACCGGCGGAAAGTGGGTGTCGGCCTGCACGGTGGTATCCACCCAGGTCAGGTGCAGGTCGGTGGCCTGGGCCATCGCCAGCCGGTAGATCTCGCCCCCGCCGATCACGCACAACTCGTCCGCGCCGGCCTCGCTGGCGTACTGCAGCGCCTGTTCGATCGACGCCACCGCCTGCATGCCCGCGAACGGCACCTGCCCGCTGCGGGTCAGCACCAGATTGGGCCGTCCGGGCAGCGCGCGCCCGAGCGACTCGGCGGTTCGCCGTCCCATCAGGATCGGCTTGCCCAGGGTCAGCGCCTTGAAACGCTTGAGGTCGTCGGGCAACTGCCACGGCAGCTGGTTGTCATGGCCGATACCATGGCCGCGGTCGAGCGCGGCGATCAGCGAGAGTTTCATCGACGTACCGCCTCAGCCGGCATCGGTCTGCAGCGCTTGGCAGGCGGCCTGCGCGGCATTGGTGGCGCGCAGCGCGGCCGCCAGTTCCGGGCTGCCGGTGGCGTTCTCGTCCACGCCGTCGAGGATCTTCTGCTGCTGCGCTTGCTGGGCCTGCTTGAGCCCCGGCGCCGCCATGACGCGGGTAGCCAGCGTGGCCACCTCGGTGCTGCCGAGATCGGCCAGGAAGGCCTGCAGTTCCGCAGTGGAGTAGGCCGCCGCCAACTTCGCCTCGATCGCGCGCTGGTAGGCCGGATCGTCGACGCCGGCCTGCATGTGCCCGACCATCGCCGCGTACATGCCGGTAACTGCCGTCTGCATCTGCGCGCGGCAGCCGGTCGGCACGTCCTGGGGCAGCATCGTGCTGCCGTTGAACGCCTGGGCGAAGGCCTGCACTTCCTCGCGCATGTGCTTGTGCACGATCTGCTCGTTGACCTGCCGGGCCAGCGGCAGGGCGTCGACCGGGTCGGCCTGGGCGGCTGCCAGCGGCAGCGCGGTGGCGATGGCCAGCAGCAGGCGGGCGGCGGTGCGGGCGGTCATACCGCCACCGGCGCCTTGATCGCCGGATGCGGATCGTAACCGTCGATGCGGATGTCCTCGAACTGGAAACCGAACAGGTCGGTCACGGCCGGGTTCAACCACAGCGTGGGCAGCGCGCGCGGGGTACGCGAAAGCTGCTCGCGGGCCTGCTCGAAATGATTCGAATACAGGTGCGCATCGCCCAGCGTATGCACGAAATCCCCCACTCCCAGCCCGGTGGCCTGGGCCACCATGTGGGTGAGCAGCGCGTAGCTGGCGATGTTGAACGGCACGCCGAGGAAGATGTCGCCACTGCGCTGGTACAGCTGGCAGCTGAGCTTGCCGTCGACCACGTAGAACTGGAACAGGTTGTGGCACGGCATCAGCGCCATCTGCGACAGCTCGCCCACGTTCCAGGCGCTGACCACCAGCCGCCGCGAATCCGGGTTGCGCTTGATCTCTTCCACCAGCCACTGCATCTGGTCGATGCTGCCGCCATCGGCGGTGGCCCAGCTGCGCCACTGCTTGCCATAGATCGGGCCAAGATCGCCCTGGGCATCGGCCCATTCGTCCCAGATCCGTACCTGGTTGTCCTTGAGGTAGCCGATGTTGGTGTCGCCCTTCAGGAACCACAGCAGCTCGTGGATGATCGAGCGCAGGTGCAGCTTCTTGGTGGTGACCAGCGGGAACCCGTCCTGAAGATTGAAGCGCATCTGCCAGCCGAACACGCTGCGCGTGCCGGTGCCGGTGCGGTCGCTCTTCTCCGCGCCGTGTTCGAGCACGTGCGACAGCAGGTCCAGGTAGGGCTTCATGGCTTGCCCTCGGCGAGCACCAGCGGCTGCGGCTGCAGCACCGGGGCACGCCGCGACAGCGCCAGCAGCACCAGGCCGAAGGCGATCAGCGGCACGCACAGGATCTGGCCCTTGGTCAGCCAGCCGAAGGCGATGTAGACGCCGTTGTCGGGCATGCGCACGAACTCCACCGCGAAGCGGAAGACGCCGTACATCAGCGCGAACAGGCCGGCGATCACGTAGCGATGGCGTGGCTTGGCCGAGACCGTCCACAGCACCACGAACATCACCAGGCCCTCCAGCACCGCTTCGTACAGCTGCGAGGGGTGGCGGGCATATTCGTTGAGGGCGCCGGCGGCGTAGTGGGCGCGCAGGACGATCATGTCCGCATGGGCCAGCGGTCCCGGCAGGCCGCTGGGAAACACCACGCCCCAGGTGCCATCGGTGTACTTGCCCCACAGTTCGGCGCCGATGAAGTTGCCGACGCGGCCAAAGCCCAGGCCCAACGGCACCAGCGGGGCCATGAAATCGATGGTGTCAAACAGGTGCAGGCGATGCTTGCGCGACCAGTACCACGAGGCGAACAGCACCCCCAGCAGGCCGCCGTGGAAGCTCATGCCGCCGTCCCACACCTTGAACAGCAGCAACGGGTCGTGCAGGAACTCCGACAACGAGTAGAACACCATGTAGCCCACGCGGCCGCCCACCACCACGCCGAGCATGGCGTAGAACAACAGGTCGGAGAACCCATTGGCATCCACCCCCGGCAGGCGGCCGGCGGCGATCCGCTTGCGCCCCAGCCACCAGGCGGCGGTGAAACCGAGCAGGTACATGATGCCGTACCAATGCACCTTGATCGGCCCAAGCGAGAGGGCGATGGGATCGATGTCGTGGAGATAGATCATGGGCGATGCCTTGCAGGTCAGCGGGTATTCTAAGCCCGGCCTCAGCCCAGCAGTTGCGGCGTATCGGGCAGGTCGTCGCCGTTGGACCCGGACCGGGGCCGATAGTGCCCGGCCAGCAGGTCTGAAACTTCCTCGATGGCCAGCAGCACCGCCTCATGCAGCGCGCCCTCGCGCAGGCGCTGCTGCATGTGGGCACAGATCGCCTCCCACTGCGCCTGGCCCACCTTGCCGCGCAGGCCGCGGTCGGCGACCAGCTCGATGGCATGGTCGGCCAGCAGCAGATAGACCAGCACGCCGTTGTTGTGCTCGGTGTCCCAGGTGCGCAGCTGGGCAAAGGCCTGCTCGGCGCGCTGACGCGGGCTGACCCCACGCCACAGCGCCGACATCGGCAGGTCGGCTTCCACGGCAAACATCACCTGCCCGCCATGGCGGCGCTCACCGGCGGCGATCGCCTCGGTGATGGCCTGCAGCCGAGCCGGCGGGAAGGTGCGGCGCACCGTTGGAGCCCATGCATGTCGCCACCAGCGCATCACCAGCCCCCCGAGGCGCCACCGCCTCCCGAACGTCCACCGCCGCCACCCCAGCCGCCTCCGCCGCCGAAGCCACCGCCACCGCCCCAACCGCCCCCACCCCAGCCGCTCCCACCGCCCCAGCCACCGTTGCGGGCGAAGGCACCGGCACGACCGGAGGACACGCCGAGGAACAGGCCGATCAGCCCGGCCACGCCGCTGGCGATCCATAGCGAGGTGAGCAGGAAGGCGGCCAATGCCGCACCGCCACCGCCGAGCAGCGCGCGCAGCGGGCGCGGCAGCCAGCCGAGCAGGGCGCGCAGGAAGCTGCCGACGAAGAAGCCGATCACCAGGGCCATCGTCCAGCCATCGCTGCGGCCCTCGCCGCTGGCCCGGTGGGTGCTGACCGGGGCCGGCAGGTCCTCGCCGTCGATCAGCTTGACCAGGGCGGCGCTGGCCTCGCTGAGGCCACCGGCATAATCATTGCTGCGGAAACGCGGGGCCAGGTATTCCTGGATCACGCGGTTGGCGATCGCATCCGGGATCGCACCTTCCAGGCCGTAGCCCGGCTCGATGCGGACCCGCCGGTCGTCCTTGGCCACCACCAGCAGCACCCCGTCGTCCACGCCCTTGCGCCCGATCTGCCACTGCTCGAACACCCGCTGGGTGTACTGCTCGATCGTCTCCGGGGCGGTGGTGGGGACCATCAGGATCTGCAGCTGGCTGCCCTTGCGCTGCTGCAGCGCCAGCGCCTGGGCCTGCAGTGCCTGGATCTGCGCCGCGTCCAGGGTGCCGGTGGTATCGACCACCGGCGAGGACAGCGGCGGAATGGCCGCCGGGGTCTGCGCCCAGGCAGGCAGCGCCAGCCCCAGGCAGAGCAGCAGCAGCCAGCGCAGCAGCGGCGTGGTCACCGGCTCAGTTCGCCGACTGCGGCTGTTGCTGCGGCGCCGGCGGCGCGGGGGCCGGGGCCGGCGCCTGCGCGCCGAACTTCACCGCCGGCGGCTGCGAGATCTGCGCTTCGTTGTCCACGGTGAAGTTCGGCTTGACCGCATAGCCGAACAGCTTGGCGGTGACCAGCTGCGGGAACGAACGGATATAGGTGTTGTAGTCCTGCACCATGGTGATGTAGCGGCCACGCGCCACGGTGATGCGGTTCTCGGTGCCTTCCAGCTGCGCCTGCAGGTCGCGGAAGCCCTGGTCGGACTTGAGGTTCGGGTAGTTCTCGGTCACCACCAGCAGCCGCGACAGCGCGCCGCTGAGTTCGCCCTGGGCCTGCTGGAACTGCTTGAGCGATTCGGCATCGTCGGCGTTGACGTTGATCTGGCCCACCCGCGAACGCGCGTTGGTCACGTCGGTGAGCACCTGGCGTTCCTGGTTGGCATAGCCTTCCACGGTCTGCACCAGGTTGGGGATCAGGTCGGCACGGCGCTTGTACTGGTTGAGCACCTCGGCCCAGCCGGCCTTGACCTGCTCATCCTTGGACTGGATGGCGTTGTAGCCGCAACCGGACAACAGGGAGGCCAGCACGGCCAGCAGCAACAGACGGGAGAACGATCGCATGGCCGGCTCCGGATCTCGATGGAAGGGATCCGGAGCATGCCACGTTTGCGGTCAACCCGACGTGCGCAGACGCGGCCCGCAATTGCCCCTACGCCCCTGGGTCAGGGGCTGCCGCGAAGCGGCGGGGGTCTGGGTGAGGGCGAGAGGGCCCGCGGTTTGCGCAGCAGGGCGTGGGGCGGCAGCGCGCATGCGCTGCCGCCTCCGGTTACCAGTTGCCGGCGCCCGGCACGTGGTGCGCCACGGCGCGGCGGCGCATCAGCAGGTTCAGCCATTCCACCAGCACCGAGAAGCCCATCGCGGCGTAGATGTACGGCTTGGGCACGTGCACGCCCAGGCCATCGAGGATCAGCACCGCGCCGATCAGCAGGATGAAGGCCAGCGCCAGCATCTTCACGGTGGGGTTGGCATCGATGAAGCGGCCCAGCGGGTTGGCCGCCAGCAGCATGACCGCCACCGACAGCAGGATCGCGGCAACCATGACCGGCACGTGGTCGGCGATGCCGACGGCGGTGATCACCGAATCCAGCGAGAACACGATGTCGATGATGGCGATCTGCAGGATCACCATGCCGAACACAGCCGAGGCCTTGGTGGTGGTGGGGTCTTCGTCTTCGCCGCCGGTGATCAGCTCGCGGATTTCCATGCCGCCCTTGATGATCAGGAACAGGCCGCCGAGGATCAGCACCAGGTCGCGGATGGAAATGCCGATGCCGGCCACGGTGAACAGGTTGGCCTCCATGTGCGCCAGGTAGGCCAGCGACACCAGCAGGGCGATGCGGGTGATGCAGGCCACCGCGATGCCGAGCTTGCGCGCGAACGGACGGCGCGCCTCCGGCAGCTTGCTCACGGCGATGGAGATGAACACCAGGTTGTCGATGCCCAGCACGATTTCCAGCGCGCTCAGCGTGAACAGGGTCAACCAGACATTCGGATCGGACAGCAACTCAAGGGACATGGACGTGGATCCTTACAAGGGGGAATGAGCCGGGGGCAGCTCAGAAAAAGCGCGGCAGCAGGACCAGGGCCCAGCACACCAGGACATTCATCATCAGCACGAACACCGCCGCCGAGCCCATGTCCTTGGCGCGGCCGGCCATCTCGTGGAACTCGCTGCCGTAGCGTTCGATCACCGCTTCGATGGCCGAGTTGGCCAGTTCCATGGCCAGCACCAGCAGCATCGAGCCGATCATCAGCGCGCGTTCGACCGGGGTCTGGCCCAGCCACAGCGCGAGCGGGGCCAGCACGGCGAGCAGGTAAACCTCCAGGCGGAACGAGGACTCGTGCAGCCAGGCGGCCCGCAGGCCCTGCCAGGACCACACCGCGGCCTTGAAGATGCGGCGGGGGCCGCGCGGCATGTGCCCGATTTCATCAGCCACGGGCGCACGCTCCGCGCTGCGGGGCGGGCCGGGACGAGGGGAACAGCACGCGGCAAGGGGTCATGGGCATGGCTGAATGGGCAGGCAATCCGTCATTTTGCCACAAGCCCGGCGGGGCATCGTCGAAGGCGGCCGGGGCCCGGCCGTGGTAGTGGCGCCCGGTGCCGGCCGCAGGCACCGCCACGGCGGGTAAAGCGAGGGCGGCCCGCTGCTTCTATGATGGGCTTTGAACCGATCCGGGCGCCGAATGCGGCGCCATGCCGAGGAGCCTGCCGATGCGTTACCGCTGCACCCGCCCCCTGTTGCTCGCCCTGGCGCTGGGCGCCACCCTGCCCGCCGCCGCCCTGTCCCCGCCGGCCCCGCCGCAGGTCCCGGCCCAGGTATCCAACGTGGCCTGGGCGCAGGACATGGCGGCCTTCGCCAAGGCCGACGCGGCCAGCCCGCCGCCGCGCGGTGGTATCGAGTTCATCGGCAGTTCGTCGATCCGGATGTGGGAGGGCCTGGCCACCGATTTCCCGGCGCAGCCGGTGTTCAACCGGGGTTTCGGCGGCTCGGAGGTGCGCGACAGCACCTGGTATGCCGGCCAGATCGTGGTGCCGTACGCGCCGTGCAAGGTGTTCTTCTACGCCGGCGACAACGACCTCAACAGCGGCCGCAGCGCGGTGCAGGTGCGCGACGACGTGCTGGCCTTCGTGGCGCGGGTGCACCGTGATCTGCCGAAGACCACGGTGGAGTACATCTCGATCAAGCCCAGCCCGTCGCGCGCGAACCTGCTGCCGGCGATCATCGAGGCCAACACGATGATCAAGGCTGCGCTGGCAAAGTTGCCGAACACCGGCTACACGGACATCTACACGCCGATGCTGGGCAGCGATGGGCAGCCGCGCGCGGCGCTGTTCCGCGAGGACATGCTGCACATGACGCCGGAGGGGTATGCGATCTGGCGGGCGGCGTTGGCGCCGAAGGTTATGTGCGATTGAGTTTGTGCGGGCAGCAGATGCGGGAACCGGTTTGGCGTGAGCCGGGTCGGGGTGGGTGAGAAGAGGACGCGCGTGCCGACCGACGGTCGGCACCTGCCAGGCGGGTGTGCGGCGAAAGAACGCCCCCGGACCCACACAGGTGACGCCGGGCCATGCTCGGCTGCGGCCGCCCCGCCCACGGGCACCGGCCTATTGTCGAGGGCCCGACCCACACACGCAGACACACAGAACCCTCCGCCGTTGCCCTGAGGCGGCGCCTACCGGTACAACACCGCCGCCTGCGTGCCCTGCCCCAGCTCGCTGCCCAGGCTTACCTTCCAGCCGAACCGGTCGCACAGCCGCCGCACGATCGACAACCCCAGCCCCGTGCCCTGCGGCCGCGTCGGCTCGGCCCGGTAGAACGGCTCGAAGGCCCGCCCCAGTGCTTCGGGCGACATCCCGATCCCGGTATCGCGCACGACGACCCGATCCTCCAGCACATCCACGTCGATGCGCCCCTCGTCGGTGTAGCTGCAGGCATTGCGCAGCAGGTTGCTCACCACCACCTGCAGCACCCGTGGCGGCGCGTGCAGCTGCACCGGCCCTGCACTGTGCAGGAAAATCTCCACCGGCCGCCCCGCCAGCAGCTCGCGCGCGTTGTCCACCTCGTAACGCACGATCTCGTTCACGTCGAACAGCTCGATCTGCGGCTCCACGTCCGCCTCGCGCGCCAGGATCAGGAACGCGTCGATCACCGCCTCCATGTCCCGGCCCGCGCGCTGGATCCGGTTCAGGCTGCGCCGCAGCCGCGGCGTCAGCTCCTGGTCGCCCAGCGCCATGTCACTGGCCACGCGGATCACGGTCAACGGCGTGCGCAGCTCGTGGCTCGCATCGCGGGTGAAGTTGCGCTCGCGCGCGACGTGTGCGGTCACCCGCGTGGCCAGCGAATGCAACGCCGCCGCCAGCTGCCGGGTTTCGCCCTGCATGTCCGCCGGCAGCTTGTCCGGGGCCAGGTCGGCCGCCTCCGGATGACCCGGATTCCAGCGCGATACCCGTCGGGCCAGCCAGTTCACCGGCGACACCAGGCGCTTGGAGGCCCGGTAGGTGATCCAGGTCACCCCGTACACCGCCAGCAGCGTGAGCAGCACCGGCACGATCCCGAACCAGAACGCCAGCATCTCCGCGCGCGAACGCAGGAACACCAGATACAGCCGGCCCTCGGCACGCGCATCCACCAGCACCAGCTGGTCGTCGCCCTTGAGCTCGTGGAAGCCCGGCGGCAGCGCGCGCAGGTTGGGCGGCAGGCTCAGGGGCGAACGCCCGGCCTCCAGCAGGTAGCCGCGGATGTTCTGGGTGTTGGGCGGCGGCTGCATCGGCGAGGCCTCATGCAGTTGCCAGTAGTACGCCGCCTCTTCCTGCAGCGCGCTGCTGACCAGGCTGTGCTTGATCACCAACGACACCAGCCACGCGCCCAGCAGGATGCCCAGGCTGGCCAGCACGGCTTGGAGGATGAAGACGATGCGTATCTTGCGCGGCAGACCGTGCGGCATTACGGGATCCAGAGCGGTTCGCGGCGATTATAGGAAAGCGCGCCGTGATTCCATCGTGCAAAAAACGACAACGACCCGGCAGGAACCGGGTCGTCGTCTCGATCCGGGCCCCACAGGGCCCGTCCACTCATGCGCCTGCCACGGGGCGTGGGGTCAGCTCATCGGCTGGGCGATGTCGGCGATGCGGTAACCGGCGCTCTGCACGGTGTGCAGCAACGGACGGTCGAACGGCTTGTCGATGATCTTGCGCAGGTTGTACAGATGGCTGCGCAGGGTGTCCGAATCGGGCAGCCCGTTGCCCCAGATCTCGCGCTCGATTTCCTGGCGGGTGACCACACGCGGCGATTCACGCATCAGGATGGTCAGCAGGCGCAGCCCGATCGGCGACAGCTGCAATTCGGTACCGGCGCGGGTGGCCCGCATGCTCACCGGGTCCAGCACCAGGTCGGCGACCTTGAGCACTTCCGAGCCGACCTGGCGACGCTCGCGACGGATCAGGGCACGCAGGCGTGCTTCCAGCTCCTGGATCGCGAACGGCTTGGTCAGGTAATCGTCGGCGCCAAAGCCCAGCCCGGTCAGCTTGTCATCCAGCGTGTCGCGCGCGGTCAGCATCAGCACCGGGGTCGACTTGCGGGCGTCATTGCGCAGCCGGCGACAGACTTCGATGCCGTCCAGGCGCGGCAGCATCAGGTCCAGCACCACCACGTCATAACTGTTTTCCGCCGCCAGCCGATAGCCGTCCAGCCCGTCCTGGGCGTAATCGACCTCGAACCCGCGGCCTTCCAGATACTCGCCGATCATCTCGGAGATATTGCGGTTGTCCTCGACCACCAGCACCAGGCCGGAGGTCTCCTTTGTCTGACGCATGGGATTCCCTCTTTCTTCAGCTTTGTGAAACATGCCGTATCGGCGGTGGACGCGGCGTGAAGCCGCTCACATTGTTTTCGTCGGCGGTGTCAGAGCAGGGGTTTGAGGTGCGGCCAGACGTTCTCCAGCACCCGCGGCTGGGCGGCGGCGGTGGGGTGCAGGCCGTCGGACTGCATCAGCGCCGGCTGCAGTGCCACCCCCTCCAGCAGGAACGGCAGCAGCGCCAGCGAGTACTGGCTGGCCAGCCCGGTGTAGACCTGCCTGAGCCGCTGGCGGTAGGCCGGCCCGTAGTTGGGCGGCACGTCGATGCCCAGCAGCAGCACCTTGGCCCCGGCCTTCCGGCTGGCCAGGATCATCTTCTCCAGGTTGCCGCGCAGCTGCGCCGGGCTGAGCCCGCGCAGGGCGTCGTTGCCGCCCAGTTCGATCACCACCACCGTAGGCTGGTGCCTGGCCAGCAGGGCCGGCAGGCGGGTCAGCGCGCCGGCGGTGGTTTCGCCGCTGATGCTGGCGTTGACGATGACCGGGGCCGGCTTGACCTGTTGTCTAACCCGCTGCTGAAGCAGGTTCACCCAGCCCGATTCGGCCGGGATATTGTGGGCAGCACTGAGGCTGTCGCCGACCACCAGTACCGTGGCCGCGCGCGTGTCGGCACCTTTGGCACAGGCCAGCAACGGCGCCAGCAGCAACCATGCCAGCAGCCAGACCATCGGGGCCGCGCGGCCCTTTCCCTTCGTTGCGTACATTGGAGAATCCTCATCGACAGCCTGTCCCCCCGCAGCGCGCCCGTCGCCATCGCCGCCCATGACGTGGGCAAGTCCGCGCGTGGCCCGGAGGGTGAAGTCCACATACTGGACAACATTGGCATGACCGTCCATGAAGGAGAGAGCATCGCCATCGTCGGTGCCTCCGGCTCGGGCAAGACCACCCTGCTCGGCCTGCTGGCCGGGCTGGACCTGCCCAGTCGCGGCCGGGTCACCCTGGCCGGCTCGGATCTCAATGCGCTGGACGAGGAAGACCGCGCGCAGCTGCGCGCCCGCGAAGTGGGCTTCGTGTTCCAGAGTTTCCACCTGCTGCCGGCGCTGACCGCCGAAGAGAACATCGCACTGCCGCTGGAACTGGCCGGGCGCGAAGATCCGGCGCGGGTGCGCGAGGTGCTCCAGCAGGTGGGGCTGACCCACCGTGCGCGCCACTATCCGCGCCAGCTGTCCGGCGGCGAGCAGCAGCGCGTGGCCCTGGCGCGCGCGTTCGTGGCGCGCCCGCGCATCCTGTTCGCCGACGAGCCCACCGGCAGCCTGGACCAGGCCACCGGCCAGCAGATCAGCGACCTGCTGTTCGCGCTCAATGCCACCAGCGACACCACCCTGGTGCTGGTCACCCACGACCTGCGCCTGGCCCAGCGCTGCGAACGGGTGTACCGGCT
>RCUK01000764.1_pt1 | contig 24265 bp, 21 predicted proteins | sample 2166381 | NCBI WGS metagenome assembly RCUK01 (sample SAMN09932809, study PRJNA488358) | compost metagenome | isolation source: compost soil in an enriched community | place: Germany: Experimental Botanical Garden | reverse complement strand
TGAATGCACCGTTCCTTCCAGGTTCATGGGCTGACCCAGGATCTGCTGTAACTGAATATAAATATGATCCAGCTGCGGCTAAGAAGCTTCTTGCTGAAGATGGTTGGGTTGCAGGTTCTGATGGTATCCTGACTAAAGACGGTCACAGATTCTCATTCGAGCTTCAATACAATGCAGGTAACAGCCGTCGTCAACAAGTTGCTGCTGTAATTCAACAGAACTTGAAAGATGTAGGTATCGAAGTTACACCTAAAGCAATTGATTTCTCTTCTTGGGCTGACAACAACTTGACTCCAGGTAAATTCCCGGCAGTACTATTGTCTTGGTCCCTGAACAACCCTGATCCAGATGGCGAGCAAACATTCTCTACTAAATACTTCCCACCAACTGGTCAAAACATGGGCTGGTACAAAAATGAGAAACTCGACAAACTTTGGGTAGATGGATACTCCACAGTTGATCAAGCTGAACGTAAGAAAATTTATGAAGAAGTTGGTAAAGAAATCTCTACTGACCTTCCATATGTATTCTTGTATCAATATGGTCAACCAGAAGGTTTGGGATCACGCGTGAAATATGCAGAGAACGATGCACCAGAAGCATCTCTTCCTTATGGATATTTCTTCCACATTCAGAACTGGTGGGTAACTCAATAATTGCAAGACAACTAACGAGGGGGAAGGAGAATCTTCTCCTCTCCCTTTTTTGTTTTCAGGCTTAAATTGATTGTACTAATGTGCAATCCTGGGAGGATAGTTAATGACTGAATATTTCATTCGCCGGGTCCTGCAGTCTATTTTGGTTCTTTTTCTAATCAGCATAATTACGTTTGGCCTGATTCATGCCGCTCCGGGTGGGCCTACACAAATTTTCTTAGCTCCAGGTTTATCACAGGAAGCAGCAAAGATACAGGCACATAATCTAGGGCTCGATCAACCGGTATACGTTCAATATACTAAGTGGGTTGGCAATTTGCTCCAGGGTGACCTAGGATACACATTTAAGAGTCATCTACCTGTAGGTCAGATCCTTTGGCCAACGGTTGGAAATACAGTAATCCTGATGGGCTGTGCGTGGTTCTTATCCCTGTTAATTGCAATTCCTTGGGGGATATACAATAGTACGAAAGAGTACGGAATATCGGATCAAACGGCTTCATTTGTCTCATATATAGGTTTTGCGATGCCGACTTTCTGGTTTGGTATACTCCTGCAGGAGCTTTTCTCGATCAAGCTGGACTGGCTTCCGCTTTCGGATATGTGGTCCATGGGTAAAGAAGGCAACATGGGGGATTTGTTCATGCACATGATTCTGCCAATTACCGTACTGACCTTGGGTTTCCTGGCTGCTTATTCCAAATATGCCCGTTCTAGTATGCTTGAGGTTTTGGAACAGGATTACATTCGTACTGCTCGTGCTAAGGGTGTAAAGGAAAGAAAGGTAATCTTCCGTCATGCACTACGTAATGCATTGATTCCCATTATTACAATTCTGGGTCTTGACCTGCCGATCCTGGTTGGCGGCGCGGCTTTGACAGAGAGTGTATTTAACTGGCCGGGAATGGGGCGCCTGTTCATTGACATGGCGGTAGCCCGCGAATACTCGGTTCTTATGGCGATTACGTTAATTACGGCTGTGGTTGTTATCATTGGTAACCTGATTGCTGATATATTATATGCTGTGGTTGACCCGCGGGTCCAGCTTGGTAAGGGAGGGAAATCGGCATGAGTGCAAACCTCAATAATGATATTGCACCGGGTGGACAGCCTAGCGTGCAGCCTCAAAGAGAGGATGTGCAGCCATCTGCCCCTCTTAAGAAGCCACCGGGTCCATGGATGACGGCATGGAAGAAATTCTCACATAACGGATATGCGATGACTGGATTGGTTGTTGTATTAATCTTTGTTATTGCCGCTATATTGGCACCTGTACTTGCTCCATATGAACCATCGCATATTGACCTTATGTTCGCCAATTTGCCGGCGGGAACAGATAATTACCTACTGGGAACTGATGAGCTGGGTAGAGATATTTTCTCCAGACTGCTCTACAGTGCACGTATTTCCCTGCTTGTTGGTTTCTCCGTTGCGGCAGCATCTGTTATCATCGGATCACTGATTGGTTCACTTGCAGGTTATTTTGGTGGATGGCTCGACACGATCTTCATGCGTTTTGTTGACGTGATGAACTCTATTCCGCTTCTGTTTTTAAATATTTTAGTATTAGCAATTTTCGGAACAAAAGTTAGTTACATGATTATGATCTTAATCTTTACAAGCTGGATGAGCGTGGCCCGTCTGGTTAGAGGTACGTTCCTGCAATTACGGGAATCACAATATGTAGAAGCTGCCAAGGCAATTGGTGTATCCAGCTGGGGGATTATTTTTAGACACTTACTGCGAAATGCCAGCTTCCCAATTATTGTCAATGCGACATTGATGGTAGGTGGCGCTATTCTGAGTGAATCCGCGCTATCCTTCCTAGGGCTTGGCGTGCAAGCTCCAGATACAAGCTGGGGACAAATGCTCAGCAACGCTCAGGAATTCATGCTGACCGATCCTTTGCAGGCAGTATATCCAGGGTTATGTATCTTCCTTGTAGTGTTGGCTGTTAACTTTGTGGGTGACGGCATCCGTGATGCTCTGGATCCTAGACAAAAAGCGATGGTATCCCGGAGGAGGCTGAAACAATGGCGGAAAGATTACTCGAAATAGAGAATCTGACAACCGGATTCATGACAGAGAAAGGGTTCGTGAAGGCAACGGACAATATCTCTTTAACAATAGAAAAGGGAAAGACACTCTGTCTGGTAGGAGAATCCGGCAGCGGTAAGAGTGTTACGTCCTTATCAATTATGCGTCTAATTGATTATGCCGGCGGTTCTATTCTTGATGGAAAGATTAAATTCCGCGGGGATGATCTGGCCGCTAAAGATCAAGAGCAAATGCGCAAGATCCGCGGTAATAAAATTGCAATGATCTTCCAGGATCCCATGTCGGCTTTGAACCCGGTATTCTCAGTGGGTGAGCAGATCGCAGAGAGTCTTAAGCTTCATCAGAACAAGAGTGATTCGGAAGCATGGAAAGAGGCCATTAACCTACTTAGAATGGTAGGTATTCCAGCACCCGAGATCCGGGCGAAGCAGTATCCGCATGAGTTGTCAGGCGGGATGTGTCAGCGTGTTGTTATCGCGGTGGCTCTGGCCTGCAACCCTGAGCTTCTAATCGCCGATGAGCCTACAACCGCTCTGGACGTAACGGTACAAGCGCAGATTCTTGATCTGCTTCAGAAGTTGAAGCAGGAGCTGGGCATGTCCATTCTGCTGATTACCCATGATATGGGTGTAGCGGCAGAGATGGCTGACCGAATCGCGGTTATGTATGCTGGTGCAATTGTGGAGGAGGGGACGGTAGAAGAGATTTTTGCGAACCCTTCACATCCTTACACAGTTGGGCTGCTCCAGTCTATCCCAGGGTTCGAGGGGACTCGGGGCAAGGAACTGTATACCATCAAAGGTACAATTCCAGGTCTCGGCAATCTTCCTGGCGGCTGTCGCTTCCACCCTCGTTGTCCGCATGTCATGGATAAATGTAAGACCCAGGAGCCACTTGACTTCAAAGTAGGCAATGATCATTCTGCCGTATGCTGGCTGTATGAGGATAAGGCACCTGTCCTACTTGGCAGAAACGGGGGCGAAACGAAATGAGTATGCAGGAACCCAAAGTAGAGGGCCAAGAGAACCTGATTGAGATTAAGCATCTTAAGAAATATTTCCCGATTAAGGCCGGTTTACTCAACCGTGTTGTCGGAAATGTTAAAGCCGTAGATGATGTATCTATCTCGATTCGTAAAGGTGAGACGTTCGGACTTGTAGGTGAATCCGGATGTGGTAAATCAACCTTCGGCCGTGTTGTGCTGAAGCTTCAAAGTGCTACGGAAGGTGAGGTTCTGTTCAAAGGCAAAGATGTACACTCCTTGAACAACTCCGAACTCCGCAAGCTTCGTGAAGAAATGCAGATTATATTCCAGGATCCATTTGGTTCTTTAAACCCTCGCTTCCTGGTTAAGGATATTATTGGTGAGCCTCTTCGTGTTCACCGCCATATGTCTGCCAAAGAAATCGACGACCGTGTGGTCGAATTGCTGCAGCTGGTAGGCTTGGACCCAACTCGCCGAAACCGGTACCCGCATGAGTTCTCAGGCGGTCAGCGTCAGCGGATTGGCATTGCCCGGGCCATTGCGCTCAATCCACAGTTCATTGTTGCGGATGAGGCTGTGTCGGCCCTTGACGTGTCTGTCCAATCCCAGGTTATCAACCTGCTGATGAAGCTGCAGAAAGAGATGGGCCTTACATTCTTGTTCATTGCCCATGGCCTTAATGTGGTTCGTCATATTTCAGACCGGGTTGGGGTTATGTATCTTGGTAAAATGGTCGAAGTAGCCGAGACGGAAGAGCTGTTCGCTCATCCGCTTCATCCTTACACAGCAGCACTGCTATCAGCCATTCCCAAACCATCACCAACCCGCAAGCGGGAGCGTATTGTATTGAAAGGTGATGTTCCATCCCCTGCGAACCCGCCATCCGGCTGCCGGTTCCATACCCGCTGTCCGCTTGCACAGGAGAAATGCAGTCAGGTCGAGCCGCTGCTGGAAGAAGTCCTTCCGGGCAGACAGGTTGCCTGCCACTTCCCATTGCTTGAAGGCAATGAATTGAAGAATCTTCAATAGTTGTAATCAGGGTCATTGTAGCGGGTAGAGAAGAGATTCTCTGCCCGCTTTTTTGTGATGAATTGGGAGTAATCTTTTTCAGATGAACTTAAGAATTACCTATTGGGAAGAGTATGAAGTGATGCTGGAGATGTGGGAGCGTTCGCTTTTGTAACCGGACTTCTATCTTATAAATATAATTAATAATGCGGTGAAACTGTATACCAATTAGCAATACTACCAGTGTTTAATAGTTGATAGATGATAGTTATTTAGGTTATATTGGTCGATGTGCATGAGGATTTTAACCTTTTTGTAGTGTTTTGGCGTTTCCTAGTAGGTACAATGAAGAATAGAGTTATATTTTGTAAATCTCTTGCGTGATACACAATTCTGCCGTGATGTGGAGGGGGGCCTGAGGCGGGCACGATTATGCTGCCAAATAAGCGGTGCAATATAATATGGATATGACTGTAATCCCTTAAGTACGACTGTGATCATGGCTGCCTGGTATGGAACTGAATTAGACAGACATGTAAGACATATAGATGAAGACTAGTAGAGTCTTCAAGCAGCATATAATTGGAGGCAGGTTTATGACGGATCAGAAATTGAAAAGAGTGAAGCCCAAGAAGAGAAACAGGTTAAGAACCTGGGGGATTATTCTCCTTGTTGTTGCTGTTCTCGGCTCGGGTATATATGTATATAGGAAGCCACTTGCTATTATGGCATTTGATATGTTTTTATCTGACCATGTTGAGAAGAAACTTCAGAAGTCATATGCTCCTCTGCAAGGAGAGCAGCCGAAGCCGGTGGTCTACCAGACCAAGCCGTTCACTGCATTATTGCTAGGTGTTGACCAACGGGACAATGAGCCTGCACGTTCGGATACGATGATCTATTCCGTAATACGTCCTAAGGAAGGTAAAATTCTGCTAATCTCGATCCCGAGAGATACCTATACGGAGATTGTTGGCAAGAACAAGAAGGATAAGATCAATCACGCCTACGCATTTGGCGGGGAGAAGATGTCCAAAGATACAGTAGAAGCTTTCCTCGGACATCAGGCTGAGTATTATGCAGCCATTAACTTCAAGGGACTCCGCGATGTAGTCGATGCCCTTGGTGGTGTAGAGCTGCCGATTACCAAAGATATTGTGAATAAGGATAAGGACCACGAGAAGTTTACAATCAAAGCGGGCCAACCGATCTATAATGGTAAGGACGCACTGAACTTTGTTCGCTACCGCGAGGATAGCGACTTTAACCGGACTAAGAGACATCAAGTCTTCCTGAATGCGATGGTAAAAAGGGTGCTCCAGCTCGACCAGGTATCAAAGATTCCTGAACTTATGGACATTGCTGGTGCCAACTTCAAGACGGATATTGTCCCAAGCAATATTATTGATCTTGCGAAACAGCTGCTGACAGGTGATAACCCGCCGCAGATCTATAGTTATACGATCATGGGTAAGGGAACTCGCATTAATAATATTTTCTATGATCTGGCGGACAAGAAAGATGTAGAGTATGCTGAGAAACTGATAGAAAGCTGGTCGAGTCCGGATACGACAGATGCACAGCTTCTGCTTCCAGAGAAGCAAGTAATTGAATGATTGTTCTTGAGATGCCATAATATATACAGAAGCGACTCTAGGACTGTATCTATTCTGTATATGAGCTAGTTAGACATCTATTCGGCAGTCCGGAGTACCGGCTGCCGATTTTTTCGCCTGAGCGGAACAATGTCCGGCCTGATACGTACCAATAGGGGACTTATACTTTCTCATGCTTAGAGAAAGGATAGAGGAGGATTATTTTTGAAATGAATATTGCATTTTTTTTGCTCCCGAAAAGTGATGTTGTCTCGGTAACCCTGGATTCAACTTTAAGACAAACTTTGGAACGCATGGAATATCACCGATATACGGCCGTACCCATCATTGACAAAACCGGGGTATATGTCGGGACCGTGACTGAAGGGGATCTGCTCTGGTATATGAAGAACTCCAAAGGAAAGGTAACCTTCGAGAACGCTTCCAAGTTCCTGCTTAAAGACATTCCGCTTCGGGTGGATAACAAACCGGTCTCTATAGATGAAGATATGGAGGATCTGATCAACCTGGCCAAGGTACAGAACTTTGTCCCTGTTGTTGATGATATGAACCGGTTCATCGGCATTGTGAGACGGAGTCAGATCATAGAATACTGTGAGAAATTCGTGTCCCGCAGTGAGATTGCACCGGGGCAATAGGACCGGGTAGCATCCGGTTACCCCTGTGATCCACGCTTAGGTGGCAAAAGATGATTTATGCTATAATGGAGAATAAAGCTTTTTCTAGGAGAGAGAGTGATCGGTCTACCATGCATAAAGAAATGGATGTGGCCAAGAGGGCCAAAGTCATTGAATGGCTGAAAACCGAAGTGGTTGATCACGTGTCCCGTCTGTTCAAAGCTCTATGGGAAGGCAGCACGACCCGGATAACGGATAGTCTGGCCAGTCTGATTGTCAGTGGGTATATTCTCGGACGAAGACTTGGGATCTCATTCCGTGATTTGGATGAGAGTATTATGGAGAAGCTGAAAAGGCATAAGCAGGAAGGCCATCAGCTTGAAGATTGGTATCAAGATATTTCTGCATTGGAAGAACATATGCGTAAGAGGTGAACCTATTGAAATTTCACTGGACATCTGTTGCCTGGAGCATAGTCTACTTTCTGCTCCTGCTATCTCTGGTAACGCCGCTGACTGTGGTCACGGTTTTGTTCCTTCTGGTGCCGGGCGTGATATTGTACACGACCTTGTCGAGAACTTCATTTATACTGCACGTTGTACCTGTACTATTGCTCTTGCTATTTTTGTTAGGCCCTTATTTTGTACTGGTGCCGCTGTATTTCCTGATCCCTTCTATCACCATGGGTCATATGTATAAGAAGCGGGCCCCCGCCATGCGGACACTCCTCGTTGGAGCCGCTACCATTCTGGTGGAGTTCATTCTGCTGCTCTTGGTCAGCACGGTGTTTTTTGACTTTAATCTCGCACAGACCATTGAGAATGTCATCAATTCCACCGCGTCTCCGCTGCGGGACATGACAGGCAGCAACCTGGCATCAGGTCTGAATTGGACGGAAGAGAAGACACAGCTGCTGTCCGATCTGACGGTAAGAACGATTCCTTTTACAATGACGGTGACTTCACTCGCTATAGCGGCAGTAACGCATGCTATTTCAAGGCCAACATTAAGCAGTCTGGGACAAATCACACCCAAAATGAAGCCGTTTCGGGAGCTGAAGCTGCCGCGTTCCCTGGTCTGGTATTACTGCCTTGGGCTTGTTATTCAGCTGTTCGCAGGCTCCGCTGCGGGAGAGGGGTTCCTTGGAACGGTGCTCCTCAATCTGATGCCTCTGCTTCAATTCGGCTTTATTATTCAGGCGGCGGGATTCTTCTTCTATCTGGCTTACGTTAAGAAGTGGAATTTGGTGATTCCTATCCTGCTGACGATAGCTATCATATTCATTCGCCCTCTTTGGATTATCGGTTTGTTTGACATTGCATTTCCACTGCGGGACATGGTTACTAGATCAAGACGATAGGGTGAGAAGGCATGCCAAATTTATTGCAAAAGCGCTGGTACGGCTATCAGACCGTGTGGGCGTTCATGCTCATGCTGCTGCTTGTCATTTTCGTATCCTATTACAATTGGGTTCTGGGTCTGGTAAGTTTGTGTCTGGTAGGAGCCTTGGCTTATGTAATGCTGCAAGCAGAGCGTAGATTCCGCAAGGAGATGGTTCAGTACATTACGGAACTAACCTTTCGGATTAAAAGAGTTGAGGGCGAAGCCATCAGCCGGCTTCCCTTCGGTGTCATGCTGTATGCCGAAGATAAGACCGTAGAATGGCATAACCGATTCGTGACCGGCATGTTCGGCCGGGGGACCGTGGTAGGGCAGCCGCTCACCGAGCTGCTGCCTCCCCTTCCCCAGTTGTCCAGAGACAAGCGGGAGGGCGACCACAACCGTTCTACGGTAGAAGTCATTATCAATGACCGTAACTATGAATTAACTATACAAGCGGATGAACGGCTTATTTATGTTCATGACATGACAGAACTTGCCGTTCTGCGGGAGAAATATGAGGATGAACGTCTGGCACTGGGCATTATCATGCTGGACAATCTGGACGAGGCTTCTCAGGGGATGGATGACCAGCAGCGGGCTGCGCTGATTGCCAGAGTCGCTTCGTCCCTTACAGCCTGGGCTAAGCAGTATAAAGTATACCTGCGCCGTCTGTCCTCCGAACGTTATTTGATGATGTTCAATCACCTTTCACTTAAGGAGCTTGAGCAGAGCCGGTTCGTGATTCTGGATGAGGTTCGGGAAATGACTGCTGACCTGAAGGTGCCGATGACGCTGAGTATCGGGCTTGCTTTTGGCGCAGGCAGTATTAGTGAGCTTGGGGAGCTGGCCCAATCGAGTCTGGACATGGCGCTTGGCCGCGGGGGCGACCAGGCCGCTGTGAAGTCCGGACAAAGGCTGAGCTTCTACGGGGGCAAGACCACGGCGGTGGAGAAACGCACACGGGTTCGGGCGAGAGTCATCGCGCATGCGCTGCGAGATTTAATGCAGGAGAGCGACCGCGTCATCATCATGGGCCATAAAGTGCCTGATCTGGACGTGATTGGAGCTTCGATCGGGGTCCTTAAGGCGGCGGATATGTACAACGTCGAGGCGCATATCGTGCTGGACGGGGTTAATCCGGCGATTGAACGTATTATGGAGCGAATTGAGAAGGACGATGCCTTGAAAAAGAGGTTCATCAGCCCGGATCAAGCGATGGCGCTGATGACAGAGAATACGCTGCTTATTATTGTAGACACCCATAAGGCTTCGATGACTATGGAGCCCAGACTTGTGGAGGAAGCGCGCCGGGTGGTTATTGTTGATCATCACCGCCGTGGTGAGGAATTCATTAACGATGCGGTGCTCGTGTATCTGGAGCCATATGCTTCGTCCGCCTGCGAGCTTGTGACCGAACTGCTTCAGTATATTCACGAGAAAGTCGAGCTCAGTCCGCTCGAAGCTACTGCGCTGCTCGCGGGGATTACCGTCGATACGAAGCACTTTGCGCTTCATACGGGGTCACGGACCTTTGAGGCGGCCGGCTTCCTGCGGCGTGGCGGGGCAGATACCGTCATGGTGCAGCGCATCCTGAAGGAGGATCTGCAGGAGTATATCGAGAAGGCGGAGATTATCAAGCATGCCCGTATGATTCACGGGCACATTGCGCTTGCAGTAACCGAGCCGAATCGCAAGATACCGCAGCTGCTGATCGCCCAGGTTGCGGATACGCTGCTTAATATGACGAACGTGCTGGCCTCTTTTGTAATAAGCAGCCGGCCTGACGGCATGATTGGGATCAGCGCAAGATCGCTGGGTACCATGAATGTGCAGGTCGTGATGGAGCGGCTTGGCGGTGGGGGACATCTGACGAATGCGGCCGCCCAGCTGGAATGCTCACAGGCGGAAGCCGAGAAGAGGCTGCTGGAAGTACTAGATGAAATCGAAAAGGAAGAGGGGTTATTTGAATGAAAGTAATTTTCTTGCAAGATGTAAAGGGACAAGGTAAAAAGGGACAGGTGAAGGAAGTATCGGAAGGCTACGCACAGAACTTCCTGCTGCCTAAAGGTCTTGTAAAGCTGGCAACACAAGGTAATGTGAAGACACTCGAGAATCAATCAGCAGCAGAGCTTAAGCGTAAACAGCAGGAGAAGGAAGAGGCTATAGAGCTTGGCAAGAAGCTTGAAGAGATGACTGTGGGACTTAAGGCAAAGTCCGGTGAGGGCGGCCGCTTGTTCGGAGCGATCACAAGCAAGCAGATTGCAGAAGCCATGCAGGGGCTTGGCGTGAAGATCGATAAACGGAAGATCGAACTGAACGATCCAATTCGTACACTCGGTGTAACCCAGGTTACTGTGAAGCTTCATCCTGAAGTAAAAACAACGCTTAAGGTCCAAGTGACGGAGGAATAACATGGGCATGGGCACAGAGTTATTTGTCGATCGAATTCCTCCTCAGAACCTAGAAGCAGAACAGGCGGTTCTCGGTGCCATTCTGCTCCAGTCCGAAGCGCTGATCACAGCGATGGAACGGGTGCGTACCGAGGATTTCTACGATAAGTCACATCAGATGATCTATGAGACCATGATCGAGCTTGGCGAGGCGAACCAGCCTATTGATCTGATCACGCTGACCTCCCGCCTGCAGGATAAAGGCGAGCTGGAGGAGATTGGCGGGGTTAGCCACTTGGCCAGACTAGCCCATGCTGTGCCGACAGCGGCGAACGTGGATTATTATGCCCGAATTATAGAAGAGAAATCAATGCTGCGGCGGCTCATTCGCACTGCAACCCAGATTGTAAGTGATGGATACACGAACGGCGATGATGTAGGCGGGATGCTGAGCGACGCGGAGCGCAAGATTCTGGAGATCTCCAACGGAAGATCAGGCAGCGGATTTATTGCCATCCGTGACGTGCTGATGGAAGTGTTCGAGCGCGTGGAGGTACTGCATCAGAACAGGGGAACGACGACCGGGGTCTCATCCGGATTTGCCGATCTGGATAAGATGACTGCCGGATTCCAGCGAAATGATTTGATCATTGTAGCGGCGCGTCCTTCCGTAGGTAAGACGGCATTTGCCCTGAATATCGCACAGAATGCCGCCGTGCGAAGCAAGGAGACTGTGGCTATCTTCAGTCTGGAGATGTCCGCGGCTCAGCTAGTACAGCGGATGATCTGTGCGGAAGCGAATCTGGACGCCAGTGTGATGCGGACAGGGGACTTTAAGAGCGATGACGATTGGTCCAAGCTGACGATGGGCATTGCTGCTCTCTCTGAAGCAGAGATCTATATTGATGATACGCCTGGGGTTACCGTGGCCGACATTCGGGCCAAATGCCGCCGTCTCAAGAAGGAGAGAGGCCTTGGCATGATCGTCATCGACTACCTGCAGCTCATTCACGGGCGAGGGAAAGCGGGCGAGAATCGCCAGCAGGAAGTATCCGAAATTTCCCGTACGCTGAAGCAGATTGCCCGTGAGCTTGAGGTGCCGGTTATCGCTCTGTCCCAGCTCAGCCGGGGCGTGGAGCAGCGTCAGGACAAGCGTCCAATGATGTCTGACCTTCGGGAATCAGGTTCCATCGAGCAGGATGCCGATATCGTAGCCTTCTTGTACCGGGATGATTACTACAATCAGGAGACCGAGAAGAAGAATATTATCGAGATTATTATTGCCAAACAGCGTAACGGTCCGGTAGGCACCGTGGAGCTGGTCTTCCTGAAGAATTATAATAAGTTCGCGAATTATGAGCGGGCTCATGCGGATCCTTTTGCGGGATAACAGATCAGAACTACTGAACTCATCTTCATATAACTATGTATATTTCCGAACAATTCTACACCAAGGTGTGGAATTGTTCGTTTTTGATTTGACTTTGAAAAAGCAGGCTGGTACACTTGTATTGCTGCTTTAGGGCAGTAAATGGATGCATTATGTATAAAGTCTAAGGCGTTCGAGAAGCTATATGGATTGAGGGCTAAGAAATAATTGATCCATAGAGGCCGACAAGGCGTCTATTTTGAATGAAAATAAAGGTGCAGAGTGCACCGACGGGGGAATGTACATGTCAACAGTAGTCGTTGTGGGAACACAATGGGGAGACGAAGGCAAAGGCAAAATCACGGATTATCTGGCGGAGAGCGCTGATGTGGTAGCCCGTTATCAAGGCGGTAACAACGCCGGTCATACTATACTGATTGATGGCAAGAAGTACAAACTGAGCTTGATTCCATCCGGTGTTTTTTATGAAGATAAGATCTGTGTCATCGGGAACGGAATGGTTATTAATCCGGAAGCCTTGATTCAGGAGATCACATATATTCACGAGAACGGATTCAGTACGAACAATTTGAAGATCAGCGATCGTGCGCATGTCATCCTCCCTTATCATATGGTGCTGGATGCGCTTGAAGAGGACCGCAAAGGACCGAACAAGATCGGTACAACGCGTAAGGGGATTGGCCCGGCATACATGGATAAAGCGGCTAGAAATGGCATTCGGATCGCTGACCTGCTTGATGCGGAAGAGTTCGAGCTTAAGCTGCGTCATTTGGTGAAAGAGAAGAACCACATTATCCAGCAGGTATACGGTGCGGATCCACTGGATGTGGAAGAAATCCTGAAGCAGTACCTGGAATATGCTGAATTTATTCGTCCATATGTTACAGATACGTCCGTGGTTCTTAACGATGCGATTGATGAAGACCGTAAGGTCCTGTTCGAGGGTGCGCAAGGTGTGATGCTTGATATCGACCAAGGTACTTATCCGTTCGTTACTTCATCCAATCCATCCGCAGGCGGCGTATGTATTGGCTCGGGTGTAGGTCCTTCCAAGATTAAGCAGGTCATTGGTGTAGCCAAGTCCTACACTACCCGTGTCGGCGATGGTCCTTTCCCTACAGAGCTTCATGATGAAGTTGGGGATCTGATCCGCGAGACTGGGCATGAGTATGGAACCGTAACAGGCCGTCCGCGCCGCGTTGGCTGGTTCGATAGTGTTGTGGTTCGCCATGCTCGCCGGGTGAGTGGTCTGACTGGCTTGTCACTCAACTCCCTGGACGTCCTGACCGGGCTTGAGACTGTGAAAATCTGCACCGGGTATAAATTCCGCGGTGAGGTGATCACCCACTACCCTGCAAGCCTGAAGATGCTGGCAGAATGCGAAGCGGTATACGAGGAGCTTCCAGGCTGGTCCGAGGATATTACGGGTGCGAAGACGCTGGAGGACCTTCCAGAGACTACTCGCAACTACGTGAAACGGGTATCCGAGCTGACAGGGATTCCAATCGCCATCTTCTCTGTAGGCCGTAACCGGAATCAGACGAATCAAGTACTGCCAATTTACGAATGATCTTCAATTGCAAGAAGCCTCTTTCTACGGAAAGGGGCTTTTTTTTCATGGAAAGAAGTAGAAAAGCATAGGAATCCGGCAATACTGGCCCATAGGTAGAGCTATATGGAATGAACTAAAGAAATGAACGTTTGGATTTAGGCTATGTTTGCTGCGCAAGAGAATCGATCACGCAGTCTTTAGTTCAATCCATATAGAATGCCAGAGAGAAGGAGGGAACCAAATTGAAATGGTTGACGAGAATCGCCATGGTCGTGCTGGGTACGGTACTGATTAGTGGGCTAACCGTGCTTACAACCGGCTATGTTGTGAATGCCTATGTACATTCCCTATTAACGAGTCTGAATATAAAGTGGGAGGGTCAGCCTTCGAGTTTTGGAAGTCTGCTTAAGGGAGCCGTAGGCCTAGGTTCAGGGACAAAGCCTGACAAAGCAAGCGCTACCCAGAAATCCGGAATTATGAATGAAAATAAGGCACTTGGGGAAAATAACTCAGGTACGAGCAGCAGCGAATTTAGCAGCCCCGGCAGTGCTTCAGGAACTGGGCAGGCCGATAATGCTTCCAAAGGATCGAGTTATAACGATGAGAACAAAAGTGATATTCCCACAGATAAGAAGGACACGGGAGATGTCCCTGACAATGCCCTACCCGTTATGGGAGGCCAGACTACAGAAGAATCGTCGTCCTCTTCCGGTACGAGAGAGAATATTGTGGTCACACCTGATGATATGGCCGCAAAGAAAAAGGAATTGCCGGATAAGGACAAGGAGGATATCTTTCAAATCTTGATGACGAAGCTGCCGCAAAAAGAAATGCAATCGATCACGGCTTCCTTGGAGGATGGACTTACAGAGAGTGAAATGATCCAGATTCAGCAGATTATGTCTAAGTATTTAGACAAAAGCGAATATGCAAAAGTGATGAAGATTTTGGGAAAATAGGACGGTTTCAAGGTGCTATTAACAAAAATGTCATCAAAAACCTAACCGTGCCAATATGAGGCATATGGGAAAAGCCCGCATTTTAAGCGGGTTTTTAGCTTTTTGGGCAAAGTTGAAATGGTAGTTTGGGATATGTTAAGGTTATTAAGTGGCATAAAGGTTAAAATTTTGAAACCTTTTAACAACCGTGAAAAAGGAGAACATCATGAAAGGTTCCAATACAAGATCGAAATTGCGCTTAAGCATAATCGCCGCGGCGGGAGGCCTGCTGGCTGCAGGAAGTCTGTTCTGGGCTGGACAGCAGTATGTCGAGGCGAATACAGTACCTTACTATCGTGTATATAAGGACGGACAAGAAGTAGGCACGGTTCGTCATAAAGAAGAGCTTACGAAGCTGTATAACCGCAAGCAGGCAGAATACCAGCTTAAATATCCGGATGCAAACATTCAGCTTGATACGGATCATATCAAAGCGGTGTATGAACAGGCTTACAAGGCGGATATTGACCAGGATACGGCCATCGCGAAGCTGGACAAGCTTCTGAATCCCACCGCCGAGGGTGTAGAACTGAAGGTGGACGGAAAGGTCATCGGTATTGTGAAAGACAAAGCTGCCGCAGCATTCGTACTTAGCCAAGTGAAGAACAAGTACATACCGGAGGCAACACCTGCTTTTGCAGATAAGATTGTGCAAACTTCATTCTCGCCTGGCACGGCTAAGAAAGTATCGGCCCAGCCTAAAGAACGTCTTGAATCTGCCGTCTTCGTAGAGAAGGTTGATCAGAGTCAGGTAGAGACCGATCCGGCCAAGGTATTGTCTGCGGAAGAAGCTGTGAAGCTGCTGACCCAAGGCGAACAGGAGACGGTGACTTACGAAGTTAAGCCAGGAGATACCTTCAGCTCTATTGCGAAGCGAGCGGGGATAAGTCAGAAGGAACTCATGAGTATGAATTCGGGTACCAAGGAGACGGCGCTGCAGATTGGAGCGGACCTGAAGCTATCGGCTAGTGAGCCTGTCCTTACTGTGAAGACGGTGGAGAGCATTGCCAAGGAGGCTGTAACGAGTCCGGATGTTGAAGTCCGGAGAACTAATCAGCTTCGTAAAGGCGTAAGCAAAGTCGTCGCACCGGGGGTAAGTGGCAAGAAGCTCATGTCCTTCCGGGTTGTGAAGGAGAACGGACAAGTGGTTCAGAAGCAGTTCTTAAGTCAAAAGGTCACAAGTCCCTCCCAGCCTAAGGTTATCCTTCAGGGGACCAAGGTGGCCAGCACCACGGGCTCCGGCCGATTCGCATGGCCGGTCATTGCGCATTCCGTGACCAGCACTTTCGGTGAGCGCTGGAATAAGATGCATAAGGGCATTGACATGATCTCCTCCGATTACAGTATTATGGCCGCAGATGGCGGTACAGTCAGCTTTGCCGGGGTAAAGACCGGGTATGGGAATTGTATTGTCATCAACCACGGCAACGGATATGAGACACTGTACGGGCATCTTAGCCGGATCGATGTGAAGCGGGGCGATAAGGTGGGGCGCGGTGAGCATATCGGCATCATGGGCGATACCGGTCATTCCTTCGGCATTCATCTTCATTTCGAGATTCATAAGAACGGGTCGTTACAGAACCCGATCAAATATTTAAGCTGAATAAGACGAAGTTAAGATCTTTACATTTTGAGGTGCGGTCGTAACTACGGAGAATGCTTGGACTTTCGGTCGCTGCCCGCCTCCAGATTTCTTGAATTATACCGCGGTGCGGATAAAATCCGGAGACAAAGGCGATCGCTTCGCTCCTACAGTTCCAAGCTTCCCCTCCATTACGCCTCCCCTGCATGTCAATCTGCTAACTGGGTCTTATCCAGGAGGCTGGTACAAGGGCACTCCGAACACAGATAGACGTGTTCGGAGTGCCCTTTTTGGGTTAGCTGACTGGGAGAATGGAAGTGGATATGGTCCTTTCAGGTTATTTTTGATGCCAGTTTAGGATGGAGCGGTTCAGGTATGTTAAAATATAAGAAGCGTGGGCGAGAGGCCTGAAAATATGGGGTGACAAGAGAGAATGCAAGGGAAAATTCTAGTGGTAGACGATGAACAGCCCATTGCGGATATTCTAAAGTTCAATTTAGAAAAAGAGGGTTATGAGGTCATCCTTGCCTTCGACGGAATCAGTGCGGTGGAACTTGCGCTGTCTGAACATCCGGATCTGATCCTGCTGGATCTGATGCTCCCCGGCAAGGACGGCATGGATGTGTGCCGCGAGGTACGCGCCAAGCTGGAGACTCCAATCATCATGTTGACCGCCAAAGACGGTGAAATTGATAAAGTGCTGGGTCTGGAGCTGGGTGCGGACGATTACGTTACCAAGCCCTTCAGCACAAGAGAGCTGCTGGCCAGAGTGAAAGCACAGATGCGCCGCCGTCAGAGCAAGCCGGGCGAGAACGCTGAGAGCGATGCCGGCAAGCAGGGACTTCATTTGTTCGATTTGTTCATAGATACAGATATGTATACCGTATATAAGAGCGGGGAACCGCTTGATCTGACTCACCGTGAATATGAGCTTGTCTATTATATGGCGCGTAACGCCGGTAAAGTGATGACCCGGGAGCACTTGCTTCATGCTGTATGGGGATTCGAATATTTCGGAGATGTGCGAACGGTGGATGTCACTATCCGGCGCCTCCGGGAGAAGATTGAGGACGATCCGAGCAAGCCGGAATATATTCTGACCCGGCGGGGCCTCGGGTACCTGATGCGCAGCTCGAAGACGGGTGGACTCTAGCATGAAGCTTGAGCTGAAGCTGCCCGCCTTTTTCCGGACGATTCAAGCCAAATTAATTATTATCTACGTCTTATTAATCCTGATCGCGATGCAGTTGATCGGGGTTTATTTCGTCAGTGCGATGAAAAATTCCCTAACCAGCAATTTTACACAAGAGCTCAAGGCAAGGGCTGAGCTGCTGTCTGTGCTGGCTGCGCAGAACCTGGGGGCAGCCGGGACAGCGGAGTCAAGAGAGGACAAGCTGGATAATCTGGGAGTGCTGGTAGACAACCTGTTCAACCAGACCGGGGCGGAGATCCAGGTACTTGACCCCAGCGGCAAGGTGCTTAAGACCTCCAAGTGGTCTCATGCGGATTATGTAGGGCGCAAGAATACCCAGACTGTCGTCAGCATGGCCTTACAAGGCATTGAGGACAACGAAGAATATATTATTGATGATGATAATGTCCGCAAGAAGGTGGTGGCGAGGCCTGTCGTCAATGACGGCAAAATCGTGGGTGCCATCTATATCGCAGCATCCATGAGCGAGCTGTATGCTACCATGGACCGGATTAACAGCATCTTCATCTCCGGGATTCTGCTAGCGCTTGGCCTGACCGCGATTCTTGGCGTTATTCTGGCACATACGATTACTTCGCCGATCAAAGAACTGACCCGGCGGGCAACCGCGGTGGCTGAAGGTCAGCTTTACCAGAAGGTCCCGGTGCTCGGAAATGACGAGATCGGTCAGCTGAGCAAGGCGTTCAACTATATGACCAGCCGGCTGCGGGATGCGCTGGCCCAGAACGAAGAGGAGAAGGAGAAGCTGGCTTCCATCCTTACGAATATGAGTGACGGGGTCATCGCGACCGATGAAGTGGGCACGGTCATTCTGATGAACCGCAGAGCCAGCGCGATGCTGTTCGCTGAAGGTGAGGACCGGCTTGGGACAAGTATTCAGAGTCTGCTGAGCCTGTCCCAAGATGGGCGCATGGCTTTCGCCCAAGGCAGCATGCCGACAGAGCTGCTGGAGATTGCCACGCCTGAAGGCGGCGCCTCTCTAGTGCGGGTGACCTTCACGCCGATTCACCGGCGGGAATTCGGGATTATCGGCACGATTGCCGTGCTGCAAGACGTCACGGAGCAGGAGAAGCTGGAGGCTTCCCGCCGCGAATTCGTCGCGAATGTCTCACATGAGCTTCGCACACCGCTGACGACCATCAAGAGCTACACGGAAGCGCTCGAAGACGGCGCGCTTCAGGATCAAGAACTTGCGCCGCGCTTCGTCGGCGTCATACAGAATGAGACCGAGCGGATGATCCGCCTGGTCACCGACCTGCTGCATCTATCCCGGCTTGATTCCAAGGAATCGCCGCTGCGTATGCAGCAGACAGATATTAACGAGATGCTGGACGAGGTGGCAGACCGGTTTTCTTTTCAAATGCAGGAGAAGGGTATTGAAGTTCGGGTTCAGGTGGAAGATGGGATTAGCCAGGTATGGTTCGACCGGGATCAGATCGACCAGGTGCTCGATAACCTGATCTCGAATGCGATGAAATATACTTCGGGGGGTTCCATTACAATCCGGGCCTTTTTAACGGACGAAGAGATGCTGGCCATCTCGGTCGAGGATACGGGAATCGGAATTCCGAAGAAGGATCTGGACCGGATCTTCGAGCGGTTCTACCGGGTGGACAAGGCACGTTCCCGCAATATGGGGGGCACGGGACTTGGGTTATCCATTGCCCGGGAAATTGTAAAAGCGCACGGCGGGACGATCTCCCTGGAATCCGAGCTTGGCACGGGCACCAAAGTAACTTTTACGCTGCCGGTTGAGATGAAAGGGGGCCATGAGCGGTGAAGGAGACCGTTAAATCTACAGTTCTGGTGCTGCTTATCGCCTGCAGTCTGGTACAAAGTTATTTCCTGATCTACCGGCTGCCCGGCAATGACCCTGTGGTGAAGTCAGAGAGCGATTACGTGAAGACCGAGAATATGGGTACGGAAATGAAGGCCGAGGAGCTGGTCTTTCCTGCCGAAATGATTCTTCATATGGGTGCAGGTAAGCATACCCTCTTCTACCCGGGCTCCACCTTCTATAAGCTGATCAATACCCGTCTGCAGGGCCGCCTGTTTGATGGATTTCAGCGCTATGATGCCACGGGCACGAACTGGAATACGATACGCCAGCAGAACGAGGGGATTGAACTTCGCTTTGGTAAGGGCGTGCCAGTGGCCTTGCTGCAAAAGGTCATGCAAATCTCGAATGACCCGCTGCTTCAAGAGGAGACGATTAACCGGATTCTCATTTATAATGTGAAGAATGAGGACAAGGTACGGGCGTTCTTTTTCAGTGCGCAGGGCGGTACAGTCTATGAGGCGAAGAATGCGGACCTGACCGTGCAGGATGTGCGGCAGCAGGTGGGCTTCGGCAAGGAGTGGACACCTTCTTACACCTTGATGGACAGCGGTTATTATGTCCCTGATGGCAAGATTGAGGCGCTTCAGGTTACTCTGGACACGGGTGTGTTCACTACGGATCAGATGCAGAAGAGCCTATTCTCCGACCCTAGTATTACCCGGAACATCCGGGAGAAGGACGGGTCAGAGATCTATACCGATATTAAGCGCAGCCTTCAATTCAAGCAGAATCAGAACTGGATTAATTATACCGATCCGGCCGCCTCGGGTGGCACGGATAACAGCCTCGGCAAGAATGCGCTGTCTGCCGTAGACTTCGTGAACCAGCATGGAGGATGGGATGCGGGGAGCGGGGGGACTTATCGGATGGAGGTATCCGGTGAAGCCGGGTATAACGTCGACAGTAAGCACAGGCAGGATACAGTCACATTCCAGCAGTATTACCGCTCGCTGCCCATCCTGGACCTTGAAGGATTCCATTATGGCGTTATGAGACTGGATATGCATCAAGGTACGGTGACTAGTTATGAACGTTCCCTGATCTATACCAAAGGAACGGGTGCGACTAAGACGTTCAAGAAGCAGCTTGCAGGCGGCAAAGAACTGACCGCGCTAATTGCTTCGGCCGCGAAAGATCGGACAATAAGCTGGTTGTATCCGGCCTATCAGCCGTCACTCACAGACGAGGGGCTTAAGCTTGCGCCCGTATGGATGCTGGTGTTCGCGAATGGGGAGAGAGAAATACTGCAGTAGTACCCGGAAAGGGAGGATGAATAATGCATTGGGGCAGAGCCAAAAATGTACTGATCTACGCCTTCCTTCTGCTTAATCTGGTGCTCGGCTATCAGCTGTGGATGGACAAGCAGGATCAGGCGAGTGCCAATCTGGACCTCACCTCCCTGGCCGAGAGTACGCAGAGAAGTATGGACGAGAAGCAAATTCAGGTTCGTGCTCAAATCCCGGCAGAGACACCGGCGCTGCCGAAGATTAACTATCGGCTGCTTAAGCCGAGCAGTAAGGAGCCAGTAAAGCTTGCAGATCCAGTGGACAGCCGGCTGATCTTTAATTCCAAAGACTTGGTGAGTGCCCTTGAGGCTCAGATTCCTTCGATCGGCAATTATCGTTATGACCAGGAGAGCAGCGGGGACAGTGTATTCGTACTTCATCCGCTTGCCCTGGAGGAGTGGCCGCTGTTCAATATTAATCTGGAGCTGAACTACAGCAATCAGAAGGTGCTGTCTTACCGGCTGGAAGCCATCGAAGTGGTTCAAATGGATGAAGAGAAGATGCAGCAGGTACTTCCTGCTTCCAAGGCACTGGGATTCCTGATTGATAAGTTCCTGCCGCCAAAAACAATTGTTACCGATATCGAGCTTGGTTATTATGGGCAGGTATTCAATTCAGACGCCCAGGTTGCCGCTCCCGCCTGGCGGTTCACGCTGGGAAGCGGGGAGAAGTATTACGTGCTGGGCAGCGGAGACGTGATTAGCCCGGATGCAGAGAAAATAAAGGAGTAATCAGGATTATGGGGATACAATTTACAGTCTTGTCCAGCGGATCGACCGGAAATGCTACCGTGATTACGGACGGTCAAGTTACGCTTATGATTGACGCGGGATTCAGCGCCCGTCGGATCGATGAGCTGCTGGGAATGCGCGATTTAACAGGAGATCAGCTTACCGGAATACTCATAACCCATGAGCATTCCGATCATATAAAGGGCCTGGGTGCAGTGGCCCGTAAATACAATCTTCCCGTATATGCCAATGAGAAGACGTGGGAGGCGATGAGCCGAAGTGTCGGCAAGCTTGCGGACGACCAGCGTATCGTATTTGGAACGGGAGAGGCCCGTGATTTCGGGTCCCTGCGGGTAGAATCTTTCGCGATCTCTCATGATGCAGCGGAGCCCGTGGGCTATGTATTTCAGGACGGGAGGCATAAGCTGAGTGTTGTAACTGACCTTGGCTATGCCAGCGATAAAGTGAAAGAGACGATTGTGGATTCGGATGTACTCGTGCTTGAGGCCAACCACGATATCGAGATGCTTAGAATGGGGCGGTATCCTTGGAATACGAAGCGCAGGATTCTGGGCGATATGGGGCACTTATCCAACGAAGCTTCGGGTGAGGCACTAAGTGAGCTGATGAACGGTCGTCTGAAGCGGACGTACCTGGCTCACCTCAGCCGCGAGCATAATATGCTCGATCTGGCCAAGCTCTCTGTGCGGGGCGCGATGGAAGACCGCGGCTGCTTCTATAAGGACAGCGAGTTCAAGCTCTGCGAGACCTATTATGACCGGCCTACACCGTGGGATAGGGTGGGGGAACCATAAATTGATCGAGCTCAGCAGCCTTTCTGGCGATTTCCTCCCGGGACAGAATTCCTTTCTCGATCAATAATTCAATAGCGACGCTGAGGGCAAGCACGGTATGGTAGTGCTCGTCTTTCAGATCGGCCAGCTTGGCAATCACATTAACTTCGTTCATAGGGGATGACAACTGATCCATAAGTTCAGCTCCTTGAGCGTATTTTTTTTACAAAACAGGCACTTTCACAGGGTGAGAGACCCGGAAATCGGGTAAAAGGTGTATACAGCAAGTTGTAAGCCAATGCTCCAAAGCGGGTACGTGGATACTCCCAATAAAAACCGTAATTTATTTCTCCTACAGCGGGCTTAATTTTGATAGAATGGATATATCTATGAGGCTTGTACTAGTGTAATCACCTGTAAGGGAAATCATTCCTATTTCCATGAAAAAATAGTCACCGATTTGCCTTGTGAGACGGGTAACTTATTGGACGCTCGTTACGTCAGTATTGCAGAGTGAACGGACGACAGAAGCCTACTCTTTCGATTAAGCAAAAAAGATGGAAATGAGCGAGTCCGACCATCATACATGGATACGTAAAAAGCATAACATGAAGAGGCGAATATCTAATTTGACGAGTAAGTCCCCTCCATAATTATCGAATACCATGCGGCCACGAAGAGGTGGCTGATAAAGGGATAGAGCAAGAGTAATAATGCAGCACACATATAGAGAGATGAATACCAGGACAAGGAAAGTACCGGGAGTGTATCAACGGAGGGAGAGAATCACCCATGGGATTGTTTGACGACGACTTTTATTCCACCAAAGTATCAAGACGGCTAACCCGCAGGACGAACACGGACAGCAGCAAATGGTCCTCGGGGTCTAAGAGACGGAGAAGCTTCAGCACGTTTCAAATTTCATTAATCTGTTCCGTACTCAGTGCGGTTGTTGCTGTTCTGCTGTACAGCTTCATTGCAAGCCCTCCCTCCAAGATGCAAAGTGGAGCACTGAACGGGAGTCTCCTGCATAAAACAGACAGCGATCCCTACGAAAGAATTGTTCAAGCGGCAGCCAAGGTCCGGCCGGCGGTCGTGAGTATTCTGAATCACCAGGCTAATTCATCCTCCAAGGCCAAGGTGGGTGAGGATGCTGCACTGGGCTCGGGGGTTATCTTCAAGAAGGCGGATAGTAAGGCCTACATTATCACGAATGCCCATGTGATTACGGATACGAAAGATCTTGAGATCGTGACGGTGGACGGAGAGTCGAGGACAGCAACCGTGGTTGGCAAGGATCAGGTCAGTGATCTTGCCGTTCTGGAAATGGATGCGGATGGCATCAGTACGGTAGCGGAGATGGGCGAGTCCAAAGGCCTTCGTCTTGGAGAGACCGTAATAGCGATCGGGAATCCGCTAGGTCTGGGTGATACCCTCACATCCGGCATAGTGAGCTACCCTAACCGGATTATTCCGGTGTCTCTCAATCAGGACGGCGTGTACGACTGGGAGCAGGAAGTGATTCAGACGGATGCGGCGATTAACGAAGGGAACAGCGGCGGTGCCCTGGTGAACCTGAATGGTCAGGTGATCGGCATCAACACGATGAAGATTTCGGATACGGGTGTCGAAGGGATCGGCTTTGCCATTCCAGTGGATGATGTGATGAACACCGTCAATAACCTGATTGAGCACGGCAAGGTGATTCGTCCTTATCTAGGGGTATATTCTCTGGATCTGAACAATCCCTATGCTCCGCTTAGTGATGAACAACGCAAGGATCTGAAATTGCCCGCCGATATTACAGAGGGAGTACTTGTCCTGGAGGCTCATGGACCTGCGGAGAAAGCCGGAATCAAGCTGAACGATGTGATTACCGAGCTGGATAACAAGCCGGTGGAATCCACGCTGGCACTCCGCAAATATCTGTACGATGTGAAGAAGGTCGGGGAAGAGATGGAAGTAACCTTGTACCGGGAGGGCAAGGAGATGACCCTGACCGTCACCTTGACCGACAAGCCTACTGATGCTGATACAGAGGCGCAGAAATAAGCGGAATCGGCTTCGGCTTAAGAGCACCATTTTAGAACACCTCTTTAGGAACTTGGGGGACTGACCCCCTAACGTGAGACAAATCAAAACACCTTCAAGAGAATTCCAAAA
>RCUK01000761.1_pt1 | contig 24393 bp, 16 predicted proteins | sample 2166381 | NCBI WGS metagenome assembly RCUK01 (sample SAMN09932809, study PRJNA488358) | compost metagenome | isolation source: compost soil in an enriched community | place: Germany: Experimental Botanical Garden | reverse complement strand
AGCTTATTCATCGTATTCCAGTTGCGGGAAGTAGAAGGAATCTTCAATTTAACAAGCGCACCCCCTAGCTTGGAATCCAGAATACTCTGGTGGAAGAGGAAATAAACATCTCTCCCAATAACCGCGAACTCGTCGTTTCCCTTCTCCGATTGTTCAAGCTTATGAATCTCCTCTTCGGTCAAAGGTTCTCCCAGCATTGATATATACAGACTCTCTCCATCGCTAAGCTCACGAGACGCAAACGGCGAATTAACGATGAGGTCCTCCAGTTCCTGCGAATTTCGCAGCATTACTTTGAGCGCAATCCCAAAGGAGGTATGGATCTCCTCTTCAATCTCCGCCACAAGTGTGCGTTCATCCTTATCCGATTCAAATAGTACATTCCCGCTTTGAATATACGTCTTGACCCGCTCTAGCCCCCTGTTCTCCAGAGCCTTCTTCAAATCAGCCATCTTGATTTTGTTGTTTCCCCCTACGTTGATCCCCCGCAGCAATGCAATGTAGATCATTATGTAACCTCCATTCAATATCCTGCATTATAATTAAAGCTAACTTCTTCTTCCTTTAGTCAACATATTACCATAATATAACTGATAATCTGGTAACCCTTGCAGGTTTCCTTCATAATAGAAGTAACACGCAAAGGTGATCTATATCTCAGAACAAGACAATGAGAGACATGGGGGTATAATGATGATGAAAGTTGTTCCGTATATCCTGATCATTCTGGTCGCCGTGATTGGCGGTGTCAGTACGCTTGTAATTGGCCATTCCAAAGCCAACAAGGTAAGCAACCCGGAATATGACAATCGGACAAAACGGAATTGGGGTAAGCTATCCTGGATTTATATTACGGCAGCTGCAGTAAGCTTTGCAGCGGCAGCGATCTACTTGTCCACCAACTCCTAAACATCAAAAGAGGCATCTGATCGCAGGTTCAGATGCCTCTTTTGAGTATTTATTTTGCATAAGTCGGACTTATGGTTCGCAGGGCATCAACCTCTTCCCCATCTATTACCTTCACCTTATTTACCAGGTTCTTTTCCCGTACATATCGGTTAAGCACATAGATATCTCCCTCTCTGGCACTCACAAAGTCAAACCCCTTGCCTTCCTTATGCCATACAATAACCGGTGTATCCTCATAAATTACAGAAGTTGGGATATCGAGCAGCATTTTTTTGTCAGGCTGATAGAGAGCTACGCTGCTTCGGGTCTCGTCTCCATATGCCAGAGCCAAATGGTTCCCGCTAGGAGCCCATCGATACGATTGGATGGTGTCCACCGATCCCCTACCGTTCCTGCTTAAATAATCGTTAAGCAGATAATAGTCTCCAGCCGTCATATTTATGATAACCAGTCGATGTCCTTCGTTATATTTAAGGTGCATAGCTAAGTACTGGTGATCTGATGACAACGAGACTGAAGAGATCGAGATGGGCGATTGTTCAAGTTCAATGGGATAGCCAAGGTCTCCCTTATTGACCCTTATAGAGCTTATCTCCGAAGAAGCCTCGTCCTGATTAGGGTGAACCACCACCGCAGACAACGACACGTCATCCTCCTGCCAGCTGATCTGCTTATGGTCCTGAATCTGAACCTGGCTTACCTCACGTATATCGTAGATTTCCTTGTTTGATTGGTTGTTCGCCTGATCGGCGTTCTTGTTCACAGCCTGCTGTTCATGAGCCGGTGTCTGCAGCTCGTCCGCTTCTGCTTCAGGAGGGCTGACCTCATGTGTACATCCGATTACTACAGATAAAGTTATAATGATTACCGCTGCACTGAAGAAGAATCTCATCCCTCTGCTCCCTCCTCATCCTCTGGGGTCTCCCCTGAGATAGTCCGAACTAACATTGTACCTGGTTCCTATTCTACACAGTCCTTCAATAAAAGAACATCCATACGTCCATAATGCCTAGCATTTCCTGGGCGAGGAAAATAAAACCATCCTTTACTCCCAAATATAGATGACAGCTAATTTAAGAGTATAGGAAAACAAAAAGCAGCGCTACTGCACTGCTTCTTTCAGATAAGCACCTAACTTCAGAAAATTAATCTTGGATTTGCTCAGCAGAATGGGGTGACCATTCTTTCAAGATCCGGTCGACTTCAGAAATATAGATCGGCTTGGCAATGAAATCTTGCATTCCGCTGGCGAGACAGCTTTCTTTGTCCTCATTCTTCGCGAAGGCCGTAACCGCCACAATGAAGGGCTTTTGAACATGTTCAGGATGCTTACGTATGGAAGAGGTCGCTTCTAGCCCATCCATAATCGGCATTTGTACATCCATGAAGACCAAGTCGTAATCTCCCTTTAGAACCGCCTCTACCGCCTCTTTCCCATTAGACGCAATATCTGCCTCGTACCCTCTTCGAGCCAGAATCGTATGAAGAAGCTTCTGATTCACCGGATGATCCTCTGCGATAAGTATACGAAGAGGACCATACCCTGCTGCCACAACTGTGGGCCTGCTGATTGAGTCCGTGGCATCTGCGAGTTCAATCTCCTCACGATCCACATTCGGCTCGGAAGAATCCCGATACTGGCTTGATAGAAGCGTGAACCTGAATGTAGATCCCTGGCCGGGTTCACTATCCACCCCAATAGTGCCTCCCATGAGCTCCACCAATTTTTTGCTAATCGCAAGTCCCAGTCCTGTTCCTCCATACTTCCGGTTGATCGAGGGGTGAAGCTGGGAGAATGATTGGAAGAGCTGGCTCTGCAGATCCACAGGTATACCTATCCCGGTATCCTGAATTATGAATTCAAGAACCAGGGATTCCGGCGAGTTTGTTAATTTCTTGGCGGAGACCGATAGCTTAATCGTTCCTTGATCTGTGAACTTCACCGCGTTGCTGACCAGATTAATTAGCACTTGGCGCAGCCTCACCTCATCTCCCATGATTGGACTTGGGACGGAGGCATCAATCTCACAGATAAGCTTAACCTGCTTCTCCTCAGCCCGGGGTGCGAACAGTTCAATCACGCTCTTCATTACCTGAACAGGGCAGATCGGATCATGGCTGAGTACCATTTTACCGGCCTCGATTTTGCTGAAATCCAGAATTTCATTCAGAATATGCAGCAGCGAATTGCTGCTCTGTACAATAATATTGGTATATTCCTGCTGTTCCTCGTCCAATTCCGTGGTGGCAAGCAGCCCGGTCATCCCAATTATTCCGTTCATAGGGGTCCGCAGCTCATGACTCATAATAGCGAGAAACTCCGATTTGGCACGATCCGCTTGTTCAGCCGATTCCTTGGCCCGGATGATCTCTTTCTCATCGGTTACGTCCCGGAATACAATAACGGCACCTTTCCGCTCTCCCTTATCGACCAGGGGACTGATCCGGTACTCAACCAGAAAGCTGGTCCCATCCTTTTTCCAGAAGATCTCTTCCTTACTCTGATACCAGCGGCCTTCCTTGACCGCCTTGTAGATCGGCGTCTCCCCAGGGGCATAGTAGGTGCCATCTCCACGCGTCTGCTGGATCCAGTCCAGCTGAAATTGTCCAATAATATCTTTGGAATCCAGACCAAGCATAGCTGCTGCGGCCGGATTAATGAAAGTCGTCTTCCCCTCATTGTCCACTCCAAATATCCCCTCGGATACCGAACTCAGGATCAGGGTATATTCGTTACTCAGCTTCTCAATCTGCTTAATATAGTCATTACGTTCGGTAATATCACTGGATATTCCGTATACTCCCACGATCTCATCATCGATAATAATCGGTATATTGGCTACCGAGATATCTACCAAATGACCTAGCTTATGAAGAATCGAGATTTCATAATTTTGTGGAAATCCCTTAGCGGCCAAGTTGAAATGATGAAGAGTCTTCCGGGTAAAAGCTTCTGGAACGAGTGGCCCAAAGTATCGACCAATCAGCTCATCCAGTGTATAACCCGTTAGCAGCTCTAAATTCTCATTCGCGGTTAAATAATCTCCGCTTAGATTCATCGAATAGACCGCTGCGGGATTGTATTCAAATAAGGACTTATACCGGCTTTCACTCTCTTTCAGCATCCGCTGGGACTGCTTGCGAGAAGAGATGTCATTGGCAATCCCATAAGCCCCTACAATTTGATGATTCACAACGATGGGAAGCAGGGTCAGGCTGATATCAACCAGCTGCTCCCCTTTTGAGAGAATACGGGTCTCATAGGATCTCGTATTTCCGCGGAATACATTCTGGGTACTAAGCTTGATCTCTTCCTGGTCATCGATGTCGAAGAAGGGCAGCAAGAAGCTTCCCATCACTTCTTCACGAGAATATCCAATCAACGCCTCCAGGCTGGTATTGATCGAGATTAACCTGCCTTCAAGATCAATCGCAAATATACCGGCAGGGTTATATTCAAATAGTGACTTATATCGGCTCTGACTCTCCTGCAGCCGCTGCTCAATCAGTCTGCGCTCAGTTATATCGCGGGAGACCGCAATGATCTCCTCAACCTGCCTGGACTCATCGTAGGCAAAGATGGAAGAGGTCTCAAACCATACGCACGTGCCATCCTTGCGTTTGAAACGGTACACAACCGTCTCAGGACCAAGACCTATCTGGTTCATCCCCAGGTAATATTTAACCGCATCCCGGTCTTCTTCGTGGATAAAGGATAGTCCGGACAGGCCTAACATCTCTCCAGGCTCGTATCCTAGAATCGTACGGCAGGCAGGAGACGCGTAGAGGAACGTGGCCTCTTCATCGGCCGCATGCCTAGAGATAAAGTCCTGAGAGCTTTCCGAGATTAATCTGAATTGTCGTTCACTCTCTCTCAGCTTATCGATTGTCTCCTTGCGTTCCGTAATATCCTGAACAGTTCCCAGCATCTGAACAGCTTGTCCGCTAACCGGGTCTACTTCCATTCTCCATCTGGAAAAGAGCGTTCTGATGCTGCCATCAGGCTTCATCACACGGTATTCCGCTTCTCCATCAAGTCCTTGGGATATCGTACTCTCATATAGCTCCCTGATCCTCTCCAGGTCCTCAGGGTGTAGAATTTCTGTCATAGGCTTCATCGTATCCACGGGCTTCACACCATAACTAAAGATCTTTCTCATTTCCTCTGAAAAAGTGACCTTGTTGTTTGGAATATCCCAGTCGAAGGTTCCCATATTCGCTATACTTTGAGCTTCAGCCAGCATTTTCTCAAAGTTAACTCTATCCGTAATGTTTCGGCCGATGGCCAGGACTTTCTCAATGTTGTTCGATTCATCTCTGACAATTTGGAATGAAGTTTCAATCCACAAGTAATGGCCATCCTTGTGCCGGACACGTCTTCTATACACATCACTTTCCGAATATAGGGTATTGTCGCGCCTCATCTTATCGGCATCATGAGGGTGATAGAACAGCGTACGGTGGCGTCCTAACATTTCACTTTGCGTATAGCCAAGCATGGTTACACAGGAAGGTGAAATATAAGTGATATATCCATCCGGCGTGCTCACCGTAATCAAGTCTGGGGTGTTCCTGGTGATCAATTTATACAGATCATGATTAATTTCAAGCTGGCCTTCATCGAAAGGCTCGGCTGGTATCTCCGTAAATTGTACTACCCGGCATTCCGTACTGCCCGAAGAGTCCTCTATAATCGGGAAAATATGAAGCTTAAGTGTTAATGTCCCGCCCGATCTATGAATATAACGCTCCGTAAGTGTTACTTCATCACTATCCTTATGTGAAGCGAGCAGATTCATCATCAGCGAAGATGAACTTGCATTGTTGGCTTCTGGATGAAGCACCCCCGCAGGCTCTAAAGCCAAAAGTTCTTCTTCTCTATATCCAAACAATTGACAAAAGGCAGGATTCACCATCAGAAATCGGCTTGCATCTGGTGCCATAACAGCTATACCTATGGGTGAACGTGTATATAATTGCTTGAATACTGCCAGTTGAGTAGATGAGGATACCGTCACTACATAGGCCTCCTTATACATAGATGTGACTATACTTAGTTGATAACTTAAGTATACGATATTCTCAAATCAAATTCTTAATATTCGTTATCAAGTATATATATACTAAAAAGGGCCCCGATGAAGCATCGGGGTCCATCATTTTAGGTATCATTAAGGACTTTATTTTACAGATGAATTATCTTGAACGAGCTCGAACAGCTCGACTATGAGAAGGGTATCCTGATCGAGAACGAACCCGCTCTCTACCAGTCCGGCCCAGGCTTCTCTATGATCCTGCTGAAACTGTCGAACATCTTCTCCGTTACCCTCTCCCCGAACCAGTCTTATATCCGGGTCACCGAAAGTCGTCTCAAATACATCCACCATTCTCACCCGGCAGCGTGGTTGATCATACTTATCGTATACCTTTACCACTTGCTTAGCAGCTTCATAGACCTCTCTAAGCTCTTGCTCCGAATAGGTCATCTTGGGGGCACAGGTTGCGGTTTTCTCACCGCGGATAATTTGCTGGATGAGCTGTTCACCCAGGTCATTATCGTCCTCCCAGCCAAAGATCATCTTGTACGTGCTTGGCATGGCTTCTTGTACACCCCCTCTTAGAAATTGGATATCGAAATAAGTCCGAAGCAAGCAGCATTAAGCAGGAATGTAATTACGCCTCCAAGAATAAGTCCCTGGGCAATTCCAACTCTCTTCTTGACTAATGCAATGATCAAGGCTGGAATTAAATAGATCAACTGAGCTACTCCGATTGCGAAATAGGCGAATGGAAAGACTACCAGAAGAACATGTAGAAGACCTAAAAGCAACACACCTTTCAGCACTTCTTTACCATGGCTCTGCTTCTCGTAATTGTTCGGATTCAGGTCATCCCCGGCCCGATCGGAGCTAGGATCATGCGCAGAATCCTCCGGTAATTGATCCCGGGTCTCACTCATGGCTTGGCTCCTTCCATATCGGCCTTCAGCTCATTCAACCTCTCTTCCAGATCCCCGCGATAGAACATGTTATAGGTATCAAACGGAATAATTCTTCCATCAGGATGGACGATATGAACACAGGATTTCTTGACTGAACGGACATCGAAATGATACGGGTCCAGAAACTGCATAATTATTACCCGAAATACATTATCGTAATTGATCGTCTCAGGCACCTGTACCAAGGGAAGGCAGCACAGCAGGCTCTTTAATGAAAGTGCTGAAGACTCCGGTGAGTGGCTTGTGGAGAACAGTTCGAATATTCGGTTCTTGATGTTCTCATCCTGTTCAAAAACAATCGTATTACGTCCACCTTCGAGTAGAATCTCTGGGTCCATCATACGGGTTAAGGGAATAACCTGATCGTCTAATTTGAGCGCATATCCCATAGCCAGGCAGTCAGGATGACATGGAACCGGAATCATATCTTCCGCCTGGAACAAATTAGACTGGTCAATGATTTGCTGCCGAACTTCGCTTAAGGTAAGCCGGTCAGTAGCTGGATCGAACTCTTCTAACCGCCCCGCCGCTTGGATGGGCTGGAAGGTTACCCCCCTGACTGCACGCTGCTTAAGGCCATACTGAATGATCTCGCCAATTTCATGGTCGTTCAGACCTTTCTTTAATGTAACCACCAAGGTCGTCGAAATGTTGAACTCATTTAAATGCTCGATCGCTTTGCTTCGAATCTGCCGGAGGTCCGCTCCCCGCAGCTCCTGTAAAGTGGATTTCTCAAAGCTGTCAAATTGCAGATAGATTTCGAGTCCCGGGGTGAACTGAGCGAGCTGCTTCACAAATTCACGGTCCTGGGCGATACGAATTCCGTTCGTGTTAATCATCAAATGCTGAATAGGCTTCGATTTGGCCAGCTTCAGAATATCGAAGAATTGTGGATGAATGGTCGGCTCTCCCCCACTGATCTGGACAATGTCCGGCTCACCTTCATTGCGTACGACGGCATCCAGCATTCGCTCTACTTCTTCCAATGAACGCCATAATTTCTTATCCGGCGAGGAATCGGCATAACAGATTGGACATTTCAAGTTACACTGGTCAATAATCTCCACAATCGTCAGACAGCTGTGCTGCTCATGATCCGGGCAAAGACCGCAGTCGTAAGGACATCCATACTTGATCGGCGTGTTCCAGTGAAGAGGCATCTCCGAAGGCTTGATGAATTCACGGCAACGCTTATAATACTCCACATCGGTGGAGATCAATACTTTCTCCCGTCCATGCTCGAAACAATATTTAGACAGGTACACACAGTCATTCTCAATAATAACTTTGGCTTCCACTTTCTTCATACACTTGGAGCAGATACTGTTTGTCAATTCGTAGAATAGATACGGTCTGTTTTTGGTAGGCATATGGATCTTGTCTTCCCTTCTCTAAATGTGATGGACTAGAGTGTATGTTCCTGTGGCTTCTGGGTCTTATAGACAAATACGAAGTACATCATACCGAGCAGACAGGCGACTTGGATATTGTTCAGTCCCAAATAAAGATGCGGCGTTGGCTTGATGAAATCGACCCAAAATCTGAAGAATAAATATCCAAACATGGACCATTGATATATAGCCCCATCTGGTAGGGGATCTAAACGCGAGTTTCTCACTCTTTTGATCAAAAATAAGGTTAGGACGAATAGCGATAGGAAGCCGATTTCATACAGCTGTGTTGGATGTCTAGGTATGCCGTCCCCATAATCAAAGCCGGTGATCCAATCGGTCGGAATTCCATGCGTGTGATCATCAAGCCCTGTCAAAAAGCATCCGATGCGTCCTATGGCAATTGCAATTAATAGAGGAAAAGCAAAGTCATCTCCAGTGGAACGGGTGATGCCAACCCACTTCTTGGCTAGTTCCACGCCGATCAGACCACCCAGCAAGCCGCCAACAATGGTTTTGCCGCCGAGCAGTTCTTTCCGGTGATCCCAGACTGATAATAGAATTGACGGATTCTCGAACCAGTACAGCAGCTTCGATCCCAGTGCTGCACCAACTGCCGCCCCAACAATGACCCAAAACATATTTTTGGATGGGACTTCTGTCTTGCGGCGGGTCCATAAGTAGATTCGAAAGCCTATAAAGTAAGCCAAAGATTCAAATAAAACATGCGGATGAATAACCAAGCTGCCGATATGTATATAGACTGGAAAATGCACGGTTCCCTCTCCTACTCCGTTGTTCTAATCCTATGCCTCATTTGGAATGAACTAAAGAAGTATATGTCATTCACGAAGTCTTTAGTTCATTCCATATAATTGGTTAAATTAGGATAATATGAGTCTTCATTCTATCATACCAATTTCGGAGGGTGGTAGATACTTATTAAATTAAGAATAACAAGACCCCACTACCTCGTCCTGTCTGCAGAACGAGGTAGTGGGGTCTTGTCGGCCTAACTGAATATATAAAACGCAGTTAGAAAAATGACATGCCGGGCAGGCGTAACGGAGGGGAAGCTTGGAACTGTAGGAGCGAACGCGTTCGCCTTTGTCTCCGGATTTCCACCGCAATGCGGTATTGATCAAGAAATCTGGAGACAACAGCGACCGAAAGTCCAAGCATTCCCTGTAGTTACAACCGTACCCAAAAATGTGAACATTTTAACTGCGTCTTATATAGATTATTATTTCGCTAATTATAACTGCTTCTGTTCTAGAATTAACACACCCCGTCCAGGGACAACGACCTTTCCATGAACCTGTGTATTTGTCAGCAGCTCTTGAAGAGCTTCTGGGCCGACTTCTACTTCAGCCTCTTCAGGATTATGGTTAAGCACAAACAGATAACTTGACGAGCCCTTCACCCGCAAGGCAGTCTCTACACCATCAGGCGTGTTAAGCAGCGAGGCAATCCCCTTCTCCACGCAAATATTCTTCATGAATCCCTTCATAAATGAGGCATCTGGACTGCTTGCTACATAGTAGGCACTGCCCAGTCCGAAGGTATTCTTGGTCAGCACTGGCATTCCCTTATAGAAATCTTCGCCATACTCAGCCAGAACCTCTGCCCCCTCCGCGTGGATGAGGTCACAGAGCAGGCCGCAGGTATAGCTGCCACTTAGATTCTCCCAATCCTTCTTCATCACAATCTGATTGTGTTGATCCGGGTATAAGGCATCGATCTCTTCAGCCCAGATTCCCATGACTTTGCGAAGTTCGCCCGGGTATCCCCCGGTCGTGACCAAATCAGTCTCATTCACAATGCCGCTGAAGAAGGTCGTCACAAACGTGCCTCCACCTGCAACAAAGTCTTCCACTTTGGAGGCAAATCCCGGTTTGACCATATACAGAACCGGAGCAATGACAATGTCATACTTCGAGAGATCTTCTGAGATCCCGATCATATCCGTCTGAATGCCCTGCTCGAAGAGTGCATGATAGTACTTGTGTACTTCCTTCACATAGTCGAGCGCAACCGTCGGACCGCTGGACAGCTCAAGCGCCCATCTGTTCTCCCAGTCATAGAGAATCGCTACCTTAGCCTGACTGCGGGAATCCAGCAGCTTATCCGAAAGACCATGAAGCTCCTCACCAAGCTGAGCGCATTCCCTGAATACCCGGGTATGTTCGTGTCCCACGTGTTCAATCACGGCCCCGTGATATTTCTCGCAGGCCCCAATAGAGCGCCGAAGCTGGAAGAACAGCACGGTATCCGCACCTCTAGCCACCGCTTGATAGCTCCACAGGCGCATAATCCCCGGGCGCTTCAAGGAGTTGTAGGCCTGCCAGTTCTGCTGGCTTGGCGTCTGCTCCATAAGCATGAACGGCTGGCCTTGCTTCAGCCCTCTCATCAGATCATGGGTCATCGCGGTCAGACTGACCGGGGTGTCCAGCGACGGGTAATTGTCCCAAGATACCACGTCCATATATTTTGCCCATTCAAAATAATCCAGTTCCGGATAGAGCCCCATCAGATTCGTGGTCACCGGAATATCAGGAGTGTGCTTCTTGATTGCTTCATACTCCAGCTTGTAGCATTCCAGCAGACTATAAGACATGAAGCGCTGGTAATCCAGGGAAATACCTTGGAAGTTCGTGCGGTTATGCCCCCACTCTTCACTTTGTTCGCTTGGAGGTACAATTTCATCCCAATCATAGAACGTATGGCCCCAGAACCTTGTATTCCACGCTTTATTCAGGGCTTCAAGACTGCCATAACGATCTTGAAGCCAAGTCCGGAAGGCCGAGGTACAATTCTCACAATAGCAATAGCCCCCATACTCATTGGAAATATGCCAGATAAGCAGTGCAGGATGGTCCTTATATCTTTCCGCCAGCTTATCCGCTAGTTGAACGGAGTATTTACGATAGGTCTTGCTGTTCGGACAGGAGTTATGTCTTCCGCCAAAAGCTCTTCTTTTGCCCTGTTTGTCTACACGCAGTACATCCGGATGTCTCTTCGCCATCCAGGCTGGATGCGCTCCTGTACTTGTGGCGAGGCATACAAATACGCCGGTACTGGAAAGGCGGTCCATCTGCTCATCCAGCCAGGCGAAGTCATACTCCTCTTCACTTGGCTGATTGAGCGCCCAAGAGAATACATTAAGGGTAGCTACGTCGATTCCAGCCAGCTTGAACATCCGTTCGTCTTCACTCCAGATTTCAGGTTCCCACTGCTCCGGATTATAGTCACCGCCGTACCAAATTTTTGGCAATTTAGAATTAAGCATGCTCATCTTCATCCTCTCATGATTTCTTGATTTGGATTGTATATTCCACACCGGGCTCCGCGGTAAAGCTCAGTTCTTCCCCACTCTGAATCTCGGATCGTCCGGTTATTTCAAGGAGCTGGCCCAAATATCGAATACGGCATACTCCCCCATGCTGGGAGCGAACGATGGCACGTAAGAGACGGCTGTCATCCCATTCCATATCGATAGTGAATCCGCCTCTTGCCTTAAGGCCCTCCACGCTTCCATCACGCCAGGCCATTGGCAGCGCAGGCAGAAGCTCGATACAATCTGAATGGCTCTGCAGGAGCATTTCGGCAATCCCAGCGGTTCCCCCAAAGTTACCATCGATCTGGAACGGGGGATGTGCATCGAACAGGTTGGGGTAGGTCGATCGGCTTAACAGAGTTCTAATGAACTCATGAGCGCGGTCTCCCTCGTATAATCGGGCGTATAAATTAATGATCCAGGCGCAGCTCCAGCCTGTATGACCTCCCCCATGCTCAAGGCGAGCTTCAAGAACCTTTCTTGCCGCTTGCGCAAGCTCCGGTGTATGACGCGGATGGATTTCATTTCCCGGATACAGTCCATACAGATGGGACAAATGACGATGCCCGGGCTCGGCTTCCTCGAAAGGTTCCAACCATTCCATTAGTCTGCCGTCTTCGCCAACCTCAAGGGGCCTTAACTTATCGCAAGCTTCTTTTACCATGTTAATCCACGCTTCATCATGTCCCAGAATCTGGGCTGCCTGAATGCAGTGCTTAAATAACTCACGGATTAGGGATACATCCATCGTTGAACCTGCAGAGACACTGCACACATTTCCAGCTGGCGTGATGAACTGGTTCTCTGGTGAGGTTGAAGGATTGGTGACCAGTCTGCCTCCACTATCCGCCACCAGCCAATCTATACAGAACAAAGCCGCGCCTTTCATTAACGGGTACGCAGTGTCTCTAAGAAAATCCAGATTACCCGGCTGATAAAGGTGCTGCTCCCAGAGATGACGGCATAACCACACTCCGCCGAGCGGCCACATGGCCCAGCTGGCCTTCCCGTCTGAAGGACTCGCTGTTCGCCAAATATCCACATTATGGTGAGTGACCCACCCGTCTGCCCCATAATGAATGCGTGCTGTTCTCTTACCTGTAATACTCAGCTCCCGGATTAAGTCAGTCAAAGGCTCATGGCATTCACTTAAGCTGCATACCTCTGCCAGCCAATAATTCATCTGGGTATTAATATTCGTCGTATACCCACAGTTCCAAGGGGGCTGAATATGCGGATTCCAGATCCCCTGCAAATGGGCGGCCTGAGTACCAGGTCTGGAAGAAGCCATTAACAAATATCGCCCATACTGGAAATACAAAACTTCAAACCCCGGATCATCCGCGCCTTCGCTGTACTTTCGTAGACGTTCATCCGTTGGAAGCGCGGCATTTCCAGCTGCATGGTCAATGTCAATCGGTGGGCCAAGCCTCAATTTCACACGACCGTACATCTCCTGGTGATCCTGTATATGACTTGCTCGCAGTGCTGAATACGGCCTCTGAGCCGCCGTATTTAATACAGCCTGACTTTTCCTAGCCGGATTCACTCCGCCCGGAACTTGTTCAAAATGTTCAAAATTCGTTGCCGCTCCAAGCAGCAGCGTAATGGACCTGGTCTTGGAGATTCTTATCCGGCCGTCTGCCAGTGCTTCGAGTTGTCCTCCGTAGATATGAGCAGTTACATTAATGGCAAAAGATATTCCGCTGCCCTCTTCATACAGAATAGATTGAGGATGGTCTCCCAAGTAATTATCCGCAATATGTACAGGAGCATGGCCCACCAGCACAAGCTGATTAGGGGCGTATGCAACTTTATGCCGAAGCGGAGAGGACAGTCGTACTGTGATATTCAGTTCCTCTTCAGCTTCTAGCCTCATGACCAACACTTGATCCGGCACACTTACAAATACCTCTCGGTGGTATCTGGCGCCTTTGTATCTGTACTGTACAGAAGCTATACCGGTGTCCAGATCCAGCGAGCGTTCGTAATCTGTAATTGCGTCCTCAGATAGGTCTTGGTGTATATACAAATCTCCCAGCGGCTGGTAAGACTCGGTACGCCGGCCCAGCATATTTCGCTCTATCCGCTGCTCAGCCTCTTCGTACTTGCCATCCCAGATCAGGGTTCTTACTTTCTCTAAATGACGAAGGGCGTCATAGTTATTCGTGTCTCTTGGAAAACCCGACCACAATGTATCCTCATTGAGTGCAATTCTCTCCACAGCAGCGCCGCCATACACCATCCCGCCAATTCGCCCGTTCCCTATTGGGAGAGCTTCTTCCCAGAGCTCAGCAGGCTGCCCATACCACAGCCGGTCACGGAACTTCATCATTTCTTCGTTCACGAGAGCCATACCCTCCTATGAAGTAAAGCCCGGACTACTGCCCGGGCTTACACTAGTATCTATTTAACGTCTTTGCCAGTCCACAGAGATACTCTTGCTTTTACAAGCTTAGTGTACTCCGCTTCCATTTTTGGCGCCCCGGCTTTATCCAGATTTGCCAGGAAATTGTCATACACTTTGTCGAAATCTGCTGGTTTGCTAAGAACTGCTTCAGGAATACTCTTACGAATAATATCTTGAGTCTTCTTGAAGATGACCTGATATTCACCATCCGTAGGAACGGTCATGTTGTATGCAGCGCCCCACTCTTTAACTGGGAAGTCTTTTTCACTAGGGAATAGATCCTTCCATGTTGTTGCATTGTAACCTTTGAGGGACTCTTTCTCTGCATCGGAGTAACTAGCCACGATTTGTTCCGGGAAGTTCGTTGTATAGTAATTTCCAGTTGAATCCTTCACGCCGTCACCATAACGAGCACTGAAAGCTGTGTAAAGACCAATTCCAGTTTCTTTCGCAAATGTAGAAGCGTCATTCACTTTACGGTTTTGAACATCTTGTGGAATTACACGTTTACCATTCTCCACCTTATACTGCTTGCCCTCAATGCCCCAGTTTCTCAGGACTTGGCCTTCATCGGAAGCGAGCCAGTCGAGGAATTTGATCGCACGAACAGGGTCCTTACAAGAAGTGGTAATCGCAATACCATAACCGTCAAAGCCTGCAGATTGCATAGATTTGTCTTTGATATCCTCGGACATCGTTACAGGGAAGTGAGCATAAGTATACTCATTCTTGTTAGCAGTCTTCAGAGCATTCTCAGCATCCTGATAGTCCCACTCTTGATCGATCAGACCAAGTACACGGCCGCTGGAAATTTTGGCTTTGTACTGATCATCCTTTTGAACAAATGTGTCTTTGTCTAGAAGACCTTCGTTATACATATGGTTCAACCAGCGGAAGTACTCTTTCTCTTCCGGTCTCTTATAGTGGAGCTTGGCTTCATAGGTTGCCGGATCAATGTAGTATTCGCCATCATCCGGTGCTCCTGTAGCTTGGAATGCCGGATTGGTAACCGTAATCATGATCTTCCAGTCATCCGCATTCAGTGTCAGCGGAATTGTTGGTTGTCCATCGGTAGTTGGATGCTTGGCCACATATTGTTTAAGAACGTTTTCATAATCCTGAACCGTTTTTACTTTAGGGTAACCGAGTTCCTTCAATACACGATGTTGAATTTCAAATCCGCCTGTTGCATCAAAGATCATATTATCCACGCCAACGTTGGTAGGAATGGAATAAATTTTGGGATCTTCATTGCTGTACTTCAAGCGGTTCATATTACTGCTATAAATCTTCTTCAAGTTAGGAGCATATTTATCAATGAGATCTGTCAGATCAATCAAGGCACCAGCATCAACCAAAGTGCCCAGGTTCCCTTTTGCAAAGATCAAGTCCGGATACTCACCACTAGCTGCCATCAGGGAAATCTTCTGATCCCCGCCTCCGCTGCCTACATCATACTCAGCATTGATAGTAACTCCGGTCTTCTTGATGATCTCTTGACCTACATCATCCTTCATGTTATTCCAGTTCGGGCTTGCATCTGCACCGAAGAAGGTGAACGTAACCGGCGCTGTTGAATTCGTGTCAGCTGCCTTACCACCGTCAGCAGATCCTGAAGATCCTGCGTCTTTGGAGCTTGAACATCCAGCCAGAGCTAGTGAACCGGCCAGAACAAGAGTTAAGAGCTTCGTCGTTCTGAAATTCTTCATCTTTATCCCCCTCATTAGGCTTGAGTCATTCTTTATGTGATCAGGCAGAGCCTGAATTCACCATATATAAATATTTCAATTAGGATTTAACAGCGCCCAAGGTCATCCCGCCAACAAAGTATCTTTGGAGGAAAGGATATACCACAAGAATTGGAACTGTAACCACGATCGTAATGGCCATCTTGATGGAATCTGGTGAGACGTGGGCAAGCTGGGTGGCCAAATCGTTGGCATTCGTCATATTGCCTCCCTGCTGTGTACTCTGGAGCACCTTCATTAACTCATATTGAAGTGTAGTCCACTGCTGCTTCGTTCCATTATACAGATAAGTGTCGAACCAGGAGTTCCATTGACCAACTGCAAGGAACAAGGAGATTGTTGCGAGCACCGGCTTGCACAGTGGAAGAATGACTCTGTAGTAGATCGTGAAATCATTGGCTCCATCCAGCTTGGCTGATTCCTGCAGGGCAAACGGCAGACCGTCAATGAATGAACGGATGATGAAGACATTGAATCCGCTTACCAACCCGGGTAGAACATATACCCAGAATGTACCGATTAAGTTAAGGTCTCTCATTAAGATGTAAGTCGGTACAAGTCCTCCAGAGAAATACATCGTTAGAGCGACAAAGGTGGAGATAAACTTTCTACCCTTGAAATCTACCCGGCTGAGCGTAAATGCCAGCATCGAGGCCGAGATTAGACCTAATACTGTTCCTACAATGGTACGAAGTACCGAGATCTTCAGCCCTTGAATTAGACCCGTGTAGTTAAAAATCGTTTGGTAATTGTCCCACGTAAAGGCCCTAGGCCAGAGATATATTCCACCACGTACTGTATCCGTTGAGTCATTTAACGAAATTGCTAGCACGTTAAGGAAAGGATACAGGGTCACAATAAGCACCAGGGTCAAGAACGTGTAGTTGAACCAATCAAATACTTTTTCAGATCGCGCCCGATTAAATGCACTGCCTGCCATGTGTCTGCCTCCCCTCTACATGATGCTTTCTTTCGTAAATTTCTTGAACAGTCCGTTTGCAGTGAACAACAGTATGATACTAACGACAGAGGTGAACATCCCGATAGCCGTACCGTAAGAGAACCGGTTAATCTGAATCCCATACTTCAGTGCGTACAAATCGAGTACCTCGGAATAATCCGTTACCAGACTGTTACCAAGCAGCATCTGCTTCTCGAATCCAATACTGGTTAAGTGACCAATCGACAAGATAAGCAGAACCATAATTGTAGGTCTGATTCCGGGAAGTGTGATATTCCACATCTGACGGAACCGGCTAGCTCCGTCTACACGGGCTGCTTCATACTGTTCTCTATCAATCCCGGTAATTGCGGCAAGATAGATAATTGCGTTCCAACCGGTCTCCTTCCAAACATCGGAAGCGGTTACAATTCCCCAAAACCAATTCCCTTTAGCCATGAATTGAATAGGCTTATCGATGATGTGCAGCGATAATAGGATCTCGTTGACGATCCCTCCATCAATCGACAGCAGCTTCGTAATGATCCCGGCTACAACTACCCAGGATACGAAGTGGGGAAGATAGGACACGGTCTGTATGGTACGTTTGAACTTCATTGATCTGAGTTCATTCAGAAGTATTGCGAAGACGATCGGTACGATGAAGCCCACGACAATCCCCATAATGCTCATGGCGAGCGTATTTCTAAGCACTAGATAGAATCGCTCATCTTGAAATAGCTCAACGAAATTCTTGAAGCCTACCCACTTCTGATCGGAGAACGACTTGGCCGGCTTGTAATTCTGAAAGGCCATCGTCCACCCCCATAAGGGCACATAACTAAAAACAAATAACCAAATTACGAATGGAATGGACATAAAATATAAGTACTTCTGCTGCCCAACACTCTTCCAGAAATCCCCCTTGTTCTTCTCTTTTCTCTTTGGCGCTTTAGGGGTTACGCTTTCATGTTGGAGGTTGTCATCCACTGTGAGCGTTTTCATATCTGGTTCCCTCCTCTGCTATAACTACATTGTATAGCAGGAATTCGAAGGGAAATACCGGGTAGATTTGACCGAAAACCATGTGAAAATTAGAGATTTGATTCTTCCCCACTGGGAATAACAAATGAAATTCTGGTCCCTTCGCCATCGGTACTTGAAATATGCAGCCCCGCGCTCTGGCCAAATACCATCGTAAGACGCTGATGGACATTTCGCAGCCCTATGCTTCGATTCTCCGCTTCCTCGGCACCCGAGATATACTGAATTATTTCCTCCATGCGTTCTGCGGTTATCCCTGCACCATTGTCCTCAACAGTGACATGAAGACTATCACTAAGAGTTTGAATGGTTACCTTAACCTCAACACCGTCAGGCTTATTCTCCATCCCATGAACAACTGCGTTCTCAACAAGGGGTTGTATGATTAACGGAGGAATAAGAACCGTCTCCGCGGCCGGATCGATTGTAATTGTATAATTGAGCCGCTCTTCATAGCGGAACTTCTGAATTTCCAGATAGGAACGGATCATCTCTACTTCTTCCTGAAGCGTTGTTTTTTCCCGTCCGGCTTCGAGGTTCTTCCGCATTAATTTGCCGAGCAGTCTCACGATATTGGCAATCTCTTTCTCCCCCTTCAGCAGCGCATTCATCCGTATGGATTCCAGGGCGTTGAATAGAAAATGGGGATTGATCTGACTGGCCATCATCTTCAGCATGATTTCTTTCTGGGCAATCTCCAGCGCGTTATTGTATTCAGTCTTCTCTACGACCTGATCCATTAATTGCTGGATACTTCTTACCATATAGTTGAACTGGCGAGACAGCTGCCCGATCTCATCATTGCCGTCGATTCTGGATACAACATCGAACTTGCCGAGTGCAACCATATTTAATTGACGGCTTAACTGAAGCAGACGGCCGGTGGTGAGAACAGAGACGATATAGACGAATAGAAGGGCAATCACGAGTACAAGGAGCATGAACAAGAATCCCATCATGCTGACATGATTCGCATCTTTAACGATACTGCCTGTAGTGAACACTGAGATAATCCGAAGGCCATTCATGCTTGATTCTGGTACCAGGTTGTCCGTGATTACATAGGAAGGACTTCCATTAATCACCTGATTATAAGTTCCTTTATTTATCGTCTCCGGCTTCAGTCCAAGCTTCATCTGCTGCAGGGTTTGTCCCACTTTATCCGGATTATTCGCCGCAATAACAAAGCCCTGTTCATCTACGATAAATGTATCGAATTGCTCCTGCTTCAGCATTCCGTTCAAGCCATCCTGATTCAGTTCTACCATCAACACGCCGCTCGAATGATATTCCGGAAAGGTAATCTTTCGCACTAGGCTCAATCTATGAATAGGTGAAGCTTCTTCATCCGGAATATAGAACCAGCCAATGGTTTTACTGTTCATAGCTCTCTGATGCCACTTCGCCATTCTAATCTGATTATCCAGCGGAATATACTCCGAGTTATTGATCAGAGTCGGATTATCCATGTAGAACCGAATGCCGGATATTTCTTTATACTGCTGGACATAATCACTGAATTTGGAATAGGACAGATAGCTCTTGGTTAACTCTAGTGCACTAGTGTATCTAGTATTGATGAGCTCCTTCAAATCCTCGTCGAACATGAGAAGATTGGAAATATCAGTTGGCACTCTCAGCATCGTGAGCGTCTGTGTCTTGATCTTCTCGACATTATTGGTAGCTTGATTAATTGCATTATCCAAAGCCTGCTGCCTGAAATAAAACGTGACAGCCCCACCGATAATAAGTACGGGTGCCATCACGATCAGGATAAAGGAAAGGATCAGCTTGTTCTTCATCTTGAGATTATTGGATAATCGGGCGATACGGTCCAGCATGTTCTATCCCTCTTTCACATCAAGTCTTTCTCCCGATTATAACAGAGATGAGAAATCCCCTTTCACGAATGTAAAAGGGGATTCTCCGCATATTATTGTACTTTGAAACGAATTGTAACTTCATTCTCCCAATCGGGTACCCGGATTTCAGAGCTTTCCGGCTGCGGAGCCGTTCCATCCAGTACGCTCAAGCTGTCTCTACCGTTCACGGTGATGCGGAAGGCCTTGCCTGCACCGGAAGCTTTAAGCTCAATGACATCAGCTTCTCTAGTCGCGGTTACTAGAAGCTGGGCTTCACCAGTTGTACTGCGTACAACCGCGTGAGCTTCTGCACCCTCTTCAAGTTCATAGATAACCAGCTTCACGTCATTAGCCAGATCATAGTCTACCTTCGTATTCTCAGCTCCGAAAGATAGGATAGAGTTCGGACGCACATAAAGAGGCAGGCTTAGGAAGTCATGGGTCTCCTTCCTCCACTTTCCACCATCTACAACTTCACCTGTAAGCAAGTGAGTCCATCTGCCTTCGGGCAGGTAATATTTCACATCTCCCTCTTCACTAAATACAGGAGCTACAAGAACTGAATCGCCGAGCATGTACTGCCGGTCCAGCAGCTCACTTGCCGGATCGTCCGGGAACTCCAGAAGCATTGCGCGCATCATAGGCACCCCTTGCTCTGTTGCTTGCACAGCGGAGTTATATAGATAAGGCATCAGGCTGCATTTGAGCTTCGTGAAGAAGCGCGTAACATCAACTGCTTCTTCGTCGTAAGCCCACGGCACCCGGTAGGAGCTGCTGCCATGCAGACGGCTGTGACTGGACAGGAGTCCGAAAGCCAGCCAGCGCTTAAATACATGAGCAGGTGCTGTATTCTCGAATCCTCCAATATCATGGCTCCAGAATCCGAAGCCGGATAACCCCAAGGATAATCCGCCGCGAAGACTCTCGGCCATTGATTCATAGTCAGCATAGCAATCCCCGCCCCAGTGAACCGGGAACTGCTGGCTTCCTGCTGTGGCCGAACGCGCGAACACGGCAGCTTCCTTCTTGCCCAGCTTCTCCTGAAGCACTTCAAAGACAACCTTGTTATAGAGGAACGTATAATAGTTGTGCATCTTCTCTGGATCAGACCCATCGTGGTACACGACATCGACCGGGATTCTCTCACCAAAGTCCGTCTTGAAGCTGTCCACGCCCATGTCCACAAGCTCACGCAGATATCCGGCATACCAGTCACAGGCTTCCGGGTTCGTGAAGTCAACCAGCGCCATACCCGGCTGCCACAGGTTCCACTGCCATACATCCCCGTTAGGCCGTTTCACGAGGTAACCCAGCTTCTTACCTTCCTCGAACAAGCGGGAACGCTGTCCAATGTATGGATTGATCCAGACGCAGATCTTTAGCCCTTTAGCTTTGAGCCTCGTCAGCATCCCCTGCGGATCCGGGAATACCCGCTCATCCCATTTGAAATCCGACCAGTGAAATTCCTTCATCCAGAAGCAGTCGAAATGGAATACATGCAATGGGAGATCACGCTCTGCCATACCGTCCACGAAAGAGTTCACTGTCTCTTCATCATAATTAGTAGTAAACGAAGTTGATAGCCATAGACCAAAGGTCCATGCAGGTGGAAGTGCAGGCTTACCGGTGAGATCGGTATATTTGCTCAGCACATCCTTAGGCCTCGGACCATCGATGACGAAGTATTCCATCGTCTGACCTGTAACGCTGAACTGAACCTTTTTCACTTTCTCCGATGCGACTTCATAGGACACGAGTCCAGGATGATTAACGAACACACCATAACCCTTGTTGGTAATATAGAACGGAATGTTCTTGTAAGCCTGTTCGGAGCTTGTGCCTCCATCCTGGTTCCAGACATCTACAATCTGCCCATTCCGCTGAAAAGCTGTGAAACGCTCCCCAAGTCCATATACCCATTCCCCGACACTAAGATCAAGCTCTTCACGCATATAGGCATTTCCTTCGGTGTCTGTAACGTGTGCTGCAGATTTGAATCGGCTGCCCGTAAGACGTTCTGTACCGCGGTAGAAATCAAACGACCACATGCCACCCTTGGCAATACGAACGCTTAGATCACCGCTGTGCATGATCACTTCCTGTTCATTCTCTGTAACCTTAACGTGATGTCCACTGTCCTTCTTAAGCTCGAAATTCGGGCCTAGATCACGTTCCCCGTCCCAGTGAATTAACTTAACTCCAATAACTCCAGGAGCTGGAGAGTGGAACTTCACTGTTAATAAAATGGTATTGATCATTCCTCCGCGATCAGCAATAGGGGTAGTCGAGACATAAGCGGTCACACCATTATCCGTAATGTCAAAGTCATGCAGCTGAACAGCAGTCAATAGCGAAAATCCTTCTTTGATTAACCAGTTACCGTCTGTAAACTTCATATGCGTCACACTGCCTTTTCAATATACTTTTACAAAATTGAATGTAAGCGTTATACTCGCATTATACTGATACTAATCCTTTAAAACTTACACTATTGAATGTTTATATAGCATTATTTTGATGAGGTGATCATATGGACCCCAGCCTTAAAAGCTCGCTTAAGGAAAGCCGGATCCACGGTGAGCATCTACAGCCCTTCGGGGCTTACTGGATGGATTATGGACCTGGCGAGCATGTACTGGATTGTCACTGGCATGATGAATCCGAGATTTTTATCGTTCTTGAAGGTGAAGTTCTGTTCCAATTAGATGAAGAGCATTTCCCTGTCCGTGCCGGAGAAGCGGTGTTCATCGATGGCGGTGACATCCACGCAGGACATGCACTAGGAACAGAGGGCTGCAGTTTTTTTGCGCTTGTTTTTGGTGCACAGCTCCTGGCAAGTGCACAGTATGATGCAATACAGGACCGAACCGTACTTCCATTTCAGGAGCGGAAAGCCACTTTCCCTCGCTTGATTCGGCCTAGCGGGCCTGCACAAATCAGCTTATTAGCGCATATTTCCGCGATTATGGAGGCCTGCCGTTCAGAGATTCCCGGCTATGAGGCCGCGGTCAAAGGCAGACTGCTGATGATGCTCTACGAGCTTGCAGCAAGCGGACTGGCATGCAATCGCAGTATGAATCCAACCGGAGGTGCGGCAAGAATTGAGCGGCTCAAAAAGGTAATTCTATATATTCAGCAGAATTATGACAGACCGATCAGATTGCACGAGCTGGCCGATTTGATCCCCATGAGTGAAGGGCAGTTCTGCCGCTTCTTCAAATCCATGACCAGACAGACTCCCATGGATTATGTGAACAGCTACCGAATCAGACAGGCGGCTGAAATGCTCAGAGTGGAAGACCGCAAAATCTCGGACATTGCACTCGAAGTTGGTTTTGATAACATTAGTTATTTCATCCGGGTATTCCGTAAAATGATGAAGTGCTCACCGTCGGCCTTCCGCAAAGGTTCAACCGAGATATAATCTTCTGAAATTGCAACATTCCCGGCAGCATGCTCGTCTAGAGGGGAATAGGAATATTACTCCATAAAGGGGATACGATGATCATGAAGAAGAAATACAGCATGCTGCTGCTCAGTACGGTATTGCTGCTAAGTGCAGCTCTACCTGTCAGCGCACTTCAGGATATAGCTCCTGACATCACCGCTAACAAAATTAACGTTATACAAATTCCGGGAAGCAGTCTGGATCCCCAGCAGAAGCTGGATTTCGCATCGGGCATTAGCTCCATCGTCAAGGGGCTGGAGCTTAATCTGGACACTTACAGATTTATCAAAATGCCAGTAGCCTCTGATTATTTCACCAACATTAGCAATTCGGCCTGGTATTCCGAAGCTTTTGTCATTGCCCGGATTCATGGTCTGGACATCCCGAAGGATATTACCGCGGATACGATCATGACGCGTGAACAATACGCTCACCTACTGTACCAAGCGATCCAGCTGCAAGGGGATTTTCCGATTATCGCCCGCTATAACCTCATTACTGATGGAAGCAACATCACACCAGACTATAATGGCAGTATTCAGAATCTCCTGAACATGGGGATTTCCCTTCTTGATACCAAGCTTAATTTCAATCCAAAGTCGCCAATTACCCGCAGCGTTGCTGCAAGCTGGCTTAATGAAAGTGTGGAAGCTATGAAGAAAATACATGCTCAGCTGGACGGTCGTCCGCTTCAAGGATACAGCCTGAGTTCCAAGACTATTGATGATCAGATTACAGAGGTTCGAGTAAGTGCACAGGCTCCCCATGCCGGTTATGGACTTCGAATTTCATCAATTCAGTACGATGAGACGAATCACGTGGCCGTGATCTACACCGAGGTGGTCAAACCTAGACCTACCGGGATGTATGCACAGGTTATTACAGAGGTTCATGACACTGCCTATATCCCTGCCGGATATAAGATCAGATTAGCAGTAGAGGAGCAAAGTACAGATACCGGGACATATACCGAATCAGGTCATGTCTCCCAATAATACTGGACATTAAGAAAGCGGCTTTCCCAGAACTCTGGGGAAGCCGCTTCTTTATAACTATCGGAGATTAAATCTGCTAATCGAGATGGACCCCTTAAGGATCAAGTATACGCTATGCCGATCCTTAATGCCCTCTAGTGGAATCTCAAGGGTCGTCCAGGCCTGGCTGCCTCCTGTTGGTGGAACAAGGCTGCGGCCAACGAGCTGCCCATCTGCCTCATCCAGCCGGACTTCGATCTCGGCACCCGGGTCCGTGCACGCGACTCTCACTTTTAGAACACCGCGGTCTTGTGCACCAAGATCCACAT
>RCUK01000759.1_pt1 | contig 24442 bp, 22 predicted proteins | sample 2166381 | NCBI WGS metagenome assembly RCUK01 (sample SAMN09932809, study PRJNA488358) | compost metagenome | isolation source: compost soil in an enriched community | place: Germany: Experimental Botanical Garden | reverse complement strand
GCTCAAGCACTTCCAGATACAGTCCTTCTTCTTCACTTGCTGCATGCTGCAATGTTCTGCTCTCCCAGTGCTCCAGAGCCACATAGGCTACTTCCAGTGCCTTAAGCAAATCACCGCGCTGAAGGCACTGTTCCAATACACCGGTAATTTCCCTGGCTTCTTCCAGCGCAGCCTCATGAATAGATGAATGGCTGTCCACATTTTTAAGTGCAGGTCCTGACATGGTTATCTCTCCTTTTGATTGGTTATATCACTAAAAATAGCCACATAATTCTTCACTCTATCCTGCTCATCCTTAATGGCACTCACAGTCAGCCATTCGCGGTACAAGGTACCATCCGCACGTTTGTTGATGATCTCTCCTTGCCAATGGCCCTTTTCAACAAGAGACTTCCAGAAATTATCATAGAACTCACGGTCATGCTTCCCCGAACTTAATACGGAAGGCTTGCCTCCGATCACCTCTTGTTTCGAATAACCTGTGACTTGGGTAAAAGCATGATTGACTGTTATGATCGTACTCTGATCATCGGTGACCATAACCGCATCCGCAGTGGAATTGACAATATCGGCATACAGCTGAATCCTGGACTGGAAGGACATCCAGAATACAAGTACCAAGCTGGCTAGTGCCGCTTCTGACAAGGCCATAAAGCCGATCGAATAATGACCTGTCATTCCATAGAGCAGAGTAAGCATCAATGGTGGAAAGAATCCGCCGATCCCGCCTGCCGCAGATACAATCCCGTTCGCAATGCCGCTTTGCTTGGCGAAAAAAAGAGGGACGAGCTTGAATATAGCGCCGTTCCCGATCCCGCTGCAGACCGCTACTGCCAGGCAGCCGACGGTAAACAGCGGCATGGATAGAGTAAATGAAAGCAGAATACCTGACAGGGTCAGACCGCCGAATACAAACATTAGAACCACATAAGGATTAAGCTTGTCCGACAGAATCCCGCCTACTGGTCTCAGCAAGGTTGCGAGCACAATAAATCCGGCTGTCCGGATTCCCGCATCCACTTTATCCAGAGCAAACTGACTTACAAAGAAATTGGGTAAATAAATCGTAAACGCGACGAAAGAACCGAAGGTAATAAAGTAGAACATACTCAAAAACCACAGTTTTTCATTTCGATAGACTTGGTGGAACTGTCCCCTCATAGAGCTGTTCACCTTGTTCTCCTGCCGGTCACCAAGAACAAAATTAATTAGCGCGAAGCCTGCTACGAGAAATAAATAGACGTACACCGCATTTCTCCACCCTAGTGCGTTCGCCAGGATCGGCGCCCCAAAAGTGGTAAATGCTGTTCCCATATTTCCGATTCCATATATTCCGTTTATGGTTCCATGCTTTTCCCTAGGGTAATACTTAGGCAGAGAAGTAACTCCGATTGAGAAGGTAGCGCCTCCAATTCCGAGAAAAAATCCACTTATCATTAGATCGATGAACGAGTGTGCATATCCCAGATATCCGATAGGAAGTAGGAGAGCCGCGAAACTTATGACGAACATAATCCTCGCTCCATAGCGATTCGCCAGGAATCCCGCCGGAATCCTTAGGATGGAGCCCAGAATAACCGGGATCGCAGTGACCCAGGCCGCTTGACCCGAGGTGAGGGCAATGTCATCTTTGATATAGACCATGAGAGATGAAATAAGCACCCAGCACATAAAGGAGGCGACAAGACTGCTAGTTTGCAAAGAAAGCTGGATTCTGGGAGTCAATACACAATCCTCCAATCATTTACAAATTCATTCATTTTATAACCATATCCTGCTAAATTTAAACAACGCCCTTCGTTCAATGATCTCTTCGGAAGGATGCCAAAAAGCCCGAACCAATATGCGGCTCGGGCCATTCAGTATGAACTTTTATTTACGTGGTAAGGCTTAGCTAAACACAGGCTCTTTTTTGCTCAGGCCAAGCGATTCTGCTGTTGCAGTATGAATTTCGTGCAGTAGCTCCGGGTTATTCATGAGTGACTTGCCATACGACGGAATTATTTCCTTGATTTTGGCTTCCCACTCTTTCATTTGTTCTGGGAAGCATTTGTTAATGACTTCAAGCATAACGTGTACGGCCGTAGAAGCACCCGGTGAAGCACCTAGTAATGCAGCAATCGAGCCATCTGCAGCAGTAATGACTTCTGTACCAAATTGAAGCGTTCCTTTACCCCCTGCTTCTGTATCTTTGATAACTTGTACACGCTGGCCTGCTACTACCAAATCCCAATCCTCGCTTTTCGCGGTTGGAATAAACTCACGAAGCTCCTCCATGCGCTGTTCTTTCGATAACATCACTTGCTGGATTAGGTATTTGGTTAATGACATCTCTTTTGCGCCTGCCGCTAACATCGTCAAGACATTATTCGGTTTCACAGAAGTAATTAGATCAAACAATGAACCCGTTTTTAGGAACCTTGGTGAGAATCCGGCAAATGGTCCGAATAACAACGATTTTTTATTATCAATATACCTTGTGTCAAGATGTGGAACAGACATAGGTGGAGCTCCAACCTTTGCTTTGCCATATACTTTTGCATGATGCTGCTCTATAACTTCAGGATTGTTACATACCATGAAAATTCCGCTCACGGGGAACCCGCCAATATGTTTTCCTTCAGGAATACCGGTTTTTTGCAGTAAATGCAGGCTTCCGCCTCCGCCTCCAATAAACACAAATTTAGCCGTATGGCGCTCAGCACTGCCGCTGTCTAAATTACGCACTTTGAGTTCCCACAAACCATCGCTGGTGCGTTTGATATTATCAACACTATGTTTATAATGGATATCTACGTTTTTAGTCTTTAAGTGGTTAAACAGCATTCGCGTTAAAGCGCCAAAGTTAACATCCGTTCCAGTGTCTATTTTGGTAGCCGCTATCACTTCATTAGTTGGACGGTTCTGCATGATAAGCGGAATCCATTCCTTAAGCTTAGCTGGATCATCGGAGAACTCCATCCCTTGGAATAGGGGATTGTTTGACAGCGCTTCAAATCTTTTCTTCAGAAAGGCCACATCTTCTTGTCCTTGTACCATACTCATATGAGGCAGCGGCATGATAAAGTCGAGCGGATTATCGATCAGCTTTTTATTTACAAGATAAGACCAAAACTGCATAGAAACCTGGAACTGCTCATTAATATTAATCGCTTTGCTAATATCAATCGATCCGTCCGGTTTCTGGGTAGTGTAGTTAAGCTCGCAGAGTGCAGCATGCCCTGTTCCTGCATTATTCCATTCGTTCGAGCTTTCTTCGCCTGCTTTTTCGAGCTTCTCAAACACTTTAATATTCCAGTCCGGCACTAATTCTTTCAAGAGTGTCCCCAGAGTGGCACTCATGATTCCGGCACCAATCAAGATGACGTCTGTTTTAGTTTCGCTGTGGCTCATTTTAACCATCCTTATAGGCTAGTAGTGTAATATATTTATTTTTAAGATTAACATATCTACGATTATCTGATAATTATAAACTATTTAAAGCAGGTAAAAAAGTAAGAACTTCGTCAAAAGGTACTAGAAATAGACAAAAATTTATGCTTATTTCGTTTCCTGCATGTATGGCTCCATTCCACTAGCACAGTGTATGTGCCCAGCTGTAAATTCGTGAATGTCCGCGAATAGTACGTTTGTGGCGGATGGATGCGAAGCTCATCTTCTAAAATGGCCCCAGTCGTCCTAAGCGTAGAACGAGTTCCGTTCTGTTCTTGCAGTCCAGCTTTTCTAAAATTCGGGACACATAATTTTTGATAGTTCCCTCGGTCACAAATAACGATTGTGCAATGCCTTTATTGCTGCTGCCGGAAAGGATGTGCCTTGCAACATCCAGTTCTCGGGGTGTAAGCTGAGCCAGTTTGGTCTTATCAAGCTCGGATGGATATCCATCTTCAGTGGGATTTTCATCTAATGAAGACGAGGGTATGGATTCAATCATGGTCTCCGTTACACGTGAGGTCAGAAGCACGCTGCCCGTCATAACCGCTTTGATGGCGTTAAGGATCTCTAATGAACCGGAATCTTTTAATAGATAGCCATCCACCCCACTCCTTAATCCCCTGACAATATAATCATATTCATTGAAAGTAGTTAAAATAATGACTTTGGTATCCGGGCAATGCTTCTTAACCAGCTTTGCGGCTGTAATTCCATCCATGACGGGCATCCGGATATCCATCAGGATCACCTCAGGACTCAGATCGGCCAGGCAATCTAGTAGATCTTGGCCATTTGACGCCTCCCCGATAATTCGGATTTCCTTGTGCAGACTTAGAATCATTTTCAATCCTTCTCTGACAATTTCCTGATCATCCACAATAACCACCTTAATCATAGTACCGCCCTCCTTTATTCTTATTCTCAGCCTTCAAACTATCAGGATTTGAATTAATAGAGGGCAAATGTACAAGAATGGAGAACCCTTCATCTGAAGAAAATTCGAAATGGCCCCCAAGCGCTGTAATCCTGCTCTCCATCCCCAATAAGCCATGAGATTTCACCACAGGGCTGCTGGTTCTTCCGTTATTATGGATCTCCATGCTGACTCCGTCCACGCACTTTCGCACCTTAATCGTGAATAGAGTTGCTCCGCCATGCCTGATTCCATTAGTTACTGCCTCTCGTACAGTTTTGAGAAGACACTCCTTCAAACCAGGATGTTCACCTTCAATCGAATTATCAAGTTCCAAATGAAATTGAACCTTTGTGGTTTGCTCAAAATTAGCAAATAACTCCCTAAATGAGCCTCTTAGATTTTCCACTTGTAGTGTTTGATTTAATGTGTCGACGGCTTTCCTTAGCTGATCCATCCCATCCTTAGAGAGGGCCAGTGCTTTGCCAAGCACTTCCTTGGTTTTGTCAGGATACAAATCAATGGTCTGATGGGCGAATTCCAGGTTCATGCTCAAAGCAACAAAGGAATGACCGATGGAGTCATGCAGTTCCTGAGCTATTCTTGTTCGTTCCTTGGTAATCGTCAGCTCTTCGAGTGTGGTTGAGTATGACTTCAACTTGCTGTTGGCATTTTGAAGTTCCTTATATAGACTTTCTGTTTTATCCCTTTCCAAAATCATCGTTCTAAACAACATTCCCACAATCAAGAAGCCTGCAAAATTAATGAAATCATTACCCATTCGAACGTAGGAGAAACCCGTTGACATATTCGAAAGTACATAAGCAGCCAAGCTTAGACCAACCAGTAGATAGGACAGACGTTCACTGAAAATCAAAAGCTCGATTAATGTAAGTTGAATCATTGTAAGCAGGCTTCCAAAAGGAAACCTAAAATGAAAGCCAGCCAATAGGAGGATGCTGATAGCCAAGGAATAAAGAAATTGGCGGTGCCGTTGCGGGGATATCAGCCAGTAGCGGGCACGAACCAAGTCGTTCAAGCCAAGCAGGATCACAAGAAGCCATGCTTGCCCCGAAATGGCATGCGTCTGGTTCGTCATATCGCTCAGTACATACAAATACAGTAATCCTTTAAAAGTTAAAAAAACGCACACCCGATTTTTAACAGATGCAAATAACCTCAGCATAGAATCCCCTCGCCTTACAGGTAAATAGACAGTTCTTCTATTTTACCATGGTATGCCTAGCCGACATAGATAACGAAAGTCATCGGTAACATATCCCGAAGTCATGTATCTGATTGAGTACTTTCGTGAATTGGCGCAAATGAGCTCACTTAATACAATAAGTGTGCAATTCACAACGATTACATGTGGAGGATAAAACAATGCTAGAGCTCAAACATTTGACCAAAAAGTACGGCGACCAGACAGTAGTCGATAACCTCTCTCTAAGGGTGAACCAAGGAGAAATCGTAGGTCTGCTCGGTCCCAATGGAGCCGGAAAGTCCACAACGGTCTCCATGATATCGACGATATTGGCACCCGACAGCGGCGAGATATGGGTGGATCAACAATCACTAGTGCACTCTTCAGCCGAGATCCGAAAAATCATGGGCATTGTGCCACAAGATCTGGCTTTATACGAAGCACTGAGTGCGCAGGATAATCTGGAATTCTTCGGTTCTCTGTATGGTATGTCCGGAAATGTGTTAAAAGACAGGGCGAAGGAGGTTCTGGAACTCATGGGCCTGTATGACAAGCGCCATCAAAGCATTCAGGAGTTCTCTGGAGGAATGAAAAGAAGGATAAATATAGGTATTGCCTTGATGCATAATCCAAAGCTGCTAATCCTGGATGAGCCTACAGTTGGCATCGATCCCCAATCCAGAAATCATATCTTGGAGACCGTCCTGGGCCTGAAGCGGGACAACGGAACAACTGTAATTTATACCACTCATTACATGGAAGAAGTCGAATACTTATGTGACCGGGCAGCCATTATGGATCATGGCAAGCTCATTGCCTATGGAACTAAGGAAGAACTGCAGCAAAGTTCCGGAGCCTTAGACACCCTCACACTTACTTTTCAACCAACCGGTCGGGAGAATGCGGAAGTTGTAGGCCAGATACCCGGTATCGCAAGAATAACGATGGACAAGAATGAGATGACCCTGCTGGTTGATCCCAAGGAAGACAACGTAATAGAAATTTTGGACCAGCTTCGAAATCTGGGAATCCACCTGTCCTCTTTTCAATATGAAGAAGTCAATCTGGAGCACGTGTTCCTTCAGTTGACTGGCAAATCGCTCAGGGATTAAAGGAGGGGCCTTCTATGAACCTATGGATTCGCTTTATGATGCTCGATATCAGGCTTTTAGCCCGAGATAAAGTGTTCTACTATAAGCTGATTTTACTTCCAATAGCTCTGATTTTTATTTTGGGTACGATCTTTGGGCCTTCATCGTCGTCCCCCACTTCTAACTCTGGAGATACCGCGTACCAGGTAAATCTCGGAATGGATAACGGCATGGCTATTCCTATTGAATGGGTTATGTATGAGAAGCAATCCGTCAGTCCCATGCAATATGAGGCCGCCGCCATGACGGTCCTCTTCTCTTTCTTAACCTCATTCGAGCTTGCTCATAGTCTGGTGCGGGACAAGCTCAATAACACCTTGGATAGAATTCGATGGGCGCCTACACAAATACTGCAATATTTGGTCGGCAAGCTTCTCGGAATTACCCTGGCCATTGTTGTTCAGATGACCATTGTTATACTGTGCAGTTGGCTGTTGTTCAGAGTGAGCTGGGGTCATATTCCAGCTGTGCTTGGGGTTACATTTATATATGGCCTTGCTATTGGCTCTCTTGTACTGTGCTGCGGTTTCTTGGCCAAAGATCACGCAGCTATATCGAGCTTTGCCGCACCTGTATTATACGGACTCGGCTTTTTGGGAGGCAGCTTCTTTAACACAGATGGATTCCCCCTCGTATTAAAGAAAATTCAGGAATGGACACCGAACGGGAAAGCTATTAACGCTTACCTGCATATTTTTCAGGGGGACAGCTTATCTACCCTCGTTTGGGACATGATGTGTCTCTCGGTTGTGGCCGTGCTGTTCTTTGCCCTAGCACTCAGGTTGGCAAGCAAAAGAAAGGTGGGATGAGAGATATGCAGTTAATTGCCATCATATCCAAGCAGTTAAAGCTGATGCTTAACAACAGACTCGCATTCCTAGCCATTATTGCCTCGCCTTTACTGCTCACCTATTTTTTTACGTTCTCCCATGATACAGGAACAACCGTCTATGTTGTTGATAAGGCCCTTAGCTCCTATTCCAGACAGTTGACACAATATCTCCAGAACGATAAGAGCATGCATGTCTTATTGCTCTCGGAGACAGAGATGACCCAGCATATTAAGGAACAAGACACTTCTACAGGAATTGTTATTGATTCTGGATTTGGGGCAAACGCGGGAAAACCAAAGCATCCTCTTCATATCAAAATGGTTCTGAACCGGAATGATGCTGACCAAGAGTCTGAGCAAGCTGTGTATAAGAAGCTAAGTACATTTCTCTCTCTTAATATAGACAACCCTCTTAGTCATGTAATGTCTACACAGCCGAATCTTGCTGATCGGAATGCAGCTCCACGTGGGCTTACTAGTATACGTCTGAACGGATTTATGCTGATGTTCCTATGGTTTGTTGTCATTCAAGGCTTCCGCACCCTGATCGATGAACATGAGAATGGCCTAGAGCGGAGACTTCTTACGATGCCCTTATCTTTTATTAGATATCTCTGGTCCAAAATCATTGCAGCCTATCTGTTCGGACTCACGATAATCGCGATGGTTCTTATTGCTGGAAATTGGATGTTGAATATTCCTCTGCTTGAGGGCTTGGGAGTTAAAGCCACGATCTGGGCCGCCTATTTATTCGCTCTAACAGGTCTGGTTATGCTGCTTGTTCCCTGGGTCAAATCTCATCAAAATTTTACGGTCAGCGGATCTGTCATTATGGCTGTAGCAGGCATTTTTGGAGGGTCCTTCTTCACCATTGAAGACCATTTCCCAGAATGGTTTCGTATACTCTCCAAAGCCGTTCCCGGAACGTGGGCTGCAAAAGGTTTGAACGGTGCAGATCAGTATGGCAACTCTGCCACAGCAATGCTGGAAATTACCGGCGGCCTATGTAGTGTCGGAATTTTGAGTCTATGTCTTTCTTTCCTGCTCATCAAATACAAAATACGAAAGCAACTGCAAAATGGATAAATGCTAGTTGATCTGAAAGGAGTTTTCTTATGAATTCAAAGATTTTGGTGGGTACTGTCGAAATAATTGCCGGAATACTAATCAACATCTACATTGGTCATCTGGCCAAAATCCTTTTTAAGAAAGATGGTACCGGCCCGCGTACTCCGCTCCGGGTCGCAGGTATTTACTTGATCATCAATGGATTCTCAAGACTAACAAGCTAACTTAAGCATAAAAATTGAAAAACAGAAGCAAGGTCCTCTTTCAGCCGCTGCCGGAAAGGACCTTGCTTTGTATAGTTGAACATGAAGCTAATTTGTAAGAATATCCGAAACATCACGGCGCATGGTGAAAGGCGCTGACTTGGTCGGTGCACCTAATCGCACAAACATTTGGATCGTTCCTGAATGCGCCGTGTATTCCCGGTGGATACCTGCATACTGTTCTTCCATCTCCGGGTACTCCTCAAGCACTTGACTGACTGGCTGCATAACAAGACCCAGGCTGTGCGCAGTAAGAATCAATCTGCTGTACAGCATGCCGGCCTGAACCTGCTGGATTCGGCTGTTATCTTTTGTAATGATCATGGCAAAGGCGGGAGTATGTTCGATGGCTGTCCGTGTGGAGTTCACGAGTAGCTCTGAACCTGCCTTTTCATTATTAATAAATGGAAAAATCGAGATTAACCCCTGCATCATATGCAACTTGAAACCTGTTGTCCCCTGCCCCTCCAGTGAGAAACCGTACCGGTATTGATTCTTCTCATGTTCATTTGCCCGAAATAATCGGGCTGATTCCTCGTTGATTCGGTGTACGCCGGCCTCGATTGCCGCCCCGGTAACGGCATACTGCCCCAGACGATTCACATCGATCTCATCCTGAAAAATATGCAGCGCTGCATCTGATTCCCCCTGGATATTTTGCAGCGTGTTCATTTGCTCGTTAGATAACGCGATTTCGCTGTATGGCTCACGGTTTGTATCAGGCAAATATATGAATCTAAATAACGGATTCATATGCGGAAGCGCTTTTGTCAACGTAACCTTAGCGACAGGTCTCATTCTCATGCTTGTCTTCAAGTCCCGTTCATCATAATTCCCATCCGGGAACAAGGTGATGGTTGTCTTATAACCAAGCTGTTCGCCAGCGATTGTTATGTACTCTAGAAAAGTCCCCTGGGTTATCATCGTTTGGCGAGCGTATGGATCGACTTCTGGGGTTAATCGGTCGGCATCCGCGTATAGCCGGAAGGTGGAAGCATCTTGCTGATCGAGTCTGACCTTCCATGGCTGCATATTGTGTCCGTTCGCAGCCAGCATTCCGATGGAGGCCACCTTGATTCTGGGGTCTCTAAATTGCTCCACATAACTCTTTTTCCATGGTTCCAAATAACGGGAACTTGAGAAAATTCCGCTTGTAAGCAGTATAATGATAATGGCTATTCCGGTAATGAATAAGATTAGGGAAAAAGTCATTATCATTTTCTTTTTCACCGTTTTATTAATCATTCTCCTCTTCCTCTCCGGTTACAGGGCGATTGACCGGATCAGCATTTCAAAAGCCCCGGATACAAACTGCTTCGGACTTGTGTGATGATAATGTTGGATATATTGGTTTTTTGTCTTTACAGTACTAAATACACCAAGCGTACACGCCCATAGGACGAGCGCCGTATTCACAGGCTCAATATCGCTGTGGATGACGCCTTGCTTCATACCTTCTCTTAAAGTGTCAGTTAAATAGCCGAGGATTTGTTCTCCCAGCCTATAACACTCTTCTCGTGATTCTTCGGTGATATTCTTCTCAAAGTCCATCTCCCCATTCTCATATTGCATGATTGCATTAAAGTAAGCGGGGTACTTATTGCTAAAGTCATAGAGAACAGTGCCGATCTGCCGCATCCGGTCTAATGCTGCCGGGTGGCTGATCTGGGGATCAGGGGACAGCATTTGATCCAGCAGTCTGTAGCCTCGGGTCATGATTTCAAAATAAATTTGTTCTTTACTGGTGAAGTAAACGTAGACTGTTCTTTTGCTGAATTCCGCCTCTTTGGATATGTCGTCCATTGTTGCTGAATCATATCCCTTGCTGAAAATAACTCTTTCCGCGGCGTCGATGATATCCATTTTCCGAATTTCCTTTTCCTTTTCTTTTCGCTCTTTCGATCCGATAACAAGCCCCTCCAATAAACTTTAAGTGAACAAAAGTATACTATGAGTTTACCTTCTGCCATTTTAGTATATCTCTACTTGGAAGTCAATTTCTGGGGATGACGTGTTTAAGCCGCAGCTTCCCTAAAAGGAAACTGCGGCTTTCGGCACTAAATTTCTGCAATTAGTTGAAGCTTAGAACCCTTTTACAGCCGGGATAATACATTCCTTAATCAATGTCCACCTATCACGAGCGTTCATTGTGAATTCGGATGCAATGGCTACCACCAGGTTCAGGGACGGAATACAGCAGATCACATTTCCGCCATCTCCTAGTGCTGAATAGGCAAAAATCCCATCCTCTTCGCGTAACCACCATAGATAACCGTATGTATTAGAGTTCATCGCAATGGATTTCTCAATCCATCTCTCAGAAATAATTTGATGATGATCCCATTTGCCATGATTCAGATATAGAAGGCCAAAACGTGCCATATCACGTGGAGTGAGCGTTACTCCCCATCCTCCTGTGGAGATTCCGTTTGGATCATGAACCCATCCCCTTACATTTTGTCCGAACAGATCCTCAAACCCAAATGATATCATTTCATAATCCGGGATTTCTCTCATCCCGATCGGCTTAAATAGATGCTCGCCCGCAAATTCACGGGCACTTCTACCCGTGCTGCGTGTAATAATGGCCGACAGCAGGTGCGCGCCTGCGGTCGAATACTTAAATGCTCCAATACTCCCCTTCTGGCCCAAAATATCCAGCGTATATTTTACCCAGTCAGGCTGCATACACAGCTTATCCAGCGGTTCGTTCCAATCCTCAAATGCATAGGGGGCCGTCATTGTAAGCAGATGTCTCAGGGTGATCTCTTGCAGGTGCGTGTCCGAAGATTCCGGTACATATTCCGGGAAGAAATCCAGCACCTTCTGGTCCTCATGAGTAATATATCCCGCATCTATAGCAATCCCAACAAGAGCGGAGATGAGGCTTTTCGTTACAGATGCCACGTGGTGCGTATCATCCGGGCAATAGCCATTATAGTACCTTTCATAAGCCATACATCCATTCCTTATAACAACAATTCCATTTATATTGCTGTACTCGGATTTGATTACAGGTTCAAGCCCTGAGAGCTTGTCTGAGTCGATCCCCAAGGCAGAAGGTTCAGCGGTCTGCCATTCTGAAGTGGGCCAACCGTTTTTTTGCATGATAAGTATCCCCCTATAGACGTATTTGGTTATCTTTTCTTCACTGGAAAATATACTTCAGTAACTAAATCTTCAGGCGCTGTGACTTGATTGGGATCGATCAGATATACTTCATATGGCGATTTCACCAGCTCGTATCCTTCCTGCTCTACCCATTCTCTAAGCCTTGCAAATACCGATGTTAATTCCGAATACGAACCCTTTAAGACCGACTTCGCGCAAAGACCTCCAGGCAAATCTCTAGTGCCCTTTACAAACTCCTGAATGGGTATCGCAAACTCTGTATCATTACCGGATGGGTTGTAATCAGGGCTGTGATAAATCGTCATGGGTGTGCCGAGCATGGTGAGTTTGTCTGAAGCAATCTTTTCATATAACCTGCCAAAATAGGTTCCATATCCTGCAGCATAGTCATCACTACTCATCATCTGCCGTATATATAGGATATTCATAGGCGGAGTTTCAACTAGCTGTACTTCGATATTGTCAAGGTATGACATCATAGGTACGCCCTTCTCTAGACTCAAAATATCATCACTCATTTGCTTGACGGTGTATTCATAAGCTTTCAGCTTATCCTGGATCTCCATTCTCTTATGATGAAGGGCAGAGCGAAGCTCCTCTTCGAATTGATCCTCTTCTAAATCCAGTATGACTTTCAACTCTTCAAGTGAGAAATGATAAGATTTCAACCGATTGATGAACAGCATCTTTTTTAGCTGCCTGATCGAGTAATACCTATACCCGTTCTCGGGGTTGATCTCTTCTGGATTAATTAATCCAATTTCATCATAATAACGAAGCGTCTTGGTTGAGACTCCGCACATCTTTGAGAATTCTCCAATCGATAACAATAGTTCACCTCCAATTACGTACTTTGTACACTTCTACTAAACACCTTACCCTAAGGGCAAAGTCAACCGCAAAAAGTAATCTGCCAATTATGGCGCAGTTAACGCGGCTTTGAATTGATCAAGCAATAAATCTCCAGTGATAAGGATACGATGCAGCAGGAATCTTCCCTGCTTCACTTCTGCAGCTCCCGGCTCGGTGATAACAGCAAGCTGATAGCCCGCCTTTTGTACCGCGTCGACAGAACGCCTATCATAGAATCCATACGGATATGCGAGTACGTCTGCTGAATGCCCTAATTTATGTAGTATCTCATTCTTGGAATCGACAAGTTCCTTCATCTTCTCCTTATCGCTAACCTTGGTTAAGTTAGTATGTGTTACGGTGTGCGATTGGGTATCTATTAAGCCAGAAGACTCCATCGTGTGCAGCTGGTTCCATGTAAGCCGTCCCGGTGAGCCGATGCTCCCCGTTACCGCAAATATGGTCGCTTTCATACCTGTTTTTAGTAAAATGGGGTACGCCGCCGTGTAGTTATCCTCATATCCGTCATCAAAAGTAATGATAATCGGCTTCGGGGGTAAAGGCCGTCCGTTGTACCATCCTTCCTGCATCTCTTTGAAAGTAATGGAGTGATATCCCTCATTCTTCAAATAGTTCATCTGCTCTTCAAACCGGGTTGGTTCGATCATGAGCGGATTGCTCTTATCGCCGGATACCGAATGATAAAGCAGAATCGGAACAGGAGAAGGGCCAGCTGCCCTATTCTGAACGAACCATTCCCCTCGGAAACTGCCGCTAATTAAGCAAAGTGCCATTATAGAAAGTCCAACAAGGTATGTTTTCATAAAATCCCCTTCCTAAAAGTGAAGTGAGACCTATTTTGTACATGTAATAGTAAATTCATGTAATGTTGAACTGTTGGCCGGCAGCTACTATTTCTCAAGGAAGGCAGGTATGTTTATGCCAATACGTCCGCCTATACTCCAGAGAGGTGATACCGTTGGAATTGTTACCTTAGGCAGCCCGCTGGATACCAAAGTAATTAATGCACGTATCGATTATCTTAAAGCAATGGGGTTCAATATCGTATTAGGGCAATACGTATATGCCCAGAACGGGTTTCTTGCCGGAACCGACGAGCAGCGAGCCTCGGATTTGATGATGATGTTTGAAAATACTCAGGTAAAAATGATTCTTCCTACCCGAGGCGGTACAGGTGTAGCTGGAATTCTTCCGTACCTGGATTATGGGGTGATCCGGAATAATACCAAAATAATTACAGGCTACAGTGATATAACCGTGTTGCTGAACGTTCTTCATCAATATGTGGATTTAATTACGTTCCACAGCCTGCTGCTTATTGACTTCAGATCAGAGACACCTGCCTATAATTGGGGCCAGTTTTTCTCCGCTACATCCTTTTACTCATTGACCCGGTTGATAGACAATCCGCCCGGAATTCCGCTAATAAGCCGGGTCCAAGGTAACGTAACGGGACCGCTTGTGGGCGGTAATCTGACATCGTTTGTCGATACGCTCGGAACACCATACGAAATCGATACGCGGGGCAAGATACTTTTACTTGAAGAAACCCATGAGCCTACCAATACTGTATACAGGTACATGAACGATTTGAAGCTTGCTGGGAAATTTAATGACTGCATTGGCATTATTATCGGGGAATGCACCGGCTGCTCCGCCGCGTACGGAATCTCTTATGAAGATCTTATCAATGAATTCATCGTTCCACTTGGTAAGCCGCTTATCACCAACCTCGCAACCGGTCACGGTATTTATAAAGCAGCTTTGCCGATTGGAGCAAAGGTTAATCTTAATACGGTCCGTAATTCAATCACTGTCGTTGAGCCTACAATCAGCGTATAGTATAAAAAAAGAAGATCCACGGTTATCTCCGCGGATCTTCTTCTTTAATTCCTTGCTTAGCGCGAACAATTAAGTAAACAATCGTTCACCGTTCGTTTGAATGACCTCTTGATACCAGTGGAAGCTGGTCTTTTTGATTCGGCGCAGCGATCTTTCTTGGGTCTCATCCCGGTCAATATATACAAATCCATACCGTTTCTGGTACCCGTTCAACCAGCTGAGCACATCGGTGAACGACCAGCTGCAGTATCCGATTAAGTCCACCCCGTCAGCTATCGCCTGGAGGCATTGCACCAGATGTGATCTGAGATATTCAATCCGATAATCGTCGTGAATGGTATCATCTTGCTCCAGCTTATCAAATTCACCCAATCCATTCTCTGTGATGAACACGGGTAGTCCGTAACGGCTGGTAATCCGGCGCAGCCCAATCCGCAGTCCGATCGGATCAATGGCCCAGTCCCAGTTGGATGTCTCCAGGTTCGGATTGGATGCCGTTTTGAATAATCCAGGCATCCCGGTCGATTGATTGCTGCCCTTTTGTCCCGTTGTATTCATCTTCCCTTCAGCCACGCCGTCCAGCGGGTTATACTCATAGGTGATGGTCTGATAGTAGTTGACTCCGACGAAATCAGGCTTACCCCTGCGGAGCAGCTCTACATCCCCCTCCTCAAAGACAGGCGCGAGCCCCTGCTCTTCCAGATACCGCAGTGGAATTTGCGGATAGTGTCCCAGGCAGTACACATCCAGCCACCAGAAATTGGTGAATTCCTCCGCGTTCTCAAAAGCCAGCATATCCTCCGGCTTACTTGAAGCCGGATAGGACGGGGAGTACGCGAAGCTAGGCCCGATTTTACCCTCTGGCACATATTTGCGGAAAGAATCGATGACCTTGGCATTGGCTAGGAAGGCATGGTGATTCGCCTGATAGAACCGTCTGCGATCCTTGACACCCGGCGGATGCATGGCGGTAATGAAACCGTGGTTAGTATTATAATTCTGCTCATTCAGCGATACCCAATATCTCACTCTCTCTCCGTAACGTTTGAACAAAGTAACACAGTAGCGGTCGAAATCATCAATGATCCGCCGTGATTCCCAGGCCCCATACTCATCCATAAGTGCCTGTGGAACATCCCAATGGTACAGGGTAAGTACGGGCTCGATACCATGGGCAATCAGCTCATCGATCACATTATCATAGAACTGTAGGCCTTCTTCATTCACTTCCCCATAGCCATTTGGATAAATCCGCGGCCAGCTTACCGAGAACCGATAGGCTTTGAGGCCCATCTCAGCCATGAGTGCAATATCCTCACTGTACCTATGATAATGGTCCATGGCTACATCGCCGTTGCTTCCCTGGTAGGTCTTGCCTTCAATCTTCGTAAATACATCCCACACGGACAGGCCCTTCCCGTCTTCGTTCCATGCTCCTTCGATTTGATATGCAGCTGATGCTGAACCCCATAGAAAGTCCTTCGGAAAAGGGCGTAAATGATTGTGGATCATCTATATATCCCTCCCTAACAAATTTGTTAAATACATAACGAACGAGCGGTCCCACAATGAATAGTTGAACAGGGAATGCAAAAATAAAATTTTTAAATATACAACGACATACAAAGCACCATCCCAATCACCATAAAAAAGGCAAGAGAGAGAATCACAAACACCTTCTTGGATTTGTCAAACGGCAATGAGAAAGCAAGCTTATTGTGCCCAATAAATCATGTGTAAATAAATTATAACGCTCCCTTGCACGTCATTTTTCTAACTGCGTTTTATATAGGTCTTTAATAATATTTGCAAAAGAAAAAGAGGAGCTTATCCTTAGTTGGACACAGCATCCTCTTTTGTATATGAAATTTAGAACTATTAAGGCGTTGGCGTACCCCCGTTGGCATTTAGGGTCTCGCCACTAATATAGCTTGATTCCTGACTGGCCAAGAACACAAAGGCCGGAGCCATTTCAACAGGCTGTCCTGGACGGCCCATTGGCGTATTCGAACCAAATTCCGCGAGCTTCGCAGTCGGTTGTCCACCGGCGACTTGAAGGGGCGTCCACACAGGGCCTGGAGCTACTACGTTTACCCGGATGCCCTTGCTCGCGACTTGCTGCGCCAGAGCTTTACTGAAGGTATTAATTGCTGACTTCGTAGTAGCATAATCAAGAAGAATAGGCGACGGTTTATACGCCTGAATGGATGAGGTATTGATAATTGTGCTGCCCGGCTTCATATGCTTCACAGCTGCCTTACAAAGCCAGAAGAGTGAATACACATTTGTCTTAAAAGTGGCATCAAATTGCTCTGTCGTTAGATCTGCGATATTCTCCACGAACTGCTGTTTGCCTGCAATGTTGGCAAGAATATCAATTCCGCCGAGCTTTTCCACCGCAGTTGAAATGAGCTGCTCACAGTATTGCTCGTCTTTCAGATCACCCGGAATGGCAATGGCCTTTCGGCCTGCTTCTTCGATCAGCTTAACCACTACCCTGGCATCCGCCTCTTCCTCCGGCAAATAAGAGAGCACCACATCTGCGCCTTCACGGGCAAATGCAATCGCTGCCGCGCGGCCAATTCCACTGTCAGCCCCTGTCACCACGGCTTTGCGTCCGGTCAATCTTCCCGTTCCCCGGTAGCTGGTCTCCCCTGCGTCAGGTAGTGGGGTCATCTTCTCTTGGAGACCTGGCTCTGGCTGTGTCTGCTTCCATTCCGACGTTGCTTTTGGATATTGCGCTGTTGGATCTTGCACGCTGTATTGGTCTTGATCTGGCATAGTCAATTCCTCCATTTGGCTGAATTTGCGCCTTGCATATATTGTCTTGAAGCGCTAACTCTTCTCTTTGTAACCGGAACTCAGGAGGTTTAAACTTTTTGGGCCAACTTTCTAATTTCTTCGCTGAGTCTGCCATTCACGGGATATACACTCTCCAAGTAATCCAATATATGAATGGCCGATTCAGGAGTTTTTTTGTATCCAAGCATCATATCTCCAAGAACAGCCCCAAACTTAGGGAACCGCTTCTCAAGCCTTCTTTCATTACCAAAGGGATCGGGATAATAGTCTTCTTCCTCCTCAAGCAGGTGGAGCACGGATAGAATAGAATCAATGGCGTACCCTTGAACGAACCTCATTGCTGAAAGCTTCTCTCCGCGTGCGTACCGGCCAAGCCCAACGTACAGATTGGTTAAAGCTTCGTTCAGTGAAAAGTCAAGTTGATCCTTTCTAATACTCTGGATCAGTTCAGAATTGTTATTTTCAATTAATAAATTAGCAGCTTTAGGGCTTCTCCACACGATACGTCCGGCCTTGTAAGGAATATTTTTTAGCTCGCTCACTTCGAACACCGCGAATTCCCCATAAATACCGTCTTGGAACAAGATTTTGCAGCCATCATCCGTATTTTTGAAATAATAGTCTAAAGACTGAACATCCTCAAGCCAATCAAGCCGGTCTATAAATCTCTGTTTGAAGCCGGGCTCCACAATAACGAAAAAGTCAAGGTCCGAGTACTCATCCAAACGATCCATTTCCTCACCGACAGAGCCTACCCCGAGCAGAACAAGCGCACCTTCCTTTTGTTCAAGTGAACTTCCAATATGATCTAGACGTTGCAGCAGCTTTTCAGGTTGTGGCATAAGCATCTTCTCCTTTTGTGGATGCAAAAAGGGCCAACCTCATTTGAATTACGAGGTTGAACCCTTTGGTTACATTGCCTTTATTTGTATATATAATTATCACAGATAAGTGGGTGAGTCAACATATCATTCATTCCGCTCTTTCCGCTTGATGGACTTTTAGCAGCTTTCGCATACTTAACCATCCTAGTACTGGTGCGCTTCCAAGAGCCAGAAGGACCCAAGTAAGTGTTGACGGGGTTCTGCTAAATGAGAGTATCCATATAAAAACAAGCGTCCCTGCTATTCGCCCGGCCATTAGACTCAGCTCGCGCAATACGACTAGCTCCACTCTTTTCTTCACATTGTCCCCACTCGATCCCATCAGATCAAAGCCCGCAGATACCATAGGCAGGATATAAAGCGGCATGAACAGTGAAGTCCCGATGCCCCAGATAAGCAGCGTACTGTAACTGACCTGCCACAACATTGGGAGAATGACAAGCACCAGCAGTACCGATCCAATCAGCATGCCTATATAACGATATCTCGGTTTGAACCATTTGCCTGCTAACCAGAAGCTGCCGAGTCCGACTGCAGATGTAATAAAAGAAAATTGTCCCAGCTTCGACTCCTGAGTTGTCGCGACATAGACAAGCAGGTTAATCAGAAAAGAGAACACGCCTTCGCGAAGCCCTTGGGCAATTAAGCCGGGGACGGCAAGCCGCCATGGATCGCCTTTAATCCATAATCTGCGAAAAGGTTCCAACCACTCGTAAGTTCCTGGCACCTTGCGCTTCTTCAAGAAAAAGCTAAGTATGACACTTACGGCGTATATAACCAGTGAAATGGTAAAAATGATGCGGTAACCTTGATCATCCTTTAATCTCGATATGATCCAGCCAGATAACAAGGGACCGACAATGCCGGTTAGAGAACCAAGCAATCCTACCCAACCGTTAAATAAATCTCGATTCTCGGCATCCGTCACTTCAAAGTAAACCACATTAAAAGCAAGCCAAAAAAGCCCCAGTGCTGCTCCCAGCAGAATACCGAGCGGCCAGATGTAGTTAACGGCTTCCTTTCCCGCCCATAAGACAAGCAGATAAAATAGTCCAGTTATTGCTGTTCCCATTCGCAAAGCATTCATTTTGTTATGCTCTTTCACCCACTTACCAGCCACCCAAAAAGTTAGGCCAAGGGCAAGCTGCTGACTGATCGTGAACCAGCCGATCATACTGTAATCCTGTCTGCTCTTCCATAAGTATACATTCAGGAACGTACCCGATAGCGCTCCAGCAAGCACAAATAATCCATTCACGCTAAGCAGCAGAATGGACTGTTTGTTAAGCGATATCTTCATGGTAACCCCCCTTTTTACTGAAGCCTTGATCCTTCTTCAGAATAATATGCCCCATCTCCTGAAATTTACGCTGGTGCTTTAGCAGAAGAAAGTGTATCATGGTTACCTGTTGGTTTAATTTTATATCCACATTCTAAATTTTTTGTAAAAGGGGTTTATTCAACATGACCAGACATAAATTAGGTTTCTGGATACTTACCGCCCTTGTTGTAGGGAACATGGTCGGTTCCGGAATATTTATGCTGCCTCGATCCTTGTCAGAAGCGGCGAGTCCAGCTGGGGTTATTCTGGCCTGGGCTGCAACCGGACTTGGTGTACTCACGCTTGCGCTGGTCTTCGGCAGTCTGGCGGTCCGCAAGCCTGAGTTAAGCGGGGGTCCACAAATTTATGCGAAGGAGCTATTCCGGGAAGGGTCGCACGGCTCAATATTGGCCGGGTTTATGTCCACCTGGGGATACTGGGTCGGCAACATCGCCGGGTTTGTGGCAGTAATCACGACTTTTGCCAGCTACCTGTCCACGTTCTTCCCTGTTCTTACCAGTGATAAAGTATGGCTGGACTTTGGAAGCTTCACGTTAAAAGCGGGGAATACCTTAACTTTCCTAGTCTGCTCCGTACTACTGTGGGGAACGAATGCCATCTGCCTTAAGGGGATGAATAGTGCTGGACGGTTAAATTTTATCGCTACGGCAACAAAGGTCGTTGGCTTTGCACTCTTTATCGTGATTGCCCTGTTTGCTTTCCAGCAGAGCAATATCGGGCCTTTCCTGGCTCCGCGTACGAATGAGGGTGGGGAGACGATTGGCCTGCTCTCCCAGGTTAATTCTGCTGCAATTGCGACCCTATGGGCTTTCATCGGTGTAGAATCGGCTATGGTCTTTGCCGCCAGGGCCCGTCGCAAGCAGGATATCCGCCGTGCAACCATCGCTGGTCTTCTCATCTCCATCGTGCTGTATGTCGGTATCAGTATTCTGACCATGGGCCTACTTACACAGGACCAACTGATGGCTTCCCAGAACCCGCTCGTGGACGGCATTTCCACCGTACTCGGACCCATTGGCGGCAAGCTGCTAGCAGGACTTGGACTGATCAGTCTGCTGGGCTCCACGATCGGCTGGGTGCTGCTAAGTGCTGAAGTACCTTTTCAAGCGGCTAAGCTGGGTGTCTTTCTCCCGTCTTTCTCCAGGGAGAACAGCAAGGGCATGCCAAAGGTATCCCTGTGGATCTCCAACCTGCTGGGTCAGATTTTGCTGCTGTCCACCATCTCGGGATCCATCTCGGCGGCTTTTGACTTTATCATCCACATTGCTACGCTTGCCTATCTGGTTCCTTATTTGATTGCATCTCTATACCACCTCAAACTGACCTGGACCGGTGAAACCTATTCGCTCCGCAAGGAGCGGGTAACTGAGGGCATCATTGCAGCCTTGGCTGCCATCTACTCTTTATGGGTCATCGTGGCAGGTACGGCAGATCTCATGACATTCGTGCTGGGTCTTGTCCTGATTGTCAGCGGGATCCTATTCTATCCTCTTCTGTTGAAGTCTCGTAAAGTGAAGAACAAGACTATGTAAGACTAAGCGGCTAGTAAGCAGGCTTTCGCAGATCAATGAGTAGATCCCCCCTTTCTGAATCGACTTCAGGAAGGGGGGATTTCTTTCAATGGGCTAAATAAACGTCCGGGTAATAATCACGAGCAAAATAAAAAGTACCAAAATAGTGCCCACGGAAGTAAACATTCCACCACCGTAACCTCCAGCTACTTCTCCCATGCTAACACCCCCTCTTTTTCCATCTTCAGTAGCATCATATGTATTAGTTTCATCGTTTCGACAGTGTCATATTCACTAATTTGAAAAAGCCGCGATATTCGCGGCTTAATCTTAACGGATCAGATGAATCTCCGATAACCGTGTAGCTTTTACCAAATAGGAGGCTAGGCCTGGCATGAGTCGGGCAAGTCCCGGATACAGACGGTTGATCTTGGCAAAAGCTAGTTTTTGTACGGTCCTTGCCCTCCTGAGCAGCACGGCGAATTCGCGTCTCGCTTCCTCTGTGTATTGGTTCTGCCACTCGCTGCTGCTTAATTCTCCCTTTAGATACTTGTCTGTAGAGCGGGCGCATAACAGCGAAGAGCGCAGTGCAATAGACATTCCATCCCCGCAGAGCGGCGGTATTACGAGCATGGCGTCGCCAATGTGTGGGAACTCGGACCATGGCTCAGGCACGTCAGACAGGCGGACTGGTGCAACTGAAATCTGGGTACCCGAAACAGCTGTACCTTCAGCAAGCCTTTCCGCTAATTTCGCATTGGTTCGAGAGGCTCCTTCCAGGATATCCGGTATAGACTTGCCAAGGCGCTGAACAACATCCAGAGTCAGAAATGCGGCAACATTTGCTAATCCATTCTCGATTGGCGAAATACCGACATATCCTCCATCACAGAAATACAGCTCCACCCGGGAAGGAACAGTTATGCCGCCGTAGTGAGATTTTACACCAACATATACGGTTTCATCCCTTCTCAGCTCTGATGGGGATATCCCCCGTGGCCTCTTGGTTCCATAAGCGCCGATGACAGCCTTGGCCTGATACCGAACCTGCTCACTCCCTTGTTTCGTATCCACTTCATATAAATGGGAGTCAAGCTTATGAATGCCTGTAACTGTCGTATTCGTAACTATTTCAGCCCCCACCTCAGACGCTCTCTGATGAAGGAGACGATCAAGCGTATAGCGGCTAATTCCAACAGCCTTTCCGGGTAAGGCGACTTCAATCTCTCCTCCATAAGGAAGGATAATTTGGGCTTTATCCATAGTGCTGGGTGTAACCTCTTGGCTGAACGGATTCACGCCCAGATAATCAAGCATTTCCCTCGTTTCTGGGGACATGAATTCGCCGCACGTCTTGTGACGAGGGAAGTTCAGCCGATCCAGCAGTACGGTCTTGTGCCCCTGCTTGGCAAGCCCTAGCGCACAGCTGCTGCCAGCAATACCCGCACCTATTACAATGGCATCCAATTGCTTCAGCATATGAGGTCACCTGCCTTTACGATTGCTTAAGTATAGAACTTCCGGATCTAGGGATAACCACGCAATACCGAAATAATGGCTTCCAGGCGTAGGTCATCGTGTCATGATTCAGCTTTGTCTTTAATTCCCGCCAATCCCTACCTTTGAACCCTTTGGCGACAGACAGCGGTCCGTCATGCCTTATATAACGATTACGCGATATCATACGAGTCATTAACCATACCGCGGTATAGGATACTGGGTGTCTGTGAATATCGTTGACGACAACCCCAAATTTCGATGCCCTAAGCATATGGGACACCATATCGACCAGCTCATCACCGTCAAAATGATGAACGAATTGGGACGCCGTAACGATATCGGCAGACCCCTCTGCCAGTTCCTTGACATTGCCCTGCTGGACCTTTACCCTGGGCTCATTCCGGAACAAAAACCTTGCTTCATCACAGGCTTCTTTTGTCATATCGACGAGCGTGATTTGAAGTGAAATGCCTTTTTGATCGGCCCACCTCAGAAGCTTGTTATTGATGTCACCTGAACCTGCGCCCACATCCAGAATACTGAGTACCGATGGGCTTCCTTTCATTTTCCAAAGCTTGTCCACGCCATGAAGAATAGGTCCAGCCGCAGGAAAAATTGTGTTCAACCGTCTCAAGTGCCTTAGCGCTTCACTTAGTTCTTCCCCTCCCATGGAGAAGTCATCCATGTGCTCATCTTCCTGTGCCCGCTCTGCCAATGCTCTAAAGAAAGGCATGATCCTGCTCCTTAACTGCGGCCGTATAAGCCGGCATATAAGTAAAGCGCATCAGCTCTGCGGTGAGGCCTGGTCCGAATGCCATGGCTATTCCTTCCTCTCTGTCCTGATCCATCGACTTCATCTCCTGGCGCATGACATTCAGCACAAATATGATAGTCACGGAGGAAATATTGCCAACGGTCCTGAGTATCTCCCTGCTGTATTTAGTATGATCACCAGTCAGGTTCATAACCTCCTGTACTGAGTCCACGATGCCTCGGCCACCCGGATGTATGGCCCAAAGCTCAGGTAGCTCATCTCCTCCGAGCAGCGCAGTAATCTCGGTCTCCAGGTGCATTCCAAGCAGCTTCGGTATTCGCGGTGACAAATACAGATCGTATCCTGTATTACCCACTTCCCATGTCATATCCTCGGTGGAATCCGGTAGCAGTACGGAATAACCTCTGCCAAGGTCAAGGTAATGCTTATGATGCTGGTGCGGACTTCCAATCACACAGGCTGCAGCGCCGTCACCGAAGAATGATGCCGCAAACAGAGCTTCTCTTTCCTTGGCGGGCTGGAAATGCAGGCTGCAAAGCTCCACGCAGACCACCAGCACTTGTGACCCGGGAGATCCAAGAACAACATCTCTCGCCATTTGAATCGCCTTTAGACCGGCAGCACATCCCTGAAATATGAGCGGAAGCCGGTTAACACGGGGCGACAGCCCCAATTGCCCAATCAGCATGACGTCCAGTCCTGGCAGATATTGACCGGTACAGCTGACTGTAATCAGGTGTGTAATGTTATCCGGTGACTTGCGGGCTTCGTTCAAGGCTTTCTTCGCTGCCTCCATACCAAGCGGAAGTGCTTCTCTCTTATATGTATTCATTCGTTCCTCGGTTGTAGGGATCTTGGATTTGTCACCTGTAGGTAAATAGCGGCACTCCTCCGGAGAGCCAAGGTAGCCGG
>RCUK01000751.1_pt1 | contig 24723 bp, 28 predicted proteins | sample 2166381 | NCBI WGS metagenome assembly RCUK01 (sample SAMN09932809, study PRJNA488358) | compost metagenome | isolation source: compost soil in an enriched community | place: Germany: Experimental Botanical Garden | reverse complement strand
CAATAATTTGATTATTAATTAAAATAAAAAAGAGGATGTCTGTATCACCCTCTTTTTTTTATGCTCTTATTTCTTCTTATCAGAATTCATCATCATTAAAACGGCGGCTACCAAACCAATTATTACCAAACCAAAAACAACTATCATTATAAACGAACCGTTTCCCCAATAGTACAGTGATAAATTACTCATATAATTAAGATTTTAAGATTAATCAAATTTAACACAACAATACAGAATAGTACATGATAAATATCATGATTACTGATTTTATTGCAAAAATTTTAATTTTAAATCCTCTGTTGGCATCATACAAGTTTCTTTTCTTCCATACCATTTGTAACGGTTTTTAGCAATATAATCATATACCGAATTGCTAAACGAATCGGGTAAAATGGAAAACAAACTTATAAAATAAAAAAGACCTCCTAACTCTTTTGAAATTTCAAATACAGCCGAAGCTTTATAGTAATAAGCAATTCCCGGCTGATAGAGAACTATACTGTCTGTAGTTTTAGGGTCAATCCCAATATACCTCATAATTTCCTGACCTAAATCAGATTGGAGGGCTACAAATCTAAAAACATCTTTTTTGTCATGCTCAATGATAAATTGAACGGAAGTGTTGCACAAATTACAAACGCCGTCAAAGAGAATTATTTTTTTATCTTTAGGTAAACTTTGCATTTTATGACTAAGATTTTAACGATCCAGGATTTAAAACTACTCTACTGAAACTGAAATTGAAACAGAGACTAAAAACTACTTATTTCTTAACCGCTTCTACAAGCTCCAATTCGTCCAGACTAACTTTCGAAGTAAACATTCCGTAATTGACTGTGGCTTTGTTTTTTTCAATAGAATCAATACTTCCCACAGCTTTTCCGTCCAGCATTCGTACTCTGTCACCTATTTTTAGAATAGGTTTTGGCTTTTCGATTACAGGTTTTAATTTCTTTTCTTTCTTTTCCTTGCGAATTTCTTCAACCTTGACAGTAACCTCCTGAATAATTTCCTTTTTCTTTTCTACTTGGGCTTTTGTTTCCTTTGGAGTTGCTTTTTTACGTTTCGAATTTTCTATTTCAATAATTTTCAAAAACTCTCCAATCAGGTCTTTCTTGTTCTTATTATTGAAATATTTCTCAGCGATATCTTCAATTTTTTGACCAATGTAAATCGTTTTCTGATTGCTGTCATACAATTCCTGATAGCTTTCCAGTTTTTGCTTAATCTTCACATTGATATTTTCCATTTTCTTGCCTTCCTCACGCGCTCTGGATTCTTCTTCTTTTAATGTCTGCGAAGTTTTTTCCAGTTTGGAACGCTCTTTCTGAAGCGTGGCAATCGTTTTATCAAAACGTACTTTTCCAACCTCAATTTTCTTTTTCGCCCGATTGATTAAACTGAAAGGGATACCGTTTTTAAGAGCTACCTCAAAAGTAAAGGAGCTACCTGCTTGTCCTAAAACCAATTTATACATAGGTTCCAATGTCTTTTCATCAAAAAGCATGTTGGCATTGGTCGCAAAAGGCAATTCATTTGCTAATATTTTCAAATTGGAATAATGCGTTGTAATAATTCCAAAAGCTTCTCTATGATAGAACTCTTCCAGAAAAATTTCCGCTAAGGCACCACCCAGTTCAGGATCGGATCCCGTACCAAACTCATCTATCAGGAACATGGTTTTTCGATTACATTTTTTTAAAAAGTAATTCATGTTCTTTAATCGGTAACTATACGTACTTAAGTGATTTTCTATAGATTGATTATCACCAATATCTGTAAGAATACGATCGAACAAAAAGGTTTCACTACGTTCGTGCACAGGAATTAACATACCGGATTGCAACATTAATTGGAGCAAACCAACCGTTTTTAAGGAGATGGTTTTTCCTCCTGCATTAGGTCCTGAAATCACAATGATTCTGTTTTCTTGACCTAATTCAATAGTCTGCGGATGTGTAACTTCGTTTTTCTGTTTGTTATTCAGATACAAAATAGGATGGTAAGCATCTCTAAAATAAAGTCGGCGTTCTTCTGTGATTGTTGGCAAAATTCCGTTGATTCTGTTCGCATATTTTGCTTTAGCAGCCACAACGTCAATATCACTCAAGAAATCCTGGTACTGAACCAGTAAAGGTAAAAAAGGACGAATCTGATTTGACAACTGTTTTAAAATACGGGTAATTTCTTCTTTCTCCTCGTATTCTAAATTACTTAATTCTCTCGAGTATTTTAATGTGGTTTCGGGCTCTATATAAGCAATACTTCCTGTTTTGGAACTTCCTAAAATTGATCCTTTTACCTTACGACGATACATCGCTAAAACAGCTAGAACCCTTCTGTTTTGCACAAAACTTTCTTTGATATCATCTAAGTATCCCAAAGAATTGTACTGAGTCAATGCCACTCCAAAACTTTGATTGACTTTACCTCGAACCAGATTCATATCCCGACGAATATTCTGCAAATCAGGAGAAGCATTATCTTTTATCTCTCCGTATTTATCAACCACAGCATCAACCAAGGTGACAATCTCTTTTGTCAAAGGTATAGCGGATGCTTTCGCATTGAGGCGTGGATAGTAATCATCAAATTTTTTGAAGTAATTCAACAGAAAATTCGTGGTATCTGATAAGGTGGCTATTTTTCTAAAACTCCCCACTTCAAGAAAACTGTCTTCTATAGCCAGAAATTTAATTTCGTGAGTGATGGCATCAAAACCATGATTAGGAATCGCATTGTTATTTTGAAAAGAAGAAACATATTCTGATGTTTGCATTAAAGCTTCCATCAAACTTTCCTTGTCTTTAAAAGGGGTAATTTCTAATGCTTTTTGCTTACCGATGTCGGTATTACAAATTGCCGAAATGGTTTCAAGAACGGTTGGAAATTGTAAATCTTGTAATGTTTTTTCGGTGATTGATATCATTTTTTAATCTAAGTTGTAAAGGTTCAAAGTTACAAAGTTTCAAAGTGAAATACGATACTTTTTTTTAGCGGACTTTGCGAAAAACTTTGCGAACTTTGCGATAAAATATATACTATGCAAATCAATCTTAATTCGGAATGGCAATCCATTTTATCAGACGAAATTCAGAAACCCTATTTTCAGGATTTAATAGAATTTGTCGATGAAGAATACAAGAACCATACTTGCTATCCTCCGAAAGAATTGATTTTTTCTGCTTTTAATTATTGTAGTTTCAACAATATAAAGGTGGTTATTATTGGTCAAGATCCCTATCACGGAAAAGGCGAGGCCAATGGTTTGTGTTTTTCAGTTAACGACGGCGTCCGTATCCCTCCATCATTACGAAATATTTTTCGTGAAATGTGTGATGATTTGGGAACTGTTTTTTTTCCAACTTCCGGAAATCTTGAAGTTTGGGCTAAGCAAGGCATCTTACTTTTAAATGCCTCCTTAACAGTAAGAGAAGACAATCCAAACAGTCACAAACACTTAAAGTGGAATATTTTTACCGATGCTGTAATTCAGAAAATTTCAGACAAAAAAGAGCATGTTGTTTTCTTGCTTTGGGGAAGTTTCGCCCATAAAAAAGGACTCAAAATCGATCGGAATAAACATTTAGTTCTGGAATCCGGGCATCCATCACCCATGAGTGCCAATCAAGGAAAATGGTTTGGAAACAAACATTTCAGCAAAACAAATGAATATTTGAAAAATAATGGTTTACAGCCAATAGAATGGGTGGAGCAGATCAATATTTAAATAATACTATTTCTTTACAATATCATGTAAAACAGCCTTATCTGAATAATTAATCACTTTAAGCGTGATTTCCTGATTTTTTACTGTTTTTCCCTCAATTACATATAATTTGCCTTTTTCAAATGCAACATTACTTTGATCAAAATCAACATCGCCATATTTCAGGGTGTTTTTAATATCTGTAGTGTCAATCCAACTTTCTGCTAATATTTTAGAAGCTTTATCCGAATAATTGAATGGCTTGTTTCTTAAATCATTCAAAACTCGGGCATTCGGAAAATAATTGCAACGGGTATCTTTTCCGCTAAAAACCATAGCCACAAAAAACATTCCTATGATCAAACCAACAAAATAATAGGCAAAACGATGTACAAACTTCATGAATTAAATTTTTGACAAAGGTAAATGAAAGTTTAGTTAAAAAACAATTAAATTAATGTCACTCTCCGGTAAATCAAACCATTCGCCAATGGCTTTATTCGTAAGGATTCCGTGATACATATAAACACCGTTTTTCAACCCTTTATCACAACGGATAGCGCTTTCAATACCACCATCTTCAGCAATTTGCATCAGATAAGGAGTGATAATATTACTAATGGAAAGGGAAGCAGTTTTTGAATATCGGGAAGGTATATTGGGAACACAATAATGCAAAACATTACTCTTGATGAAAGTTGGTTTTTCGTGTGATGTCACTTCTGATGTTTCAAAGCAACCACCGGTATCGATACTAACATCAACAATTACAGCTCCTTTTTTCATGTGCTCCACCATCGTTTCCGTAACCACAACGGGGCAACGGTCCTGCCCATGCATAGCTCCAATCGCCACATCACAGCGTCTGAGCGCTTTTAATAATGATTTAGGTTGTATGGTAGACGTAAAAATCCGTTGGCTTAAATTATTTTGCAAGCGACGTAATTTAGTAATCGAATTATCAAAAACTTTCACATTAGCCCCCAGACCAATGGCAGTTTTGGCAGCAAATTCACCTACGGTTCCTGCACCAAGAATAACCACATCGGTAGGAGGGACACCTGTAATATTTCCAAATAAGAGTCCTTTTCCAAATTCGTTGGTAATCATCAGTTCGGCAGCAATCAAAATAGAGGCTGTTCCCGCAATTTCACTTAATGACTTAACCGCTGGATAGGTTCCGTCTTCATCTTTTATGTATTCAAAGGCAAGGGCGGTAATTTTTTTCTTGGCCAAGGCTTCGAAATAAGTCTTTTTTCTTGTTTTTATCTGGATTGCCGATATCAGAATCGTTTTTGGATTCATCATTGCAATTTCGGCGATACTTGCAGGTTCCACTTTTAAAATCATTGGACAACCAAATACTTTCTTAGTATCTTTAGTCACTTCAGCACCTGCATCGCTATACTCTTTGTCGGAATAACTGGAACTTTCTCCGGCACCCGACTCAATCATTACCCTGTGTCCGTGGTAGGTCAGGGAATTGACAGCATCAGGGGTAAGACAAATGCGACGTTCCTGATAACTGGTTTCTCTTGGAATACCAATAAAAAGTTCGCTTTTTTGCCTTCCTATCTCAAGTTTTTCTTCTTGAGGCAAAAGCTGTTGTTTAGTGAATGGACTTAAAGATACTGGCATTGGTCTTTTGAAATTAGTGGCACAATTTACGCAAAAAGTTTTAAAAAATAAGTAATTAGCTTGTAGATAAGCGCATTAACGATTAGAGATAAATCAATCCATAATTTTTTCCATTTTTATATCGGCCCTTTCATAAACACCTGCTTCTAACGGAATCTCCACAAAACCATATTTCTTATACAGATGAATTGCCGAAAGCAAACTTCTGTTCGAGTACAAAAGTAGTTTTTTAATGCCTTTCTCCTGGGCAACCTCAAAACAATATTCCATCATTTTTTTCCCAACCCCAAGCCCCTGAACACCATCGGTAACCGCCATTTTACTCAATTCAAAGATAGTTTTATCAATTTTCAATAAGGAAACTGTACCTACAATTTTATCATTATATCGCGCGTAAAAAATAAATCCTCCTTTGTCGATGATTTCGCTCTGCGGATTGGAAAGTACGATTTCATCTTTGGGTTCTACTTTGAAATATTTTTTCAGCCACTCAATATTCAGTGTTTTTATTGGCTCCTTTAAATCGGCAGAAAAAGGAATTATTTCTATGGTATTTTCTACATGCATCTGCTAACTGTTTAACTCAATTCGAGAACACGTTTCCCGTCAGGAAGCAGCTCAATAGTAATTACGGAATGGGATTCGGGTATAAGGTTTGGGATTTTTTCAGCCCATTCAATAAAGCACCAATTACCAGAATACAAATAATCATCCACTCCCATATCCAGTGCTTCAGTTTCATGATTTAATCTGTAGAAATCAAAATGATAAACTAACTGATTGTCTTTAGTTTGATATTCATTAACTAAAGAAAAGGTTGGACTGCTTGTAGCATCAGTAACCCCCAAACATTTACACAATTGCTTGATTAAAGTAGTTTTACCAACGCCCATTTCTCCGTGAAAAAGAATCACTTTATTCGGGTTTTGGTCTATAATTTTTTGAGCAACTTCTCCGAGTTGATCCAATGAAAAAACAATATTCATTCTATATTTTATTTGTTTAGAATTTAAAGTTTAAGGCTGCCGCCGAATACTAAAAACTGAGACTGAAAACTTTCTATTTCGGATTAAAAACTAAAAATGGCACAATCATTTCTTCTAATGAAATTCCACCGTGCTGATACGTGTTTTTATAATAACTCACATAATGATTATAGTTGTTGACATACGCCAAAAACAAATCATTTTTTGCAAAAATATACGAACTGCTCATATTTATAGCAGGCAAACCTATTTTTTTAGGTTCTTTTACGGCATAAACATCTTTCTGCTCATAGGTAAGACTGCGTCCCGTCTTGTAGCGCAAATTCAGACTGGTGTTTTTGTCACCCACCACTTTTGATGGGTTTTTTACATTTATGGTTCCGTGATCAGTGGTTAGAATCAATTTGAAACCCATTTTTTGCGCCTGTTGAATCATTTCCAATAACGGAGAATTCTTGAACCAGCTCAAAGTCAGGGAACGATAAGCCTTGTCATCAGGAGCCAATTCTTTTACCACATCCATTTCGGTTTTAGCATGGGAAAGCATATCCACAAAATTGTACACCACAGTCACCAAATCATTGCTTTTTAAAGCTTTGAAATTTTCAACCAATTTTTTTCCACCGGCCAAATTGGTGATTTTAAAATAATCTTCTTTAATATTCAATCCTAATCGTTTCAATTGAGCTGTTAAAAACTCAGCCTCGTACAGGTTTTTTCCTCCTTCCTCGGGATCATTTTTCCAGTATTGCGGAAACTGTTTTTCCATTTCAAGTGGTGTTAAGCCGGAAAAAATTGCATTTCGCGCATATTGGGTAGCTGTGGGCAGAATGGCGTAGTACGGCACTTCTTTCTCCAGTTTATAATGATTACTGACCACATTTTCAAAAGCTTTCCATTGGTCATAACGTAAGTTATCAATCACTACAAAAAGAATTGGCCTGTCTTTTTTCTTAATTTCAGGCACGACTAATTCTTTGAATAGCGTATGGGACTGGATAGGTTTATCAGCTTTTGGTTCAAACCAGTCCTCATAATTCCGCTCTATGTATTTTCCAAATTGTGAATTGGCTTCCACTTTTTGAGATTCCAAAATTTCAAACATGCTCTGATCATCAATGTTTTCAAGCTCCAGTTCCCAAAAAATCAACTTTTTATACAATTCAATCCAGTCTTCAAAAGAGTTCACCATACCCATTTCCATGGTAATTTTTCGGAATTCTTTCTGGTAATCTAAGGTTGTTTTTTGCGAAACCAATCGGGAATGATCGAGATTTTTCTTCAAGCTCAACAAAATCTGATTCGGATTCACAGGTTTGATCAGATAATCGGCAATTTTAGAACCAATCGCTTCCTCCATGATAAATTCCTCCTCACTTTTGGTAATCATAATGATAGGAATAGCCGATTTCTTTTCCTTCATTTCCGAAAGGGTCTCCAAACCGCTCATACCGGGCATATTTTCGTCCAGAAAAACAATATCAAAATTGTTGTCCTCAAAAATATCTATCGCATCCCGACCGTTATTGCAGGTGGTGACACTGTAATTTTTCTTTTCCAAAAACAAGATATGCGGTTTCAAAAGATCAATTTCATCGTCAACCCAAAGTATTTTTATAGTATCCATAGTTTTATAAGCAAGAGTTCAAAAGTATAAAAACAAAGTGCCAATTTAGCGCTTTTTGCTACGGATACTTACTAAAATTATGATAATTTTTCGTGCAATATTTCTCCTGGCTTCAGTACGGACAACTCGCGAGTTGTCCCAACCCAAAAAAAAATCAATACATTTGAGAAAACATAAAACGAAACAAACCTTCAGGAACTTTTATTAGAAGTAATTTGTTGAACAAAATGATCGAAATCAAACTTCCAGAAATAAAACTGAAAGGATAAAAATACAACATATGAAAATAACCATTTCAGAGAAAAAAGAAATAAACATTGAAGATGTATTAGCCCTTTACAACGCTAATAAATGGAGTTCTGCCAGTAAACCAACACAACTATACAATGGCCTTTTGAATTCAGAAACCTTAATAACAGCTTGGGACAATGTCAAACTCGTAGGTTTAGGAAACGCTATTTCTGATGGTTATTTAACCGTTTATTACCCTCATTTATTAGTGCTCCCGGAATATCAGGGAAAAGGGATTGGTAAAATGATTTTTGATAAAATGCAGGAAAAGTATCGTGATTTTCATATGCAAATGTTAACTGCAGATGGAAAATCAGTTGACTTTTATAAGAAAAATGGATTCGAACGTGCCGGCAAAACAGAGCCCATGTGGATTTATAAAGGCAATGAACATCAATTCGTTTATTCTTGTTACTTATTTTTATATATTTGATTTTTAACCACATAACTAATGTTATGAAAAAACTATTCCTATTTATTTTGACCATAAGCATTTTATCATGTAACAATCAAAAAACAGAGAAAATGGAAACAAACAACAATGAAAAGCTGGTAAGAACGTATTTTGAACATTTCAACAATCACGATTGGAAAAAAATGGCCGACATGTATACACTGAGACAGCCGAATTTAAAGATCCTTCATTAGGGCAAGGGGTTGTAAAGCAATCGAAGAATCAAGTCATAAAAAAATACAGCGAACTAAACGAAGTATTTCCTGATTTAAAAGATCAAATCGTTGCGATTTATCCTTCTGGGGAGCAACACATTATTGTGGAATTTATTTCGACAGGAACAGCCCCGGACAATTCAAAATTTGAACTACCGATTTGCACCATCTTTACAATTACAGACGGAAAAATCAGCAAAGATTTCACCTATTATGACAATTTTGAAGAATAAAACCCATATAAATGTGTCATTTAAACACAATCCCACTAGAATCGTATGATTCTAATAATCAGAAAATTACAAACAAAACAAATGCTTTTTACTACCCTGAAAAGCTTTTTTTTACAATGAAATGTAAAACAGAACGATTTTATTATAAATTTATACTTTTCCAAACCAAACTATTTAACTATGAAATCCAAAAACATCAAAAATTCTTTTTTAATGATAGCTGTATTTTCAGCTACTGTTGCCATGGCACAACATAACTATGTCAACACGCCTCCAGAAGTATCCCCAATGCCCATGAAACCTGAAATGACAGAGATTTGGGAACCGCAAGTAAAAGTAGTTACACCTGCTAAAAAAATAGGAGACGCTCCTTCGGATGCCATTATTTTATTTGACGGTAAAAACTTGGACCAGTGGGTGAGTCAAAAAGATGTCAGCAAACCGGCAGGCTGGAAAATAGTAAATAAAGAATACATGGAAGTAGTTCCCGGTACAGGAGCTATTCAGACCAAAATGCAATTTGGAGATTGTCAATTACATATCGAATGGAGCGCCCCAGACGAAGTATTAGATGGAGGACAATGGAGAGGTAACAGTGGTGTATTCTTTCAAAACAGATACGAATTACAAGTATTGGATTCCTATAATAACAGAACCTACAGCAATGGACAGGCAGGAAGTATCTACAAAGATCATCCGCCATTGGTTAATGCAATGAACGGTCCATCTGAATGGAATTCCTACGATGTGGTTTATACCGCTCCTCGTTTCAAAGCTGACGGAAAAATAGATAGTCCCGCAAGAATCACGGTTTTTCACAATGGCGTTTTAGTTCAGAACAACACTACTATCAACGGATTAACACTTTATATCGGTTTACATAATTATCCTTCAGCCCATGGCGAAGATGTCATTTCGCTACAAGATCACGACTGTAAAAATCAATTCAGAAATATCTGGATTAGAAAATTATAATCAATTGAAAAAGGAGCGCTCAAAACGCTCCTTTTTTATTTCAATATTTGAACACAATATTTTTAAAATTTTGAAGTATAATCGCAAGTCAAGTCTAATGCAAAATGTATCAAAACCGGTTATAATTATAAATGTTAAATTCCTTATATTTGTTCACCAAAAAAACTATTGTGAGTCAAATCAATAAGCTTAAAATATTCAATGACCCCATTTATGGGTTTATTACCTTGCCCAATGCCTTAATTTACGATTTAGTTCAGCATCCCTATTTTCAGCGCTTACGCCGTATTTCGCAAATGGGATTATCCTATTTAGTTTATCCTGGAGCCAATCACACCCGTTTTCATCATGCCTTAGGTTGCATGCACCTGATGCAAAAAGCAGTTGATGTATTGCGTTTTAAAGGAGTTATTATATCTCCTGAAGAAGAAAATGCTTTATACATTGCTATTTTATTGCACGATATCGGTCATGGTCCGTTTTCACATGCTATGGAAAAAAGCATTGTTGAAGATGTGCATCACGAAGCCATATCGCTCCTTTTTATGAATCAGTTAAATGTCGAATTTAATGGCCAGTTGAGTTTGGCTATTCAAGTTTTTAAAGGAGAATACGATCGAAAATTCATGTTGCAATTGATATCCAGTCAATTGGACATGGATCGAATGGATTATTTGAAACGCGACAGTTTTTATTCGGGAGTAGCAGAAGGAAATGTCAATTCCGAACGTCTAATCCAAATGATGAATGTGGTGGATGATGTTTTGGTAATTGAAGAAAAAGGAATTTATTCGGTAGAAAAATTCCTGATGTCCAGACGGTTAATGTATTGGCAGGCCTATTTACACAAAACGAGTTTAGTGGCAGAGTTGATTTTGACGAAAGTCTTAAAACGAGCCAAAGAACTGACACTAAAAGGTGTTCATTTACCGTGTAGTGACCCTTTGCAGTTTTTCATGCAAAATAAAATCACCTTAGATCTTTTTGATGCTGAAACTTTGGATTTATTTTCACAATTAGACGATTTTGATATTATCAGCGCTTTAAAAGCTTGGCAAAAGCAAGATGATTTTATATTATCATCTTTGAGTAAAATGATTGTAAATCGCGATTTATTAAAAATAAAATTGACCGGCGACAAAGTAGCCTTAGAAGACTTACTACCTCTAAAAGAACGCTTTGCTGCAGAAAACAACATTACGTTATTGGAAACAAATTACTTTATTTTTAGAGGCAAAATAAAAAATCAGGCCTATAGTAAAGAAGCGGAACCTATTCGGATTTTGAAAAAAGACAGATCTATTGAAGATGTGGTGGAAGCCTCTGACCAACTGAATTTGAAGTCATTATCAAAACTGGTTACTAAATATTATATCTGTTTCCCAAAACAACTCTTATAAAAATACCATATTAAAATCTATTTTTTATATTTTTGTCGCAATGAAATTTACAGCAGAACAAATAGCGGGAATTTTAGATGGGGAAGTAGTTGGTAATCCCAATGTCGAAGTTTCCCAATTATCTAAAATCGAAGAAGGACATGAAGGATCGCTTACTTTTTTGGCAAATCCTAAATACCTCAATTATATATACACGACCAGGGCATCTGTTACCATTGTTAATACAACTTTTGTTCCGGAATCACCATTAACCACCACGCTTATAAAAGTGGAAGATGCTTATGCATCATTTTCAAAATTATTAGAATTTTACAATCAGGTTAAATTGAATAAGAGCGGCATTGAGCAACCTTCTTTCATTTCACCAAGCTCCAAATACGGAACTAATTTATATTTAGGAAGTTTCAGTTATGTAGGCCAAAATGTGGTTATCGGAAATAATGTAAAAATTTATCCTAATTCTTTCGTGGGTGATAATGTTGTTTTAGGAGATAATGTGATTATTTTTGCCGGTGCCAAAATTTATTCGGAAACCGTTATTGGTAATAATTGTACCATCCACTCGGGAGCGATAATAGGCGCTGATGGTTTTGGTTATGCGCCAAATCCGGACGGAACTTATAACAAAATTCCACAAATTGGAAATGTGGTTATTGAAGATAATGTAGATGTGGGTTCCTGTACAACAATTGACAGGGCTACAATGGGCTCTACCATTATACGAAAAGGAGTAAAGCTGGACAATCAGATTCAGATTGCCCACAATGTAGAAATAGGAGAGAATACTGTAATCGCAGCCCAAACTGGCGTTGCCGGTTCCACAAAAATAGGAAAGAACGGAATGATTGGCGGCCAAGTTGGTATTTCGGGTCATTTGACAATTGGCGATAATGTCCGCATTCAGGCACAATCCGGAGTGGGAAGAAACATAAAAGATGACGAGACTTTACAAGGAAGTCCAACATTTGGATACAGTGATTTTAGTAAATCGTACGTTCATTTCAAGAATTTGCCAAAAATTGTTGCAGAATTAGAAGAATTAAAAAAAGAAATATTAAACCAAAAAAACAAAAACAATGGTTAAACAGAAGACCATCAAAACAGAAATCTCGCTAACAGGAGTTGGATTACACACGGGAAAAGAAGTTACAATGACTTTCAAACCTGCGCCAGTCAATAATGGCTTTACTTTTGTTCGAGTAGATCTGGAAGGGCAACCTATAGTTGAAGCTGATGCTAATTATGTTGTTAACACACAAAGAGGAACCAATTTAGAAAAACTGGGCGTTAAAATTCAGACACCTGAGCATGTTTTAGCGGCATTGGTTGGTTGTGATTTAGACAATGTAATTATTGAATTAAATGCATCCGAACTTCCTATAATGGATGGTTCTTCAAAATATTTTGTTGAAGCTATCGAAAAAGCAGGAATTGAGGAACAAGATGCTAAACGAAATGTTTATGTGGTTAAAGAAGTAATTTCTTTTACAGATGAAGCTACAGGCAGTGAAATATTGGTGATGCCACACGATAATTATTGTGTTACTGCGATGGTTGACTTCGGAACTAAAATTTTAGGTACACAAAACGCAAACATGAAAAACCTTGCGGATTTTAAAACTGAAATCTCTGAATCCAGAACCTTTAGCTTTCTACATGAATTAGAAGCATTGTTGGAAAATGGTTTAATCAAAGGAGGCGATTTAAATAACGCCATTGTTTACGTAGATAAGGACATCTCCGATGCAACAATGGAAAATTTAAAAGTTGCTTTTGGTAAAGAAAAAATTACCGTTACACCTAACGGAATTTTGGATAATCTTACTTTACATTATCCAAATGAAGCTGCAAGACATAAATTACTGGATGTTGTAGGTGATTTAGCTTTAATCGGAACCCGAATTCAAGGTAAGGTTATCGCCAATAAACCTGGGCATTTCGTAAACACTCAGTTTGCAAAAAAAATGTCAAAAATCATAAAAATAGAACAACGCAATTATGTTCCTGTTTATGATTTGAATCAGGAACCTTTGATGGATATACATAAAATCATGGCTGTCCTTCCTCACAGACCACCATTTTTATTGATCGACAGAATCATAGAAATGTCTGATAGTCATGTTGTAGGAATGAAAAACGTAACAATGAATGAAAATTTCTTTGTTGGACATTTTCCGAATGCTCCCGTTATGCCAGGTGTTTTAATTGTGGAGGCTATGGCTCAAACAGGAGGAATTTTGGTTTTGAGTACGGTTCCTGATCCAGATAATTATTTGACTTTCTTTATGAAAATTGACAAAGTTAAATTCAAACAAAAAGTTCTTCCTGGTGACACATTGATTTTCAAATGTGATTTGATTACACCAATCAGAAGAGGAATTTGTCACATGCAGGCCAATGCTTACGCTAATGGAAAACTAGTTGCTGAAGCAGAATTAATGGCTCAAATTGCAAAAAAACAATAGTTTATTCGTTTAATCGTTTAATTGTTTGACTCTTTTAACAATTAAACGATTAAATGGTTAAACGAATCAACAATTAAAAAACAAAAAAATAGATGAATCAACCGTTAGCATATGTTCATCCAGGCGCAAAAATCGCCAAAAATGTTGTCATAGAACCTTTTACAACCATTCATAACAATGTAGTTATTGGCGATGGAACTTGGATAGGATCAAATGTTACCATTATGGAAGGCGCAAGAATTGGAAAAAATTGTAACATTTTTCCTGGGGCTGTAATCTCAGCTGTTCCACAGGATCTGAAATTTGGAGGGGAAGATTCTTTAGCCATAATTGGAGACAATTGCACCATTAGAGAATGTGTAACCATTAATAGAGGAACTATTGCTTCTGGCCAAACTACACTTGGAAACAACTGTTTGGTTATGGCAACCGCACATATTGCACATGATTGTCATATTGGAGACAATGCCATTATAGTAAATGGAGTGGCATTAGCCGGTCACGTTACCGTTGGTAAATATGCCATTATTGGTGGTCTTGCAGCAATTCATCAATTCATTCATATCGGTGATCACGCCATGATATCTGGTGGATCTTTAGTTAGAAAAGATGTTCCGCCATTTACAAAAGCAGCAAAAGAACCTTTATCCTATGTAGGAATTAATTCAATCGGGTTAAGAAGAAGAGGTTTTACAACTGAAAAAATCAAAGAAATTCAAGATATATACCGAATTCTTTATCAAAAAAATTACAATACAACTCAAGCTATCGGTATTATAGAAGCAGAAATGGAAGCGACACCAGAGCGTGATGAAATTTTGGATTTTATCAGAAATTCATCAAGAGGAGTAATGAAAGGTTACACTGGAAATTACTAAGAATAAGTCGGTTAATCGTTTATTAGTTAAATCGGTTAATCGATTTAACAATATATAACGAATCAACAAATAAGCGAATCAATAAATAAAACATTAAAATGGCATCTACATCAGATATTAAAAACGGATTGTGTATTAAATACAACAACGATATTTATAAAATCATTGAATTTCTTCACGTAAAACCTGGGAAAGGACCTGCTTTTGTAAGAACAAAACTAAAAAGTTTAACTAACGGAAAAGTATTAGACAATACATTTTCTGCGGGACATAAAATAGAGGAAGTTCGTGTTGAAAACCATAAATTTCAATTCTTATACCCAGAAGGTGACTTATTTCACTTTATGAATGTGGAATCTTTCGAACAAATTTCTTTAAATAAAAATGTTTTAGATTCTCCTGAATTATTAAAAGAGGGTGAAAACGTAATGATCAGTATCAATACTGAAACTGACTTGCCTCTTTCTGTGGATATGCCAGCTTCTGTAGTATTAGAAGTTACTTATGCAGAACCGGGAGTTAAAGGAAATACCGCTACCAATGCGACAAAATCAGCTACTGTTGAAACAGGAGCAACTGTAAATGTTCCTTTGTTTATCAATGAAGGTGATAAAATTAAAATTGATACCACTACAGGCTCTTACATGGAGCGAGTAAAAGAATAGATTTAGTTAATGGTTGATGGTTGATCGTTTCAAAGCCATCAGCCATCAACCAACAACTAAAAATACCAAATGAAATTTCCAAAAACACATACATTAAAAGAGATTGCTGACTTAATCAACTGTGACTACGTTGGTGATGAGAATTTTCCAGTATCCGGCATGAACGAAATTCATGTTGTTGAACCTGGCGATATTGTTTTTGTAGATCATCCTAAATATTACGACAAGGCATTAAATTCAGCTGCAACTATTGTTTTAATCAATAAAAACGTAGATTGTCCTGATGGAAAAGCATTATTGATTTCTGACGATCCGTTCAGGGATTTTAATAAATTGACAAATCATTTTAAGCCTTTTCAATATTCAAATGTATCAATAGCTCCTTCTGCTACAATAGGACAAGATACGATAATACAACCCAATACATTTATAGGAAATCATGTTGTTATTGGAAAGAATTGTCTAATTCATTCCAATGTCTCTATTTATGATTATACTGTAATTGGTGATAATGTAATTATTCATGCCGGAACCGTTCTTGGTGCTGATGCTTTTTATTACAAAAAACGCCCTGACGGCTTTGATCAGTTAATTTCAGGAGGAAGAGTTGTTATTGAAAACAATGTTGGTATTGGTGCTCTTTGTACTATTGACAAAGGTGTTACCGGTGATACAACTATTGGAGAAGGAACAAAAATAGACAATCAGGTACATGTTGGTCACGATACGGTTATCGGAAAAAAATGTCTGATTGCTTCACAAACAGGAATCGCCGGCTGTGTAATTATCGAAGACGAAGTGACCATTTGGGGGCAAGTAGGAACCACGAGCGGAATCACGATAGGGGCAAAGGCAGTCATTCTTGGACAGACAGGAGTAACCAAATCAGTAGAAGGTGGTAAATCTTATTTTGGAACACCAATTGAAGAATCCCGAGAAAAACTGAAACAACTGGCCAATATCAAAAAAATTCCTGAAATTCTAAATAAACTTAAGTAAGATGTCTCCAAAAGAAATTGTCCAAAAATTTTACAAATCGGATGCACTCATTGACTGTGATGTCATGAAAGAATTTCTGCATCCTGAAGTTATTGTAGATTGGAATAGCACTACTGGTTTTATCCAGCTGAACTATGATTCATTAATGAATTTAACGAATCAATTGCATAAAGCTTATGTTCGCTCGAAAGTGAGAATAAGCCATATTGTGGCAGAAAACGACTTAATTTCTGTTCGTTACTCCCATTTTGTCAAAACAATTGAAAACCCAAGAGAAGAAATGCTTTTGGCACATTTTATAGCAATTTGGCAAATAAAAGACAATAAATTATTCAGAGGTTATCAAATGAGTCAAATATCCTAAATTAAGCAGTAAAAAACTGAATTTTGAATACCAATTACTGCTTACTATTTTATACTTTTGCATCACAATTTTAAAAACAACATAAAAAATATATCATGAGTGTTTTAGTTAATAAAGATTCCAAAATAATTGTTCAAGGATTTACAGGAAGCGAAGGAACGTTCCATGCTTCTCAAATGATTGAATACGGTACAAACGTTGTTGGTGGTGTAACTCCAGGAAAAGGAGGAACAACACATTTAGACAGACCTGTTTTTAATACAGTTAAAGATGCTGTAGATCAAGCTGGAGCAGACACAACTATTATTTTTGTACCACCAGCTTTTGCTGCTGATGCAATTATGGAAGCTGCTGATGCTGGAATTAAAGTAATTATTGCAATTACTGAAGGAATTCCTGTAGCAGACATGATTAAAGCAAATAGTTATGTTAAAGACAGAAACGCAAGATTAATTGGTCCGAACTGTCCAGGTGTAATTACTCCAGGTGAAGCAAAAGTAGGTATTATGCCAGGTTTTGTTTTCAAAAAAGGAACTGTTGGTATTGTTTCAAAATCAGGAACTTTAACTTACGAAGCTGCTGACCAAGTAGTAAAACAAGGATTAGGAATCACTACTGCAATTGGAATTGGTGGAGATCCAATCATTGGAACTACAACAAAAGAAGCGGTGGAATTATTAATGAATGACCCAGAGACGGAATGTATCGTTATGATTGGTGAAATTGGAGGTCAATTAGAAGCAGATGCTGCTAAATGGATCAAAGCTGATGGTAACCGTAAACCAGTTGTTGGATTTATTGCAGGAGTTACTGCTCCAGCTGGAAGAACAATGGGACATGCTGGTGCAATCGTTGGTGGATCTGATGATACTGCAGAAGCTAAGAAACAAATCATGAGAGACAATGGTATCCATGTTGTGGATTCTCCTGCTGAAATTGGAAAAAAAGTTAAAGAAGTTTTAGGATAATCCAACCTAAATTAAATATTTTAAAAGCCTCACAATTTGTGAGGCTTTTTTATTAATAATTGAATTAAAGAAATATCTTTGCACTTTATTAAATGTATCTGTTTTTACAGACTAAATTATAATAAGAGTAAACATAAACGAATGGTTTTTAGTGGGCCTCACGATTTTGTGGGGTATTTTTTTGCCAAAGCCAATTCAAATAAAAATAAAATAATATGTACAAAGAGTTAAAAAAATTCAAAGTTAGCAACCAGTTTTCATTCACAGCAGACGATAGTTTAGAGGAAGTTTGTAATGCTTCTGAAGGATGCGGAGTATTCCTGGTTTATTCTGTAGGGGATGAAAAAGAGTTAATCATGGTTGGTTCTACAGGAACTGTTCAAAATGACGGAACTTTGAAAACTAAAAATGGTGGTCTGGCCGATAAAATAGTAGAAGGACATCAATTTGCAAAAACAGGAAGAAAATATTCTTGGCCAGCACAAATGAAATTAGAAAACATAGACAAATTAGAAGTAGTTTGGTACGAGACTTTCAATGAAGATGTAAAAGCAATTCCAACCGCAGTAGAAGGACAGATTTTACAAAACTTCTTGGATGAGAATGGAAGATTGCCAAAATGGAATGTGGCTTTCTAATTAGATTTTAGAATAAACTATATAAAAGCTTTACTTTGGTAAGGCTTTTTTTATACTACAAATTTTATAGAACGTCTAAATAATCTATATTTGTACCTCAGAAAATGAAAAAACTCAAACCATAATATGAAATGAGCATAACTGAAAATAGATAGAAAACCGATTCAGTTTTTATGCAAAATACATATAACCATAAAAAAAATATTATTTAAACATGAAATTACTAGAAGGAAAAGTAGCCATCATTACAGGTGCAAGTCGTGGAATCGGAAAAGGTGTTGCGGAAGTTTTTGCAAAACACGGAGCAAATATTGCCTTTACTTATAGCTCATCTGTAGAATCAGCTTTGGCATTGGAAAATGAACTGAACGCACTTGGAATTAAAGCTAAAGGATATCAATCTAACGCTGCTGATTTTAATGAAGCCCAAACATTTGTCGATGCAGTTTTAGCTGAATTTGGAACAGTTGATATCTTAATTAACAACGCCGGAATCACTAAAGACAATCTATTAATGAGAATGTCTGAAGCAGATTTTGATCAAGTAATTGATGTGAATTTGAAATCGGTTTTCAATATGACCAAAGCAATACAAAAAACTTTCTTGAAGCAACGTGCCGGTTCAATCATTAACATGAGTAGTGTTGTGGGTGTGAAAGGTAATGCAGGTCAAACTAATTATGCCGCTTCTAAAGCTGGAGTGATAGGATTTTCAAAATCAGTAGCTCTTGAATTAGGTTCTCGTAACATTCGTTGTAATGTTATTGCCCCAGGTTTTATTGAAACTGAAATGACAGCCAAATTAAATGAAGATGTGGTGAAAGGATGGAGAGATGGAATTCCGTTGAAACGTGGTGGAACTACCGATGATGTTGCTAATGCTTGTCTATTCTTTGCTTCAGATATGAGTGCCTATGTAACAGGACAAGTTTTGAATGTCTGCGGAGGAATGCTTACCTAATATTTAATTAAAAGATTGAAGAATTCAAAGATTTAAAGATTTTTGAACTGCTTAATAATTTTTTAATCTTTCCATTTTTAAATATTTCAATCAAAAATAAATGACTACAAACACGATTCTATTACTATTACTTTCATTATTAATAGCAGCTAGTTTGTCGTTTTATCTATACTTTTACAAAGCCAAAAACAAATCGAATCTCAATTTGTTTTTGGCTTTTTTGCGTTTTTTATCCATTTTTGGAATTCTATTGCTGTTGATTAACCCAATTATCAATAGAAATACGCTCGAAATTGTAAAAACTCCTTTACCTATAGTAATGGATAATTCGAGTTCAGTAGCTTTTTTGAATGCCAAAGAAAAAGCATTGGAACTTTATGAAAAACTAGTTTCTAATAAAGCTTTACAGGAGAAATTTGATATTCAATCCTATCAATTTGACAGTGAATTCCAACAATCAGAACAATTTGATTATAAAGGGACACAAACTAATCTGGATCGAATTGGACAAGATTTAAGAAAAGTCAACAAAAACATATCCTTTCCAACGGTAATCATTACAGACGGAAATCAAACATCCGGCAATGATTACGTTTACAGTTTTGATTCAAATAATAAAGTATATCCACTGATTGTAGGCGACACCACAACAGTATTGGATTTAAAAATTGCTCAGATTAATGCCAATAAATATGCTTTCCATAAAAATAAATTCCCTGTAGAAGTATTTCTTCAGTACTCAGGAAACAAAAACATAACCGCTAATTTTAGTATTTCTCAAGGAAATTCTGTTTTGAGTAAGCAAAGCATTTCATTCTCTCCAACAAAAAAAACTGTAATTATTAATACCCTTTTGCCTGCAGATAAAATTGGTTTACAATTATTTAAGGCAACGATTTCTTCTAATGAAAAAGAGAAAAACACCTATAATAACACCAAGAACTTTGCAGTTGAAGTAATCGATCAAAAAACAAATATTGCCATTGTATCAGCAATTAATCACCCTGATATTGGTGCTCTGAAAAGATCAATTGAAGCAAATGCCCAACGCAAGGTTTTCATCATTAAACCTAACGATGTCAATTCATTAGAAAATTACAATATTCTTATTTTTTATCAGCCGACAGCTGCTTTTAAAACAGTTTTTGAAAATGCTGCATCGGCAGGAATTAATACATTTATCATCACAGGAACCAATACTGATTTTGCTTTTTTAAACCAACAGCAAAATAATTTGGTTTTTAAAATGAGCGGACAAAAAGAAGATTATTTAGCTAAATTTAATCCACAATTCAATCTCTTTGCAATAGACAATATCGGTTTTGAAAATTTACCTCCTTTAGAAAATACTTTCGGCACGGTAAGTATGAATGGAAATGTCTCTGTTTTGCTTTGGTCAAGAATCAGAAATATAGAAACGAATGCTCCTTTGTTAGCCTTTATGGAAAACAAAGGCAAACGAACCGCTTTTCTTTTGGGTGAAAATAGTTGGAAATGGCGTTTGCAAAGTCATATCGCTAATCAGTCTTTTGAAAAATTTGATGTATTTATAGATAAAACGATTCAATTTTTGGCGTCCAACAGTTCTAAAAAATCATTGATTGTTACCCATGAGAGTTTTTATAATTCAGGAGAAGCAATTGAGATTCTGGCGCAATATTTCAACAAAAACTACGAGTTTGATGACAAAGCACGCTTAACGATTGCCTTAACCAACATAAAAACCAAGCAAACTAAAAATTACGATTTACTCAGAGGAAGTAATTCTTATAAAGTTAATTTAGACGGACTCGCTGCAGGAAGTTATAATTTTTATGTAAAAGAACTAAACACAAAAACTACTTATTCCGGGCATTTTGAAATTCTGGATTTTGACATTGAAAAGCAATTTGTAAATCCAGACCGAGAGAAATTGACACAATTAGCCGAGCAAACAATGGGGGAAGCCTATTATCCGGACCAAGTAGATATTTTTATAAAAACACTTTTGGAAAACGAAGAATACAAAGCCATCCAAAAAGATATTGTTACCAAAACACCATTAATCGACTGGGTTTGGCTTTTAATTTTTATCGCTGTTTTACTTTCAACAGAATGGTTTATTCGAAAATACAACGGATTGTTGTAAATTTAAATTCCATTTAATACAAAATCATATCTATGGATTTTAGACTTAAAGTGTTTTACACCGTAGCCGTCAGATTGAGTTTTACAAAAGCTGCGACAGAATTGTTTATCACACAGCCGGCTGTTTCAAAACACATTCAAGAATTGGAAGAACAATATAAGATCAAGCTTTTTGAAAGAAACGGTTCTAGAATTGCTTTGACAAACGCTGGCGAAGTTTTACTAAAACACACTAAAAACATATTTGAAATTTATCGGGAGATCGATTTTGACATGAGTGTATTAATCAACCAGCAGCAAGGCCTCTTGCGGTTAGGTGCCAGTACAACTATTTCGCAATATATTATTCCGCCTCTTTTGGCACGTTTTCATCAAAAACTGCAAGATATTAAAGTGAATTTGCTAAACGGAAATACGGAGCAAATTGAAAATGCTTTACTAAATAAAGAAATTGAAATCGGAATTGTAGAAGGACAATCTAAAAACCCTGCTATTAAATACACTGAGTTTTTAAAAGACGAATTGGTTTTGGTCTGCAACAGTAAAAATCCATTAGCCCATAAAGAGGAAATTAGGCCCGAAGATCTTAAATCTATGTCCTTTGTACTGAGAGAGCAGGGCTCTGGAACACTTGAAGTTATTGAACATGCTCTAAAACCTTTTGATATTAAACTTTCACAATTAAAAATTGAAATGCAATTAGGAAGTACCGAAAGTATTAAATCCTATTTGATGAACTCTGATTGTGTGGCATTTATCTCTATTCATGCCATCGAAAAAGAACTGAAAAACCAAGAAATGATTATTCTTGACATCAAAGATTTAAGTATGGAGCGCTTTTTTTACATCATAACTTTACAAGGAAAAGCAGATTCACTTTCGGAATTATTTATTAGAAACATATCCAGTTATTATAACTTAAAGTTATAGTAGATTACATTTTACAATTGGTTAAAATCAATTTATCACCAGACCTTTGTATGGTAATAATTCAACTAGCATACATTGGAACCAAATCAAAAAATACTTAAGAAAAGCCCTTTTACTCTTTTCGAAATAAATAAAAGCGGACAACAAATCATTTTTGTGATGCTTATATTATTTTGTATGACTTCTTATGTCTCCCCACCGATAGCCTTATTGATGGGATTACTTATAGCCAATCTTTTCGGGCATCCCTTTTTGCATTTAAATCACAAAGCTACAAACATTCTTTTGCAGATTTCTGTTGTAGGCTTAGGTTTCGGAATGAATGTATACAGTGCCATATCAGCAGGAAAAGATGGATTTTTGTTTACTGTTGCATCCATAATCAGTACTTTGGTTTTAGGCGCTTTTATAGGCAAATGGTTAAAAATTGAAACGAAAACTTCCCATTTGATTTCTTGTGGAACTGCTATTTGTGGGGGAAGCGCGATTGCAGCTATTGCGCCTGTAGTTAAATCTAATGAAAATCAAACCTCAATAGCATTGGGAGTAATATTTATTCTGAATTCGATCGCTTTATTTTTGTTTCCGGCAATCGGACATTATTTGAATTTATCACAAAACCAATTTGGATTATGGTGTGCCATTGCTATTCACGATACCAGTTCAGTGGTTGGTGCTGCCAGTAAATTTGGACCAGAAGCGTTACAAGTCGCCACAACTGTAAAACTAGCCCGAGCGCTATGGATTATTCCAGTGGCCTTGATTACCGCTTTTCTTTTTAAAAATAAATCCAGTAAAATAAAAATCCCTTATTTCATTGGCCTATTTATTCTGGCAATGGTCTTAAATACTTATGTCCCCCAAACGGCTATTATGGCTCCATATTTAGTTAGTATTGCTAAAATTGGTCTGAGTCTAACTTTGTTTTTAATAGGAGCGGGACTAAATCGAAATGTTCTGAAATCTATTGGTATAAAACCTTTATTTCAAGGTAGTTTACTTTGGTTACTTATTGCTGGTCTTACTTTGGTTTCGATTCTTCATTTTTATAATTAAATTGATTTATCCTGGCTTTTGATAAACCTTTCCATTTTCTTCTTTTGATTACATGAAATTGCAAACGAACATAATCATATAAAAGGGCAATCAACAGAAAAAAGGCCGCAATAAAAAGCGTTTTGATTTCTAATACACCATATAGAAAACCTCCCGAAAAGCAGCCTACGAAAAAGAAGGTAATAATGGACAGTCTTAAATAAATACTGGTTTTTAATTTTTTAGTCTCTTCGGGCTTTTTATAAAAAAACAATTGTGACAATTCTATTCCTAAATCAGTAAAAAGCCCCGTCAAATGCGTTGTTCGAACTGTTGATTGCGAAATTTTTGTCACTAAAGAGTTCTGGATTCCCATAGAAAAAAGCATTGCAAAAGCAATACTTTTACCTTCAAAACTTGACAATTCCGACTGTGTTCCAAAAAATCCCACTCCAATCAAAACCAATATTTCCAATGAAATCGGAATAACATGCGATAAATCGGAATGTTTTTTTGAAATTAACTCTGCCAAAAAATTAGACGTAAATGAACCGATCAAAAAGAAAATGGTAAACACAAAAAAAGTGATTGCTGCAGCATAATCTTTTCTTATTATTTCTTCGGCAAAATAGGCAAAATGCCCTGTAACATTGGTCGTTAACGTTTTTATAGACAAAACTCCGGTCACATTGACAATTCCTGCCACAAATGACAACAAAGTAGCTAATCGTAAATTATGAATAAAAGTCCTGTTTTTTCCTTGATGGCGAAACATAGAAATAATTTATAAATCAAATTTACAACATATATGCCCTAAAAACCAGCCGAAAATAATTATTACATCTGATCTTTCTTTCTTTTTAACATATCTGAAGCTGTTTCGTAATAAGATATTGTTTCCTTCACCAAATCAGGTCTTTCCTGTATTAAAAGATTTTGATCATAATAAATTTGAAAACCATTCTGCTTGTTTACATTTGGTTTCATGCTCAATTGGAATTGTTTAACTTGTTGCTTTGGTGAAATAATCGTTAAAACATTATCTTTTATTAATCCCAAATCCTGATAAGTCGCAATTAAAGCCCTTGGTTTGTACTCTGGTTTAAAAACATCCTGACCATAAAATTTACTTTGGTAATCAAAATGTAATAATCCAAATAAA